>OBLS010000678.1_pt1 | contig 12812 bp, 14 predicted proteins | sample 1519901 | NCBI WGS metagenome assembly OBLS01 (sample SAMEA3113585, study PRJEB22503) | soil metagenome
ACGACCCGCGCGCCGCTCATCGGCAACCGTTCAGACGAGGTCCCGTTCGCGCCCCGGCGGGAAGGCGTCGATCGCACCGGTCGTGGCAAGTCGGCGGACCAGGAGCCAGGATCCGAGACCGGCGACGACGATCGAACTGGCGGTCAGGATCGCGTAGTACGAGACGAGCCATCCGGTCGACCACGGCCGGTAGTAGTAGTACCAGTCCAGCGATGCAGCGGCCAGGCCGGCAGCCGCCGCGGCCGCGACCGCCACGGGCAGCCCGAAGCGCCGGTAGCCCAGCGCCAGCAGGAAGACCAGCTCCGGGGCCAGACCCTCGATCAGGCCGTACCAGATCACCTGGGTACCCCACGCGGTACCGAGCAGCGCACTGACGGTCGAGGCGAGGAGCATGGCGAAGACGGCTGCACCGGGCTTGCGGACGACGAGCATCGTCAGGACGCCGGGCACCAGCCAGATGCCGTACATGAAGGCTTGGGCGGGCGGGAAGGCCGTGAACGCGCCCAAGGTCGTGTTCCACAGGTTGCCCCACGCCCAGAACACGACGCCGAACGCGACGGCGAGCACGGCGGCCACGACGATGTCGACCGTCCGCCAGGAGAATCGGCTGACGCCCGGCTCCGGCCTCGATGCGATCGGCTCGGGGCGGTCGTACCCGTGGACGTCGGGCGATTGCTGTTGACTCACGGTGGTGCCCTCCTGTCGTGATCAGGAGGAGTGGCTTCGGCGCCTCTCGTCACAGCCGACGGCGCGCCACGGAACCACCCGTGGACGCGCCGCTGCCTGTGACTGTCGACTCCCTGCGCCGGCATTACCCGGATCAGGTTCGAGGGTCTGCGGTGTCACCCGCACTCTCAGCGCTGCAGCGCTCCCCTGTCGTATGAACTTGTGCGATCAAGACTACACGGCGTCGTCCTGGCGTTGCCGGGGCCTGCGCTTGCGGGAGATCTCGTCGGCCAGGTCGCGAAGTTCGGACCGCAGGAAGTCCCGGGTCGCCACCTCGCCGACCGAGATCCGCAGCGACGCCACCTCCCGGGCCAGGAACTCCATGTCGGCTCTCGCGCGGGCGTTGACCTCCCGATCCTGCTCGAGGTTCACGCGGTCACGGTCGTCCTGGCGGTTCTGAGCGAGCAGGATCAGCGGCGCTGCGTACGACGCCTGGACCGACAACAGCAGGGTCAGGAAGATGAACGGGTACGCGTCCCAGCTCAGGTCGCGCGGCCCCAACGAGTTCCACCCGACCCACACCGCGATGAACACGGTCAGGTAGGCCAGGAACCTCCCGGTGCCGAGGAACCGCGCGATACGCTCCGAGACCTGGGCGAAGAGCTCGGGATCGACGTTGGGCCGCCGCAGCCCGCCGGGCACGCGGGGCTGGTCCAGCTTGCTATGACTCACGGCCGACCTCCTCTCGGTTCGCCCGACCGCGCCACTCCTCTCCGAGCAGGTGATCCATGACGTCGTCGACCGTGACGACGCCGAGCAGCCGGCCCGTGTCGTCGACGACCGGGCAGCCGACCAGGTTGTACGCGGCGAAGACGCTGGCGACCTGTTCCAGCGACGCGTCGGGTGGCAGAGGCTCGATGTCGGTGTCGAGCACACCGGAGACGAGGGACGACGGCGGCTCTCTCAGCAATCGCTGGAAGTGGACGACACCGAGATAGCGGCCGGTCGGAGTGTCCATCGGAGGGCGGCACACGTAGACCATGGCGGCGAGCGACGGTGTGAGGTCGGGATTGCGGATGTGGGCCAGCGCCTCGGCCACGGTGGCGTCCGGGGAGAGCACGACCGGCTCGTTGGTCATCATCCCACCCGCCGAGTAGTCCTCGTACGTGAGCAACTGGCGGACCGGTGCCGCCTCCTCCGGCTCCATGAGTGTCAGGAGTGTCTCCGCCTGTTCGGCAGGCAGGTCGGAGAGCAGGTCGGCGGCGTCGTCGGGACCCATGGCTTCGAGGACGTCGGCGGCCCGATCGCCGTCCAGGGTGGCGAGCAGCTCCTTGGCGTCGGAGGCGTCGAGCTCCTCCAGGACGTCGGCCAGTCGTTCGTCGTCGAGCGCGAGCGCGACCTCCCGGCGGCGCTTGCTGGTCAGCTCGCGCAGCACGCCGGCCAGGTCGGCCGGGCGCATCTTGTCGAAGGCCGCGAGCATGTTGGCAGCGCCCTGGACCTCCTCGGGCACCGTGAATCCGGCAAGGTCGTCGAACGCGTAGATCCTCGTCTCGCCGCGGCGGCCGAACCGCTTGCCCCGGCTGTGCGCTGCGACCTTCGTCACGACCCAGTCGCGCGCCCGGGTCTGCTCCACGCCCACGTCGGAGACCGTGACCTCCTCGCCGGTCGCGGTGACGGTCACCCTGCGGTCGAGCATCTCGCGCAGCACCAGCGTCTCGCTCTGCCGCTGCTCGAACCGGCGCATGTTGATCACTCCCGTGGTGATGACCTGGCCGGCATCGATGCTGGTCACACGCGTGATGGGCAGGAAGATCCGGCGCCGGACCGGCACCTCGACGACGAGCCCGAGAACCCGTGGAAGCTGGCCCGGCAGCGGAACGTTCACGACGACGTCGTGGACCTTCCCCACCTGGTCGCCGTGCGGGTCGAACACGGCCGTACCGGCCAGCCGCGCGACGTAGACCCGAGTCAGCGTCCCGCTCATGGCCGCAGGCTACCGGCCCAGCCGTGGGTAGACTGACACGCCGCGGTCACCCCGACCGCCCGACCACACCGCCGAGCCGAGGTCCCTCCGCATGCCGCAAGCACCACGTCCCTCTCGGGTGGCGGCAGCCCTCTCGGCCTGCGTGCTGGCGCTGGTGGGATGCGGCAGCGACGATTCGACGGCTCCGCTGGCACAGATTACGTCTGACGAAACAGGGGTGCCGGCCGAGAACGGCATCGACCGGCAGAGCCCGCAGGAAGCGCTCGGCGCCGTCCTGACCGCGCTGGACTCGGCGGGCTCGTACCGGGTCTCCGGCACGACCGTCGGCGGCGGCGCGATCGACATCTCGTTCAAGGTCGGGGTCGGGGCTTCCGGGACGGTCGACTCGGGCAGCCCGGTCACGCTGGTCGCGCTCGACGGCCGGGTCTATGTGACCGGCGACGCCGAGTTCATGGCGACGAACGTCGGACCGGACGCAGCCGCCAGGATGTCGGGGAAGTGGCTGCTGCTCCCACAGGACTCCACGTCGAAGTTCGCGATCTTCGCCGATGGCACCTCCTTCGCCGACAACGTCCTCGGCGCCCAGGGGCCGGTCGAGATGGGCGGGGTCCGCGACGTCAACGGCGTCCCGGCGGTCGGCCTGGTCTTCCCGCATACCGACGGCACGCTCTGGGTCTCGGCGGAGGGCGATCCGTTGCCGATCCAGTTCGAGGAGAAGGGTGCCTCGGCAGGCGCCGGCGTCCTGAGGTTCACCGACTTCGGCGCCGAGGTGGCGATCGCGGCGCCGGCCGCCGAGTCCGTCGTCGACGCGGAGAGCCTGGCCGCTCTCTGACCGTCCTAGCCGGCGTGGAGATCGGGCGCGCGGCGCTGCCGTCGGTGGATCACGGCCGGGGGACGACCGGTCGTTGTGGCAGGCGACGGGACCGGCGCCGCGGCGAGCGATCCCTGGAGATGGGCGCCCGGTTGCTCGGTCACCTCGCCGGTCGGCTCGAGCCGCGTGATCGTCGAGTGCTTCGACCAACGATCGGCGACCCGGTCGGCGTCGACGGCGTTGAGGCGTTGCGGTCGCAGGACGTCGACCGCCGCCTGCCACTCTGCGGTGCCGGGAACGAGGGTCGACGCCCGCGCGATCCAGACGACGAGCCGCTCGCGGGTGTCCTTCGCCCGCGCCGTGACCGCCACCCGTTGCGCATGCTCGATACCCGGGAGCAGTTGCTCCTCGCCACCGGACACGACGTACGCCGCGCCCTCGTGCCACACGTGCCACACCCCGCGTGGCCAGCCCGAGCCGTCGTACTCCAGCCAGGCGATGGCGGAGCGTTTCATCACCTCCGCGACCAGGGCGGCGAGCATGGCGTCGCTCACCCGGCCAGCCTGCCATACCGCTCGCGTCGGTACGCTCGCCAGCACCTGAAGTGCCCTGGAGGTCGTGGGATGGCTCGCCCGTTGCGGTCGCGTCGCTCCTGCCTGGCGGTCCCGGGTTCGAGCCCGAAGATGCTCGACAAGGCGCAGGGGCTGCCGGCCGATCAGGTCTTCCTCGACCTCGAGGACGCCGTGGCCCCGCTGGCGAAAGCCGACGCCCGCAAGAACGTCATTGCCGCGCTGGCCGACGGCGACTGGTCCGGCAAGACCCGCGTGGTGCGGGTCAACGACTGGACCACCGCGTGGACGTACCGCGACGTGATCGAGGTCGTCCAGGGCGCCGGCGCCCACCTCGACTGCGTCATGCTGCCGAAGGCCGAGACCATCGAGCATGTCACCGCGCTCGACCTGCTCCTCGCTCAGGTGGAACGGTCGGCCGGCCTGGAAGTGGGCCGGATCGGCATCGAGGTCCAGATCGAGAGCGCCTTGGGCCTGATCAACGTGGACGCGATCGCCCGGGCCTGCGAGCGGGTGGAGACGGTCGTCTTCGGGCCGGCAGATCTGATGGCGTCGATCAACATGAGGTCGCTGACCGTCGGTGAGCAGCCGCGCGGCTACGACGTCGGCGACGCGTACCACTACATGCTGATGCGCATCCTGATCGCGGCCCGTGCCCATGGTGTGCAGGCCATCGACGGGCCCTTCCTGCAGATACGGGACGTCGACGGGTTCCGTCGGGCAGCCGGACGGTCGGCGGCGCTGGGGTTCGACGGGAAATGGGTGCTGCATCCCGGGCAGCTCGAGGCGGCCAACGAGGTCTTCAGCCCGAGTCAGGAGGACTACGACCACGCGGAGCTGATCCTCGACGCGTACGAGTGGCACACCTCCGATGCGGGCGGCAGGCGGGGCGCCGTCATGCTCGGCGACGAGATGATCGACGAGGCGTCCCGGAAGATGGCGCTGGTCGTCGCGGCGAAGGGCCGCGCCGCCGCCATGTCCCGCACCACCTCGTTCGCACCACCCCCTGCACCTGCCGGATGATCACGTAAACCATGCTGGGCAGTCCTCAACGAGGTTCACAGACCTGGTGAGGCGCAGCCTGGCCCGGTGAGGGCCCAGCCGTCGGGCCACCCGTCGACCCATGGAGGGCCCAGCCGTCGGGCCACCGCCGACCCGGATAGGGTCTGCCGGTCGTGGAGGTGGTGGGGCCGATCGCGGTCGGGCTGAGCGCGTGGCTGGGCCGCTATGAGCTCTCCGGCGCCGAGCTGCTTCCGTTCGCCGGGCCGGCGATCCTGGCGATCAACCACACCTCGATCGCCGACACGCCGCCGGTGATCGCCTCCCTGTACCGAGCCGGACTGCGTCCGAGCCGGCGCTGCGGCAGGCGCGGTTGCGGCCGCACGCACGGGCACATCCGGTTCCTCGCGACCGAGATACTGTTCCGCCACCCGATCCTCGGCCCACTGGTCAGGCAGGCCGACTTCGTGCCGGTCGGACAAGGGCGCTCGGCCAAGGCGGCGCTGCGGGCGGGCATCGACGCGCTGCGCCGCGGTGAGATCGTCGGTATCTACCCCGAGGGAGATGTCGCGGTCGAGCGGAGCGCAGATGGCGCACCGCGCACGTTCCGGGTCGGCGTCGGGCGGCTTGCCCTGGACACCGGTGCGACCATCGTCCCGGTCGCCCACCACGACTCCCGGGTGTTCGGCACCGGCACCGTGAACGAGAGCCTCCGTACCGCGGCCACGTCGGTCTTCCGCCGACCGAAGGTGCGTATCCGGATCGGCCGCCCGATCGAACCCGCCGAGTACGCCGGGCGCACACTGCACCAGACGGTCACGCTCGTGCACGATCGGGTCACTGCCGTCTGGCGCACCCTGGCCGGCTGACGGTCCCGCCGACGGGAATCGCGATCCTGCGTCTTGCGCGAAGGCGCAGGGTGATGGCGGAATTGTGGCGACGATCACTTATTGTTCTGCCAGGACCGACGGAAGGAGGCGTGCCGTGCAGACGCTCGTGCTCAACGCCTCCTACGAGCCGCTCGCGGTCGTGTCGGTCCGGCGAGCGGTCGTGCTCGTGCTCACCGAGAAGGCCGTCATGGAGCATGCCGACGACGAGCGGGTCATCCGGTCGCCGACCCGCCAGCTGCCGATGCCGCTGGTGGTCCGCCTGCTCAAGTTCGTCCGCGTGCCGTACCGGCGCAAGCTGCCCTGGTCACGGCGCGGCGTGCTCGACCGCGACCGGAACCGGTGCGGCTACTGCGCGGGCAGGGCGACGACGATCGACCACCTGGTCCCCGTCTCTCGGGGCGGCGAGGCGCGGAGCTGGCGGAACACCGTCGGCGCGTGCATCCCGTGCAACCAGGCCAAGGCCGACCGAACGCCCGAGGAGGCCGGCATGGGCCTGCTCGTCGCGCCGTACGAGCCGAAGGCACATGCGGCGCTCGTGCTCGCGATCGGTGTCACCGCAGCCGAACGGCTGCCCGCCTGGCTCGCCGAAGCCACGGCCTAGGGCAGGGCGCGGCAGGCGGGCGGTCGCCGGGTGGCGGACGGCCGACCGGGCGGGCAGACTGCGCAGATCGGTGATCGGCGAGGAGGAGCGCAATGGCCAGCCCAGTACCAGGACTCCCGACCGGCCTGTCCGTCGGCACGTACGACTCCTACACCCAGGCCCAGGCCGCGGTCGACCACCTCTCGGACCAGAGGTTCCCGGTCGAGAACCTCGCGATCGTCGGCACGGACCTGCGCCAGGTCGAGCGGGTGACCGGCCGGATGACCTGGGCCAAGGCGGCACTGGGCGGCGCCGCCACCGGCGCCTGGCTCGGCCTGTTCGTCGGGCTGCTGCTGGGGCTGTTCACCGACGAGGGCTGGGGCCAGATCATCCTGTTCAGCGTTCTGTGGGGTGCGCTGTTCATGCTGATCTTCGGGCTGGTGGGCTACGCGGCGACCGGAGGCCGTCGCGACTTCACCTCCCAGAGCGTCACGATTGCCGGAAAGTACGAGATCTTCTGCCAGCACCAGCACGCCGAGCAGGCCCGCGAGCTGCTGGCCAGGCTCGCTTTGAAGAATCCCTAGAGCCAGCCGCTGCGCCGGAAGCCACGGTAGAGCAGGACGCACGCGGTTGCGATCAGGCCCAGCACGAGCGGGTACCCGAACGTCGAATGCAGTTCGGGCATGTGGTCGAAGTTCATGCCGTAGATGCCCGTGACGGCCGTGGGCACGGCGATGATCGCGGCCCATGACGTGATCCGCCGCATGTCCTCGTTCTGAGCCACGGACAGCTGGGCCAGGCTCGCCTGCAGCATCGTGGTGAGCAGCTCGTCGTAGCCGGTCACCATCTCGTGCACGCGGGTCAGGTGGTCGTCGACATCGCGGAAGAACACGCTGATCTTGGGGTCGATGATCTCGGGCTGGTTGTCCGCGAGCGTCCGCACCGGTTGGGCGAGCGGGTTGACCGCGCGGCGGAGCTCCAGGATCTCGCGCTTGACCTGATACACGTTCCCGACCTCGCGGCCCCGCCGGTTCGCGAACGTCAGCTCCTCGACCTGGTCAACGTCGTTGTCGAGCTGGTCGGTCACCTCGAGGTACCGGTCGACGATCTGGTCGGCGACGACGTAGAGCACCGCCGAGGGCCCGCGGGAGAGCAGGTCCGGATCGCCTTCGAGGCGTTCGCGCGCCTTGGTGAGCCCGCCGTGCTCGCCGTGCCGGACCGTGACGACGAAGCAGTCGCCCACGAACACCATGACCTCGCCCGTCTCGACGATCTCGTTGGTCTGGGTGACCTCCTCGTGCGGGACGTACCGCACGGTCTTGAAGACGGCGAACAAGGTGTCGCCGTAGCGCTCCAGCTTGGGTCGTTGATGGGCCTTCACGGCGTCCTCGACGGCCAGCGGGTGCAGCGCGAACTCGTCGGAGATCTTGTTCAACTGCTTCGCGTCCGGCTCGTGCAGGCCGATCCACACGAACCCACCGTCGCGACGAGCACTTTGGACCGCCTCGGTGTAGGTGGCGACGTCCGCCCGGAAACCGTCGCGGTACAGCGCCCAGTCGACGACAGTCATCGGACCTCCCTCGCGGATGAACCGCCCTGCGCCAGCAGGGCCGCTCGATGCTAACTCCGCCGGCAGCGAACGGCCCGACGTCGACCGACGCCGTGACGTACCTTGCCCTCCGTGGCCCGGTTCCGCTGGCGCGATCCCGATGCTCCGCCCGCGTCGGGGGTGACGACGCTGGAGCTGTTCTTCGACCTGGTGTTCGTCTTCACGTTCACGCAGCTCACGGCATTGCTCGAGGACGACCTCTCGGCCGCGGGCGCCGGCCGGGTGCTGCTGGTCTTCGGCGTGCTGTGGTGGATGTACGGCGGCTACGCCTGGATGACGAACAACGTTCCGCCGCGCCGTCCGTCGCAACGGCTCCTGCTCCTGGTCGGCATGGCGGGCTTCCTGGTCGCGGCCGTGGCGGTGCCGCACGCGTTCGACGACACGGGCATCGTCTTCGGCCTGGGCTATCTCGTCGTCACGTGCGTGCACCTGACCTTGCTCTCGCAGTCCGGTTCGATCACCGGCCTGGCCCGGGTGGCGCCGCTGAACGTCTCGTCGGCGCTGTTGGTGCTGGCGGCGGGCTTCGTCGACGGGCCGGCCGTGTACGCGCTGTGGGTCGCAGCGTTCCTGCTGCAGGTGATCACGCCCTACCTCGGTGTGGCCTGGCACTTCGCGCTCAACTCGGCTCATTTCGTCGAGCGACACGGCCTGCTGATGATCGTGGCGTTCGGGGAGACGGTGGTCGCGATCGGCCTCGGCGTCGACTCCGACCACCTGACGGCCGCCGTCGTGGGAACGGTGGTGATGGCTCTCGCGCTGCCGGCCGCCCTGTGGTGGTCGTACTTCTCCGGCGACGACGAGGCGGCCGAGCACGCGCTGGAGGCGGCGGCACCGGGTCCACGGGCGATCCTGGCCATTCGTGCGTACTTCTACGCGCACATTCCGATGTTGCTCGGCATCGTCGTCACCGCGGCGGGCATCCACGAGGCGTTGCGACACCCCGGGGAGTCGCTCGGCACAGGGGCCGCCCTCGCCCTCGGCGGAGGCATCGCGCTCTTCTTCGCCGGCGACAGCGAGTTCCGCCGCGTGTTGCGGATCGGCCCCGCCGCACCCCGCGTTGGAGCGGCTGTGGTCGCCCTGGCGACGGTGCCGGTGGGTATGGCTCTGCCGGCCGTGGTCCAGCTCGCGGCGCTCATCGTGGTCGTCGTCGGGCTGCTGGTGGGCGAGAGCGCGCGTGGCGCCCTGGCCGGAGTCCAGAGCTCAGCGCCGTGACGACGCCGGCCGACCGCTTCGTTCCGGCCACCGGCGTAGACCGGGTCAGGCCGTGACGTCCTTGGTGGTGAACCGCGCCCACGCCAACGTGCCGAACACCGCGACGTACGCGGCCTGGGTCAGCAGCCCCATCCCGATGTCGTCCAGCGTCACCGGATCCCGAAGCAGGTCACCGAAGGCGAACCACCAATGCGTGTACAGGTACTCGTGGATGACCGAGACCTGCGGGATCGTGTCGAGGATCTGACTGATCACGGTCAGGGTGGCCGTGGCGGCCATCGCACCCATCGGGACCTCGGTCAGGGTCGAGGCGAACACCCCGACGGCCGCGACGGTCGCCAGCATCGCCCCCACATAGAGGGTCACCAACCCGGCCCGGACGAGTGCCTCGCCCAGTCCGATCGCGGTGCCCGACAGCAGCACCACGTCACCGGCCGGGAAGAGCACCAGGCCCGCGACGATCCCCACGCCGATGACCGTCACGGCGCAGACCAACGCGTACGCCGCTACGCCCGCGAACTTCACGCCGAGCAGCCGTGTTCGGCCGGCCGGGACCACCAGGACGTTGCGCAGCGTCCCCGTGCTGGCCTCGCCCGCCACCGACTCGCCCGCAACGACCGAGATGGCGAGCGGAAGGAACAGCGGCATGGCGACCACGACGGAGGCCAGGCCGAGGAAGAGCCCGTTCTGCGTGACCTGCGTCATGAACGGGGGGCCGTCGCCGGCTGTCGGCGCCGCGGCCCGAATCGCGATGCCCAGCAGGATCGGCCCGCTGGCCAGCACGGCGAGCATCGCCAGGTTGCGACGACGGCGGAACACCAGGCCCAGCTCGGACCGTAGAAATCGGGTGCTGACGAGTCGGGCCGGTGTGGACGAGACCGCCGCGAAGGGTCCGCCGGCGAGCTCACTCGTCGACATCGAAGCCCTCCCCGGTCAGCTCCACGAACATCTCCTCGAGGTCGGGCTGCTCGAGGACGAGCTGGCGCACCGGGATCCCAGCTCTGACAAGCGCCTCTATCAGCCGCTCGCTGGGCACGTCGCGGAGCTCGGCGACGACGCCGTTCGCCCGGATGTCGGGCTCGCCGGTGCCCAACTGGTGCAGAACGGCGCCCGCGGCAGCCGGCCGTTCCGTGTCGACCCGTATCCGTACGGCCGACGCCTGCCGGAGCTCACCGAGCGACCCGGAGAACACCAGCCGTCCGCGGCTCATCACGCCCACATGGCTGCACACCTGCTCTACCTCCGGAAGTAGGTGAGAAGAGAGGAAGACCGTCGTGCCACCGGCTCCGACGTCGCGGATGATCGAGCGCACCTCACGAGTGCCTTGCGGGTCGAGGCCGTTGGTCGGCTCGTCGAGCACCAGGAGGTCGCGGGGCTTGAGCAGTGCCGCGGCCAGGCCGAGCCGCTGGCGCATGCCCAGGGAGTAGGCGCGGTAGCGCTTGCCCTCGGCCGCCGCCAGGCCGACCCGGTCCAGCGCTTCGGCGACACGCCTTCGGGCGCCCGCGCTGGTTACGGTCCGGTCGGCGGCATCCAGGCGCAACAGGTTGTCCCGCCCGGAGAGGTACGGGTGGAAGCCCGGCCCTTCCACCAGAGCACCGACTCTGGGCAGGACGTGGGCAGCACCGTCCGGCATCGGCGAGCCGAGCAGCTCGACCCGGCCATCGGTCGCCGACACCAGGCCCAGGAGCATCCGGATGGACGTCGTCTTGCCCGATCCGTTGGGGCCGAGGAAACCGAAGACCGATCCGGTGGGGACGTCGAGGTCGAGCGAGTCGACGGCGACCTGCCCCCCGGGGAACCGCTTGGTCAGGCCCCGGGTGCTGATCGCCGTCGGACCGGCGGACCGCGGAGGAGGCTGGTCGGCTACGGCGCGGTCCACGACGTCAATGGTCCCGGGTCGCACCAGGTCCAGCTCGGGAGTCGCCCGGTTCGTGGCGGTTCCGGTCGGCTGGCTCACGGCGCGCCGCTCGCAGCGGCCCGCTCCAGGACCTCGGGAGTGACGGCGCCGACGAGCAGCCGACCGTCGTCGAGCAACAAGGCCGACACCAGGGCTGTCTCGAGCAGTCGTCCCGAGCCGTACGGCCCGCTGACCGTCGTGGTCGATCCGAGCACGGCATCGAGCACCCCACTCCGGTCCGACTCGGGCAGCGACACTCCGGAGACCACCAGGACGGAAGTCCACCCCTCGCCGACGACCGTCGGCATCCCGGACCCGATGGGGCCATCGTGGTGGTGCGGCCGGTCCGTGCCGCGCAGATCGTTGAGGTCGTACTCGTCGATGGTGGCGCCGGGTGGCGGATTGAAGCGGAACACGTCGTCCGATGGCTCGCCGAACGTCACGGAGGTGAATCCCACCTCGAATGCCGGCTCGTCCTCTCCGGCCGCATCGACCCGCACGCGCAGGGGCATCGACGTCTCTCCGTCGACGGCCAGTCGGACGTCCTCGACCAGGGAGCCGTCGTCGCGTGGGCTGAGCACCAGCTCGTATGCGGCCCGGCCGGCCACCTCGGCGGTCCCGTCCACCACCACCTCGGTGCTCGGGTCGACCGCGGCCAGCAGCAGCGTGGCGGCCGTCTGTGGATCGACCGGCGCCTCGGGCGTCGGCTCGGCCTCGTGGCCGGCCCGGTCGGGGAGCGTGAAGTGCTGGGCGGCATTCGTCGCGCTGGTCCACACCCAGGCGTCGTCACCGTCGCGGATCACGTTCGTCTCCTCGAGCGTGCCCATCAGCGCGAACCGGGCCCGCTCCGGCGACGAGTACCAGATCCGGGCCGTGTGCGACCCGGTGAGCAGGGCCAGCGGCCCGGTGCCCTCGGAGGCTGCCTCGGGCAGCTCGGGCAACCCCAGCCGCGACGTCTGCACGACCGTGCCGGAGAACGGCTGCTCGGAGTCGGCCACCGCCGCGAGCAGCTCGGCCGCCGTCTTGTCCGGAAGGTCGGGGGAGGAGGCACCCGCCACCACCGAGCCGAGCCCGATGGCGACGGCCACTGCACCGACGGTGCCCATGGGCACCACCCAGCGGGCCCGTCGGGAACGCAGAATCCTGAGCATGGCGAGGTTCTCCTGGTACCGAGAAGTCAGTGCGTTTCTGAGACACACTGTGCGCCTCGGCACCTGTGAGGGCGCTGAGAGGACATGATCCCGGGGCCGTGGGCGGCTGTGAAGTGCATCTCTCAGCCGGGCCACAGACTCGACACGGCAGGCTAGCCCCGTGAGGGTGCTCGTGGTCGAGGACGAGGTGCGGCTCGCGCACGCGCTGCAGAGGGGCCTGCGGGCCGAAGGCTTCGCCGTCGACGTCGCCACCGACGGCGAAGAGGGCTTGCACCTCGCGCGTGAGGAGCCGTACGACGCGGTCATCCTCGACGTCATGCTGCCGAAGCTCTCCGGCTACCGGGTCTGCCGGACGCTGCGTGCCGAGCGCAACTGGGTGCCGGTGCTCATGTTGTCGGCCAAGGACGGTGAGTTCGACCAGGCGGACGGCCTGGACGTCGGCGC
>OBLS010000680.1_pt1 | contig 12782 bp, 15 predicted proteins | sample 1519901 | NCBI WGS metagenome assembly OBLS01 (sample SAMEA3113585, study PRJEB22503) | soil metagenome
TCAACCGCAACCTCGTGCTCACCGAAGGCGCACGGGCCGACTCGGTCCCCAACCTGGAGATCGAGACCGGCCAGATCGAGGGTGCCGGTCACGCCAGCGCCACCGGCCGCTTCGACGACGAGCAGCTGTTCTATCTGCAGGCTCGGGGCATCCCCGCGGAGGAGGCCCGCCGACTGGTCGTGCGCGGGTTCTTCGCGTCACTGATCAGCCATATCGGCGTGCCCGAGCTCAGCGACCGGCTCGTCGACACCGTGGAGCGCGAGCTCGCCGCCTACGACGCGGGCACCCCATGACCCCCCGTACCGTCAACCCGGCCACCCGACCTCAAGAGGCACCACACCGATGAGCACACTCGAGATCCACGACCTGCACGTCTCGGTCCAGACGGACACGGGGCCGAAGGAGATCCTCCGCGGGGTCGATCTCACCGTCCGACCGGACCAGATCCACGCGATCATGGGGCCGAACGGGTCCGGGAAGTCGACGCTCGCCTACTCCATCGCGGGCCATCCCAAGTACACCGTCACCCGCGGCAGCGTCACGCTCGACGGCGAGGACGTGCTGGCCATGACCGTCGACGCACGGGCGCGCGCCGGGCTCTTCCTGGCCATGCAGTACCCCGTCGAGGTCCCGGGCGTCTCGGTGTCCAACTTCCTCCGCACCGCCAAGACGGCCGTCGCCGGCGAGCCGCCGAAGCTGCGTACCTGGGTCAAGGAGGTCAAGTCCGCCATGGACGACCTGGCCATCGACCCGGCGTTCGCCGACCGCGACCTCAACGCCGGCTTCTCCGGCGGCGAGAAGAAGCGGCACGAGATCCTGCAGCTCGAGCTGCTCGACCCCAAGGTCGCCGTCCTCGACGAGACCGACTCCGGGCTCGACATCGACGCGCTGCGGGTCGTCTCGCACGGGGTCAACCGCTTCCACGAGCGGGGCGGAAAGGGTGTGCTGCTGATCACCCACTACACCCGGATCCTGCGGTACATCAAGCCCGACTTCGTGCACGTGTTCGTCGACGGCCGGATCGCCGAGGAGGGCGGCCCGGACCTCGCCGACAAGCTCGAGGCCGACGGCTACGTCAGCTACGCCGGCACGTCGGCCTGACACCGGCAGGAGGCGCCACGGTGTACGACCTGGAGAGCCCACTCGACGTGGAGCGGGTCCGCAAGGACTTCCCGATCCTCGAACGGCGGCTGGCCGGCGACAAGCCGTTGGTCTACCTCGACTCGGCCAACACCTCGCAGAAGCCCCGCGCCGTCCTCGACGTTCTGGCCGACCACTACGAGCGCCACAACGCCAACGTCGCCCGCGCCGTACACCAGCTGGGCGAGGAGGCCACCGCGGCATACGAAGGCGCGCGCGACAAGGTGGCCGCGTTCATCGGGGCTCCGAACCGTGCCGAGGTCGTCTTCGCCAAGAACGCCTCGGAGGCCCTGAACCTGGCGGCGAACACGCTGGCCAGCGGCCTGGCCGCCGATCCGCGATACCGCCTCGGTCCCGGCGACGAGGTCGTCATCACCGAGATGGAGCACCACTCGAACATCGTGCCCTGGCAACTGGCCTGCCAGCGCACCGGCGCAACGCTGCGCTGGTTCGGCCTGACCGATGAGGGCCGCCTTGACCTGTCGAATCTCGAGGAGATCGTCAACGAACGCACGAAGATCGTCTCGATGGTGCACCAGTCGAACATCCTCGGCACGGTCAACTCGGTCTCGCCGGTCGTGGCCCGGGCCCGCGACGTCGGCGCGTTGGTCATGCTCGACTGCTCTCAGTCGGTGCCCCACAAGCCGGTCGACGTGACCGAGCTCGGTGCGGACCTGATCGCGTTCACGGGCCACAAGATGTGTGGACCGACCGGGATCGGCGTGCTGTGGGGGCGCAGCGAGGTGCTCGACGGGCTGCCTCCGTTCCTCGGCGGCGGCGAGATGATCGAGACCGTCGACATGGCGGGATCGACGTTCGCCCCGCTCCCGCACAAGTTCGAGGCGGGCACCCCTCCGATCGCCCAGGCCGTGGGGCTCGGTGCCGCCGTCGACTACCTGTCGGGTCTGGGCATGCAGGCCGTCCAGGCGCACGAACAAGCCCTCACGGCGTACGCGCTGCAACGTCTGGGCGACGTCGAGGGCGTGCGTTTCATCGGCCCTCGGCTGCCGATCTCCCGGGGCGGCACGGTCTCCTTCACCGTCGACGGTGTGCATCCGCACGACGTCGGCCAGGTGCTCGACGAGCAGGGCGTCGCGGTGCGAGTCGGCCACCACTGCGCCCGGCCGGTCTGCGTCCGCTACGGAATTCCGGCGACCACCCGAGCGTCGTTCTACGTGTACACGACGAGTGCGGAGATCGATGCGCTCGTCGAGGGCGTCGAACGGGTGAAGAGGTTCTTCGGGTGACGACCGACTCGCTGTACCAGGAGATCATCCTGGACCACTACAAGCATCCCGTCGGGCGCGGGCTGCGCGAGCCGTTCGACGCCGAGGCTCACCACGTCAACCCGACCTGCGGCGACGAGATCACGGTGCGGGTCCGGGTTACCGGCGACAAGATCGACGACCTCTCCTACGAGGGGCAGGGTTGTTCGATCAGCCAGGCGTCGGCCAGCGTGCTGCACGAGCTGGTGTCGGGTCACCGCGTCGACGAGGCGTTCGGCACGCACGAGGCGTTCCTCGAGCTCGTGCAGGGCAGGGGAGCTGTCCAGCCGGATGAGGACATCCTGGGCGATGCGGTCGCCTTCGCCGGGGTCGCGCACTATCCGGCCCGGGTGAAGTGCGCGCTGCTGTCCTGGATGGCGTTCCGCGACGCCACCGCACGGGCGCTGGCTGCGCCCGGGAAGGAGTCACGATGACCACCATCTCCCTCGAGGACATCACCGAGGCGATGCGCGACGTCGTCGACCCGGAGCTGGGCATCAACGTCGTCGACCTCGGTCTGGTCTACGGGCTCGACGTCGACGAAGAAGGCGTCGCCATCATCGACATGACGCTGACCAGCGCCGCGTGTCCGCTGACCGACGTGATCGAGGATCAGACCCGCACCGCCCTCGACGGGCTGGTTGACGACTTCCGGATCAACTGGGTGTGGATGCCGCCCTGGGGTCCGGACAAGATCACCGACGAAGGCCGCGAGCAGCTGCGCGCCCTCGGCTTCAACGTCTGAACCCGCTGAGCGTGCACGAACGGCGCGACCCGCCGTCGACGGTCGTTTTCGACCTCGGCGGCGTGCTCGTCGACTGGGACCCGCGTTACCTGTTCCGGCAGCTGCTTCCCGACGATGCCGCGGTCGAGGCGTTCCTGGCCGACGTGTGCAGTCCGGAGTGGAACGCCGCGCAGGACGCCGGACGCAGCTGGGCGGAGGCGGTCCGGGAGGCCTCCGAGCGCTTCCCGGAGCACGCCGAGCTGGTCGCCGCGTACGACGAGCGCTGGTGGGAGACCATCGGCGGTCAGATCGACGGCACGGTCGAGGTGCTGGACGAGCTCCGGCGACGCGGCGTCGGGCTCTACGCGATCACCAACTGGTCCGCGGAGAAGTTCGACCTCACCTTCCCACGCTTCGACTGGCTGGCCTGGTTCGACGGGATCGTGGTGTCCGGATACGAGCGGATCGTCAAGCCGGACCCGCGGATCTTCCAGCTCCTGGTCGACCGACACGGCGTCGATCCGCGGGCTGCGGTCTATGTCGACGACGTGCCGGCGAATGTCGAGGCTGCCCGGGCCATCGGGATGACCGGCCTGGTGTTCACAACGCCGGAGCAATTGCGTGCGGACCTCGGCGAGCTCGGCCTGGTCCACGACGAGCTCCGCAGCGACGCGGTCTAACTCCGCGAATACCTACCTGTTCGGAGTGCCATTCGCGGAGTTGGACCGCGTGCGTGTCCACCTACCATGGCGAGGACCGAGTGCGCGGCCACGCGTTCCGTAGACTTGGCGCGCTCACAATCGCAAACTGCAGGGAGATCCGTCTGTGACGATCCAGCCGATCCGCCTGTTCGGCGACCCGGTCCTGCGGACCAAGGCCGAGCCGGTCGTCGACTTCGACGCGGAGCTGCGCCGGCTGGTCAAGGACTTGTCCGACACGATGATGGACGCGCCCGGCGTCGGGCTGGCCGCACCCCAGCTCGGGGTTTCGCTGCGGGTGTTCACCTACTTCGTCGACGACGAGCTCGGCCATCTGGTCAACCCGACCCTCGACCTGTCCGAGGACCAGCAGGAGGGCACCGAGGGCTGCCTCTCGCTGCCCGGCCTCGAGTACGACTGCAAGCGCGCCCAGCGGGTCGTGGCCAAGGGCTTCAACGAGTACGGGGACCCGATCATCATCGAGGGCAGCGACCTGATGGCGCGGTGCATCCAGCACGAGACCGATCATCTGGACGGCGTGCTGTTCATCGACCGGCTCGACCGCGCCGCCCGGAAGGCGGCGATGAAGGCCATCCGCGAGGCCGAATGGGCCGGCGGAACCGTCCCGACGGTCAAGCTGTCGCCACATCCCACGCTCGGCCGCGCGCTCTGACGTGACGATGCGGGTGGTGTTCGCGGGCACGCCCGCGGTGGCCGTGCCGTCGTTGCGGGCCGTCCTCCGCTCGAGGCACCACGTCGTTGCGGTGTTGACGCGGCCCGACGCCCCAGCCGGCAGGGGCCGAAGGCTGACGCCCAGCCCGGTGGCGCAGGTCGCCGCCGATGCCGGCATCGAGGTTCTCAGGCCCGCCCGGCCGCGGGATCCCGAGTTCCTGGGCCGGCTCGCCGAGATCGCGCCTGACTGCGCTCCCGTCGTCGCCTACGGCGGGCTCATCCCGCGGGCCGCCCTGGACGTGCCGAAGCACGGCTGGGTCAACCTGCACTTCTCGCTGCTTCCGGCCTGGCGGGGGGCCGCCCCCGTCCAGCACGCCATCCTGGCCGGGGACGAGATCACTGGCGCCTGCACGTTCCAGCTCGAGGAAGGCCTGGACACCGGGCCCGTCTACGGTCTGGTCACCGAGCAGATCCGCCCGACCGATACCACAGGCGACCTCCTGGCCAGGTTGGCCGAGTCGGGCGCGGGCCTGCTCGTCGCCACGCTCGACGGCATCGAGGACGGCACCCTCGTCGCGACCCCGCAGTCGACTCATGGTGTGTCCGCGGCGCCGAAGCTGACCGTGACCGACGCCGAGGTCGACTGGGCCGCGCCGGGGTCCCGGGTCGACCGGCTGGTGCGGGCCTGCACGCCGGCTCCCGGAGCCTGGACCACCTTCCGGGACGAGCGGCTCAAACTGGGTCGGGTCCACCTCAGACCGCAGATCACCCACCTCGGCCCCGGCCAGATCGAGGCCGGCCGCGACGGCGTGCGGGTCGGGACGGGCAGCCACGCGATCCAACTCGGCGAGGTCCAGCCCCAGGGCAAGCGCCCGATGCCCGCGGCCGACTGGGCGCGCGGCGTCCGTCTCGGACCGGCAGAGCGGCTCGGCCGGTGAACGGTGGCGGCGGGCGGGTCGGTCACCGGCGCAGCAGCAGCCGGCCAACGGCCGTCGACGCCGTACGCAAGGTGGCGTTCGACGTCCTCCGAGCCGTGGACGAGCGCGATTCGTACGCGAACCTGGTGTTGCCCGGCCTGCTGCGGCAGCGCCGCATCACCGGACGTGACGCCGCACTGGCCACCGAGATCACATACGGCACGCTGCGCGGCCTGGGCACGTACGACGCGGTGCTGGCCGCCTGCCTGGACCGCGCACCGGAGGCACTCGACCCGCCGGTGCTCGACGTCCTGCGCCTCGGTGCGCACCAGATCCTCGGTACCCGGATACCGCCGCACGCCGCGGTCGGCACGGCGGTCGACCTGGCCCGCGCGGACGTCGGCGAAGGCCCGGCCAAGCTGGTCAACGCGGTACTGCGGCGTCTGACCGCACACGACCTGGCCGGCTGGATCGACGAGATCGCTCCGGCAGAGTCGACCGATCCACTCCAGCGGCTCGCACTGCAGCACTCGCACCCGCCGTGGATCGTCCGAGCGCTGCTCGATGCCCTCGGCGGCGACCTCGCCGAGCTCGCCGAGGCGCTGGCGGCGAACAACGCACGGCCCCTGGTCACGCTGGTGGCCCGGCCCGGACGGGCAGACGTGGCGGAGTTGCTCGAGGCGGGAGCACAGCCGGCCCGGTGGTCGCCCTATGGCGCGGTTCTGGGCGAAGGTGACCCAGCCGCGATCCAGGCGGTCCGTGAGGGGCGCGCCGCAGTGCAGGACGAGGGCAGCCAACTGGTCGCGCTCGCCCTGGCTGCCGCGCCGGTGGACGGGACGGACGAGAGGTGGCTGGACCTGTGCGCCGGGCCGGGCGGCAAGGCTGCGCTGCTGGCCGGCCTGGCCACCCAGCGCGGTGCGCGCCTGCTTGCCGTCGAAAGGCAACCCCACCGCGCGCACCTGGTGGAGCAGGCCCTGCGCGGCGACCCGGGTGCCCATCGCGTACTCGTGGCCGACGGCCGCGCCACGATACCGGGGGAGCAGCCCTTCGACCGGGTGCTGCTCGACGCTCCGTGCACTGGGCTGGGCGCGCTGCGGCGCCGCCCCGAAGCGCGGTGGCGGCGGCGGCGCTCCGAGGTGCCCACGCTGCGGGTGCTGCAGGCCGACCTGCTACGTGCCGCGCTGTCCGCCCTGCGACCCGGCGGTCTGGTCGCCTATGTCACCTGCTCGCCGCACGTCGCCGAGACCTCGACCGTCGTCACCGACGTCGTGCGCGGCCGTGCCGACGTCGAGCGGATCGACGCCCGGCCGCACATGTCCGGTGTGCCCGGCCTGGGCGACGGGCCGGACGTGCAGCTCTGGCCGCACCGGCACGGCACCGATGCGATGTACCTGGCGATGCTGCGCCGCCGGGTAGCCTGACGTCCCGTGGCCGTTCAGATCGCGCCGAGCATCCTGTCTGCCGACTTCGCCAATCTCGAGGCGGAGATTGCACGCATCCCGAACGCGGACTGGGTTCACGTCGACGTCATGGACAACCACTTCGTACCCAACCTGACGATCGGCCTGCCCGTCGTGGAGGCCCTTCTCGGCACGACCGAGCTCCCCGTCGACTGCCACCTGATGATCGACGAGCCTGACCGATGGGCACCCGGCTACGCGGAGGCCGGTGCGGACAGCGTGACGTTCCACATCGAGGCGGCTGCGGCACCGATCCGGTTGGCCCGCGAGCTGCGACGACTGGGCGCGCGGGCCGGGATCGCGCTCAAACCCGGGACGCCGGTCGAGCAGCTCGAGGATCTCCTGCCTGAGCTCGACCTGTTACTGGTGATGACCGTCGAGCCCGGGTTCGGCGGACAGTCCTTCCTCGACGTCTGCCTGCCCAAGGTCCGGCGCGCCCGTGAGCTGGTGACGAAGGCCGGCCTGAGCATCTGGATCCAGGTCGACGGCGGCGTGTCCGAGGAGACGATCGAGCGCTGCGCCGATGCCGGCGCCGACGTCTTCGTCGCGGGCTCGGCGGTGTACGGGGCCGCCGACGCGGTCCAGGCGATCGACGAACTGCGCGCCCTTGCGGAGCGAGCCTTCTAGACCGGGGAACACGGCGCCGACGGCCGAAGCTAGACTTCGGCAAGACAGCCACGCGTGCTCCGGGGTCGGTGAAACTCCGAACCGGCGGTGACAGTCCGCGACCCGGCTCGCCGTCTCGACCAGAGGCGGCAGGCCGGTTGACCCGGTGGAACTCCGGGACCGACGGTGAAAGTCCGGATGGGAGGCGGCACGCGCGGGCGGCCTGCGGGCCGGCCAGGGCGTACGTCGTGCGCCCGACCTCCGCCGACCGGCCGCGTCGCGCGCTCCGATTACCCCGGTGCCCGCCTGAACAGGGCGAGGAGGACCGGGATGGCGAACCCGGCAGAGATCGCGGCGATGCGGCGCGCCCTGGAACTCGCGCGGATGCCGGATGCCCCACTCGGTCCCAACCCGCGGGTGGGATGCGTCTTGCTCGACCCGGGCGGGGCCGTGATCGCCGAGGGATACGGGCGTGGTGCCGGCAGCCGGCACGCCGAGATCGACGCACTCCAGTCGGCGGGCGACCGGGCTGTCGGCGCAACCGCCGTGGTCACCCTGGAGCCGTGCAACCACATCGGCCGGACCGGTCCCTGCGCAGAGGCGCTTCGAGCAGCCGGCATCGCTCGGGTCGTCTTCGGCCAGGCGGACGCAAACCCGGTGGCCAGGGGCGGCGCCGAGACGCTGCGGGCCGCGGGCATCGAGGTCGAGGGGGGCGTGCTGGCCGACGAGGCACGCGACGTCAATCCGATCTGGACGTTCGCCGTCGAGATGGCCCGGCCCTTCGTCACCTGGAAGTTCGCCGCGACGCTCGACGGCCGCAGCGCGGCCGCGGACGGCACCAGCAGGTGGATCACCTCGGCACAGGCCCGTGCCGACGTGCACCGGCTCCGAGCCGAGTGCGACGTGATCGTCGTCGGCACCGGCACCGTTCTCGCCGACGACCCGGCACTGACCGTCCGCGATGCCGACGGCCGACCGCTCGAAGCGCCGTTCCAGCCGCTGCGAGCGGTCATGGGCCGGCGCGACATCCCGCCGGGGGCCGCGATCCGTGACGGCGCGGCCGACCCGGTGCATCTGGCGACGCGCGACCCGCACGAGGCACTGGCGGCACTGTTCGCGCGCGACCGTCAACACGTCTGGCTCGAGGGCGGCCCGACCGTGGCAGCCGCGTTCGTGCGGGCCGGCCTGGTCGACCGGGTCGTCGCCTACGTGGCGCCGGCCCTGCTCGGCTCCGGGGTCGCTGCGCTCGGTGATGCCGGCCTGGCCACCGTCGGCGACGCGATCCGCCTCGAGTTCACCGACGTGACGCGGATCGGGCCGGACGTCCGGCTCACCGCGAGACCCGAGAAGGGATAGCGGGCCATGTTCACCGGAATCGTGGAGGAGCTCGGCGAGGTCGTCGCGCTCGAGTCCGGCGAGGAGTCGATCCGGCTGACGCTTCGCGGACCGACCGTGGCCGCCGACGCGGTTGCCGGCGCGTCGATCGCGGTCGACGGCGTCTGCCTGACCGTCGTCACGGTCCACGACGGCACGTTCACCGCGGACGTCGTGCGCGAGACGCTGGACCGGTCCGCCCTGGGTGCCCTCGAGCCCGGTGCGCGGGTGAACCTCGAGCGGGCCGTCCGGGCGTCCGACCGGCTCGGCGGGCACATCGTCCAGGGCCACGTCGACGGGCTCGGCACCGTCGTCAGCCGTAGGCCCGGAGGGCGCTGGGAGGTCATGCGGATCGGTCTCGCGCCAACCCTTGCCCGGTACGTCGTGGAGAAGGGCTCGGTGGCCGTCGACGGCGTGTCGCTCACCGTCTCGGCAGTCGGGGAGGGCTGGTTCGAGGCCAGCCTCATCCCGACCACACTCGAGCTCACCACGCTCGGCCGGCGGCGGCCCGGCGAACGGGTCAACCTGGAGGTCGACGTGATCGCGAAGTACGTGGAGCGGCTGCTCGAGGGACGGGTGGCCTGATGGACCAGCTGCTGTGGCTGCTGGACGCGCGGGTGCACGTCCTGGGCTCGGAGATCCTCTGGCGCGAGATCGTCGGCAACGCCTTCGGGTTCGCGTCGGCGGTCGGTGGGATGCGCCGCAAGGTGTGGGCGTGGCCGGTCGGCATCACCGGCAACGTGCTCCTGTTCACCGTCTTCCTCGGCGGCGTCTTCGCCACACCGCAGGCGAAGGACCTCTACGGCCAGGCCGGCCGCCAGGTCTTCTTCCTCGCGGTGAGCCTGTACGGCTGGTGGCGCTGGCACCGCAACGCCGAAGCCGGACCCGCCGTGATCCCACGCTGGGCGACGGCCGGCGAACGGCTGCGTCTCGCAGTCCTGGCGGCCGCCGGCATCGGTGTCTCCTACGTCGTCCTGGATGCCCTGGACTCGTGGGGGCCGCTGGCCGACTCCTGGATCCTGGTCGGCAGCCTGCTCGCCACCTACAGCATGGCCAGGGGATACGTGGAGTTCTGGCTGGTCTGGATCGCCGTCGACGCCGTAGGTGTGCCGCTGCTGATCCGGGCCGGGTTCTACCCGTCCGCCCTGCTCTACGGCGCCTACGGCGTGTTCTGCGTGGTGGGGTTCATGGCGTGGCGACGGGCCCAGCAGGCCGCGGTCACGTCCCCGGAATCGGCCGAGGTGGTCGCGTGACCGGCGTACGCCTGGACCCGGTGGAGCGGGCCGTCGCCGACGTCGCGGCCGGCCGTTCCGTGGTCGTCGTGGACGACGAGGACCGGGAGAACGAGGGTGACCTGGTGTTCGCCGCCGGCAAGGCGACGCCAGCGCTGCTGGGCTTCATGATCCGGTGGACCAGCGGTTTCGTGTGCGTCGCGGTCGAGGGCGCGACGCTGGACCGGCTGCACATCCCGCTCATGACGCCGCACAACCGCGAACGGATGCGCACGGCCTACACCGTCTCGGTCGATGCCCGGGACGGGATCACGACCGGCATCTCCGCAGCAGACCGCTGCCACACCATCCGGGTCCTCGCCGATTCGGCGACCGAACCGGACGACCTGGTCCAGCCCGGCCACGTGATGCCGCTGCGGTACCGGGAGGGCGGCGTGCTGGCCCGTCCGGGGCACACCGAGGCATCGGTCGACCTGGCCCGGCTGGCCGGGCTGACCCCGGCCGGAGTTCTCTGCGAGATCGTCAACGAGGACGGCTCGATGATGCGCGGATCGGCGCTTCGCGAGTTCGCCGACGACCACGGCCTCGCGATGATCTCCATCGCCGACCTGATCCGGTACCGCCGACGGTACGAGAGCCAGATCGAGCGCATCGCACAGACCCGGATGCCGACGGTTCACGGCACGTTCGACGCGCACGCGTACCGCGACACCGTCACCGGCGGGGAGCACGTGGCGCTGGTGGTCGGCGACGTCGGGGACGGCCAGCCGGTGCTGGTCAGGGTGCACTCCGAGTGCCTCACCGGCGACACCTTCGGCTCGCTGCGCTGTGACTGCGGTCCACAGTTGCGAGCGGCCATGACGGCCATCGCGGCGAACGGCCGCGGCGTGGTGCTCTACCTGCGCGGTCACGAGGGCCGGGGCATCGGCCTGGCTCACAAGCTGCGCGCGTACGAGCTTCAGGACGCCGGCCGCGACACGGTCGACGCCAACCTGGAGCTCGGGCTGCCCGCCGACGCTCGGGACTACGGGACCGGCGCACAGATCCTGGCCGACCTCGGCGTCAGGTCGCTGCGGCTGATGACGAACAACCCGACGAAGCTGGCCGGCCTGGAGGGCTACGGGCTGCGGGTCGTCGACCGGGTGCCGATGCCGGTGCGGCCACATCCGGAGAACATCCGGTACCTGCGCACCAAGCGGGACCGCATGGGTCATGCACTGCCGAACCTGGAGGACGAGCTGGAAGGGAGTCCGACGTGAGCCGAGCGGGTGTGCCGCGGCTCGAGCTCGAGGGGGCCGAGCACCTGCGTGTCGCCGTGGTCGCGGCCCGATGGCACGAGACCGTCATGGCCGGCCTGCTCGACGGCGCGCTGCGGGCACTCGCGGAGGCGGGGCTGGCCGACCCGTTGGTGCTCCGCGTGCCGGGCGCGTTCGAGCTCCCGGTGGCGTGTGCCCGGCTGGCCCGGGCGCAGTACGACGCGGTCGTGGCGCTCGGGGCCGTGATCATGGGCAGCACGCCGCACTTCGAGTACGTGTGCCGGGCCGCCACGTCCGGGCTGACCCAGGTCAGCACGCAGACCGGAACGCCGATCGGATTCGGCGTGTTGACCTGCGACAACGAGCAGCAGGCCCTCGACCGGGCTGGTCTGGAAGGGTCGTCGGAGGACAAGGGCTTCGAGGCGGCCCAGGCGGCGCTGGCCACCGTCCTCGCACTCCGCGGTGCCGACGCCTGACGTTCGTGTGGGCACGTCCACCATGCGGGCGACCGGTCTTGCGAGCCGGACGCTCCGTAGGCTGGGCGGTGTGAAGAGCTTCGACGGGCTGTGGGCCGAGCTGTCGGCGAAGGTTGCTGCGGGCGCAGCCGGCTCGGGGACCGTCGAGGCGGTGAGCGGTGGAGTGCACCACGTCGGCAAGAAGGTCGTCGAAGAAGCGGCCGAGGCGTGGATGGCGGCCGAGCACGAGGGAGCCGACCGTGCGGCGGAGGAGATCGCCCAACTGCTCTACCACGTCCAGGTGCTCATGCTGGCCCGCGGCATCGCGCTCGACGACGTCTACGCCAAGCTCTAGAGGATCGATCCATGTCCGATGCACGGTCAGGCGCCCCGACCTCGGCCCCCAACGGCGTTCTGCGGATTGCGGTCCCCAACAAGGGCCTGCTCGCCGAGCCTGCGGCCGGGATGCTCCGCGAGGCCGGATACCGCCAGCGCGGCGACGGCGGCCGCGAACTGATCCTGCGTGACCCTGACAACGACGTCGAGTTCTTCTTCCTCCGTCCCCGCGACATCGCCGTCTACGTGGGGTCGGGGACCGTCGAGGCGGGGGTCACGGGGCGCGACATGCTGCTCGACTCCGGAGCGCCGGTCGAGGAGCTCCTGTCGCTGGGCTTCGGCTCGTCGACGTTCCGGCTGGCCGCCCGGCCGGGCACAGTCGGCGACGTGCGCGCCCTGGCCGGCCTGCGCGTGGCCACGTCCTACCCCGGGCTGCTGTCGAAGTTCCTCGCCGACCACGGGGTCGACGTCGAGGTGATCAGGCTCGAGGGTGCCGTCGAGACCGCCGTCCAGCTGGGCGTGGCGGATGTCGTCGCGGACGTCGTCTCGACGGGGACGACGTTGCGTCAGGCTGGCCTCGAGCTGGTCGGCGAGCCGATCATGACCTCGGAGGCGGTGCTGATCACCCGGGCCGGCGTGGAGCCCTC
>OBLS010000683.1_pt1 | contig 12773 bp, 9 predicted proteins | sample 1519901 | NCBI WGS metagenome assembly OBLS01 (sample SAMEA3113585, study PRJEB22503) | soil metagenome
CCGCCACGAAGCGCGGCAGCGACATCAGCGGCTGTGGGGTGACCGGGAAAGTGAGCGGCAGCAGCAGCGAAACGGCCACCCAGGCTCCGTAGGCGCGCGGCAGACGGCGCCAGACGCCGACGCAGGCCACCACGGCGAACACCAGCGTCACGAACAGCATCACGTTGATCGCCGCGATCCGGAACGGGTCCCCGACGGCCGCCTCGAAGTAAACGGGCGTCCGCGAGCCGGACGCCAGCTGGCGGACGCCGTCCACGGCCGCCACGAGCCCGTCCCACGCGCCCCTGAGCGGCACTTCGAGCTCGCGCGACCAGGCCTCCTGGACGTCGAGGAAGCGCAGCGCCTCGCCCTCCACGAGGCCGAGCCAGGCGGCGTATGCGGCGATCCCGAGCGGGGCCAGCGCCAGCCAGGCGGCGTCGCGTGGCCGCCGCGGGCGCGAGGTCCACCAGAGCATGGCGAGCGGGAACAGGAGCAGCAGGCCGGCGCTGCGCGTGGCGGAGGCGAGTCCCGCGCAGGCGCCTGCCCAGGCCCAGCGCCCGGTCCGTGCCGCGTAGAAGGCGCCCCCCCCCAGGAGCAGGAAGAGGCTCTCCGAGTAGGGCGCGCCGAAGTACACGGCGGCCGGGAAGACCGCCAGCAGGAGCAGCGTGGGGCGGGCGAGCCGCCGCCCCAGCTCGAGCTCGGTGAGTCTGTGCAGCAGGAAGAGGGCAGCCAGGAATGCGGCGAGCGACAGCGCGTAGGCGGCAAGGAGCAGGGCCGCCTCGGAGGCCCCGAACGGGGTCGCCAGCCCCCGTACGAGCAGCGGATAAAGCGGGAAGAATGCGGCTCGGGGCGCGCTGTCGCCGTACCCGGAGTCGGCGATGCGGAGGTACCAGACCGAGTCCCAGCGAGCGAGCGGGGCGAGAAGCGGATCCGCGAGCACATGCGTGAGCGACGGATCGTCGAACTTCTCGGCGTTCTGCCGCGCCAGGCCGCCCGCCGCAGGACCGTACGAGAGGGCGGCGAAGACCGCCACGAGAAGCACCGCGGCGCGAGTCGAGGCCGCCACGCGCCAGGCGGCGCGAAACGCCTCGGAGTCGCGCACGGCCGCGACTGCGCCTGCGCGGGTGGAGGTAGCCTCAGACGCCATGCCGGACGCCCATTTGTACACAGCGGTAGCGACAAGTGAGTGGATCGACGCAGCGATCGTCCTTGTGGTCGCGTTCGTCATCGCTCAGGTAGTGGACCGGCTGATCGCACGGCGCGGCGCGCGCGTGGGCGAGTTGGTGACGGGCGGAGAGCTCTCGCCGGCGACGCAAACGCGCCTGCGCCTTATCCGGCGGCTCACGTTCGTCCTGATCGTGCTGATCGGTGCGGCGGGCGCGGCCTCCAACTTCCCGGAGGCGAAGAGCGTCGCCACCGGCATCCTCGCCTCCTCGGCGGTCCTCGGACTCGTGATCGGCTTCGCGGCGCGCCAGACGCTCGCCAACGGCATCGCCGGGATCCTGCTCGCGATCACGCAGCCGATCCGCATCGGCGACCTCGTGACCTTCGAGGAGCAGACCGGCGAGGTGGAGGACGTGAAGCTCACCTACACCTACATCCGTCTCGACGACGGCCGCCGCCTGGTCGTGCCGAACGAGCGCCTGGCCCAGAGTTCGGTGCTGAACCATACGATCCTCAACCCTCGCGTCCAGGTGGAGGTGTCGGTGTGGCTGCCGCTCGACGCCGACCTCGACAAGGCGATGGAGCTGATCCGCGACGAGCAGGAGGGCATCGAGGTGTCGGTGGCCGAGGTGGACAAGGAAGGCGTGCGCCTTAGCGCCACCACGTGGGCGTCGAGCCCCTCCGAGCGCGGGAAGAAGGCGGCCGAGCTGCGGCTGCGCTGGCTGCGGGAGCTGCGGGAGCACGCACTATCCTCAACCGGGGCCTGAGCGTGAGTCGCCGCGGAACGTCCTGATGACCCAACGGCAACGAAAGTCGAGGAGGCGAAAGCGTCACACCGGGCGCAGCTCCGTGCTGCTCGCCCTCGGCGTTCTCGCCACGGTCTCCGTGATCGCCGTCCTGTCGGCGGTCGGCTACGTGCTGGCCATAGCCGCGTCCGCGCCAGACCTCTCCGAGCTGAAGCCCGCGGACAAGGGCCAGCTGTCCGTCGTCTACGCCGTCGACGGCTCGCGCCTCGGCTTCATCCAGTCGGACGTGCTGCGCCGCGTCATCCCGTGGCGAGACATCCCGGTGAACCTCCGCCGCGCCACCGTCGCGATCGAGGACGAACGCTTCTACAAGCACGACGGCGTTGACCTGAACGCCATCGTCCGCGCGGGGATCAAGAACCTCGAGTCCGGCAAGACCGTGCAGGGAGGCTCCACGATCACCCAGCAGCTCGTGCGCGCGCTGTACATAAGGGACCCGAAGCGCGACTTCGCGCGCAAGATCCGCGAGGCGAAGCTCGCCTCCGAGCTGGAGGAGAAGCACTCCAAGACCTGGGTGCTGCACAATTACCTGAACTCGGTGCCCTACGGGACGGTCGGCGGCCGCACGGCAATCGGTGTGGAAGCCGCGGCGGTCACGTTCTTCAACAAGCACGCCAGAGGTCTCCGGCTCTACCAGTCCGCGCTGCTGGCCGGCCTGCCGCAGGCGCCGTCCGAGTACAACCCCTTCCGGAACCCCGACGCAGCCCTCGCACGACGCAACGGGGTGCTCCGGCAGATGGTCAAGAACGGGTACATCACCCAGGCGGAGGGGGAGAGGGCGTCGCAGCGGGGACTGGGTCTCCACCCCGGCACCCGCTACATCCAACGCCGCGAGCCCTACTTCTTCGACTATGTGCAGGACAAGCTGATCGACCGCTACGGCGTCGGCGTGGTGCGCCGCGGCGGGCTGCGTATCCACACTACGATCGATCCGGCGCTTCAGGACTCCGCACGCGAGGCGATCAACTCGTACTACGGTGATCCCGCCGGCCCGAGCTCGGCGCTCGTTGCCATCGACCCGACGACTGGGAAGATCAGAGCGATGGCTTCGAGCGGGACCTATCAGCACAGCAAGTTCAATCTGGCCGCGCAGGGCCACCGCCAGCCAGGCTCGGCGTTCAAGACCTTCGTGCTCACCACGGCGATCCGGCAGCGGGTGGACCCCGACTCCACCTACTACACCTCGAAGCCGCTGAACATCAACGACCCCAAGTTCGGGCACTGGGAAGTCAAGACATTCGGGGACTCGTACATCGGCAGCGTCAGCCTCACCCGCGCCACCCTGTCGTCGGACAACACGGTGTACGCGCAGCTGATCCTCGACCTGGGTCCGAAGAAGGTTTGCCAGACCGCCAAGCTGCTCGGGATCACGACGCACCTCGACTGCTATCCCGCTGAGGGCCTCGGGGGCCTGACGCTCGGCGTCACGCCGCTTGAGATGGCGGGCGCGTACGCAACCCTCGCGAGTGGCGGCATCCGTCACCGTCCCACCGGCATCGAGCGGGTCGTGTTCCCCGACGGCAAGAGCGAGAACCTCGCCAGCGGGGAGGGCAAGCGCGTGCTGACGGACGGAGAAGCGTACGAGGTGACCAAGGTCCTCAAGATGAACGTCCAGTCGGGCACGGGGACCGCCGCCAACTACGGCTGCCCGGCGGCCGGGAAGACCGGTACGACCGATGAGGCGAAGGACGCCTGGTTCGTCGGCTATACACCCAAGCTGTCAGCTGCCGTATGGGTCGGCTATCCGGACGCCGGCGTCGCCATGCCAGGCGCCCAGGGCGGCACTTACGCGGCGCCCGTCTGGCACGCCTTCATGCTTCCCGCCCACGGTGATTACTGCGACGACTTCCCGCAGCCGACGCAGTTCGCCGAGTTCTCACCCTTCTTCGGCAAGTACTCCAGCACCGGCTCGTCAGGCTCGAGCCAGTACTACGCGCCGAGCACCACGCAGGGCAACACGACCCAACCGCAGTACGACCCGCGCTTCTACGAGGAGGCGCCGCTCGACCCGCCCCAGACCGAGACGCCCCCCGAGCAGGTGGCGCCCGAGGCTCCCGCGCCCGGGAACGGCAATGGGAACGGGAATGGCGGCCAGCCGGGGCCCGGACCCGGCTGATGCCGGACCGTGGCCGAGCTCAACCTGATCGCAGCCATCGAGGCCACGCTGAGGGACCGGAGCGGCCGGCTGGTCCGCTGGACCGGTGACGACGCGGCGGTCACGCGCGCGCGTCCCATCGCGGTAACCTCGATCGACACGCTGGTCGACGGGGTGCACTTCCAGCAGGCCACGCACGCCGCTCGCGACATCGGCTGGAAGGCGCTCGCCACAGCGCTCTCGGATCTGGCGGCCATGGGAGCAGAGGCCGGCGAGGCGTACGTCTCGGTTGTTCTGCCCGAGGCCTTTGTGGATGCGCTCGAGCTGGTGGACGGGATGGAGCAGCTCGCCGCCAGCTGCGGGGCGACGATCGCGGGCGGCGACGTGGTGCGCGGCGACCTGCTCGTGGTGACGGTGGCGGTGGTGGGATGGGCCGAGCGCGAGGACGACCTGGTGGGCCGCGACGGCGCTCAGCCCGGCGACCTCGTTGGCGTGACCGGCGAGCTCGGCGGCTCCGAAGCGGGCCGGCGTGTGCTCGCGGCCGGAGGCAGCGAGCCAGCGGAGCTCGTGGCACGCCACCTGCGGCCGCTGCCGCGCCTCGAGAGCGGCGCCGCGCTGGCGCGCGCCGGAGCGACCGCGATGATCGACCTGAGCGACGGACTGGCCACCGACGCCCGCCACGTGGCGGAGCGCAGTGGCGTGGCGCTGACGGTGCGGCTGGAGCAGGTACCGCGCGCCTCAGGTGTGACTCCGGAGGAGGCGGTGACCGGCGGCGACGACTACGAGCTGCTCGTAACCGTGCCGCCGGAACTGCGAGAGGTCGCCGAGGCCGCCTCCAAGCTGACGTGGGTAGGCGAGGTCTCAGCCGGTAGCGGACTCGTTCTTCTAGGGGCGGATGGCCCGGTGTCCGGTCTGCGCGGCTACGAGCACTCTTGAGCACTCACCTGCGCAGTGCGGACCGAGTGCCACCGAGCGAGCCCGGCCCGGCGTACGACCCGGGGCCGTACACCGCCGGCCCCTGCGGGCCCTGCTTGCCGTCATTTTCGTCGGGGCTGCGCCACGCGATCTCGGACGTGGCGCACGCGGCCGCCAGCATCAGGCAGCCGATCAGCGCCAGCACGATCCCCACGCTGTGCCCTGCGAGCAGCATCAGCAGGTACCAGGCACCGTGGAGCGGGTTCACCGAGAGCGCAAATAGGTAGTAGATCGCCACCAGGACGGCCGGCGCCACGCCCACGCCGATCAGAACGGCGCGTAGCCGGCGCGGCGGCCGCGGTCGCGTGAGGACGGTGAGCATCCACAGGTGAGCCGCGGGCACGGCCAGCAGCCCGGCATAGGGATTGACGAGCCAGAGCAGGAGCGAGCCGGTCGCTATCGCGAGGGCTAGGGCCACGCCCGCCCCGGGCTCCACCGGGTCGCGCAGCTCCGGATCGGGCCTCGCCGCCAGCCAGCGGCCCAGGAACAGTGCGAGCACCATAGCCACGACCACTCCTCCCAGCACGCCGAGCGCGGCGCCGTCGAGCGGCAGCACGTCGGGCGGCACGGGCGCGGGCGGAGGCGCCGGCGTGGCGCCCACCAGGGCGAGGAACTGGACCAGCGCCAGTGCAGCGAGGAACGGCGCCACCCAGGCGGCCACCCACCGCAGCCAGCGCACGACGTCCACGTGCCGCCGCCGCGCCCTTGCGAACGCGTCCACCGACGCCACCAGCACCGGCAGCAGCAGCGAGCCCGACAGCAGCGAGATCACCCAGCCGGGCAGCACCTGGCTCACGGCCTGCACATAGCTCTCCGGCCCGTGCCGCGGACGTCCTCCCTGATCGACCGCGGTCAGGGTCCTGAGTGTGGCGCGCCCCAGCATCCCAAGGCGGTCCTCGTCGATCGCCTCGACGGGCCCATTCCCTTCGGGCGGCAGCTCGCCACTACCGGAGATCCGAACCGCGTCGTAGCCGGCCTCGAGCAGCACCCCCTGCGCGCCGATGCCGACCGGAAACGAGAGCCGGGCGAACTGGCCGAACGCGCCGCTGCCGCCCGCCGAGCCGCCGACCTCCTGGCGGATGGAGTTCGCCGCGGTTCGCTGCAGCCCGATGCCCGCACGACTTGCGTCGTTCGACCACGCCTGCAGCAGCGATCCGCGGCTCGTGTGCGAGCCGAGGTGGGAGATCACGAGCACGGCGTCGACGAAGTCCGGCGTCGGTAGGTCGCTGATCAGCTCCCTCGCCCCCACCTCTCCGAGGTTCGACCCGTCCACCGACGCGAGCAAAAGCGTCTTCTGCGAGGGCCGTCCCTGAAAAACGCGCGCGAGCTGCATCAGCGCAGCGGTGTCGGCAGCGCTCCCCGGCGCGTCGGGAACGGTCGCAGCATCGCGGGCCGCGACGATCACGATCTGTCGCCGGGAGCGCCCGGCGCGCAGTCCGATCACGTTCACGAGCTCGTGACCGGCGTGCGTGAAGCGCTGCACGTGGGGTCGCCCGCGCGCCCCGCCGGTGAACCCGCGCGCCGCGAACGCTTCCGCCACCAGTTCGGCCGTCGTCTGGTTGCCGGGCGTGCCCGCGCGCCGGTCGGGTGCATCCGTGGCGATGCGGGCGGCGAGCTCCGCCGCCTGGGCGCCGTCGAACAGCACGTCCGCGGCCAGGCCCTGGGGCAGCGGCCTCGGCCTGCTCTCGAACGAGAACATCGTCAGGACCACCACCAGCAGTGCCGGGACGAAGGCCGCCCGGTATACCCGAGGCTCAATCACGCAGCCTCAACCTACAATTCTCAAGGTTGAGCATCTCCGCCCCTCGCATACTGCTCGTGGACGACGAGCTGTCGGTCCAGAAGCTGCTTGCGTACCCGCTGCGCAAGGAGGGCTACGACGTAATCCCCGCGCTCGATGGTCGGGAGGCTCTCGAGCGCCTGCGTGACGACAACTTCGACCTCGTGGTCCTCGACGTGATGCTGCCACGGATGGACGGCTTCGACGTCTGCCGTGCGATCCGCTCGCGCAGTACGGTGCCGATCATCATGCTCACCGCCAAGACCGAAGAGACCGACAAGGTCCTCGGCCTCGAGCTGGGCGCGGACGACTACATCACGAAGCCGTTCTCAGTGCGGGAGTTCCGCAGCCGCGTCAAGGCCGTCCTGCGGCGAGCCGCCCTCGCGCAGCTCGAGACCCAGTTCGAGGAGCCGATCCACGTCGGGGTGCTGTCGATCGACTTCGAGAAGCGCTCCGTGGTGGTGCGCGGGGGGTCGGTGCGGCTCACCTATGTCGAGTTCGAGATCATCGCGGCACTCGCCCGTGCGCCCGGGCGCGTCTTCAGCAGGACGATGCTGCTGGAGCGGGTGTGGGGCGACGCGTCCTACCGCGACCCGCGCACGATCGACGTGCACATCCGGCACCTGCGCGAGAAGCTGGAGGAGGAGCCGAAGACGCCTGAGCTGATCCTCACCGTGCGCGGCGTCGGCTACCGCTTCAGAGACTCATGAGCCGCCTGCGCTCGCTGCGCCAGAAGATCGCGCTGATCTTCTTCCTCATCACCGCCGCGGCGTTCTCCGCGATCTGGTTCGTCGTCGTTCCGCAGCTCGAGCAGAACCTCAAGGAGCGGCGACTCGCGAACCTTCAGGAGGAAGCCAGGGCCGCGAGGCCGCCGCTGGAATCGCAGCTCATCGGCGGCAGGGAGCCGACGCGCAAGAACTTCACCACGCGCATCCGCCAGGCGGCGGACGCGACCGATGCGCAGGTGACGGTGAGAGACTGGCAGCGCGACTGGAGCCCCGAGCGCAACCCAGGCTTCTATCCCGTCGACGACGGCAAGGCCCCCGTCCCGTTCGACGAGCCGCTCGCCCAGCGCGCGCTCATTTTGCGCCGCATACAGGCCGGGTACGGCACCTACCGCGGCGAGGAGATCGGGATGGTGGCGCAGCCCCTAACCACCAGAGGCAAGCTGCCGCGGGTGGCCTTCTACTCGCGCGACTTCGACGATGTGCGCGAGACCGTGGCCTTCGTGCGCGACCGCGTGCTGCTCGCCGCCAGCGCCGCGCTCCTGATCGCGCTGTTCGGCGGCTACCTCGTGGCGGCGCGACTGGCCCAGCGCGTGGGCGGACTCGAACGGGCCGCCCGCCACGTGGCCCGCGGGCGCTTCATGGAGGCACTGCCGGTCACGTCGAAGGACGAGCTCGGCCAGCTCACCGAAACCTTCAACGAGATGCAGCAGCAGCTCCGCAGGGTCGACGTGGCGCGCAAGGAGTTCATCGCGACCGCCTCGCACGAGCTGCGCACGCCGATCTTCTCGCTGAGCGGGTTCGTCGAGCTGCTTCAGGACGAGGACCTCGACGAGGACACCCGCCGCGAGTTCCTCGACACCATGGGCGAGCAGGTGGAGCGTCTGCAGAAGCTGTCGGTGAACCTACTCGACCTGTCGCGCCTGGACTCCGGCTCGGTGCAGCTGCATACAGAGCCGGTCGACCTGGCGGAGCTGACGCGCTCGGTCGCCGGCGAGTTCCATCCGCGGCTCGCCGAGCACGGCACCAAGCTCCGTCTTCAGGTCCCGGAGAAGGGCCCGAGCGCCAACTGCGACCGGGAACGGGTGGCGCAGATCATGCGTATCCTGCTCGACAACGCCCTCCGCCACACGCCGGAGGGCACGGATGTCACCGTGAAGGCACACCGCTACAACGGCGCCGCCGAGCTCACGGTGGCCGATACGGGGCCGGGCCTCCCGGCCGGCGCGCGCTCGAAGGTGTTCGAGCGCTTCTATACCGGAGACGCCGCCCGCGGCGCCGGTCTCGGGCTGGCGATCGCCCGTGAGCTGGCGGAGCGGATGGACGGGCGCCTGCTGCTCGACACAGAGCGCGGCAGCACCGAGTTCACGCTCGAGCTGCCCACGGACGGTTCGACCCGGTGAGGCGGGCGGCGGCCGTCGCCGCCGCGGCGTTGCTGCTGGCGGGGGGCTGCGACTCCAACGACGGCGATTCCGGGGCCGCTGGCAGAAGCGAGGTCACCACCACCCGCGTGCAGGTGGTCGAGGGCGTGGGCCGCGAGGGCGGCTTCGACCCGGCCCAGATCTACGACCGGCTCTCGCCGGGCGTTGTCACCGTCCTGTCGTTGTTCAGGGGAGGCTCGAGCCTGCTCGAGGACGGCGGCGAGGGCGGCCAGGGCTCGGGGTTCGTGCTCGACGGCAACGGCTACATCGCCACGAACGCTCACGTGGTTACGACCGACGAGGGCGACGGCACCGAGAAGGCGGACCAGGTCTACGTGGAGTTCATCGACGGCAACCGTGTGACGGCCGACATCGTCGGCCATGACCCTAATGCCGACGTCGCGCTGCTGAAGATCGACCCGGAAGGGCTCTCGCTCACCCCGCTCCACCTCGGCGAGTCGCACACAATCTCGGTTGGACAGCCGGTGGCGGCGATCGGCAGCCCGTTCGGCGAGCGCCAGTCGCTGTCGATCGGGGTGATCTCGGCTCTCGACCGCACGATCCGCTCGCTGACCCAGTTCGAGATCGGCGACGCAATCCAGACGGACGCCGCGATCAACCCGGGCAACTCCGGCGGCCCGCTGCTCGACGCCGCGGGCCGCGTGATCGGCATCAATGCGCAGATCAAGTCGCAGTCCGGCGGCGGCGAGGGGGTGGGCTTCGCGGTTCCGGTCGACGCCGTGCGCAGGTCACTGCGCGAGCTGCGCGAGAATGGGCGCGTGGACTACGGCTATCTGGGGGTCGAGACGCTTACGGTCTGGCCGCAGCTCGCGGAGCGAATCGACCTCAACGTGAACACCGGGGCCCTGGTCCAGCAGGTCGTGGACGGCAGCCCGGCCGAGGACGCCGGGCTCGAGGCCGGCGACGAGGAGATCTCGTTTCAGGGCCAGGACAGCATTGCCGTCGGCGGCGACCTGATCGTGGCTGTCGATGGCAAGCGGCTGACGCGCGAGCACGACCTGGCCGACGAGATCAGCGCGCACAGCGCCGGCGAGCAGGTGGAGCTGACCATCCTCCGCGACGGACAGCGGCGCACCCTCGAGGTCGAGCTCGGCCGCCGCCCCGCCGGCTCGCAGTCGTAGCCGTCGATGCGGTTTTTCCCGTGTTCCGGGTACTGTGCCCGAGTGGTGGACGTACCCCAGGTGAGTGATAGCCGCGACGTCTCGCTGACGATCCCTGCGAGACCCGACTATCTCGTGCTGGCCCGCCTCGCGCTTTCGGCGGTGTGCCGCCTGACGCCGCTGTCGCCGGAGGAGGTCGCGGATCTGAAGCTCGCGATTACCGAGGCCGCCAACGACTACGTCGATGAGACGCGCGGGCTCGAGGACGAGAGCAGGCTCAACTTCTCCTTCCACCTCGGCGACGACCGGCTGCTGATGGATCTCGACGGCAGCGCCGGTCCGGTGGCGGCCTCGGAGCAGGAGTTGAGCCGCGCGATCATCGAGGCGACGGTGGACCTGGCGGAGTTCGGCGAAGGCCGCACGCGGCTTGTGAAGTACCTCAGCGAGACTGGATAGTCTGCCGCGCGTGCTGACGCCGGTTTCGGTAGGGAACAAGAGCCTCGCCGACTACACCCATCTCGCCGGAAGGCCCCTCATCGAGGAGATCCGCGAGCTCGCGAAGGACCTCGAGGGCCTGCGCGTGCTCCACCTGTCGGCGACCGCTTTCGGCGGCGGAGTGTCCGAGATCCTCTACACGTTGGTCCCCCTGATGAACGACGTGGGCGTCCGCGCCGAATGGCAGGTGATGCTCGGTCGCGAGGAGTTCTACAACGCCACCAAGCGCCTGCACAACGCGCTCCAGGGCAACCCCGATTCGCTCACGGACGAGGAGTGGGAGATCTACGAGCGCTACAACGGGCTGAACGCGAAGGAAATCGAGGGCGGGTGGGACGTGATCATCGTCCACGACCCGCAGCCCGCGGCGATCCGCGAGCACGTGCCGGATAAGGCCGGCACCTGGGTATGGCGCTGCCACATCGACCTCTCCACACCGAATCCGGACGCGATCGATCACATCGTGCCTTACGTGCGCGAGTACGATGCATCGGTCTGGCACGTGCAGCAGTACGTCCCGGCTGCGCTCGACGGCGCCTCCGCAGGTGTGGTGATCTGCCCGCCCGCGATCGACCCGCTCTCACCCAAGAACATGGCGCTCTCACCCGAGGACGCCGCATTCGTCTGCGACCAGTTCGGCATCGACGTGGACCGCCCGCTGATGTGCCAGGTGTCACGCTTCGACCCCTGGAAGGACCCGATGGGCGTGATCGACGCCTACCGGGCCGTCACGCCGCAGATGCCGGAGGTGCAGCTCGCGCTGGTGGGCTCGATGGCCACCGACGATCCTGAGGGATGGGAGTTCTTCAACTCCACGATGGCGTACGCCGACGGCGACCCGGATATCCACATCCTCAACAACCTCAACAACGTCGGTGCGATCGAGGTGAACGCCTTCCAGTCGCAGGCCGACGTCGTGATCCAGAAGTCGACCCGCGAGGGCTTCGGCCTGACGGTGTCGGAGGCGCTCTGGAAGGGTCGGCCGTTCATCGGCGGTGATGTGGGTGGCATACCGCTTCAGGTGCGGGACGGCGAGACCGGCTATCTGGTGTCGTCGCCGGAGGAGTGCGCCGACCGCTCGCTGCGCATCCTCAGCGAGCCGGACCTCGGCAAGCGGCTCGGCCGCGCCGGCAAGGAGCACGTGCGCACGCACTTCCTGACGCCCCGCCTACTGCGCGACTGGTTAAGGCTCTTCCGGGACACGAGATGAAGCCGGAGGCTCCCCTCGTTCTCGTCTCGAACCGCGGCCCCGCCACGTTCGAGGGAGGGGAGGCGAAGCGCGGTGGCGGCGGCCTCGTGACCGCCCTCAAGGGGCTCGTGCACCACCGCGACGCCGTATGGGTGGCCTCGGCGATGACGGACGAGGACGTCGAGATGGCCGAACAGCGCGGCGGCCGCTCGTTCCCGGTCGAGCTGGACGGCGACACCTACCGCGTGCGGCTCGTGGCCAGCGACCCTGACGCCTACGACCGCTTCTACAACGTCGTGGCGAACCCGATGCTGTGGTTCATCCAGCACTACCTCTGGGACCTCTCCAACGCCCCCGACGTGCGCCGGCACGAGGTGGAGGCCTACGAGGAGGGCTACTGCGTGGTGAACGAGGACCTCGCGCGCGCCGTGCTCGAGGAGCTCGAGGGTGAGGAGGAGGCCGTGGTGATGCTCCACGACTACCACCTCTACCTGGCGCCGAAGTTCATCCGCCGCGAGCGCGCGGACCTCTTCCTCCACCACTTCGTTCACATCCCCTGGACGCAGCCGGACGCGTGGCGCGTGCTCCCCGCGGACATGCGCGAGGACATCTACGAGGGCATCCTCTCCAACGACATCATCGCCTTCCACACGCGCTCCTACCGGCGCAACTTCCTGCTCTGCTGCCGCGAGCTGTTCGACCTCGAGGTGGACGAGGAGGCCGGCATCGTGAAATTCGACGGTCGCGACGTGTGGGTGCGCTCATACCCGCTGCCGATCTCCGCCGAGACCTTCCAGAGAACCGCCCAGCGGCCGGCGGTGCACGAGTACGAACGCGACATCCTGCGCCGCCGTCGCGAGCATCTGATCCTGCGCGTGGACCGGGCCGACCTCTCGAAGAACGTGCTGCGCGGATTCACGGCGTTCGACCTGTTCCTGGAGCAGCACCCCGAGTTCCATGAGCAGGTCACCTTCATCGCCCACCTGATCCCGTCGCGCCAGGACGTGCCCGAGTACGCCGAGT
>OBLS010000684.1_pt1 | contig 12771 bp, 9 predicted proteins | sample 1519901 | NCBI WGS metagenome assembly OBLS01 (sample SAMEA3113585, study PRJEB22503) | soil metagenome
TCGTGTACTCCAGCGGCTATATCTGGTCGTATGTAGACCTGCCGACATTCCGCAGAGAGGCGCCAGGCGGGGACGCCGCCCTCCAGCGGCTTATCCTCAAACGCCTCGGGTCCGGCCTGGCCTGGCTGGAGGGCGCAGGGGGCGTGCTAATAGCGCGAGAGACGGGTAACCCCCTCACGTTCGGCGCCCGCTTCGATCCCGAACGCACGGTCTCGGCGCTGGTGGACCGTTTGGAGGCCACAGGTGGAAAGATGCTCACAGAAACAGCGTTGGAGACGCTACTGGAGGACAGTGAGGGTCGCGTTACAGGCGTTCGGGTTTCATCCTCCGGAGAGGCGTATGCTGCGGACGCCGTGATCCTTGCCTCCGGGGGCTTCGCCGGCGATCCCGAGATGGTCGGGCGCCACATAATCCGGGGACCTGGAAGGATGCGGGTGCGGGCGCACCCGAGGAGTACGGGCGACGGTTTTCGGGCGGCGCTGCAGAAGGGCGCGCTCGCCAGCGCCGGTCTCGACGAGTTCTACGGCCGCAACCTGCCCGCTCCCCCCGCTGAGTTCCCCCCTGAACGGTTCGTGGAGGTCTCCCAGCTCTACGGCCGCTACGCCGTAGCTGTCAACGTCGACGGCGAACGATACGCCGATGAGGGCGCGGATTGGTCCGAGACGGCCCTGACACGGGCCACTGCACACCAGCCAGGACTCTACGCCTGGTATGTCCTCGACGCCAGAGGACTCGAAGGCCGCGTGCGGGAGCGGACTGCGAAAGAAATGGTCGAGATGGCAAAGAGCACGGGTGGAACCGTAATCGAGGCTGCGAGCCTCAAGGAGCTCGCGGACAGGCTTGCTGAACGTGGCGTGCCTCGCGAAACCTTCCTCCGCACCCTGGAGGAGTACAACGCTGCCGCCGTCGCGGGTGGAGATCCCTCCCCCCCGAGGAGCGGGCAGGCATGGCCCTTGCGTGTTCCTCCCTTTGTGGCCGTAAAGGTCGCGCCATCCATAACGCACACGGTAGGCGGGCTCGCCGTGGACGCCGGCTGCAGGGTGCTGCGCGAGGCGGACAAACGGCCGATTCCTGGCCTCTACGCCGCGGGGGTCGAGGTAGGAGGGGTCTCCGTCGGCGGGTACACGAGCGGCCTCGCCTCGGCCCTCGTCTTCGGCGGCACCGCTGCGGAATCAGCGATCGCAGATATTCAGGAGCCAGACGATCCCTAGCCAATCGGGTGCTACTCTGCACGTGCCAGAGATACTCGTTCTAGTAGAATGCGGTTCCGGAAAGCGACCTTTGGGGAAAGGTGAGGGACCTTGGCGAATATAGGGGACTACGAGAAAACCTACGCAGACTTCGACTGGGAGACGCCGGAGAGGTTCAACTTCGGGCGTGACGTGGTCGACCGGTGGGCCGCGCAGGACCGGGCGGCCATGGTCTGGCTCGGAACGAGCGGCGAGGAACGCCGCCTCGACTTCGCCCAGTTTTCCGTCCTCTCGAACAGGTTCGCCAACGCGGCGAGAGCGTTGGGCGTGGGACGCGGCGACAGGGTAATGGTCCTACTCGGGAAGGTGCCTGAGTGGCACGCGATCCTGACAGGCCTCTTGAAGCTTGGGGCTATTGCCATCCCATGCGCCCCGCAGCTCAGGGCCGGCGACCTGACGTTCAGGGCCGAGCACTCTGGCTCTGTGGCCATGATCTCGGGCCCTGAAGGCATCGAAGAGGTCGAGAAGATGCGCGCAGACGTCCCAGTTCTAGAACACTTCATCTCTCTGGGCGAAGAGCGCGCCGGCTGGGAATCCTACGAGATGTTGATGGAAGGGGCCTCTGAGGACTTTACGGCCGAGGACACGACTGCGGACGAGGGCGCATTCATCCTCTATACCTCGGGGACGACGAAGCATCCCAAGGGTGCTCTGCACACCCACGGCTACACGCATGCCAAGTGGATGGAAGCCAGGTACTGGCTCGACCTCAGGGAGGGCGACAGGCTGTGGTGCACCTCGGGGACGGGCTGGGCCAAGAGCATCTGGAACGTATTTCTGGGGCCGTGGAGCCAGGGGACGGAGATCTTCTTCCACGAGGGCGGTTTCGACCCTGCCGAACGCCTGGAGCTGATGGAGCTCTACGACATTTCGGTCCTCTGCCAGGCCCCGACCGAGTACCGGCTCCTCGCCAAGACCCCGGAACTGGAACGCGCGAACCTCGCCTCCATCCGCCACGCCGTTTCCGCCGGAGAACCGCTGAACCCGCCCGTCATCGAGCGGTGGAAAGAGCTTCACGGCCTGACCATCTACGACGGTTACGGGCAGACTGAAAACACCCTGCTCGTCGGCAACTATCCCGGCCTCGACTTTCGACCGGGCTCGATGGGCAAACCGTCTCCTGGCTGCGACGTGAAGATCGTCGACCCCGAAGGAAACGAGTGCCAGCCTGATGAGCCTGGCGACATCGCCCTCTTCGGGCGCATACCCGCGCTGTTGGAAGAGTACTGGGAGCAGCCCGAAGCGACCGAGTCGGTCTTTCGCGACGGCGCCTACTTGACCGGTGACAGGGCTTACAGGGACGCGGACGGCTACCTCTGGTTCGTGGGCCGTTCGGACGACGTGATCCTCTCTGCCGGTTACCGCATCGGGCCCTTCGAGGTCGAGAGCATCCTCATCGAGCATCCCGCAGTTGTCGAGAGCGCCGTCGTACCTCTGCCCGACGAAGACAGGGGAAGCGTCGTCAAAGCGTTTATAGTCGTTGGCGAAGACTACCAGCCGTCAGAGGATCTGGCGAAGGAGATCCAAGACTACTGCAAGGAGAACACAGCCCCGTACAAGTACCCGCGCAGCATAGAGTTCATCGACGACCTACCCAAGACTACGAGCGGCAAGATCCGTCGCGTCGAACTGCGAGAGGAATGAAGGCTACAGGTGTCAGGTAAAGGTTTCTCGAAGCGCTGCCTTCCATGCAAACCTGTAGCCTGAAACCTGATGCCTGTGACTGACCTGCGTGCGCTCTCGGGCGAGGACTTCTGCTACCTGACGACGAAGGGGAGGGTAACGGGAATGCCGCACGAGATCGAGATCTGGTTCGCCCTCGTGCCGGAGAGACGCGCCCTCTACATGCTATCGGGAGGACGCGGCCGTTCGGACTGGGTGAAGAACCTCCGCCGCGATCCTGATGTGGAGGTCAGCATAGCGGGGGAGCATTACAGCGGTCGCGCCCGCGAGGCTAGAGACGCGGAAGAGGACGAGCTGGCGCGCCGGTTGCTGGTCGAGAAGTACGAGAGCAGTCCCGGACGTCTGGAGAACTGGCGCCGCAGCGCGCTGCCCGTGGTGGTAGATCTCACGCAGTAGGGCCTATCTGGAAGAATCGAGGTGAGGATACGGTCGTGCAGTCCAGAGCAGCCAGTCCGGAAGACTCGGAAGCCATTGCGCGCATCTACAACGAGGGCATCGAGGAGCGCATCGCGACGTTCGAGACCAGCCTGCGCGAGGCACGGGAGATAAAGGCCTGGTTCGATGGGACTCACCCTGTCGTGGTGGTAGAGGAAGAAGGGGAGGTGATCTCCTTCGCAAACACGACATCCTACAGCCCCCGCGGGTGCTACTCCGGCGTGGCCGAGTTCTCCGTATACACCGCCAGCGAGGCAAGGGGCCGTGGAGCGGGCACCCTGGCGATGAGGGCCCTCATGCAAGCGGCGGAGGAGGCAGGCTTCTGGAAACTCGTCGCGCGTGTCTTCGTGGAGAACACGCTGAGCCGGAAGCTACTACTCACTTTAGGCTTCCGGGAGGTGGGAATCCACGAGAAACACGCCAGGCTCGACGGGGTATGGCGCGACGTCGTAGTCATCGAGCGACTTCTTCCGGCAAACCTGTAGAGGGTTGGCAATGAGGTTCTCAGCACCTCAGCATTTCAGCAAACCGTAAGACGACTTGCTGAAGTGCTTGCAAAGGGAGGCACCCTCTTTGCAACCTGCCCTACACTTCCTTGAAGATACGATCCGAGGCTGAGATGGGATCGAGCTCCCTGTTGTAGACCTTCTCGACGAGCTCCGTATCCTCACGGTTCAGGCGCTCGTGCATCTCTATCTCCAGGCGGTTCGTGGCCCATGAGATGACGAAGTCTCTAAGGGCGGCCCGCCGCCTCTTACCAAGCCTGCCGTCCTGTTCGAGGAACCGACGGTGCTTCGCTATGGTGTCTTTCAGTTCCTGGACACCCTCGCCTGTATCGCCTCGGGTCATCACGATGGGCGGAAACCACGGGTCGGGGTCGAGCTCGTGTCCGATCTCCAGTATGGAACGCACCTCTGAGGCGGCGTTCTTTGCCTGCGGGTTATCCGCTTTGTTGATGCAGAAGACGTCCGCTATCTCCATCACCCCGGCCTTGAGCGCCTGCACCGAGTCGCCGGTTCCCGGCTGCAGGCAAAGCACCACCGTGTCTGCAGCCGAGGCGACCTCGACCTCTCCTTGACCAACCCCGACCGTCTCGTAGAGGATCACGTCGTAGCCGCACGCTTCCATCGCGATGGCGGCGAGTCGCGAGCCTCCGGCGAGCCCACCCAGGTGTCCGCGGCTACCCATCGAGCGGATGAACACTCCGGCGTCGAGGAAGTGGTCCGTGAGCCTTATGCGGTCGCCGAGGATGGCACCCTTCGAAAAAGGGCTCGAAGGGTCGACAGATACCACCCCGACCCGCCTGTCTTCCTTCCTGTAGAGCTCTATTAGCTTCGCGATGACGCTGCTCTTGCCGACGCCTGGCGGCCCCGTGAAGCCTACTGTCGGAGCATCGCCGGTCTCAGGGTAGATCTCTGCAATGATCCCGGCCGTCTCTTCGTCTTCACGCTCTATCTTCGAGATCACCCGCGCCAGCGCCCGACGGTCGCCCGCGAGCAACCGCTCTACGAGCCCTTTCTTAGCCAAGCTGGGTCCGAACTTCTACGCCCACTCCGTCTGGAGGTCCGGTGTCTCTGCCAGCGTCTGGAAGACGACGCAATACTGCTCTGTCTTCTGGCGCAGGTTCTCCAACTGTGCTTCGGTAGCCTCAGGCGCCACGATGTCGAAGCTGGTGCGGATAGTCTCGAAGCCGACGGGGACGTCCTCGGAGACGCCGAGCGTTCCGGCGAGATCCATCTCCCCCGTCACGGTGACCTCGATGCGCTCGGTCTCTATCCCCATGGCCTCGGCGACCATCTGGCAGGTTACCTGGGCGCACGCCGCAAGGGCTCCGAGCAAGAGGTCTCCTGAGCAGGCGACCTCGCCCGTGCCGCCAACGCCTGCATGGGCCTCGGCTTCATAGACGGCCTGGCCCACATCCACGGAGCAGGAGATCGGGGTGTCCTGCTGGCTCGCTTTGGCTTCGAGCGTTATCCGGGAAGATCCCGGCTCATTACGGTACTTTTTCTTAAGCGGTCCCTGCACCGACCGGAGATCCAAGATCTTCCTCCAAAGATGGCTGCCCTTCCGCAGTGTATTGTAGCCGTTTGGTTGAGGAGAAGGATTGCCCGGCGCGAGACACGTTCCTGATCCCCTGGCAACGAAGGATGCGCGGCTGGCGCAGACTCCGGGCATCCGCGCTGTAGTCGAGGTCTATGGGTAGACTGAGGGGCTCCCCAAAGGGAAGCCCCTGACTGTGTCCTTCTCTAGCCTTCCAGCAGTAACGACTCGGGGTCTTCGACCAGTTCTTTGATACGGACCAGGAAGCTGACCGCCTCGGCGCCGTCTATGACGCGGTGGTCGTAGGAGAGCGCGAGGTACATCATGGGACGGACCACGACCTCGCCTTCGACGACGACGGGGCGCTCCTGGATCTTGTGCATCCCCAGTATCGCGACCTGGGGCATGGTGAGGATGGGCGTAGAGACCAGCGAGCCGAAGATGCCACCGTTGGTTATGGTGAACGTTCCGCCACGCAGGTCTTCGAGGGTCAGCTTGCCCTCGCGGGCCTTTGTGGCCAGGTCTGCTATGCCCTGTTCGATCTCCGCGAAGTTCTTGTGGTCGGCGTCGCGGATGACGGGGACGACGAGCCCCTCGTCCGTGGAGACGGCCACGCCTATGTCGTAGTACTTCTTGAGAAGGAGCTCGCTCCCCTGCAGCTCGGCGTTGACCTTGGGGAAAGCCTTTAGCGCCCCGATGGCGGCCTTGGTGAAGAAGCTCATGAAGCCGAGCCGCGCGCCCGTCCGCTCCTGGAAGGACTCCTTGCGGCGCTTCCTCAGCTCCATGACCGCGCTCATGTCGACCTCGTTGAAGGTGGTGAGCATCGCCGCCGTCTGCTGCGACTCGACCAACCTCTGGGCGATGGTCTGGCGCCTGCGGGAGACGCGCACCCGCTCCTCCAACGCCGCCCTGCCATCCTCAGAAGCGGCCGGCGCTGGCTGCGCTTCGCCGTCCCGCTCGGGTTCTTCCGTCTTCTCGGGGGCCGCGGGGCGAGATTGTTCCCGTATCAACCGCTCCACGTCGTCGCGGGTGATACGTCCGCCGGAACCGCTGCCGGTGACCTCGGCGAGGTCGACTTCGTACTCCTGGGCCAACTTTCTAACAGAAGGAGAGGCGCGGCCGGCGCCGTCCTCGAGCTCGCGGTGACCGTTGGACGTTTCGTCGCCGGAGTCCTCGGGCTCCTGCTGTTCGGCCTCGGCTTGCGGCTGTTCCTCCCGTTCTTCCTCGGCCTGCGGCTGCTCTTCTTGTACATCGGCGGGAGCGGCTCCGTCGCCTTCGCCTATGGTGCCTATGACCTCGCCGACGTTGACGGTCTCGCCCTCGTCCTTGGAGATGGACTGGAGGACGCCGTCCTGCTCGGCCTCGACCTCGAAGTTGATCTTATCCGTTTCGAGCTCGACGAGCGCCTCGCCGGACTTTACGGCTTCACCCTCTTGCTTGAGCCAGCGTCCGACCGTCGCGTCGGCGACCGACTCCCCAAGCTCGGGAACGTGTATCTCAGCAGCCACTGCTCACTCTTCCTCTCTTACTCGCTCGGGGCTGAGGCGCGGACCTGCGTCTCCTCCACGGCCTGTTCTTCATCGAAATCCTGCCCGACGCTCTCGAAGGCCGACCTCACGATGTCGGCGTGCTCTTGCTTGTGAAACTTGGCCGAGCCCTGGGCGGGGCTTGGGCGCGGGGGCTTTCCAACATAGATTACGGGTAACTCACCGCGTGAAATCTCACGCAGCAGCGGCTCGATGAACGTCCAGGCGCCCATGTTCTTAGGCTCCTCCTGGACCCACAGGATCTCCCGCAGGTTCGGGTAACCATCGATGACTTCCCTTACCCGATCTTCGGGGAAGGGGTAGAGGAGCTCTACGCGGGCTACGGCCGTGTCCACCGCCTCGTCCCTGTACTCACTGCCCGCCAGTTCCGTGTAGATCTTGCCCGAACACAGGATGAGCCGCTCGACGGATTCGGCCCTTTCTCGCGCCGCTTCGTCGTCGAGCACGGGCTGGAAGGAGCCTTCCGAGAGGTCCTTCAGCCTGGAGGCGGCCATGGGGTGCCTGAGAAGGCTCTTGGGCGTCATGATGACCAGAGGACGCTTGTTGTCCTTGAGCGCGGCCTGGGCGCGGAGCAGGTGGAAGTACTGGGCCGCCGTGGTGAGGTTCGCTATGCGTACGTTCTCGTGCGCGGCGAGCTGGAGGTAACGCTCCAGGCGCGCGCTGGAGTGCTCTGGTCCCTGGCCCTCGTAGCCGTGCGGCAGGAGCAGTACGAGCCCCGAGGTCTGGCCCCACTTCGCCTGGCCGCTCACGATGAACTGGTCGATCATGGGCTGCCCGACGTTGGCGAAGTCCCCGTACTGCGCCTCCCAGAGGACGAGCGCGTCCTCCGAGTTGACCGAGTAACCGTACTCGAAGCCGAGCACGGCGATCTCGGAGAGCGGGCTGTTGTAGATCGAGAACGAAGCGCCTGACTGGGGGAGGTTCTGGAGTGGGACGTAGCGCTCGTCGGTCTCGGCGTTATAGAGCACGGCGTGGCGCTGGGAGAAGGTCCCGCGCTCCGTGTCCTGCCCTGTGAGGCGGACAGGGGTGCCATCCTCGAGTAGCGAGGCGAAGGCCAGGGCTTCTGCGTGCGCCCAGTCTATGGAGTCGAGATCTCCGCGGTTCTTCTGGAAGAGGCGCTCGAGCTTGGAGTTCGGCGTGAAGTCCTCGGGGACCTCGAGTAGGGCCTCGTTCAGTTCAGAGAGCCTCTCGGCCGCGACGGCGGTCTCGGGGATCCCGACGAGCGGCGTGTACAGCTCGTCCGTGGCGAAGTCTTCTTCCTTGAGTTCGTCAGTGGGCTTCTTTTGGACCTCGGCCATGTCGGACATGATCTCCTCGAACATAGCCTCTGCCTCGCCCTCATCGAGGACGCCGCGGCGATCGAGCTCTTGGGCCCAGATCTCACGCACCGTGGGGTGATCGCGGATGGTCTGGTACATCAGCGGCTGCGTGTAGGCAGGCTCATCCCCCTCGTTGTGCCCAAAGCGGCGGTAGCCGACGAGGTCGATCATGAAGTCCTTGTTGAACTTCTCGCGGTAGGCGTGGGCCATCCTCGCCGCTGCCATGCAAGCCTCGGGGTCGTCGGCGTTGACGTGGACTACGGGGATCTCGAACCCCTTGGCCAGGTCGCTCGCGTAGGTCGTCGAGCGGGCGTCCTGTCGCTCCGTGGTGAACCCGAGCTGGTTGTTGGTGATGATGTGGATGGTGCCGCCGGTCCTGTAGCCTGGCAGGCGGCTCAGGTTCAGCGTCTCCGCCGAGACCCCCTCGCCGGGGAACGCCGCATCCCCGTGCAGCAGGATGGGCAGTGACGCGTCGACGTCCTGCTGCGGCGGGCCTGCCTCGTCCTGCTCCTCCTGGGAGGCGCGGGCCATCCCCTCGACCACGGGGTTTACGTGCTCGAGGTGGCTCGGGTTCGGGGCGAGGTGGATAAAGACCTCCTCGTCGGCCTCCTCGTCCGCGAGTTGGAAGCCCCTGACGCCGAGGTGGTACTTGACGTCCCCAACCCAGGCGTCGCCGAGGCGGCCAGCGGCCGAGGACTGCTCGCCCTTCTCGGGCTGCTGGAACTCGCCGAAGATCTTGGAGTAAGGCTTGTCCATCACGTGCGCCAGGACGTTGAGCCTCCCCCTGTGCGCCATGCCAAGGGTGACCACGGGCGTGCCGACGTCAGCGGCAGAGCGGATGATCCTGTTCAGCATCGGAACGACCATGTCGTTCCCTTCGACAGAGAACCGCTTCTGGCCGAGGAACGTCTTGTGGAGGAACTTCTCGAAGGCGTCTACCCTCGTGAGCCTCTGGAGGAGCCGTTTCGCGCTTTCTCCCTCCAGCCTCTTGTCGAAGCGGCCCGACTCCGCGGACTCGCGCAGCCAGAACCTCTCCTCGGGGTCGTGGACGTGCCCGAAATCGTATCCCGTGGTGTCGCAGTAGATCCTGCGCAGCTCCTCGGCAGCCTCCCTGGCGTTGGATGTACGCTCGGCGATAGGTCCGCCGATGATGAGCGAGGGCAGGGTCTCGAGGTCCTCGTTAGTTATCCTGTAGAAGGTAGGATCGAGCGTCGGGTCCCCTGGCGGCCCGCTCCCGAGAGGGTCTAGCTTCGCGGCCCGATGCCCGAAGTCCCTTATGTGCCTTACGTGCTTCGAAGCCCCGACGGCCTTCTCCACGTCGACCTCGGGGGCGACCTGCTGCCCGTTGGCGCCAGGCGTCCCCACCCGCGGCGGGCTCCAGGACTCGAAGAACTCCCGCATCTGTCCGTCGACGGAATCGGGGTCCTCCCTGTAGTTCTCGTAGAGTTCCAACACGTAGCCGAGGTTCGGCCCGAAAAACTGGTTCTCCGTCTCTCTCTCCAACCGGATCACACCCTCACGTGACGATACCCTCTTTGGCCCGAGCGCCGCGCGAGGAGGCCCTATACCCTTCGCGGGCACCCCCCAAAAACGCTCCTGCAAAGCGATCAAACATCTCGATCTTTCCTATGATACCCCACATCCCCAGTACCGTACCCACCCCTATACCTACCTGAATAGCTGGTCCATTCTACCCGCTCGACGCCAGCCAGGCGCCCCTTGACCTATACTGGCGCAGACGAATCTTGAAGGGAGGAACCTCATGGAAGACAGGATAGATTATTTCGAGCGGATGCTGGCCGACAACCCCGATAATCCGACGGGGTTGCTGGCACTGGCCAACGAGTACGAGAAGGCCGGACGCGACGAAGACGAGGCGGCGGTGCTGGAGCGCTACCTGGCCGTCCACGTCGACGATGAGGGAAACGCTTACGCGCGTCTCGGCAGCGTGCTCTCCAACCTCGGGCGCAAAGATGAGGCGCGTGCCGCCTACGAGAAGGGGATCGCCCAGTCCGAGAAGCACGGCCACAGCGGGATGGCAGACGATCTCAGACTCGCCCTTATACAGCTGAACGAGTAGGTCCTGTTCCAGACAGTGCGACCCTGCGAGAGCAATTTCTGCGCCGTAACAAAATCGATACACGGACGTTACCACACCTTAACGTATCTGGCCCGATAATGCGAGCAGGCTCCCCGGCGAAGTAGAGGATCCCCCTCCGCTTGCACAACACGTCGGGGAGCGATCTTTAAGCTGGCCATGCGCCCCCTGAGTAGACTTCCAGAAGATGCACGGATATGCTCCTGGCGTGTCATGAGCGGAGATACAGAGCCTCAAGGAGGAGACGATGGACTTAGGGACACGTCCGATGGCGGATGAAGTCAAGGTTATGCTCGGTCTCGAGGTCCACCCCACATGCGGCTTCGTCGCCGAGACTTACCGCAGCCCACTGAGGATCCCTGCCGGGGCATTGCGAGAAGCCTACGAAGGCGACCGCCCCTACGGCTCGGCCCTCTACTTCCTCGTCGCCCCCGACGCCCAGATCGTCATGCACAGGATACGCTCCGACCAGCTCTACCACCACTATTTGGGAGATCCGCTAGAGGTATTGATGCTCTATCCTGACGGCACAGGCGCCGTGACGACTGTGGGTTCGGACCTGGCGGCGGGCGAACGTCCGCAACTGTTCGTCCCGGGTGACACCTTCCACACTTCACGCCTGAGGCCCGGTGCCGACTACGCCCTGCTGGCCAGCACCGAGTGGCCCGGGGTGGAGCCCCCCGACGTGGAGCACGGGGACATCGAGGCGCTGGTCGAGTCCTACCCCGATATGGCTGAGCACATCCGTGCTTTCACGAGCGGGGCACGATGACCCCACATGGCACATTCGGGAGGTAGAGCGATGTCGACGGGGTACGATGCTGTTGTTATCGGCGCAGGGCACAACGGGTTGACGTGCGCCTGCTACCTGGCGAAGGCGGGACTGAAGGTGCTCGTCCTCGAGCGCTACCACGACGTAGGGGGCATGACGCTCACCGAGGAGTTGACGCTCCCCGGGTTCAGGTCGGACGTCCACGCGAGCGGCTACCAGCTGGCCAACCTCTCCCCTGTTCCAGGCGAACTAGAGCTGGAGAAGCACGGTCTGGAGCTGATGGAGCCTGACCTGGTCTACGCCCACGCCTTCCCCGACGGCAGGGTTCTGGCAGTGAGCAGGAGTCTTGAGAAGACCGTCGAGAACATCGGCCGGTACTCGAAAAAGGACGCCGAGACCTGGCGCGCGCTTGTCGAGCGCTACAGGGCGGCGAAGGATAGGATCGTCGCCTCGCTCTTCTCGGCGCCGCCGGCGTTCTCAGCCGAGGCTGCCGCACAGGAGCGGAGCCCCGCCGGGATGGACGAGTACCGCTTCGGCCTGCAGAGCATGCGCTCGTGGTGCGACCAGACGTTCGAGTCCGAGGAGGTCAAGTGCCTGTTCGGCGCCTTCGCCCTGTTCATGGCCCACGCCCCCGACGACGCAGGCGGCGCAGAGCTCGCCTGGCTGTTCGGCACCGTGCTGCAGGACGCGGGGAACAACCTGGTGAAAGGCGGCATGCACCACGTGTCGCTGGCCCTCGCCGACCACCTGCGGTCACTGGGGGGTGAGATCAGGACCAGCGCCGGGGTGGAAAAGATCCTCGTTGGCTCGGGCAGGGCCACGGGAGTCCGGCTGGAGAGTGGCGAGGAGATACCCGTCGGGCGCCTCGTGGCCTCGGGGGTAGATCCCGGACAGCTCGCGCTCAGGTTCCTGGGCGAGGGGGTCGTCGGCCCTGAGATAGCAGGCAAGATGGAACGGTATGAATGGGGAGATGCGGCGTTCGTGATCTACGCGGCCCTGGACGGCCCCGTCGAGTACAAGGCAGGGCCCGAGGCCGGGGCCGCTTGCCACGTGCATCTGACGCCCCCGTCGCTGGCTTCCGTGGCCAGGGCTTCGGTCGAGTGCCGCGGGGGAGAGCTACCGGCCACACCCCTCGTGGTAGCCTGGAACGACTCGGTGATAGACCCGAGCAGGGCTCCCGAGGGCAAGCACTTGAAGAAGTTCGTCGTGTTAGGCGTGCCCTACGAGATCGAGGGCGACGCAACCGGGCATATCAGGGAGAGGGACTGGGACGCGGCGAAGGAAGGGTACGCCGACTACCTGATCGACCGGATCACCGCCGACTACATACCGGACCTGAACGAGAAACTGCTGAAAAGGGAGGCCCATTCGCCGCTCGACCTGGAGCGGAAGCTGAGCAGCGCCGTGCATGGGACCATCTGCCACGGCGCGATGCTTCCTTACCAGACGGGCTCGATGCGTCCCATACCCGAGATGGGAGACTACCGCTCCCCTGTAGAGAACGTTTACCTGTGCGGCTCAGGGAGCCACCCAGGACCAGGCGTCTCGATGGCTCCCGGGAGGAACGCGGCCGAGACGATCTTCTCCGATCTCGGCCTCGACTTCGGGGCGACGGTCGCCACCGGGG
>OBLS010000685.1_pt1 | contig 12765 bp, 11 predicted proteins | sample 1519901 | NCBI WGS metagenome assembly OBLS01 (sample SAMEA3113585, study PRJEB22503) | soil metagenome
CGAGGCACCGACCAAGGCGATCCGCTTGGCGCCGCGTGCTCGCAGCGCGGCGACGGCGCCGGCCGGGCCGCCGCCGACCAGCACCCCGTCGAGCTGGGTGCCGTCGGCGGCCGGGAAGCGCAGCACGGTCGCCTTGACGTCCGGTGCCCCGCAGCGACTGCTCGGCTGCACCAGGGGCGCCAGGGTCGTGACGGTGGCGGCTTGACCACCAGAGCCGGCCGGCTGCCCGCCGTCGTTGGAGTTCCCGGAACACCCGGCGGCGAGCACGGCAACCGCGACCACCAACCCGAAGCAGCGTCCCCCGCCATCCCTTGCCCACGGCTCTGGCCTTCTCAATTCGAGGTATCCCTACGAGCCGTGAGGTGGCGCCACCCTCTGGACGGAGTGTGGTCCGCATCGAGCCGCCGGTCCAGCCTACGGCTGTCGGGCCTTTCTCAGGCCCCAGGCGCGTCGTGCGACTGGTCCTCGGTGGACACGAGCGGTCACGCTCGGCGAGTCAGAATCCCAGGTCACAACCGGTCCACCGCTCCAAGCTCGGACGGCGGAGCAGCGTTGGACAGGGTTCGAACCCCTCGAGAGCGCCCCAATGCCCGGGCTACGGGCTAGCTCTCGCGGCGGAATAGCTCCGCTCCCCGGTGTTCGATGAGGCGGCCGTCTGCGAAGCGCAGCAGGTCGAGCGTCTCGCGGGTGACCGTTCGCCCGGCGCGGTTGATGCCGTGCCAGCCCAGCCGCAGCGCCGCCTTGTCCTCGGCGGCGACGAGACCCTCGATCCTGATGCGCACGTCCGAGGACGTGTGGACGGCCGCCACAGGATGTCGATGATCGCGCGAGCCGCGGCCACCGGGTCGTTCATCGACTCCATCGTACGTCGATGCCGTTCGGGCTGATCGGTCTGCGCTGCTGATGCGGAAGGGTGCGGTTCGATCCCGTACCTGCCCACCACGGCCGGGCCTATCCCCGGCGCAGGATGCCCGAGACGGCGGAGACGAAGCCGGGCAGCGCGGCCAGGACGGCCAGGGCCAGGACCACCTGGCCGGCCGGCACCAGGCGGCGGGCGTTCCAGGCGGCCACCAGCGGGCGGAACCTGGTCGCCAGGACGACGATCACCCCCAGGAGGGCCAGGAGCACCACGACGGGCGCCAGCGGGGCCAGCAGCAGCAGCGGGGCGTGGGCGGCGATCGCCCGCGGCTCCCGGGCCAGGAGCGGGACGGTCCGGCTGGCCCGGCCGGCCAGGGCGGCGACGAGCATGCCGTGGAACAGCACCAGGGCCGAGAACGCCACCACCGAGACCCAGCCCGGCCCTACCAGGTCGAAGTCGACGTTGCCCTCCCGGAGCGGTTCCAGCCGGGTCCCGGCCAGGAGCAGCAGCAGCCCCCCGAAGGCCAGGCCACCGGCCCGCCCGGCGGGCAGCCAGCGCCGCAGCAGCAGGTATGCTCCGCCGCTGGCCGTCCCGAAGAACAGCGCCGTGAAGATCACGAACCCGAGCGTCCCGCCGACGCTGATCCGCCCCACCACCTGGTCCGCCTCGGTGATGCGCCCCTGGGCCCCGTCGCCCGCCGTCACCGCCAGGAGCCGCATCACCAGCCGCCCCCCGGCCCCGGCGGCGACCACCCCGGCCCCGATCCCCGCGATCACGGCCAGGTTCAGGTCCCACAGGTAGCGGCGCACCACCTGCCCGACCGGCGGCGGCTCGCCCGGGTCGGGCGGGTCCCCCGGGTCACCAGGGTCCGGCGTGCGCGGCGGCTCGACCGTCAGGCCGCCCCAGCGAACCACCGCGACCAGCCCGGCCAGCACCACCACGACGCAGACCCCGATGACCACCACGTCAGCAGTATGACCACTTCGCTTGCTCAGCTCGAACTTCTGCCCACAGGACCGTCCAACCTCCTTGCGCATGGGGATCGGCCGTGTATGCTGTTTTCGAATACGAACGGGTGTTCGTCAGGTGGTGACGCATGGAGGCCGTGACCCAGCAGGAGCTCGGGCAGCGGATCGCCGGGGCCCGCCGTGACCGGGGCTGGACGCAGGCGGAGCTGGCGGCCCGGGTCGGGCTCACCCAGACGGCCGTGTCGCGGATCGAGACGGGCGCCCGGGCCGTGGGCTCGCTGGAGCTGGCCGAGCTGGCCGAGGCGCTCGGCGTCTCGGTCCTGGACCTGCTCCGGGCCGGGCAGCGGCCGATGCTGGCCATCGCGGCCCGCCTTGGCCGGTTCCGCGACCCTGGCGCGGTGGACCGGGCCCTCCGGCGGGCCCAGACCCTGACCAGGCTGGATGAGCTGCTCGACTCGGTCCTCGATGCCCCGTCCGGCGAGCCGCCGCCGCGCCTCGGTGCCGGTCGCGGCCGGGACGGGGGGCCAGATGGGGAGCCGGCGCCCCCGCGCCCGGGTGGGGCCGGTCGCGGCCCGGCCGTTGACCAGGGGCGGAGGCTGGCCGGGGAGGTGCGACGGGAGCTGGGGCTCGGGGACGGGCCGGTCGCGCGGTTCCCGGAGCTCCTGGAGGAGCGGTTCCAGCTGGACGTGGACCTCTCCCCGCTTCCCGAGGCGGTGGACGGCCTGTGCGTCAGCGTCGGGGCGCGCGCCCTGATCCTGGTGGGCAGCGGCAAGCCGTCGAGCCGTCAGCGGTTCACCCTCGCCCACGAGCTGGCGCACTACCTGGTGGACGACCTGGACCCGCTGTATGTGGACGAGCGGGGGGTCCGGACCCGGAGCGTGGCCGAGATGCGGGCCAACGCCTTCGCCGCCCACCTCCTCATGCCGGAGCCGGGTGTCCGCGCGGCCATCGAGGGGACCGCCGACGACGCCGAGCGGGCCGTCCGCGTCGCCCTCGCCTTCGGGACCAGCGTGAGCGCCGCCGCCTACCAGCTCGGCAACCTCGGGCTGCTGCCGGAGGCCGTCCGTGACCGGCTGGTCGACGCCGGCGCCAAGCCGTTGCTGATGCGCTACGCCCTGCCGTCCGACTGGCAGCAGGACGAGAGCGGCCGGGGCCGGGTCAGGCCACCAGCCCGCCTGTACGCGCGGGCGACGCTCGCCTTCCGGCGCGGTCTGATCGGCCTCGAGCCGATCGTCGACCTCCTGCGGCATCCCGACCGGGACCAGCTCCGGCAGGAGCTGGACGATGCCGGCCTCACCCCCGACCTGGACGCCATCGGCGCCGCCGACCCTGACGCCCTCGACGAGCTCCTGGAGGAGATGGCACCTGGCAGATGAGCTGCCGAAGGCTCGTCTTCGACACCGGACCGCTCAGCTCCTTCGCCGTCGTCGCCCGGCTCGACCTTCTCGAAGCCATCTGCGCCGGCCACGGCTCCTGGCCGCTCTCGGTCCAGCGCGAGCTCCGGGCGGGAGCACGAGCCCTGCCAGCCCTGGCCCATGCCCACCAGGTAGGGTTTCTCGGCGTCCCCGAGGTCCTGGAGCATCCGGCCGACATCCTCGAGGCCGAGCTCCTGCGGGCCCGGCTGGCCGGCAGCTCGCTGAGCCAGCGCCACAACCGCGGCGAGGCCGAGGCGATCTTCCTGGCCCGCCGCCGGCGGGGCGTGGTCGTCTCCGAGGACCGGGACGCGCGGGTCCTGGCCGCGGCCGAGCTGGGCCCGGGTCGGGTGGCCGGAACGACGGACCTGCTCGCTCGCGCGGTCCGGATGGGGCTGCTGCGGCCGGAAGGCGCCCGGGAGCTCCACCGGGCGATGCTGGCCGCCGGTCGCCGGCCGGGCCCCTCCCCGGCCAGTTCGGCGCGTGAGCCGGCCAGGCCCCGGTGAGGCCCGGCGAACCGGATGGGCCAGGGGCCGGGTGAGCCGAGCTAGCGGAAGGTGCGTGCGCGTGGGCGGGAACGCAGACGGCGCCTCGGTGGGAGGCGCCGTCTGGACGTCCGGCCCCCCCTTGGGTGGCGGCCGGTCACGCGGGTCGAAGGGCTAGCCGCCGGCTTCGACGCCGCGGAGCAGCTGGCGGACTTCCGTCTCGCGGTAGCGACGGTGCCCGCCGAGGGTGCGGATGCTCGAGAGCTTGCCTGCTTTGGCCCAGCGGGTCACGGTCTTGGGGTCGACACGGAACAGCGCGGCGACCTCCGCCGGGGTGAGCAGCGCCTCAGGAGCAGGCGCAGACTGGACGGTACGACTGGCGGACATGGTTGCCACCCCTCACCTCGAACTTCCCCCCATCGAGACGGGATTCTCGCGGAGGTCCTGAATATCCTAGAGGCGTCGAATGGGACAGACCATAGCAACTTAGGGCTATTTTCCGCCCCGCCTAGTAGGACTATCGGCAACCGACCGCCAGAGCTTTAGCAAAAGGTACGCAGAGCTCAATTGCTGGATTCCCGTCCCCTGAGGGCCGACCAGCGCTCGCTCAACATGCGGTAGAGCTCGCTGGATCGATCCAGATCGCCCGACTCGAGGGCGCCGAGCGCCTCCCACACCTCGGCGGCCGAGTGGTCGGCCACCAGGTCCTCGAACGCGATTGCTCTGGTTAGTCCTCCGTAGTCGAGCTGGACCAGGCTGTCGGGGTCGAAGCTGTGGAGCCAGGCCCGCAGCTCCTCGACCGCCACCACCATCTCGGCGTCGTCCATCAGCTCCTGGAGGATGGTGACGGCCCGGGAGACGCGGCCGCGGGCCTTGGGCATGGTGGTGCGGTAGGTGAGCCGGGCCACCTGGCCCGACGACGGGGCCCCGACCCGCCGCTCGCCGTCCTCGAACAAGGTGAACCAGGGCAGGGGGACGTGCCAGGCCGCCTGCTGGATGTGGCTGCGCGACCCCGGCCGCTCGCTCTCCCAGCGCTCCAGGGTCTGCTCGGCCCGCTCGACGTCGCCGGCGGACACGAACGCCTCGGCCACCTCGTCCGGGACCGAGCTGCGGAAGGCGACCAGCGACTGGAGGGTGCGCAGCTCGGTGCGGAGGGGGCACAGGAAGACCACGTCCCCGACCCGCTCGACCAGGGCGTGCTCCCGGTCGGCGCCGACGGTCAGCCCCAGGGCGCGGGCCAGCCCGCGGCGCTCCTCGCGGCCCACGAGCAGGCTCGCCGGCAGGACCTGACCGGCCTCGACGTAGGCGGCCCACTCCGCGCGCTCCCGGGGTGGGAACGCGGCCAACGGCTGGTAGATGCGCAGATACGCCGTGAACGCATGCCCCTTCATGGTGAGGAGTATAAGGAGAGGCCTGTGATAGGTTGGCCTTCCGGGTGGGTACCCCCCACCACGCGTCTGCCGCCCTGGCGGCGATCCCGCCGGGGCCCGTCCAGGAGGTCATCCTTGGGAGCGTTCGGGCTCATGGGTGGCGAGTACGAGCAGGTCGTCTACAACCACGATCCCGCCTCCGGCCTCAAGGCCATCATCGCCATCCACTCGACCGCCCTCGGGCCGGCGCTCGGGGGCACCCGCTTCTATCCCTACCCCTCCGAGGACGACGCCCTGGCCGACGTCCTCCGGCTGGCCAGGGGCATGAGCTACAAGGCGGCGGTGGCCGGGCTCAACCTGGGCGGGGGCAAGGCGGTCATCATCGGCGACCCCAAGCGGGTCAAGTCCGAGGCCCTGCTGCGGGCCTACGGCCGCTTCGTCGAGAGCCTCGGCGGCCGCTACATCACCGCCGAGGACGTCGGGACCTACATCCCCGACATGGACGTGGTCTCGCTGGAGACCCGGTTCGTCACCGGCCGCTCGCCCGCCAACGGCGGCGGCGGCGACCCCTCCATCAACACCGCCTACGGGGTCCTGAAGGGCATGCAGGCGGTGGCCGAGGAGCTCTGGAACGAGCACGACCTGGCCGGCCGCCACGTCGTCGTCCAGGGCGTCGGCAAGGTCGGGACCCACCTCTGCCACCTGCTGCACCAGGCCGGGGCGCGGCTCACGGTGGCCGACGTCGACGTCGACAACGTGGCCAGGGCGGTCAAGGAGTTCGGCGCCGACACCGTCGAGCCGGGCAAGGCGCACGCGGTCGAGTGCGACATCTTCGCCCCCTGCGCGATGGGGGCGGTGGTCAACGACGACACCCTGCCCGAGCTGAAGTGCGCGGCCATCGCCGGGTCGGCCAACAACGTCCTGGCCCGCGACGAGCACGGCTACGCCCTGCGCCAGCTCGGCATCCTGTACGCGCCCGACTACGTGGTCAACGCGGGCGGCCTGATCAACGTGGCCGACGAGCTCAAGGGCTACTCCCCCGAGCGGGCCAAGGCCAAGGTCGAGGGCATCTTCGGCGCCGTCAGGGACATCTTCCACCGGGCCAAGGCCGACGGCGTCCCGACCAGCGAGGCCGCCGACCGGATCGCCAAGGACCGCATGCGCGACATCTCCCGCCTGCGCCTGATCCGCGTGCTCCCGGGCGTCAGCGGCTAGCGACCTCGCCCATCACCCAGGACGGGACCTCGCGCTCGGCCAGGAAGGCGGCCGCGCGGTCGGCCTCGGCGGCGGGGAGGACCACCACCATGCCGACGCCGAGGTTGGTGGCCCGGGCCAGCTCCTGGTCGTCCACCGGGCCGAGCTCGGCCAGGACCCGGAAGATCGGGGGCGGCTCCCAGGATGCCCGGTCGACCCTGGCCGTCAGGCCCGGGGGGAGGCAGCGGGGGAGGTTGCCGGGGAGGCCGCCGCCGGTGACGTGGCAGAGGGCGTGGACCTCGATCCCGGTGGCGAGCAGGTCGACCAGGTGGGGGGCGTAGATGCGGGTCGGGGTGAGCAGGGCCTCGCCGGCGGTCACGCGGAGCTCGGGCAGCTCGCGCTCGTAGCCGACCCCGGCCCTGGCCAGGACCTGGCGGGCCAGGCTGAAGCCGTTGGAGTGGAGGCCCGAGGAGGCGAGCCCGAGCAGCACGTCACCGGTGACCACCCGGTCGGGGCCGAGCAGGCGGTCGCGCTCCACCATCCCGAGGGCGAACCCGGCCAGGTCGTAGGCGCCGGGGGCCATGGCGTCCGGGTGCTCGGCCGTCTCGCCGCCGAGCAGGGCGCAGCGGGCCAGGCGGCAGCCCTCGGCCACCCCGGCGACGATGGCGGCCACCCGGCCGGGGTCGACCCGGCCCACGGCCAGGTAGTCGAGCACGAACAGCGGCGCGGCCCCGGGAACGACCACGTCGTCGACCACCATCGCGACCAGGTCGATGCCGACGGTGTCGTGGCGGTCGAGGGCCTGGGCGACCAGCAGCTTGGTGCCGACCCCGTCGCTGGCCGCGGCCAGCACCGGGTCGGACATGACCTGATCCCGGCCCTGGCCGGCGTGCCGTCCGCCGGGCCCGGCGAGCCGCCACAGCCCGGCGAACCCGCCGATGCCGCCAAGCACCCGCGGCCCGTGGGTCGCCTCGACCGCGGACCGCATCAGCGCCACCGCCCGGTCGCCGGCCTCGACGTCGACCCCGGCCTGGGCGTAGGTGAGCGGCTCCCGGTCCATCTAGGCCTGCGGGGCCAGGCCCTCGAGCAGCTCCTTGCCCTGGACCTGGGACTCCACCGGGATCGGGTAGCTCCCGGTGAAGCAGGCCGTGCAGAGCCCGCCCGGCCCCTCGCCGGGGTCGGCCGCGGTCTCGGTCAGGGCCTCGAGGGACAGGTAGCCGAGCGAGTCGGCGCCGACGTAGCTGGCCACCTCGTCGCTGAGCAGGTCGCTGGCGACCAGCTCGGCCCGGGTGGGCATGTCGATGCCGTAGAAGCACGGCCAGCGCACCGGGGGCGAGGTGATGCGGACGTGGACCTCGCGGGCCCCGGCCTCCCGGAGCATGGTGACGATGGCCTTGGTGGTGTTGCCGCGCACGATCGAGTCGTCGACCACCACCAGCCGCAGCCCCCGGATCGCCTCCCTGAGCGGGTTGAGCTTGATCCGGATGCCGAGCTGGCGCATGGTCTGGCTCGGCTGGATGAAGGTGCGGCCGACGTAGCGGTTCTTCATCAGGCCCTCGCCGAAGGGGATGCCGCTGGCCTCGGCGTAGCCGGCGGCCGCGCTCCAGGCCGTGTCGGGCACGGGGATGACCAGGTCGGCCTCGACCGGCGCCTCCACGGCCAGGGCGGCGCCGAGCGCCCGGCGGACCTGGTGGACGCTCTGGCCGCCAAGGGTGGAGTCGGCCCTGGCCAGGTAGACGTGCTCGAACACGCACAGCTTGGGCTCTGGCGAGGCGAAGCTCCGGGCCCGCAGCCCGTGGCTGTCGATGGCCACGACCTCGCCCGGCTCGACCTCGCGGACCAGGGTGGCCCCGACGATGTCGAGGGCCGCCGTCTCCGACGCGATCACCCAGCCCCCGGGCAGCTTGCCGATGCACAGGGGCCGGACCCCGTGCCGGTCCCGCACCCCGTAGAGGGTCCGCTCGTCCATGATGACCAGCGAGAACGCCCCCTCGAGGCGGGGCATGGTGCGGACGATCGCCTCCTCCAGCGACAGGTCGGCCTCGCGGGCCAGCAGCTCGGCCATGACGTCGGTGTCGCTGCTGGGCCGCAGCCCACCGCCGAGGCCGTCGCCGCCCGGGCCGCCGGCCAGCGACTCGGCCAGGACGGCGGTGTTGGTGAGGTTGCCGTTGTGGGCCAGGGCGATCCCGCCCCCGGCGGCGTTGGTCTTGAACGCCGGCTGGGCGTTCTCCCAGCGGGAGCCGCCGGTGGTCGAGTAGCGGGTGTGGCCGATCGCCAGGTGCCCCTGGAGGGTGGCCAGCGTCGGCTCGTCGAAGACCTGGCTGACCAGGCCCATCTCCTTGTAGACGAGCACGCCGCGCCCGTCGGCGACGGCCATGCCGGCCGACTCCTGGCCACGGTGCTGGAGGGCGTAGAGCCCGTAGAAGACGAGGTTGGCGACCTGCTCCCCCGGAGCCCACACCCCGAAGACCCCGCACGCCTCGCGTGGATGGTCGGCGTCGAGCATGTTCCTCCCGGCCCCAATTCTGGGCCCAGCGACGGTGTGGGGAAGCGGTCCGATCGTAGCACCGGACCCCGACGATCCGGTGGATGCCCTGATGCACTTGTTGCCCGTCTTCTCGTGACGGTGATAAGAAACGCAGGTTGTGGAGGACCCGCCGCCCCAGGTAGATTCCCTTGTGATCCCCCTGTATGACCGAGCCAGCCCGTCCCTTCCCCGGGGCCGTTCTATGAGCAGGAATGCCGTGCGCCTTCGGGCACGCAGACCGCCGGCCGCCGCGGTGACGAGCACCCATCTGCCTCGAGTCCATCTCCCAGGCAGCGACGCAGAGGTCAGCACATGATCCGAAACATGCAGATCCGTTCCAAGCTGATCGCGGTGCTGGTCATCCCGTTGGTCGCGCTCACCGTGTTGGCCGCCATCGGCATCGGGGCCAATGTCGCCCGCGGCGTGCAGGCCGACCGGGTCAACGACCAGACGGATTTCGCCGTCAGCCTCTCCACCCTGGTGCACGAGCTGCAGCGGGAGCGGGACCTGTCGGCCGGCTGGGTCGGGAGCGGCCGCAGCGCCGGCTACGGCGGCGTGATCGCCCAGCGGGTGGCCGTCAACCAGGCGCTCCAGACGTTCCGCAGGGACGTGGACAACCTCCGCGTCGACGAGGGCAGCCCGTTGCTCCAGCAGCGGCTCGAGACGGCCCTGCGGCAGTTCAACCGGCTCAACGACGAGCGCCTGCAGATCGAGGACGAGGCGGCCTGGACGGTGCCGAGGACCCTCGACTTCTACTCCGGCATCATCGCCAACCTGTTCGCCGTGGTGCTCGAGCTGGGCAGCGAGACCGACAGCCGCTCGCTCACCCGCAACCTCTCCACCTATGTGGCCATGGGCCGGTTCAAGGAGGCCGCCAGTCAGGAGCGCGGCCTGGTCTACGCGGTCGCCTCGGCCGGCCGGTTCGCCCCCGGCGAGTTCCAGCGCTTCGCCACCAGCCTCGGCGCCCAGGACACCCTCCGGGCCCAGTTCGACGCCACGGCCAGCGCCCGGCAGCGGGCCCGGCTCGACCAGCTCCAGTCCAACCGCGACGTGGCCGAGGTCAACGAGCTGCGCAACTACCTGCGCAACGCCCTCCTCACCGGGGACGCCAACAGCGAGATCGAGCTCGACCCCAGGGAGTGGTTCCTGCGCACCTCGGCCCGGATCGACCTGTTCCGGGGGGTCGAGAACACGGTGGCCGACGACCTCTCCGCGATCAGCCAGGACGCCCAGGCCAGCGCCCGCCGGCAGGCGCTGCTCTACACCATCCTGCTGACCCTGGTGCTGTGGATCACCGTCGGCCTCTCCCTGTGGCTGATCCGCTCGATCGTCGGGCCGCTGCGGACGCTGACCCGCAGCGCCAACGAGGTCGCCGACGAGCGGCTGCCCGGCCTGGTCGACCGGCTGCAGCACACCAAGGACCCGGCCGACCTCGACGTCATCCCCGAGCCGGTCCCGGTGAAGGCCAACGACGAGATCGGGCAGGTGTCGACCGCCTTCAACTCGGTCCACCGGGTGGCCGTCCAGGTCGCCACCGAGCAGGCCGCCCTGCGCAAGTCGATCGGCGACATGTTCCTCAACCTGGCCCGGCGCAGCCAGAGCCTGATCGACCGGCAGCTGGAGCTGATCGACGACCTGGAGCGCAACGAGGCCGACCCCGACGCCCTCGAGAACCTCTTCAAGCTCGACCACCTGGCCACCCGCATGCGCCGCAACGCCGAGGACCTGATCGTGCTCTCGGGGGCCGAGCCGGCCCGCCGCTGGAGCCAGCCGGTGCCGCTGGTCGACGTGGTCAGGGCCGCCCTGGCCGAGGTCGAGGACTACAACCGGGTCGAGCTGCTGCCGATCGACGACATCGGCGTCGGCGGCCAGGCGGTCAGCGACGTCGTCCACCTGCTGGCCGAGCTGATCGAGAACGCCACCTCGTTCTCGCCCCCCGGGACCAAGGTCCAGGTCGCCGGCCAGCAGGTCAGCAACGGCTACGTGCTCGAGATCGAGGACCGTGGCCTCGGCATGACCGACGACGAGCTGGTCGAGGCCAACGAGCGGCTGGCCAACCCGCCGCTGGTCGACTTCGCCCTGTCGCGCATGCTCGGGCTGTACGTGGTCGCCCGGCTGGCCCAGCGCTACAACATCAAGGTGCAGCTGCGGCACTCGTGGTACGGGGGCATCACCGCGCTGGTGCTGCTGCCGCCGACGGTGGCCGTGCGGGCACCCATGCCCGAGGCCATCGAGGCGCCGAGCCGGCGGGGCCCGGCCGAGCTGGTCCCCTCGACCAAGCCGGTCGAGCCGGTGGCCGAGGAGAACGGCGAGCACCTCCCCATCTTCGAGGCGGCCAGGTCGGACTGGTTCGAGGACAGCGTCCGGGGCGACCACCTGCCCCTGCGCCGCCACGCCGCCCAGCAGCCCAACGGCCGGGCCGCCGAGCCCACCGGGAACGGCGCCGGCACCCTCACCGGTGCCGGCGCCACCCGGATCCCCGGCCCCGGGCCCGACGAGGGCCCCGGGCCCGACGGGACCAGGGGCGACGGGGCCAGGGATGGGGCCAGGACCGACGCGGAGCGGGCCGAGGCCCTGCGGGCCGAGGCGATGCGGGTCGAGACCGCGCGGATGGAGGCGGCCAGGGCCGAGGCGGGCAGGGTGGAGGAGGCCAGGAGCGCGGCCGCGCGGGAGGCGGCCCGGCCTGGCGACGGCGGCCCCGCGGCCGACCGCCCGCGGACCGCCCGGGACGAGGCGGCCGAGGCCGCGGCGGCCCCCGGGGCCGGCGCCGGGGCCCGCACCGGCTCGCTGCCGACCAGGACCCCAGGGGCGTCGGGCCCGCCGCCAGGTGGCGCCAAGCCGTTCGCGCCCGCGTCGCCGCCCGGCGGGGAGCCGCTGGCCCCGACCCCGGCCTCGCCGCCGCCCGGCCGTTCGAGCCGCCGCACCGGGCCCGACCGGGTCAGGGCCGAGCGCATGCGCCCCGACCGGGTCGGGGCCGCCCAGCCGGCCTCCGCCGCCCCAAGGCCGGCCCAGGCCCCCGGGCCGGTCCAGGCCCCCGGGCCGGGCGGAGCGACGGCCGCGGACGCGACCGCTCCGGCGCCGACCCTCCAGGCGGCTTCGGTCCAGACGACCAAGGCCGGCCTTCCCCGCAGGGTCCCGCGGGCGAACCTCGCCCCCGGGATGGTCGCCGCGCGCACGGCGGCGACCGCCGCGACGGAGCCGGCCGACAGCTCCCAGCCCTCCTCCGCGGCGGCCAGATCCCCGGAGGAGGTCCGGAGCATGCTGTCGAGCTACCGCTCGGGCCTCGAGCGCGGCCGGATGGCAGCAGGCGAAGATGCCGACAGAGGCGGCGACGCCCATTCGTCCTCGAGGAGCGACGACGATGACGCAACTCAGTAGGGAAGCGCAGAACCTCAACTGGCTCGTCTCCAACTTCGCCAGGAGCGTTCCAGGGGTGGCGCACGCGATCGTTGTCTCGGCGGACGGGCTCCTGATGGCCGTCTCCGAGCGCCTGGACCGGGCCAGAGCCGACCAGCTCGCCGCCGTCGCCTCGGGCCTGGCCAGCCTGACCCAGGGCGCGGCCCGCTGTTTCGACGCGGGCACGGTGAATCAGACGATCGTGGAGATGGAGAAGGGCTTCCTGTTCGTGATGTCGGTCAGCGATGGCTCCTGCCTGGCCGTGCTAGCCTCGCCATCCTGTGATATTGGCCTGGTCGGCTACGAGATGGCGCTGCTGGTCGCCCGCACGGGGGATGTGCTCACGCCCGCCCTCCGTGCAGAGCTGCAAGCGGCGCTGCCACGATGAGTGCGGCTGGGGCTGGGGGAACCACCGATGAGCACCGAGGATCGGCAGGACAGCCGGCAGGAGCCGGGTCGGCTGGTCCGACCCTATGCGATGACCGGCGGGCGGACCCGTCCGTCGGACGACGACCTCGAGCTGGAGACACTCGTCTCCACCACCTCGCTGGGTG
>OBLS010000686.1_pt1 | contig 12760 bp, 9 predicted proteins | sample 1519901 | NCBI WGS metagenome assembly OBLS01 (sample SAMEA3113585, study PRJEB22503) | soil metagenome
GCCCGCCGGACCTCGCCACCGGCCAGGGTCACGGTCGCCCCGTGGGCCTGGGCGGCGTCCTCGACCACGGGCACGCCCGCCTCGCCGGCCACGGCCAGGATCGCGGGCATGTCGACCGGCAGCCCGTACAGGTGGACGGGCAGGACCGCGGCCGTCCCCTCGATGGCGCCGGCCAGGGCCTTGGGGTCCATGCCGCCGGTGGCCTCGTCGACGTCGACGAACCGCGGCCCGGCCCCGGCGTGGGCGATCGCCTCGGCCGAGGCGGTGAAGGTGTGGGCCACGGTGGCCACCTCGTCGCCCGGCCCGACCCCGAGCGCGGCCAGGGCCAGGTGGATCGCGGCCGTTCCCGAGGCCACCCCGACCGCCCGCCGGGTCCCGCAGAAGCTCGCGAAGGCCGCCTCGAAGGCGGCCACCTCCGGGCCCATGATGAACCGGCCGCTCCGCACCACCCCGGCCACGGCCGCGTCCAGCTCCTCCTGCTGGGCGAGATAGGCGGCCCGGACGTCGACCAGCGGAACGGCATCGGCCACCTGGGCGCTCCTCGATCTCGGTTCGCGGACCTGCCGGGCATGGTGGCACCACCGCCGCCCTCGGCTCAATCGGGCGGCTACCATCCGCCCGGCGGACGCGGAGGAGGGAGGCGGCCATGCCGGACGGAGCTGGCGTGCGGGTGGAGCGGGACGGGCCGGTGACGGTGGTGACGATCGACCGGCCGGAGCGGCGCAACGCCGTCGATCGGCCGGCCGCCGACGCCCTGGCCGCGGCCTTCCGCGAGGCCGACCGCGACCCGGGAACCTCGGTGGCCGTGCTCACCGGCGCCGGCGGCGCCTTCTGCGCCGGGGCCGATCTCAAGGCGGTCGCCGCCGGCGACCCGCCCCGGGTGGCCCCGGACGGCGACGGGCCGATGGGCCCGACCCGGCTGCGGCTGTCCAAGCCGGTGCTGGCCGCCATCGAGGGCCCGGCGGTGGCCGGCGGGCTGGAGCTGGCCCTCTGGTGCGACCTGCGGGTGGCCGCCGAGGGCGCCACCCTCGGCGTGCTCAACCGCCGCTTCGGGGTGCCGCTGATCGACCTGGGCACGATCCGCCTGCCCCGGATCGTCGGCCACGGCCGGGCCATGGACCTGCTCCTCACCGGGCGGGCCGTCGGGGCCGCCGAGGCCCTGGCCATGGGCCTGGTCAACCGGGTGGTGCCCGACGGCCAGGCCCTCACGGCCACGGTCGGGCTGGCCCACGAGCTGGCCGGGCTGCCCCAGGCCGGGCTGCGCAACGACCGGCTGTCCGCGATCGAGCAGTGGGACCTGGCCGAGCCGGAGGCGGTCGCCAACGAGCTCCGCCGCGGGATGGCCACCCTTGCCTCGGGGGAGACGGCCGCGGGGGCGGCCGGCTTCATGGAGGGGAAAGGCCGCCACGGGGCGGCCTTTCCCCGCACCCCGGAGTCTGAAACTCGGTAGTAGTCCCTGTCCGGACGGCATTGTCCCGGTCCAATCGACCTTGCTATGGTTCCGCGCTGTCCGACGGACGTGTATGCAACCGAGGGGGCAACGCCGTGACCCGCCGTCTTGTCCTGGTTGTCTCGCTGGTGGTCGCCCTGTGCGCCACGGTGGTGGCGACCGCCACCGCCGACGTCGAGGCCGACATCGGCCTCGAGATCCGGCTGCCCCTGCCCGCCCTGCCGCTCGGCCCCGGCCCCCTGTACCCGCTGGACAACTACGGGCCCAGGGCCGACGACAACGCCGTGCTCCGCTGGAGCGAGCAGTCCCTGGCCGCCATCCGGGCCCTGAAGACCGGCCCGACGATCAACGCCCGCGCCCTGGCCATCGTGCACACCGCCATGTACGACGCCTGGGCGGTCTATGACGCCAAGGCGGTCGGAACCCGTCTCGGCGGGTCGCTGCGCCGCCCGGAGGCCGAGCGCACCGACGCCTACAAGAGCCAGGCGGTCAGCTACGCCGCCTACCGGGCCCTGCTCAACCTGTTCCCGGCCCGCTCGGCCGACTTCCGCGGGCTGATGACGGGCATGGGGTACGACCCCGACGACGCCTCCACCGACCCGGCCTCGCCGACCGGGGTCGGGAACCAGGCCGCCGCGGCCGTGCTCGCCTTCCGGGCCGGCGACGGATCCAACCAGGCAGGCGGCTACGCCGACACCAGCGGCTACGTCCCGGTCAACACCCCCGACCAGGTCAACGACCCGTTCCACTGGCAGCCACTGCGCTTTGTCGACGCCAGCGGCAACACCGTCGTCCAGAAGTATGCGACGCCGCATTGGCAGAATGTCACGCCGTTCGCGCTGACCTCGCCCAACCAGTTCCTGCCGCCCGGCCCGACCCTGCGGACACTGCTGCTGCTGGACCAGGAGGTCACCGACACCCTCCTGCAGAGCGCGACCCTCACCGACCTCTCCAAGGTCCGGGCCGAGTACTGGGCCGACGGGCCGGCCAGCGAGACCCCGCCGGGGCACTGGATGCTGTTCGGCGGGGCCGCCGCCAGGGCCAGGGGCTACACCCTGGACCAGAGTGTCAAGCTGACCTTCGCCCTGGCCAACGCCGAGCTGGACGCCAGCATCGCCGCCTGGAACGCCAAGCGCCGCTGGGACTACGTGCGGCCGATCACCGCCGTCCGGCACCGGATGAAGGGCAAGCTGGTGCTCGCCTGGGCCGGCCCCTACAAGGGCACCCGCCTGATCATGGGTGAGACCTGGCATCCGTACCAGGCGACGACCTTCCCGACGCCGCCCTTCCCCGAGTACGTGTCCGGGCACTCCACCTTCAGCGGCGCCGGGGCCCGGGTCCTCCAGCAGTTCACCGGCAGCGACCTGTTCGGGGCCAGGGTGACGGTCCGCCCGGGCACCTCGTTCATCGAGCCCGGGGCCACCCCGCTGCTGCCGGCGGTGCTCCTCTGGCCCACCTTCAGCATGGCCAGGGACGAGGCCGGCAACTCGCGCCGCCAGGGTGGCATCCATTTCCCCGACGCCGACGTCCACGGCCGTAACCTGGGCGCGTCAGTGGGCCAGAACGCCTGGACCAAGGCCCAGACCTACTTCAACGGCACGGCGGGCGGCTAGCCCCCCCTCCCGTCCGCCTGGCGGCTGCCGCGCGGTCTGCTCACCCTCGAAGGAAGCGGCCGCGCGGCAACCCGCCGCCGACGTCTCACACCGAGATGACGAGCTTTCCTTGGGCGTGTCCCTCGCCCAGGTACCGGAGCGCGTCCGCGGTCTCGCTGAGCGGGTAGCTCCGTTCCACGACCGAGGTCACCGTTCCGGCCTGGAGAAGATGCTGGAGGGCCGCCAGGTCCTCGTTGCGGCTCTTGGAGATGAAGAACAGCACCTTCTGACTGGCCCGGAGTGACGCCAGGCGGACCTTGCCAAGGTGGTCCAGCGGCCCGAGCAGACGGTTGCCTTTGGGTGCCCCGACCATGACCAGGGTCGCTCGCTGGGTGAGGACGCGCCGACAGGCTGCCCAGGATCTGCTGCCCGCGACATCGAACAGCAGGTCATAGCGACGATCGTTCCGGGTGAAGTCCTCTTTCGTGTAGTCGATGACCTGGTCGGCGCCGAGCGAGGCGACCAGGTCCAGATTTCTGGTGCTGCACACCCCGGTCACCTCGGCACCCAACGCCTTGGCGATCTGGACGGCGAAGGTGCCCACGCCTCCCGACGCCCCGTTGATCAGCACCTGTTGCCCCGGCTGGATCCGGCCCTTGTCGCGAAGCCCCTGCAGGGCGGTGAGCCCGGCCACGGGGACGGCCGCGGCCTGCTCGAACGACACCTTGGCCGGCTTCAGCACCAGCGCGTCCTCGGGAACGGTGACGTACTCGGCCAAGGTCCCGGTGCCCGCGCCGAACACCTCGTCGCCCGGCTCCAAGCGGGTGACGTTCCCGCCGACGGCCTCGACCACGCCCGCGAGGTCGAGGCCCAGCCTGGACTTGGGCTTGCGCAGCCCCATCTGCGGGCGGGCGACCCAGGGCGTTCCGGTCATGGCGTACCAGTCGGCCGGGTTCACCGAGGCCGCGTGGACCCGCACCAGCACCTCGTCGTCCCCGGGTTCCGGCTGGTCGATCTCCCGGAGCTCGAGCACCTCCGGCGGGCCGAACCGGTCCTGGACGATCGCCTTCATCGCATGCTCACCAGCGAACGTACTCGGCCATGTTGGGATGGTCGAAGATCATCGTCTCCTGCATGGTGAGCTCGCGGCCCTTCCCCGCCTCGACGGCCCGCCGGTACATGGCCAGGGCGATGGCGACGTCGACGAACGCCAGCCCGACGGCGTTGAAGTAGACGCGCTCGTCGTCGGCCTCCCGGCCCGGCTTCTCGCCGGCCACGACCTCGTCGAGGTTGCCGTGGATGTCGGCGTCGCTGAGCTCGCCGTCCTTGTACATCCGGCTCAGGGTCTGGGTGCGGTGCTTCACCGTCTCCCAGTCGTCGCACACGATCTTCTGGCACTGCCTGGCCACCGCGTACTCGTCCTCCCAGCCGCCGACGTGGCTGTAGAAGGAGCCCGGCTTCATCCAGGCGGCCTTGAGCAGGGGCGCCTGGGCGCTGGTCGCGGTGACCAGGATGTCGGCCTCCTCCATGGCCCGGGCGCCGTCGGTGCCGGTCGCCACCAGCTCCATGCCGGGGACCAGCGGGGCGAGCTCGCGGACGAACTGCTGCTCCTCCTCGGCGGTCCTGGCCGAGACCCGGCACTCGGCCAGGGTCGGGCAGGCCGTCTTCATGGCCAGCAGGTGCATCTTGGCCTGCTCGCCGCTGCCGATGAAGCCGATCACCCGGGCGTCTCGGGGCGCGAAGTGCCTGGCCGCCAGGGCCCCCATCGCCCCGACCCGGATGTTGGAGGCCAGCGTCCCCTCGAGCACCGCGATCGGGAACCCCCTGTCGATCTCGGAGAGGATGAACAGCGCGGTCAGGTTCTGGAGGCCGAACCTGGGCACGTTGGGCGGGAAGACCGACACCCACTTCATGCCGCAGACCTTCTCCAGCAGCAGGGTCGAGGGCAGGCAGTTGATCCGCTCCTGCGTCTCCTGGTTGAAGATCTGCACGATCTTCTCCGGGAACAGCACGTCGCCGTTGCGGTGGGCCAGCAGCGCCGACTCGGCCGCCTCGATGGCCAGCCGGAAGTCGAGGCAGCCCGCCTCGAGGAGGTCTTCCTGGGACAGGTAGGTGAAGCGGATCGCGTGCTCGGCCTGGCTCATGTTCCTCACTTCTCCAGAAAGGCGACCGCGCGGCAGAACGCCGCCTCCCCGCCGACGAACTTCCACGGGAAGCAGCCGAACTGGATGCGCTGGTCGAGCACCTCGTCGATCTGGCCGCCCAGGTTCTCGATGTGGATCACGTCGTGGGGGAACAGCAGGGTGTGCATGATCTGAAGATCCTGCCTGGGGAAGATCTCGTCCAGTGGGCGGCCGAGCGCGGCCTCGGCGTCCTCGGCCTCGTCGGGCCGGATCTTGCGGATGACGGTGTTCATCGGGTGGTCGGCGCTGCCGGCGTCGACCGCCAGCCAGCGCACCCCCCGGTCCAGCACCCACTCGGCGAACTCCCGCGTCGGCCCGGGATGGCGCACGAAGTAGCGGGTCTCGTCCACCTGGCTGCGGTCGACCCAGTTCTCGTTGTAGAAGCGGTGGTAGCCGGTGTGGATGATCAGGATGTCGTCCCGCTCGACCCGGAGCCCGGTCTCCCGCTCCCACCGCTCGAAGTGCTCGGGCCCGTACAGCTGGTAGTCGCCGATCCCCATCCGCTCCAGGTCGACCACCACCGCCGACCCGACCAGCCAGGGCAGCGGCAGCTCCCCGATCGTCTTGCCCGCCGACCAGAAGTGCACCGGCCCGTCCAGGTGCGTGCCCACGTGCAGGGTCGAGGTGATCTCCTGCCCGCCCACCTTGTCGAACGCCAGCCGCTTGACCCACTTGATCGAGGGCCCGTCATAGCTCGCGAACGCCGGCGTGTGCATGCTGAAGTCCTGCGACAGATCGAGCACCCGCATCGCCTCGAGCCCCACGTCGTGTCTCCCTTCGTCGGTGCCACCTGCCCGGGCCGTTCACGCTGACGCTATCGGACGCCCGCGGCGGCGGCGAGGAGGATGGCGGTGGCGCCGATCCCGGCCGCGTACGCCCGCCCGCTCCCATGGCCCAGCCGATCCAGCCGCGCCAGCGCCGCCGGCCACGCCGCCTCCCCGGCCGGGGAGAGGTCGAGCAGCCGCCCCGCCGGCTCCGGCAGCTGACGCCGCGTCGCCAGCGCCAGCAGCGTCGCCGACAGCCCGGTGGTCCGCCCAGGAGCCGGTTCCAGCGCGTCCAGCACCGGGTCCGAGGTCGGCCCGTCCATCGGCGTCTCCCGGGCCGGCCCCGGTGACCCGATCGCCGAGCCGAGCACGGCCAGGGCTCCGGCGACGGCGGCCACCAGGTCGTCGCCCTCAGGCGTGAGCCCAGGCCCGCGCCCCAGCAGCTCGCGCACCCCCGCGGCAGCGGGTTCCGGGTCGCGCTCACGAACCGCCCGGAACAGCAGCACCAGTCCCCCCGCCCCACCCGACTCGGCCGCGGTGACCACCCCCACCCGGGCCAGCTCGCGAACCAGGTGGTCCGGGTCCGCCTTCGGAGTGGGGCGGGAGCCGAGGGCGCGGAGGATCGCCGAACCGCGGGCGGCCACCGCCTCCGGCGCCACGCCCGTGGGAACCGGAACCGTCGGGTCCCAGGTCGGGGGAGCGGACGGATTCCAGGTGATCTGGAGAGGGCCCAGCGTCATCCGACCCGGGGTCAGGCGGGCGGTCGTGCCCGGGCCGACGCCTGGGTGGGACAGCGCGCCCGACCCGGCGGAGAGGGCGATGGCGTTGGGGAGGAGGGGGACCTCGCGGGTGGTGATGGCGACCACGAATCCGTCCACGTCGACCCAGGCGGCGGTGGCCCCGGCGCCGAGAACCACACCCTTGCGACCACCGACCGGGCCCTTCGCTTCGAACGCAGCGGCCAGGTGCTCCAGGACTGGCGTGGCCACGAGGTGGGCGGGGAGGGTGACCATGCTCGACCCGGCTCAGGCGGTGGGGGAGTCGGCGAGGGCCCGGGTGGCGGCCACGAACGCCTCCATGGGCGGTTCGACCAGCCCGGCGCCGACCTGGCCGACGCCGGGGTCCTTGTGGGCGATGCCGGTGTTGACGGTGGGGAGGACGCCGGTGTGGACGACCTCGCGGGCGTCGATGCCGAGGGGGGTGCCGCGGAAGCCGAGGGTCGGGAGCTGGTAGGAGCTGCTCTCGGCCCAGGTGATGTCGTACATGGCCAGGGTGGCCGCGACCGCGTCCTCGGGGCTGCCGCCGACGAAGCGGACGATGGCCGGGGCGGCGGCCATGGCCATCCCGCCGATGCCGATGGTCTCGGTGATGGTCGAGTCGCCGATGTCGCGGTTGGCGTCCTCGGGACCGAACCCGGGCAGGTAGAGGCCGTCGACCACGCCGGCCGGGCCGGTGAACCAGCGGTCGCCGGTGCCGGCCAGGCGGACCCCGAACTCGGTGCCGTTGCGGGCCATGGCGGTCACGATCGAGGAGCCGGCGGTCCCGGCGGCCGCGTCGGCGGTGGCCTTGCCGGCGGCCATGGCCAGGTTGAGGAAGAAGTGGTCGTTGCCGGAGATGAACTCGGCCGCGGCGACCACGTCGGCGGTCGGCTCCTCGACGGTCAGCAGGGCCGGCAGCAGCGCCCGCAGCAGCAGCGAGGTCCCGGCCCGGTTGCGGTTGTGGCCCTCGTCGCCCATCTGCAGCGCCTGGGCGATCAGGGCCCGGAGGTCGAGCGGCTCGGGCAGGCGCTCCAGGGCGGCGGTCAGGACCCGGGCCAGGACGTCGCGCATCCAGGCCAGCCGGTCCAGCACCTCGGCGTCGTAGGCGCCGTACCGGAGCACCTTGCCGAGGCCCTCGTTGAGGGTGCAGAAGGCGCGGTTGCCCGAGGCGCCGTCCTCGACCACCCACACCGGCATGGAGGCGCTGACCACCCCGGCCATGGGCCCGACGGCCCCGCGCTCGTGGCAGGGGCCGAAGCGCAGGCCGCCCCGACCGGCCAGCCGCGCCGCCTCCTCGGGGTCGGCGGCGACGCCCTCGTGGACGGCCGCGCCGATGATCGCGCCCCGCAGCGGCCCGCACATCCCGTCCCAGTCGATCGGCGGCCCGGCGTGGAGCAGGGTCCGCTCGTCCAGGCCGGGCAGCAGGTCGCCCGCCCGGCCGATCCCCACCACCCGCGGCTCGGCCGCCTGCATGGCCGCCACCGCCCGGTCGTTGGCGGCGGCGGTCTCGCCGGCGCGGGCGGCCAGGCGTTCCAGCGCCTCCCCGGCCCCGTCGGCGGGCGGGCGCCACTCGACCCGGGCCACCTCGGCCTGCTGGCGCTCCAGCTCCCCGGCGAACAGCTCCACCCCGGCGTTGACCACCTTCAGCGGCCGCCCCAGCAGCCCGCTCACCGCCGGCCACCCGCATGGCCGCCGGACCCGCCCGGTGCAATCGGTGCTCCGAGCCCGGCGGCGGCCAGGGCGCTGGAGCGGGTGACCAGGGCGCCGGCCGCGCGCAGGGCGGCCGCCTGGCCGTCGAGGCCCTGAGGGTCGCCGGCGGCGCCGCACAGCGACACCACCACCGACAGGCCGACCGGGCGCTCGGCCAGGGCCCGGTCGATCAGCGGGCCCAGCTCGCCGGCCGGGTCGGGGTGGGCGCCGTAGCCGAGGACCACGTCCAGCAGCACCACCCCGGTCGCAGGGTCGGCCGCCTCCCGGCGGAAGCGCTCGTTGCGCAGGCCCGGGTCGATCATCGGATGGGCCCGCCCCTCGGTCATGGCGTCGTCGCCGAAGTCGACGAAGGTATGCCCCTCGCTGCGGTGCAGGTCGGCCAGCCGCCACTCCGGTCGCAGCGGGATGTTGGAGGCGACCCGCCCCACCACCCCGGCCACCACCGCCATCGCCTCATAGCAGAGGGTCCCCCCACTGAACAGCCCCCGGATCACCCCGGGGGTGACGGCCGGGGGGCTGTGGACAACCGGCACCACCGTTTCTGCGGCTGGGCTACCGTCCCCCTCCGGGGGGCTCGGCGCCGGGACGTGAGGCTCAGGCACGCCCTCGGCCGCCGGGCTCCCGACCGCCCAGGCGGCCGCGGCCTCCAGGGAACCCGCGAACCTCACCCCGGGCGGGAGGGGTGGCGGGTCGCCCAGGCCGGGGAAGGCGAGGACCGCCGGCTTGCCGGTCGCGGCGGCGGCGTCGGCGACCCGGCGGGCGACCCCCGGGTCGGGGGGCTTGGAGATGACCACCAGGCGCTCGGTGGCGTCGTCGGCGGCCAGCAGGTCGAGGGCGCGGAGGGTCATGATGCCGCCGACCTCGGGGGAGAGGTCGCGGCCGCCGACCCCGACGGCGTGGGAGATGCCGACCCCGGCCGCGTCGAGCAGGCAGGTGACCTCCTGGATGCCGGTGCCGGAGGCGCCGACGACCCCGACCGGGCCGCGGCGGACGGCGTTGGCGAACCCGAGGCCGACCCCGTCGATGATGGCGGTGCCGCAGTCCGGGCCCATGAGCAGCAGGCCGCGCTCGGCCGCGACCCGCTTGCAGGCGGCCTCGGCGGCCGGGTCGAGCCCGTCTGAGAAGCAGAACACGTGCAGCCCGGCCTGGAGGGCCTCGGCGATCTCGTAGCCGAGGTGCCGGCCCGGCACCGACAGCACGGCCAGGTTCAGGCCGGGGTCGCGCCGGGCCGCGGCCCGCAGCGACCGCGGCGGCGCGGCACCCGGGCCGCCCCCCGACCCACCGCCCGTGCCACCTTGGCCGGCCCCGGCAAGGAGCGCCTCGACCTGCTCCATGGCCTGGCCGGCGGCGGCGTCGTCGGCCGCCCGGACGCAGAGCACGAGGTCGCTCGGGCCGAGCCCGGCCGGGTCGACGGCGAACCCCTGCCGGGCCAGCAGCTCCAGGTTGACCGGGGTGGCGGCCACGGCCGCGGCCGCCTCGACCCCGGGCAGCTCCTCGGCCTGCCGGGACACCTGCATCAGGGTCACCGAGTCGTGATAGGTGCCCCTGCGGACCTCGACCCGGGAGGCCGTCACGGCTCCCGGGCCGGCCGGTCACCGGGCCCGGGCTCCCCCCTCGCCGGCGGGTCGGCCACCGGCGGCCCGCCCTCGACCTCACCAGCCGGCCGGGCCGGCCCGCCCCCGGTCCCCGGGTCGCCGGCCGGGGCGGCCGGGGCGACCCCGCCCGCGGGACTGGCGATGGCGTCCTCACCGAGGGTGGCGCCCGTGCCCGTGACCCCGCCCAGCGCCCGCAGCACCTGGTAGATGATGATGGCCCCGAACGACCCGAGGGCGATGCCGTTGAACTCCAGGTCGCCCCAGGTGAGGGTGTAGTTGGCGGCGCCAACGATCAGCGCGACCGCGGCGGTGACCAGGTTCACGTTGTCGCGGAAGTCGACCCGGCTCTCGATCCAGATCCGCGCCCCAAGCACGGCGATCATGCCGTACAGCACCGTCGTGGCCCCGCCGAGCACGCCCGCGGGGATGGTGACGATCAGCGCCCCGAACTTGGGCACCAGGCCGAGCAGGATCGCGGTCGCCCCGGCGATCACGTACGCGGCGGTCGAGTAGACCTTGGTCGCCGCCATCACCCCGATGTTCTCGGCGTAGGTGGTGGTGCCCGACCCGCCGCCCAGGCCGGCCAGGGCGGTGGCCGCCCCGTCGCCCATGTAGGCCTTGCCCAGCGAGTCGTCCAGGTTGCGCTCGGTCATGGCGGCCACGGCCTTGACGTGCCCGGTGTTCTCGGCGATGAGGACGATCACCACCGGGGCGATCAGCGCGATGGCCCGCCAGCTGAAGGTGGGGCCGGTGAAGTCGGGCAGCCCGACCCAGTCGGCGTCGCCGACGGGCCCGAAGTCGATCTCGCCGGCCACGGCGGCCACCAGGTAGCCGACCAGGACCCCGAGGAACACCGACAGCCGCCCGATGAACCCCTTGAAGACGATGCCGATGAGCAGGATCGCGGCCAGGGTGATGAACGCGATCAGCGGCTGCTGGGCGAAGCTGTCCCTGGCCACCGGGGCCAGGTTGAGGCCGATCAGGGCCACGATGGCCCCGGTGACCACCGGCGGCATCAGCCACTCGATGAGCCGCGAGCTGGTCCGGTCCACCACCAGCCCGATGAGGAAGAACAGCACCCCGCAGACGACGATCCCGCCGAGGGCGGCCGGGATCCCGCCCTCGGCCTTGGCCGCGATCACCGGGGCGATGAAGGCGAAGCTGGAGCCGAGGTAGCTGGGCACCCGGTTGCGGGTGATGACCAGGAACAGCAGGGTCCCGATGCCCGAGAACAGGATGGTGGTGGCCGGCGGGAACCCGGTCAGGACCGGCACCAGGAAGGTGGCCCCGAACATGGCCACCACGTGCTGCATCCCGATCCCGGCGGTCCGCCCCCATGACAGCCGCTCCTCGGGCCGGACGACCGCCCCGGGGGTGACCGTCCTGCCGTCGCCGTGCAGCTCCCAGAGCCGTAGCGCCATCGCGTCTACCCTCCTCGTCGACCCGTTACCCCGGATTATCAGCAGGTGTGCGCGATCCGGGTAGTCACCGCTTGCGCGTTGACAGTGCCGGTCTTACTCGGGCGGCGCCCGGCGCCGGCTTCTCGCTTCCCCGCGGTCGGCCCGAGACGGTCGGGACTTACGTCCGCTCCACGAGCGTTTTGCGTCTCCGGTCCACTCCCGGCGACATGTTCAACCAGCCTGGCGAGGTTGCGGGCGGCGTTGAGGTCGCGATCGATGACCAGCCCGCAAATCAGGCATCGTAAGGTTCGCTCGGCAAGGGGCAGCTTGGTTCTCACAAAACCACATGCTGAGCAGGTCTTAGTGGATGGTAGAACGGATCAGCGACCAGTAGCTTTGCTCCATACCAGTTGCTCTTGTAATTGAGCAGCCGTCGTATCGCGCCAAATCCGGCGTCAGCCATCACCCTCGCGATTCGCCGGTTCGCAAGCATCCCGGCCACATTGAGCTGCTCGACTACGATCGTGCCGTGTTCTCGAACAAGCCGCGTCGTTAAGGTGTGCAGCTCATGCCGGCGGATGTTGGCGGCGCGTGCCTCAAGGCGGGCGATTTGGCGACTCGTCTCTCGCTGGCGATGGCTCCATCGTCTTCGTCCTTCCTTCTTACGGCAGATGTCCTGCCGGTTCCACCTCCTCTGGAGTCGACGACGCTTTGGTTGTAGGCGCTCCAGCGGTCTGGGGTTGGTCACCGTCTGGCCGGTGGACAGCACCGCTAGGTGATGAATACCGACGTCAACACCGACCACCCTTGTATTGCCGTTTGAGGTAACGACGGTACGGTCGATCTGGCATGTGAACGAAACGAACCAACGGTCAGCGACCCGCGTGATAGTTGCCGCCATGATCCGTCCACTGCCGCGCTCGAGATGTCGGGCTAGCTTTCGGGTCGTCTCATGAGTCTTGATCACGCCCAACCGTGGAAGTTGCACATGATGGCGGTCGGCCAGCACCCGAATGGCCCCGGTTGTGAATCGGCATGCGTCATGTCGACCTCGCCGCTTAAATCTCGGGAAGCCGACTCGGCGGCCTGTTCGTCGTCCGCTCTTGCTCTCGGCGAAATTACACAAAGCTCGGGCAAGGGAATCAAGTCCGGAGTTGTAGGCCTCCTTGGAGTTCTCCGCCCACCAGGGTGCAACACTATCCTTGGTCCGGTTCCACTCCAAGCGAAGCGCTGACAGGGTCCAAGGCACTGTGATCGACGCCAAGGGACTAGCAGTGCGCTCATCAAGGCGTTGTTTAACCAGCGATA
>OBLS010000687.1_pt1 | contig 12758 bp, 13 predicted proteins | sample 1519901 | NCBI WGS metagenome assembly OBLS01 (sample SAMEA3113585, study PRJEB22503) | soil metagenome
GCCGAACTCGTAGGCCAGCGCGCCGCTCTCGACCGCCGGGATCTCCAGCGTGCCGCCCTCGGCGGTGGCGACCTCCTCGGACTGCTGGGCGCCGACGTCCGCCAGGCGGCCGGGATCCTCGCCGCCGGCGGCCGCGGCCTGGGCGACGTAGGCGGCGACGTCCTTGGCGTCCTGCCCCGTGACGAGGTCGGCGGGCATCGTGCCCAGCGGCTTGCCGGTCACCGGATCGACCTGCGGGTCGTTGCTCGGGTTCTGGATCTGCCCGTGGACGATGCCCTCGTACGTGGAGCGGCCCATGCCGTCCTTCTCCGCCTGCTGCCAGGCCTCGTCGAGGTTCGGTCCCGCGACGCCCTTGGCGCCGGCGCGGGCGAGCGTGTGGCAGGAGGCGCACTGGCCCTCGCCGACGAAGAGCTCCTTGCCGTTGACCAGATTCGCCCCGCTGTCCGACAGCCCGCAGCCGGCGAGGGCCACGCCCGCGAGCGCGGCGGCGACGGCGACGAGCTGGATCCGTCCTCCACTCATGCGGCGGCATGGTACTTGCTGGCGAGGCGTCGCGGCTACGGCTCGGGGAGGCCGTCGAGCTCGCCCCGGGCGGCCGCCACGACGGTGCGTGCGACGCCGTCCCAGGAGTAGCGCTCGCGCGCCACGCCGACGATCGCGGCGCGTGTGCGGGCGCGGACGTCCGGGGCCGCCCCGAGCCAGCTCGCGAGCCCGTCCGCGAGCTCCTCGTCGGCGCCGGGGCCGACGGAGAAGGTGAGCCACGGCGCGACCTCGGGGTCGACCGCCTGCGCCAGCGACCGCGCCACCTCCGCCATGCCGGAGTGCCCCGCGACGACCGGCAGCACGCCGCAGGCGGCCGCCTCCGCGGCCACCATCCCGAAGGCCTCGGGGAACGTGCTCGGCATCGCGAAGGCCTCGGTGGCCGGCAGGACGTCGGCCAGCTCCTCGTGCTCGAGCCGCCCCGCCCAGTGCACGCGCCCCGTGGTGGCCGCGGCGAGCGCGGCGTCGGCGTCGCCGCCGACCGCGTCGAGGAACGCCGCCAGGTGCGGGAGCGCCTGCCCGTCCTCGCCCCGGACGCCGCGGGCGGCCGCCAGGTCCCCACGCGCCAGCGCCGCCGCCAGCGCCTCCAGGCCCGCCCGGAAGCCGCCGAAGCCGACGACGAGGAGCCGCGCCTCGGGCGCGCGCGCGAGGACGAGCGGGAACGCCGCGAGCAGCAGCTCGACGCCCTTGGACGCGATGAGCTTCCCGACGTAGGCGACGATCCGGTCGCGGGCCGGGTCGAGCGCGCGCAGCGCCTCGGCGGCCTCCGCCGGGTCGCGGTCGAAGGACGACCCGCTCGCGGCGGCCGGCGCCGTCGCGGCGAGCCGGTCGGCGAGCCCCGCCAGGCCCGTGGCGGCGGCCGCCGGCCCGCGCGGCGCGAAGCGCGCCACGTCCACCCCCGGGGGCCCGAGCCGGGTGCGCGCGGGGAGGCCGGGGTCGCCGAGCGCCGCCCACAGGCTCTCCGCGGTGTGGCGGGAGCCGACGAGCACGCCGCGCGCCGGCGCGATCCCCTCCTCGGCGGCGGGCAGGAAGCGCGGGTGCGGCTTGACCGTGTACTCGAGCGCGCTCCCGTGGATCTTCACCGCGTAGGGCACGGCCCCGTCGAGCGCGCGGGCGAGCACCAGCGGGCCCATGACGAGGTGGTTGGCCAGCGCGACGTCGGGCCGGGCGCGCGCGACGACCTCCCGCACCGCGGCGACGTTGCGCTCCACGTAGCGGGCGACCTCCTCGTCGCTGAGGTCCTGGAACGGGCGCGCCTCGATCCCCTCGTAGCGGTCGGCGACGTACACCGGGAGCAGGCCGCCGAGGTCGGGGCGGTAGACCGTGGCCCGGGGCGGATCCCGGCGCACCCGCAGCTCGAGCGCGCCGCCGTCCCAGTCGCCGGCCGCGTCGACCCACGGCAGGGCGAGCGGGTCGCGATCCTGGCAGAGAAGGTGGACCTCGTGGCCCGCGCGCGCGAGGGCCTCCCCGAGCGCCGCGTTGTAGACGTTGGAGCCCGTGCCGCGCAGCAGGTAGCCGTGGAAGACGAGGACCTTCATGGCGCGGGTGCGGAGGCTACCCGCCGTGCCCGTTGCTAGGCTCCACGCCGATGAGCCCGCGCCAGCTGTACCGCTTGCGCACGCCCTCGACCGGCCGCGAGGTCCTGCTCGCCGCGGAGGAGGGGCGTACGTACCTGGATCGCGACACCGGGGAGCCGATGGAGATCGTCGGGCAGGTGCTGCCGTCGCCGCCGTCGCGCTCGTCGCTCGCCTGGTCGGTGGAGAACCTCCGCTTCTGCAACTGGTGCGACCAGCTCGCGCAGAAGGACCTCAACGACTGCCCCACGTGCGGCCGCCGCATGGCCGCGCTGCCGCGCTGACCTCCTGCCTCGCATGCGCATCCGGCGCACATCCGTCCCGGCCCTCCTGGTGGCCGTCGCGGCGCTCGCCGCGGGGTGCGGCGGCAGCGAGGTGCCCGCCGACGAGGTCCCCGGCAGCCCCGTCACGCTGACCGTGCCCGAGGATCAGGAGCTCGGCGGCGGCTCGAGCAGCTCCTCGACGGGCACGGCCGACGACGCGACGAGCGACGACGCCGCAGCAGCGGACGACACGGCGACGGACCCGGCCACGACGACGGACGACACGAGCGGCGGCGCGGTCGCCCCCGCCCCGGCCGACGACGGCGGCGCCGTCGCCCCGGCCGACCCGGCGCCCGCGCCGGCCGACGACCCTGCCGCGGCCCCCGACGCAGGCACCGGCGGAACGTCGGAGTTCTGCGAGCAGAACGCCGGCGCCTGCTGACGCACCCGCTTCCGGCTGTTCAGCGTTTTCCACGCTCCGAGCGGCTGATTCGGCTTCCGCGCCGATCAAGCGGGCCCCTGCGTGCGCCGATATCAAGAGGACCTTCACCCGAAGGAATCCCACGACGCTGCCCGGCATCTCGACAGCCCGCGCGCACGCCGCGCACGCCCCGCTCCGCCGTCTCTCCGAGACGGCGCTGTCGGCGCGCGCGCCGGAGGAGCTCCGCGCGGCGCTGATCGCCGAGGCACGGCGCGCGCTCGGCGCGGACGCCGTCGACGTCCTCCCGGGCGCCCCGTGGCCGTCGGGGGTCGCGCACGTCGTGGCCACGGCGCGCTCGCTCGCGCTCGAGGAGGGCCGCCTCGTCGCCGAGCTCGGCGCCGAGCTGGCGACCGCGCTCGAGGCCCGCTCGGCGCTGCTGGTCCCGCTCGCGTGGGCGGGCGACGTGCACGCCGTCGCCATCGTCGCCCGCCGCACCGCCCACCCCTGGACGCCCGACGAGACGCTCGTGGCCGAGACGCTGGCCAACCAGGCCGCGCTCGGGCTGGCGCTGCTGGACTCGGAGGAGCGGCGGCTCACGCAGGCCGCCCGTGACAAGGCGCTCGCGCGGGCCGCGCACGCGCTCAACGTCTCGCTCGAGCTCCAGGAGGTGCTCGACACGCTGGCGCGCGAGGCCGGCGCCGCGGTCGGCGGTGACGTCGCCGGCGTCTACCTGCTCGACGACGACGGAACCGGCGTCGCGACGGCCGGGCACAACTGCCCCGAGGAGTGGTTCGGCCGCCGCCTCGCGCCGGGCGAGGGCATCGCCGGGCAGGTCCTCGCGACCGGCCGCGCGGTCACGAGCAGCGGCCTCGCCGGCGAGCGCACGGTGCCGCTGCTCGACGGCGTACGCGCGGGGGTGGGCGTGCCCATGCGGTGGAACGGAGAGCTGCGCGGCGCGCTCTCCGTCGCCTTCACCGAGGAGCACGCCATCGGCCGCGAGGACCTCGACGTGCTGGAGGCCATCGCGGACCTCGCGGTGGTGGCCTGCCACAACGCCGAGGCCTATGAGGACGTCCGGGCCGCGGCGAGCACCGACGCGCTCACCGGGCTCCTCAACCACGGCGCGATGCAGGTCCGCGTGCGCGAGGAGATCGCGCGGGCCGCGCGCGACGGAACGCCGCTGTGCTGCGTGCTCATCGACCTCGACGACTTCAAGCGGGTCAACGACGAGCTCGGCCACCCGGCGGGGGACGCGTTCCTGCGCCGCGTCGCCGAGGCGCTGCAGGCCGAGGTGCGCCGCTACGACCAGGTGGCCCGCTACGGCGGCGACGAGTTCGTGCTCCTGCTCCCCGGCACGGGCGGCGACGAGGCGCGCGCCGTCGCAGAGCGGGTCCACGACCGCGTGCGCGAGGGGCTCCCCCACGCCGCCGACGGGCCGATCGGCGGCTGCTCGATCGGCCTCTCGGCCTGGGAGGCGCCGATGAGCGCCGGCGACCTGCTCGCCGCGGCCGACCGCGCGCTGTACCTCGCCAAGCGCACGGGCAAGGGCCGCGTCGCGGTCGCGAGCCCGGACGCGGAGGAGGAGCTCGACCGGCTGCGCGACTCGGGCGGCTCGCCGGCCGCCGTGCAGGCGCTCGTGGCCGCGATCGAGGCGCGCGACAACTACTCCTTCGACCACTCAGAGCTGGTGGTCCGGCTGGCGACCGGCGTGGCGCTGCTGCTCGGGTTGCCGGCGGACGCTGTCGAGCGCGTGGCGCACGGCGCGCTGCTGCACGACGTGGGCAAGCTGGCCATCCCGCCCGCGATCCTCCACAAGGGCGGCGTGCTCGACGACGCGGAGTGGACCGTGATGGCCGAGCACCCAGTGCTCGGCGAGCGGATCCTGCGGCGCATCCCGGAGCTCGCCCCGCTCGCGCCGATCGTCCGCCACGAGCACGAGCACTGGGACGGCAGCGGCTATCCCGACGGCCTCGGCGGCACCCAGATCCCGATCGGCTCGCGGATCGTGCTCGCCTGCGACGCCTACGCCGCGATGACCACCGAGCGCCCGTACCGGCCGGCGCTCACGCCCGAGGAGGCGGTGGCGGAGCTGCGCGGCGCGGCGGGTTCGCAGTTCGACCCCCAGGTCGTCGAGGCGCTCCTCGACCTCCTCGGTCACGCGAGCTGACGCACCGCGCGGGTCTAGTCCGGCGGCGTCGGCGTGGTGATCATCGTCGCGCTGTAGGCGAGTCGCGCCGTCCGATACTTGCACTTGTACTGCTGCAGGTCGTTGATGTCGGTCTGCGCGCTCTGCGTCTGCGTGTCGTCGCAGGAGTCGCGCTCCCGGCTGGCCTTCCAGACGTTGCCCTTGCCGAGGCCGAGCGCGAGCGACGGCGCCCAGGTGGGGACGGTGAGGGCGACCAGGTTGCCCTTCTCGACCGCCAGCGAGGTCGTCAGCGGGAACTGGACCGTCTGGCCGAAGTACGGCGTGAGCGTCTGCAGCGGGCTGCGCGCAAGCACACGCGCGTAGCTGCGGTCGCCCTGCTTCATGACCGTGACGCCGGCCTGGGCCGCCCCACCCAGGTTCTCCTCGAAGAACTCCGTCTGGACCTTCCGGGGCTTGCCGAGCGCGATCGTCCAGGCGACGATCCTCCCGTCGCGCGGCGCCACGAAGAAGTTCCGCCTCCCGCTCGCGGCGAGCTGGAACGCCGTGGTGCGCGACACCACCTCGCACGGGCTCGCGGGGCAGCTCGGCTTGACCGTCGAGCTGGCCCCGCCGATCTCGATGATTCTGGCGCCCGCGGAGGCCGGCAGCGCCATGAGCGCCGCGAGGACCGCGAGGACGAGCAGGTTCGGCTTCATGCCCGCATTCAACACGAGCGACCGGCCGATGTTGCTCCTGCCCGTCCGAGACGGGCTCAGACCTTCATGACGTTGACGGCCTTGGGGCCCTTCTCCCCGTTCTCCTCTTCGTAGGTCACCTTCGCCCCCTCGGGCAGCGAGCGGTAGCCGTCGCCGATGATCCCCGAGAAGTGCACGAACAGATCCCGACCACCTTCATCGGGCGTGATGAACCCGAATCCCTTGTCGTCGGAGAACCACTTGACCGTCCCTGATGCCATCGCCTTGCTTTCCCCACTTCGCTTGGCGACCGGCCTGGCTGAGCCGGTCCTGACGCTGACAAACTATGCAGAACGTGCCGTTCAGCGCAAGAGGTGGTGCATCGGACGTCCGTCCGGATTTCAGGTTCGCAGCTCACCCGCCGCCGCGGCGACCTCGTCCGCGTCGCCCGGTCCGGGGACCCAGGGCAGCCGCAAGGGGTCGTCGGCGTAGCGCGGGATGACGTGCACGTGGAAGTGGAAGACGGTCTGCCACGCGGCCTCCCCGCAGGAATTCAGGAGGTTGACGCCCTCCGCGCCGAGCCGGTCGCGGGCGCGGCGCGCGAGGTCCTGCGCCGCCGCGGCGCAGGCCGCGAGGTCGGCCGGATCGACCGCCCACAGGTCGGGCGTATGGGTCCGGGGAACGACCAGCACGTGGCCGCGCGTCGCCGGGTTGATGTCCATGAAGGCGATCGTCCGCTCGTCCTCGCGCACCACGGTGGCGGGGATCTCGCCCGCGACGATCTTGCAGAACAGGCAGCCGGGGTCGCTCATCGGCGGGAGCGTAGTCCACCGGCGACGGCGACCGGGTGACCGCGAGCGGGCCGGCGTTAGGCTGCCGCCGCATGGCCCCGGACCGCGACCGCCTGCTCGCCACCGTCGAGGCCCTGCAGGCGATCGACCGGCCGCCCGCGTCGCCGGGCGAGCGGCGCGCCGCCGAGTGGATCCGCGACGCGCTGGCGGCCGCGGGCGTCGTCGCGCGCCTCGAGGAGGAGCCGGCCACGGGGTCCTTCGCGGTGCCCGTGGCGCTGCTCAGCGCGGCGGGCGCCGTCGCGGGGCTCAGCCGCCGCGGGCGGCTCGTGCCCGCGCTCGCGGGCCTGGCCGCCACGGCCGGGATCGCCGATGACGTCTCGGGCGGCGCCCACTGGTTCCGCCGCACCGCCCTGCCGCGGAGGCTGACCACGAACGTGGTCGGCGAGCTGGGCGACCCCGGCGCGCGCGAGACGGTGATCTTCGTCGCCCACCACGACGCCGCCAACGCCGGCCTCGTCTTCCACCCCGGCCCCAGCCGGTTCGTCGCCGACGCCTTCCCCGCCTGGTACGACCGCCAGGAGACGTCGCCGCCGCTGATGCGGCTCGTGGTCGCGGGGCCGGCGCTCGCGGGCCTCGGCGCCCTGCTGGGGCGCCCGCGGCTGCGCCGGGCGGGGGGCGCCGCCGCGCTGCTGGCCGCCCTCGCGGTCGGCGAGATCGCGGCCCGCCCCGTCGTCCCGGGCGCGAACGACAACCTCGCGGCGGTCGCCGTGCTCCTGGAGCTGGCGCGCGTCCTGCGGGCCGAGCCGCCCGACGGCGTGCGGGTCATCCTCCTCTCCACGGGCGCGGAGGAGTCGTTCATGGAGGGGATGCGCGGCTTCGTCGCGCGCCACCGCGCGGGGCTCGACCCGGCGCGCACGCGCGTCGTCGTGCTCGAGTGCGTGGGTGGCCCGGAGCCGATCGTGCTCGAGGGCGAGGGGATGCTGCGGATACGCGACTACACGCCCGACACGCGCGACTGGCTCGCCGCCGCGGGCGACCGCGCCGGGCACCCGCTGCGCCGCGGCCTGCGCTCCGGCTTCGCCACGGACGCGTTGATTTCCCTCAACGCCGGGCTGCCGACCGCGGTCCTCGCCGCGATCGACGCGTACAAGCTCGCCCCGAACTACCACTCGCCGCGCGACGTCGCGGCCGAGCTGCACCTCGGCACGGTGGCGGCGTGCGTCGAGATCTGCGCCGCAGCCGTCCGCTCGCTCAGGCTCAGCGCCCCGCCAGCTCCCGCGCCCGCCTGAGCGCGTCCTCCCGGGTGCTGATCACTCCCGCGTAGCGGTCCTCCTCGAGCTGCGCGAGCAGCTCGCCCAGGCGCGGACCGTGCGGGAGCTCGAGCTCCCGCGCCAGCTCGTCGCCCCGGACGAGCGGCGCGGTGCGCCCGGCGGCCCGCCGCTCCAGCGCCGGGCCGAGGACCTCGCGGGCCAGGCCGACGTGCGCCTCGATCGCCCGCTCGGCGTTCTTCCCCCGCGTGGCCAGCCGGTCGGCCACCGTGAAGACGGTGACGTCAGCGCTCACGGGCTCCGTGGCCCGCAGGTAGCGCCACACGACGCGCCGGTCCAGCGGCCGCTCGTGGACGAGGAAGCCGAGCCGGAGGTGATGCAGGCACAGCGCGCCGACGTGGTCGACGAGCTTCTCCGACGCGCGGAGGCGGCGCAGCACGGTGCGGGCGAGCGCCGCCCCCTCGCGGTCGTGCCCGGGGAACCCGACGCGGCCGTCGGGGCGGGCGGTCCGGGTCCACGGCTTCGCGGCGTCGTGCAGCAGGGCGGCGAAGCGCATCGCCTGCCCGCGGGTGAGCTCGTCGGCGAGCGGCTCGGCCAGCAGCGCGGCGACGGCCTCGGCGTGCTCGCCGAAGCCCGCCGCCAGCGGGTCGCGCTCGATCGCCGCCACCTGGTCGAGCACCTCGAGCGTGTGGTCGTGCACGTCGAGGTGGTGGAACACGTTCTGGTCGACCCCGCGCAGCGCCAGCAGCTCCGGGAGCACCTGCGCGGTGACGCCGTGCGCCTCCATCAGCGTGAGGCCGGAGCGGGCCGCCGGGGCGCAGACGACCTGCTTGAGCTCGCCGAAGATGCGCTCGGCCGCCACCTGCTGCAGCCCCGGCGCCTCGGCGCCGATCGCGGCGGCCGTCGCCGGCTCGATCGTGAGCTCGAGCAGGACCGCGATCCGGATCGCGCGCAGCGTCCGCAGCGGGTCCGACGCGAGCGCGTCCGCGCTGACCATGCGCAGCCGCCGCGCCTCCAGGTCCGCGCGCCCCCCGTGCGGGTCGAGCACCTCGCCGCCGCCCAGCGGCTCGGCCATCGCGTTGATCGTGAAGTCGCGTCCGGCGAGGTCCGCGCGGATGTCGCCGTCCTTGAGCGTGACGAGGTCGACGTGCCACGCCCCGCCGGGGCCGACCACGCGCCAGGCGCCGAAGGCGCCGGAGAGGCGGAACGCGGCCGCGCCGGTCCGCTCGGCCACCGCCCGGGCCGCCCGCTTCGGATCGCCGGGCACGGCGAGGTCGAGGTCCACGGTCGGCCGGCCCAGCAGCCGGTCGCGCACGGCGCCGCCGACGATCCACGCCTCCTTCCCGGCGAGGACCGCCTGCGCGGCCTCGAACGGTCCGGTCACCGGTGATGCTCCCGCGGCACGCGCGCGCTGATCGCGCACGTCACCTCGTAGGGGATCGTGCCCAGCCGCCGCGCCCACTCCTCCGCCAGCACGCGCTCGCCGCCCTGGCGGCCCAGGAGCACGACCGGCTCGCCGACCGGCGGCGGCTCGCCCGGGCCGAGGTCCACCGTGAGGTTGTCCATCGAGACCGTGCCCACGAGCGGAACGCGCCGCCCGCCGACGAGCAGGTCGGCGTCGTTGGTCAGGGCGCGGCGCACCCCGTCGGCGTACCCCAGGGGCACCGTCCCGATCCACGTCGGCTCGCGCGCCACGAAGCGCCGGCCGTAGCCCGCGCTCTCGCCCGGCGCGATCCGCTTGACCGCCGCCAGGTAGGACGAGAGCTCCAGCGCGGGCTCCAGCCCGTGCGCGTCCGGGGACTCGCCGTACGGGTCCATGCCGTACGCGGCGATGCCGCAGCGCACGAGGTCCAGCCGCGACTCGGGGATGCCGAGCGTCGCGGCGGAGTTGGCCGCGTGCCGGAGGAGGCCGGGATGCCGCGTCCGCAGGGCCTCCGCCCAGGGGAGGAACGCCGCGAGCTGCTCGCGGGCGAAGGCCGGGTCGTCGTCGGCCGTCGCGAAGTGCGTCATCGCCCCCGCGAGCTCGAGGCCGCGCGCCGCCGCGACCGCCTCCGCCACCGCGGTCGCCTCCGCGGCGTCGCGCGTGCCGAGCCGGCCCATGCCGGAGTCGAGCTTGACGTGCACGCGGGCCCCGGCCCCGTCCGGGTGCGCGGCGATCGCCGTGGCGAACCCCTCGCGCCAGGCGACGACGTCGGCGCGTGCCCGCAGGGCCACGGTCAGCTCCTCCGGCGCGAGCGCGCCCATCACGAGCAGCGGCGCGCCGATGCCCGCCGCGCGCAGCGTCTCCGCCTCGCGCGCCGTGGCCACCGCGAGCCAGGTGGCGCCGCCGGCCAGCGCGGCGCGCGCGGCGGCGAGCGCGCCGTGCCCGTAGCCGTCGGCCTTGACCACGGTGCAGAGCGCCGCGGGCGCGGCCACCGCGGCCAGCCGCGCGCAGTTGCGCTCGATCGCCCCCACGTCGACCCGGGCGAGGGCGCGCACCATGCCGGTCAGTCCCGGGTGAGCGCCTCGAGCACGTCGACGCGCGTGACGACGCCCACGAGCCGGCCGTGCTCCGCGACGGGGAGCCGATTGTGCTTGGAGCGCGAGATCAGCCGCGCGGCGTCCTGGACGGAGACCGAGGGCTCGATGGTCACCGGGTCCTCGGTCATCAGGTCGCGCGCGAGCGCCGCGGTCGCCTTGCGCAGCCGCTCCTCGAAGTGGCCGAGCGACTCGAGGAACACGAACCCGCCGAACAGCTCGAAGTAGTGCGGCAGGTGCAGGTCGGCGTCCTCGCCCGCCATGACGAGGTCGGCCTCGGTGATGATGCCGACGCAGCGGCCGCCGGAGTTGATCACCGGCACGCCCGGCAGCTCGTTCTCGCGCAGCACGCGCAGCACCGCCTCCACCGTGTCCTCGGGCGTCACGGTGACGGGATCGGGATCCATGATGTCGGCGACCGTCAGCGGCACGGGGCGACGGATCCTACGCGGAGAGCGCCGCCGGGAGCGCGGCGATCACGTCGGAGGCGATGACGCCGTCGGGCCCGTGCGGGGCGGCGGCGAGCTGACCGGCCCGCAGGTGCGCGTAGACGCCCGCGCAGGCCGCGTGCGGCGCACGCAGGCCCTTGGCCAGCATGGCGCCGATCACGCCGCCGAGCACGTCCCCCGTCCCCGCCGTCGCGAGCGCCGGCGCGCCGCCGGCGGAGACGGCCACGCGGCCGGCGGGAGCGGCCACCAGCGTGTCGTCGCCCTTGAGCACCACGAGCGCCCCGGCGCGCGCCGCGGCCTCGGTGGCGTGGTGCAGCCGCCGTGCGGCCACCTCGCTCGAGTCGACCTCGAGCAGCCGGCCGAGCTCCCCCGCGTGGGGGGTCAGGACGGTGGGCCAGCGCCGGTGGCGGAGGTGCTCGAGGCGGCCCGCGAGCGCGTTGAGCCCGTCCGCGTCGAGCACGAGCGGCACGTCGATGCGCTCGACCAGCGCGCGCACCAGCTCCTGCGCGCCGGGCGAACGGCCGAGCCCGGGGCCCAGCACGACGGCGTCCGCGCGGCCCACCGCCGCCACCGCCGGCTCCAGCGCCTCGGAGGAGAGCGCCCCGTCCTCCTCCGGCAGGCCGACGAGCATCGCCTCCAGCAGCCGCACGGTGAAGGAGAGCTCCAGCGAGGCGGGCGCGGCCACGGTCACGTAGCCCGCGCCGGCGCGCATCGCCGCGAGGGCCGCCATGCACGGCGCGCCCGTGAGCCCGCGCGAGCCGCCGATGACGACGACGTTGCCGGACGTGAACTTGGTCGAGTCCGTGCCGCGGCGCGGCATGTCACGCAGGACGCCGCCGTTGACGAGCGCCACGTCGGCGTCCCCGGGCGCCCCGCTCGGGATCCCGATGTCGATCACGGACACGGCGCCCGCATGCGCCTTGCCGGGTGCGATCCACAGCCCGGGCTTGGCCCGGTGGAACGTGGCCGTGGCGGCGGCGCGGACGGCCGCGCCGGGCACCTCGCCGGTCGAGGCGTCGACGCCGCTCGGCACGTCGGCCGCCACGACCCTCGCGCGCGCCGCGTCGATGTCGGCGATCACCGCCGCGACGGGGTCCTTCGGCGCGCCGGCGGCGCCCGTGCCGAGGAGCGCGTCGACGATGCCGTGGACGCGCTCGAGCCGCGCGGCGTCGTAGGCCACCGGCTCGGGCCCCGGGAGCTTCGCGAGCATCGCCCGCGGGTCGTCGCCGAGCCACTGGGCGGGCCAGACGAGCAGCACCTCGACCTCGCGGCCGGCCGCCCGCAGCAGCCGCGCGGCGACCAGCCCGTCGCCGCCGTTGTTCCCCTTGCCGCAGACGACCGCGATCCGGCCCGCCGGCACGTGCTCGGCGATCACCCGCGCGAGCCCCTCCCCCGCGCGCTCCATCAGAGCCAGGGGCGGGATCTTCTTCTCCTCGATCGCCCACCCGTCGATGGCGCGCATGAGCTTCGCCTCGGGCAGCGGCTCGAGCCAGCGCGGGCTGTTCATCGCAGCAGCGCCACCGCGCCGGCCATGCCCTTGGAGTGCGTCAGGGAGAGCTCGACGCGCTCCACGCCGAGCTCCGCCGCCCGCTCGGCGGCCCGGCCGCTGAGCCGGACGGAGGGCGGCCCGTCGCCGCCGCCGAGCACCTCGACGTCGTGCCAGCCGCCGTCGCGCAGCGCGAGCGCCTTCGCCACGGCCTCCTTGGCGCAGAACCGCACGGCGAGGTGCCGGGCGGCGCCGCCGCGGGCCGCGACGAGGTCGCGCTCGGCGTCGGTGAACAGTCGCTCGGCCAGCCGCGGACGGCGCGCGAGCGCGCGCTCGAGCCGGTCGATCTCGAGGAGGTCCAGTCCGACGCCGGTCACCGCGCCGCGGACCCTATCCGCTACTCGACCGTGACGGTCTTGGCCAGGTTACGCGGCTGGTCGACGTTGAGCCCGCGCAGCCGGGCGATGCGGTAGGCGAGGAGCTGGAGCGGGATCACGGCGAGCAGGGGCTGGAGCATCCAGTCGGTCCTCGGCACCCACAGCACCTCGTCGGCGTGCGCGGCGATGTCCGGGTTGCCCTGCGTGGCCACGGCGATGACGTGCGCGCCGCGGGCGCGGACCTCCTGCATG
>OBLS010000688.1_pt1 | contig 12739 bp, 10 predicted proteins | sample 1519901 | NCBI WGS metagenome assembly OBLS01 (sample SAMEA3113585, study PRJEB22503) | soil metagenome
CCAGCGTGACGAGGTCGTCGAAGCTGGCGCGGTCGACGACCATCCCGACCCGGTCAGCGAGTGCCGTCATCCGCAGCCGCCGGTTCGGATTCTCCGCGGCGCACGTGAAGAGGAATTGCTCGAGCGCGCCGCGCGTCGTCTGCGCCTCGGTCAGCTTCTTGGCGAAGTCGACGCGCTCCTCGAAGCGAACCTGGCGGCCGGCAATCGTCGCCCAGAAGCGTTGCTCCTCCTCGTCGAGGTAGCGCGGATCGATCCGCTGCCACTCACGGGCGATCACCGACAGACGCCGTCGCACGTCGGGCGTGACGGGAACCAGCCACGGCGCCGGCGAGAGCTTGCGGCGTGCGCGGCGCTGGGCGCGTCGCCTCGGCGCCGGCGTGACGCGCGCACCTTCGCGGTAGAAGTCGGCGTCGAGCAGGCTGTGGAGCGAGATCACCCGCTCGCTGTGCGTCGCCCCCTTGGGAGTGAAATCGACGACGATGCCCGCCTCCTTGCGCGAATGCAGGCGCATGATCCGCCCGATCCGCTGCTGGTAGACGCGCCGGCTCGCAGTCGGTGCGAGGTGCATGCAGACCGTCGCCCGTGGGGAGTTCCAACCCTCGGCCAGCAGCATCGCGTTGATCAGGATGTCGATCTCGCCCCGTTCGTAGGCGGCGAGGACCTCCGCAAGCTTGACCGGCGGAGTGCGACCGCTGACGGCCTCGGCCTTCAGACCCGCGGCGCGGAACTCCCGCGCGAGGTTGTACGCGTGCTCGACTCCCGCGGCGTAGACGATGCCGGGCGTCGAGTCGAAGCGGTCGCGATAGAGGCTCGCGGCGGCCTGATTCAGGGCCTGGTGGTCGAGGACCTTGGCCAGCGCGCCCTCCTCGAAGTCGCCGCCGACGATCGGCACCGAGTTGATCGCCGCCGCGGGCGGCACCCGCAGATTTCGCAGCGGAGCGATCAGCCCACGCCGGGCGGCGTCTTGGAGCGGAAGGTCGTCGACCGACGCCGGGAACACGTCGGAGACCTGCTTCGCGATCAGCTGCTCGGTCGCCGTCATGCCGATGTAGACCGGCTCCGTCAGCGACCGGATCGCCGCGCTCGTCTTCTCGCCGAGCGCGGTGTGCGCCTCGTCGCAGATGACGAGGTGGTAGACGCCGCGCTCCAGATCCTTCACGTGCCTCGCGAACCAGGCGTATGTCTGGACGGTGATCAGTTCCTCTCGCGCGGGCTGCTCGCCGCGCGTGACGGCCGGCGCGAGCCGCTCGCCGTAGCCCTCCTCGGTGAGCTCGCGGTTGAACTGAGAGACGAGCAGGCGGCGGTGCGTGAGGATCAGGACGCCCATCGTTCGCGCCGCTTCGACGAAGCCGGCGGCGGCGATCGTCTTGCCCGACGCGGTCGGATGCCGGAAGCGGTAGCGCCGCTCGGCGCCCGGATCGTGCGTCGCGGCGGGCTCGAGCGGCTCGAGCTCCTCGCCGTTCTCGTCCTCCTCGTCCTCGGCCTCGAGCTCGGCCATTTCGTCGGCCGAGAGCTTGCCGTTGCCGTTCGCTTCAGCTTTACGCTGGTTCGCGGCGATCAGCTCGGTGAGCATCCCGGCAAGCGCGTCGATCTGGTGGCGCCGCAACTCGGTGCCCGACCTCAGCTTCGGCGGTCGCTCGCTGAGCACGCGCTCGAGCCCGAGCATGAACGCAAAGCGGATCTTCCACTCCGCCGACGGGTCGGCGCGGCCCGCCTCGATCTCCTTCAGCGCATCGTCGAGGGCACGGCGGCGGGCCGTGCCCGGAGCGAGCACGACGTCGGGGTCTTCGTCCCGATGGAGGAAGGGCTCGCCGGCCCAGCCTTCGGCGCGCTCGACATCCTCGACTAGCGCATGAGTCGCCTGAGTAGGAACCGTGGTCTGCTCGATAGCTTCGTGCAACACGGGCGGCACGTTCGAGTGCCGCAACCTCCGAAGAAAGATCGCGCCCGCTCAGTCCCCCGCGAGCGCTGTAGTCGCAGTGTACCCGAACTCCCGCCTAGAAACAGGACGCTCCGGCCCGTGTGAGAAACGTGACAATCGCGTAAGTGCTGAGTCCCAGCGCCGCGAGCGCCGCGAGCGCGGGGGCTGCTTCAGGCCGGTGCTGCAGCCCTGAGTTCAGCGAGAGGGCGGCCGGCGACGCGCTCGGAGACTCCGGTCTGGTCCAGGTACTTCGTGACGCCACCGAGGAAGAACGGCCAGCCGGCGCCCAGCAGGAGCGCTGTGTCGACGTCCTTCGCACTGCCGACGACGCCTTCGTCGAGCATGTGGCGGATCTCGTCGGCGATCGCCTCGAGCGCGGCCTGCTGGATCTCTTCGACGCTTCGTCTCGCGTCGCCGCGGACAGCGATCTCGTCCTTCCCCCCTGCGTAGTTGGCCAGCGTGTCCGAGAGTGGGAACCGGTCCGGGTAGGCGTCGTTCAGGGTCTGGAGCACGTGGTTGGCGACGCGGGGACCGACCATCTGGAGCAGGACGGACGGCGCCATCGGCAGGCCGAGCCGCAGGATCGCCTCGTCCGTCTCCTCGACCGTGTTCCCCTGCTCGAGCGCGTCCATGAGCACGACAGTCATCCGCGTGAGGATGCGGTTGACGACGAACGCGGGCGCGTCCTTGACGAGGACAGGACGCTTGCGGAGCTTCGCCGCGACCTCCCAGACCGTGGCCAGCGTCGTGTCGTCGGTCTCAGGCGTGCGGATGATCTCGACGAGCGGCAGGACTGCGACGGGGTTGAAGAAGTGCAAGCCTGCGACGCGGTCCGGGTGCTCCAGGTTCGCGGCCATCTCGGTGACCGAGAGCGAGGAGGTGTTCGTCGTCAGCACGCATTCGGGCGAGACGACGGCCTCGAGGTCGGCGAACACCTCCTGCTTGACGCCCAGCTCCTCGAAAACCGCCTCGAGCACGAAGTCGCAGTCGGCGAAGTGCTCGTAATCGGTGCCGCCGGTGACGAGCGAGGCGAGGAAGCGGGCCTTGCCCTCGTCGTACCGGCCTTTCTGGACTTGGCTCTCGAGCTCCGCCCCGATCCCGGCGATGGCGTGGTCGACGATCTCCTGGTCGAGATCGCGAATCGCGATCGGGACCTCCAGGCGGCGAAGGAAGAGCGTCGCCAGCTGCGTCGCCATCAGCCCGGCGCCGACGATGCCGACCTTCTTGATCGTGCGGGCCTCCGCGTCCGGGCGGCCCGGGCTCTGCTTCGCGCGCCGTTCGACGAGGTCGAAGGCGTAGAGCGAGGCCTGCGCCTGGCGACTCGGGAGTAGCTCGGCGATCGCCTCCTCCTCGGCTTCGTAGCCCTCGTCGATGCTCCAGGTCGCAGCGCCCTCGATCAGCTCTAGAGCCCTGTACGGCGCCGGCGCTGCGCCGTGAAGCGAGTCGTCCAGCTGCCGCCTCGCCTTCGCAATTAACTCGTTCATCTCTGAAAGGTCGGGCTGCCCACGGTGTGTGAACCCCTCCAGCAGGATTGCGATCGACTCGTCGAGGAACTCGACCGGGTCGAGGAGCGCGTCGACAAGGCCGAGCTCATGCGCTTCGGTGCCGCTCAGCATCTTGTTCTGGCGGAGCGGGTTGGTGACGATCACCTTGATCGCGGTATCTACTCCGGCGAGCCGGGGAACGAGCTGGGTGCCGCCCCAGGCGGGGAAGAGGCCGAGGAAGACCTCTGGACAGCCAAAGTGGCGCACGGCAGACGAGACCGTCCGGTAGTCGCAATGCAGCGCGATCTCGAGGCCGCCGCCGAGGGCGGCGCCGTTGATCGCAGCCAGCGTGGGGTAGGGAAGCTGGGCGATCCGGCGGAAGAGCTCGTGGCCGGTGCGACTCCCGAGCCGCGCTGTTTCCGGGTCGATCCCGCTGAACTCCTTGATGTCCGCACCGGCGCAGAAGACGAACGGCTTGCCGGTGAGCACCATCCCCTGCCACGCACCGTTCTCGAGTTCGTCCAGCAGCCGCGTCAGCGACTCGAGCGCACTGCGTCCCAGCGATGTCGGCTTCGTGTAGTCCTCGCCGTTGTCGATCGTGACAAGCGCGAGGGGGCCGCCTTCCGTCTCGACCTGCGCGAGCTTGAACTCAGTCTCCAACCAGGCTCTCCCAGACGACCGCGGCCCCCATTCCCATGCCGATGCAGAGGGCGGTCAGCCCGTAGCGGGCCTTCGGCCGCTCGCGGAAGCCGTACGCGAGCTGCGCCATCAACCGGACGCCGGTGGCGGCGAGGGGGTGACCGCACGCGATTGCACCGCCGTAGGGGTTCAGCCTCGGATCGTCGGGCGCGACGCCCATTCCGTCGCACCACGTCAGTACCTGCACCGCGAACGGCTCGTTCAGTTCGACCAGATCGATGTCGTCCATCTGAAGGCCCGCCTGCTCGAGCACGCGCTTCGTCGCCGGGATCGGCCCGATCCCCATCAGCTCCGGCTCCACGCCCGCGAACGAAAACGCAACCAGCCTCATCTTCGGCTCCAGCCGGAGCTCGGCGGCCGCCGCCTCGGAGGCCAGCAGAGCCGCCGTCGCGCCGTCGGTCAATCCCGCGGAGTTCCCAGCCGTCACCCGTCCGCCGGCCCGGAACGGCGTGGGCAGCTCCGCGAGCCCGTCCATCGACGTCTCCGGCCGTAGGAACTGATCCTCGTCGGCCAGTGTCCAGCCCTCGTCCGTGAAGACGCTCATCGGGACGACGGTCGCGCGCATCACACCGTTCCGCCAGGCGGCCGCGGCGCGGGTCTGCGACTGAACGGCGAAGCGATCTGCGTCGTCCTTCGTGATCTGGGGGAAGCGGTCGTGCAGGTTCTCTGCGGTCGATCCCATCGAGATCGCGGAATCGTCGACGAGCCGCTCGGCCACGAACCGCGGGTTGAAGTCCACCTCTGCGCCCATCGGATGGTGGCCCATGTGCTCGACGCCGCCCGCGAGGACGACATCGGCCGCGCCCATCGCGATCTCGCCTGAGCCCGCCGTCACCGCGGTCAGCGCGCCGGCGCACATCCGGTCGAGCGCGAAGCCGGGGACGCTCTGCGGGATTCCGGCGAGGAGAGCGACATCACGCCCGAGCGTCAGGCCCTGGTCGCCGACCTGAGCCGTCGCGGCCATGACCACGTCACCGATTCGCTCCGGCGGTAGGCCGGGATTGCGCCGCAGCAGCTCGCGGACGACCTTGACAGCCATGTCGTCGGCCCGGGTCCGCCAGAAGTAGCCCTTCGGGCCGGCGCGCCCGAAGGCGGTCCGGATGCCGTCGACGAAGACGACCTCGCGTAGCTCCCGCGCCATCCAGCGATGACAATACTGAGATGGCCGAGGATTGGAACGCACATGCCGAGCGGGAAGACGCGCGTTTCCGTGACGGTGAGGATCGCATCCCGGATGATTCGGACGGCCGTCAGCGGCAGCTGACGCGCATCGGCAACGCCGCTTACGGTGCCGGTCTCGCCTATCTGATGCTCGGCGATCGTGAAGAGGCCGTGGTCTGGTTGACTCGCGCCGCCGACACCTACCGCGAGAGCTACGCCGACGCCCCGCCGGGCAGTTGGGGCCGGCGCGTCGCAATGATCAAGGCCAGCATCCTCGCCGAGGACTGGAGCGGCGCAGAGGACTACGCTCGCCACACGCTGGAAGACGGAGCTGCCGACGCCGACAGCCCGATCGGCCGCTACGCCGCCGTGCTCGCACTGCTCACGCTCGGCCGCGACGAGGAAGCCCGTCCGGTCGCGGACTCGATCCGTGAGCGCGGCGATTTCCCCCACGACGTCGCCAACGCACTCGCAACGCTCTCCGCCGAGGACACGCTCGGCTACACCTACGCGGTCGAGAGCGTCCTCGAGTCGTTCGAGCAGCGGGACGAGTACCTGGAGGAGATCCCCGTCGCCGACACGGTCGTCGTGCTGCAGGCGCTCGCCGAGCGGCGCGGCATCGCCGCCGACCTCACCTCCCCGCTGCTGCCTTCCTAGGCCTGCTCGTCCCGTTCCGGCGTCTGCGGATGCATGATCGCCGTGATGGTCAGCATGTCCTCGCTCTCGTCTTCGAGGCGCTCGAAGGTCGGGACGAGCTCGGACAGCACCTCGAGCGCCTTCTCCGGGGAGATGCGGACGTTGATCCGCACGAACCGGAACTGTCCCTTGTCGCCGTACGCATTCCAGCCCTGCTGGACGTCCTCGACAACGGTCGCCTGCAGGTCCGACGCCCCGGCCGAGACGAGCTCGGGCGCCACCTTCAGCGTCCGCGCGGCCGCGCGATACGGCTTCTCTCTTCCCTTGCCCGAGGCGACCTGCTGGATCAGGCCGCACTTCAGCAGCATGCGGACGTGGAAGTGGAGGTGACCGGGATCGACGCCGAGCTTCTGCGCCAGCTCGCGGTTCGACATCGCAACCTCGGCCTCGCCAAGGGCCTCGAGGACGCGCAGCCGAAGCGGATGCCCGAGCGCCTTCAGCTGCTCGGGCCGATCGATCATCAGGACGTCCGGGATCGGGGCGGGCTCGGGGACGGTCGTGCTCACCGGGCTATTTATACGCTTCCGGCAACACCTGTCTAGGTTCGACGTCACCACTGGCATTACGATCGAGAAACGCATATGTGATTCCACGGCTGGAACGGACGAGGCTGGCGGGGGTCGCAGGGCTCGGAGGCTCCGCGAATGTCCTGCGAACGGCGTCGGCCTTGTCGGCGCCGACGGCGATGAACACCACGGTCTCGGCGCCCTGTAGCACGGGCAGCGTGAGCGTGACGCGATCGACGCCGGTCCGGTGTACCGCCACGGCTCGGCGCGCCTGCTCCTCCAGCGCCGGCTCGTTTGGAAACAGCGACGCGGTGTGGCCGTCGGCTCCGATCCCGAGCACGACGAGATCGAGCGCGACACCTCGTAGCTCGTCCTCGTACAGCTCGGCAGCGTGTTCGGCCGGGAGCTCTCCCCGAACTCGATGCTCCGCGCCCGGACTGCGCTCGAGCCGGTCGAGTAGTCGTTCTCGAATGAGCCGGTAGTTCGAGCGCTCGTCATCCGGACGCACGCAACGCTCGTCGGCGAACCAGAGCTCCGACCGGCTCCAGTCCGGCGCCAGGCTCGCTGCGACCTCGTATACCGGCCCCGGCGTCGATCCGCCGGAGAGCGCGATGTGCCCGCCGCGAGCGGCCGCCGCGGCGAGCAGCTCCGCCGCACCCCGGCGCGCGGCGTCGGCGCTCGCCGAGACTCGGAGCTCTACTTCCAATCAGTTCTCGCCGGCTGCGAGCTCGCGACTTCGGTCCATCGCCGCCTGGATCGCGTTCAGGAACGCCGCGCGCACTCCGGCCTGCTCGAGCTCGCGGATCGCGCGAATCGTCGTCCCGCCCGGCGAGGTCACCATCTCGCGCAGCTCCACCGGATGCATCTTCTCGTCGCGGAGGAGCTTTGCCGTCCCGAGCATGGTCTGGACGACGAGCTGCGTTGTATCTTCGCGCGACAGTCCGAGCAGGATGCCCGCCTCGATCATCGCCTCGGCGAGGAGTGCGAAGTACGCGGGACCCGACCCGGACACGGCCGTTACGGCATCCATGTAGCGCTCCGGCACCCGAACGACGCTGCCGACGTGCAAGAGGACGTCCTCGGCCAGGGCCAGATGCTCGTCGTCGGCATGTGCTCCCGCGCAGAGGCCGGCGACCCCCTCGTGCACCGTCGCCGGCGTGTTCGGCATCGCCCGCAGGACGGGGACCCCCGGCGCGATGCGGTCCTCGATCAGGCTCGTCGGAACGGCGGCGGCGATCGAGAGCACCGTCTGCTCGGGCGAGAGGATCCCGCCGATCTCGCCGAGCAGCGTGTCGAAGTCCTGCGGCTTCACGGCGATCACGACCATGGCGGCGCCGCTGACCGCTTCGGTGTTCGACAGCGTCGCGCGGACGCCGTGCCGCTCGGCCAGCTCCTGAGCCCGCTCCTCGCGGCGCACGGTGACGACGATCTCGTCCGGCTTCCGCCAGCCGGTGCTGAGCAGACCGGTGAGAAGCGCTTCGCCGATCTGGCCGGCGCCGAGGATGGCGATTCGGCGCTCGTCGACGGCCATGGGGGGAGTCTAGGAGGGTTTGGCGGAATGCGGCACAGACTGTATTTCGCTAAACCCTCCTACGAGCCGGAGAGCTGCTGGACCACGGCGGCGATCTGCTGCAGCCGTTCCTCGTCCAGTTCGCCACCCTGCGTGATCGCGTTCGCCTCGAGTGTGATGCCACCCTCGTAACCGCGCTCCACGAGGCCGGTGAGGAAGCCCTGCAGGTCGAGGTTCCCTTCGCCCGGAAGGAGGTAACGGCGACCGTTGCCGTCGCGCATCCGGCCGTCGAAATCCTTCAAGTGGACGTGCGTAACGCGATTGTCGGCCCAGAGCCAGTCGGCTGTGATGCTCTCGGCCACCTGGCCGTGGAAGCCCAGGAACTCGGTGTCAAGCGTGACCCGGCACCGAGCGTCGCGCTCGAGCGCCAGCTGGATGTTCGCGAGCGGCGTTCCCCAGGTGCCCTGGATCGTCTCGACGGCGAGGACGACGTCGTACGCCTCGGCGGTATCCAGGCAGGCCGGCAGGCGGTCGAGGTTGCGCTCAATCGCTTCGTCGCTGGACGGCTCCTCCCAGAGGTGGAGGACGACGGTCTTCGCTCCGAGCGCGGCCGCGGCCCGGCAGTTGACCTCGAGCGACGCGAGCGCCTCCTCGCCCTCGTCGCCGTCGTCGCTGCCGAGCCCGGCTCCGATCGCCTTCTCCGCATGGAGTACCGGGAAGGACAGCTCCGAGGAGCGCAGATCCTCGACGACGTCGTCGAGGTGCCCGTACCAAGCGTTGTGGACTTGAAGCTCGTAGCCCGTCGCACCGAGCTTCGGCGCATGCTCGAGGATCGCCTTGTGGTCGGTCTGGTTGGGATCCTCCGTGACGATCCCGGTCGAGCAGAGGATCGCCGGGCTCATAGGTGGTCGGGATGATGTCCGTCGTGTCGACCGGTCATTGCAGACGGCCGAGCGGGCGAAGCCCGCACGGCCTGAAGGAGCCACCGCAAGCGGCGTCTCATGCCGCCATACGATCGGATCGCACCGGCAAGAGCCCCCGGGCGAAGCCCGCGAGGAGATACGTGCTCGCCAGGCCCTGCCACTCCCCATAGGGCGCGAGCAGCTCCGCAGTGTCCTCGGGCTCGGCGCGGCGGCCGAGCAGCGCACTGCAGAGCTTGATCAGGCCAAGGTCGCCCACGAGCCCGAAGTGGTAGCAGCCGAGGCCCTCGAGGCCGATCACTCCGACCGACCAGGGCCCGAGGCCGCGCTCGCGCTCGAGCCGGCGGGCCGCGCCTGCGGGTGGAACGCCCCGCAGGCGCTCGAGATCCAGCGTTCGGCAGACCCGGACGATCGTCGCCGCCTTTCGCGCCGAGAGGTCGAAGCGCTGCTGCAGCGTGGCCGGCGCAAAGTCGCAGAACGCCGCGGGCCGCGGCGACGCGTAGAGAACGCCGTCCGTCGGGCACGTCGCGCGGATCAGCCGCAGCTCGATCCTTCGCGCCCGCTTCGACTCGATCAGCTGGCCGCAGACCGCACGGAGTAGTGCGTGCGTGACGGTTCCGAGCCGCAGCGGCCGCTTGCCGCGCAGCTCGCGGATAGATCTGCCGAGCAGCTCGTCGGTGGCGAATCGACGCAGAAACTCCGAGTGGTCAGCCTCGAGCGGCAGCACCTCCTTCAGCCGTTCCAGCCCTTCCTCGCTCAGGGCTCGGAGCGCGATTGCACCGTCCGTCTCCTGCCAACACGCTGCCCGCTCCAGCCGGCCGCCGAGCTCGAACAGGCAGACCAGGATGCGGCCGTCGAAGCGGCGCGTGGCGTCGCCGACGAGGCGCGTGGATTCGCGCAGCGAGAAAGGCCCTCGCGCTCGGACGAGGTCCTCGACCATGCCGGGCACCATACGGCCGGGGACGGCTAGCGTTGTCCACAGCGTGAGCGAGACGATCGATCCTCGCACGGACATCGGCCATATCCACCTGAAGGTCTCGGATCTCGAGCGCGCGATTCGCTTCTACCGCGACGTGCTCGGCTTCGAGCTCAAGCAGCGGATGGGCGACGAGGCGGCATTTCTCTCGGCGGGCGGCTACCACCACCACATCGGTCTGAACACGTGGCAGTCGAAGGGCGGCTTCCCCCCGCCGCCCGGGACGACCGGCCTCTTCCATTTCGCCATCCGCTTCCCCGATCGGCCGGCGCTGGCGCGCACCCTCAAGCGGGTGCTCGAGGCCGGGATCCGGATCGGTGCCTCCGACCACGGCGTCAGCGAGGCGATCTACTTCGCGGATCCCGACGGCAACGGCATCGAGATCTATCGCGACCGGCCGCAGGAGGAATGGCCGCGGGCGCCTGACGGGAGCATTGCGATGGTGACCGCGCCGCTCGATCTCGAAGGGCTGCTGGCGGAGGCTGCTTGAGCCTGCGCGTTTCTCGCACCGGCCGTCGTGCTCGTCCTGGTCTCGCCCTCTCTGGCCGGCGCGAGGAGCGGCCCGGACGTCAGGAGCAATCCGAGCGCTGCTGCACCGGCAGATGGCGCTCGTCAAGGATGGGAACTTCCGCGCGCTGTACAAAACGACGACGACGCCCGCTTCCGCGCCGGCTGTGATTACGACAGGTTCGTTCGGATTCAGCGGCGACTGCGGCTGAGACTCGGCCGACAGCCCAGGTCGATCGGATCCGGGTCCGCTTCCTGACTGCGAGGCGCGCAGTCGTCGCCTACCGCTATCTCAAGAACCGACCGGCCCTTCTTGTGGGTGAGCTTCAAGGCCGGCGATCTCTACGTCAAGATCGGCAGGCGCTGGTACGACGAGCACGACCGGACCGGCTGCTGAGGCGGCTGCTATACCTCAGAGACGGGAATGACTAAGCCCGTCGAACAGCTCGACCAAGTGGTGATCCGGTTCGCCGGTGATTCCGGCGACGGCATGCAGCTGACCGGGGGACGCTTCACCGCGGAGACTGCCATTCTCGGGAACGACCTCTCGACGCTGCCCGACTTCCCGGCCGAGATCCGCGCGCCGGCGGGGTCATTACCCGGCGTCTCGGGCTTCCAGATCCACTTCTCCGACCACGACATCCTCACCCCGGGCGACGAGCCGAACGTCCTGGTGGCGATGAACCCGGCCGCGCTCCGCACCAACATCCGCGACCTCCCGAACGGCGGCACGTTGATCGTCAACCGCGACGCGTTCACCGACCGCAATCTCGACAAGGCGGGGTACACGTCGAACCCGCTCGAGGACGACTCGCTCGACGAGTTTCGCGTTCACGAGGTGCCGCTGACCTCGCTGACGCTCGAGGCGCTGAAGGACCTGGAGATCACGAAGCGCGAGGCCGAGCGCTCGAAGAACATGTTCGCGCTCGGGCTCATGTCCTGGCTCTACCACCGGCCGGTGGAGGGGACGATTGCGTACCTGGAGAAGAAGTTCGCGTCGCGGCCGGAGATCGCGCAAGCGAACGTCATTGCGTTCAAGGCCGGCTGGGCGTACGGCGAGACGAGTGAGGACTTCGCGGTCACGTACGAGGTCGCGCCGGCTCCCCTTCCGCCCGGCACCTACCGGAACATCCGCGGCAACCAGGCTTTGGCGTTGGGCTTGATCGCCGCGAGCGTGAAGAGCGGGCTGCCGCTGTTTCTCGGGGCCTATCCGATCACGCCTGCCTCGGAGATCCTCGAGGACCTGTCGCGCCGGAAGGACTTCGGCATTCGGACGTTTCAGGCCGAGGACGAGATCGCCGCTGTGGGGGCTGCCTTGGGCGCCAGCTTCGGCGGTGCTCTGGGCGTGTGCACCTCAAGCGGTCCGGGCGTCGTGTTGAAGATGGAGACGATCGGCCTGGCGGTGGCTCTGGAGCTGCCGCTGCTGATCCTCGACATCCAGCGCGCCGGTCCGTCCACGGGAATGCCGACCAAGCCTGAGCAGGCGGACCTGCTGCTGGCGATGTGGGGGCGGAACGCGGAGTCGCCGGTGCCGGTGGTGGCCGCATCGACGCCGGGAGGCTGCTTCGAGAGCGCGATCGAGGCGGCGCGGATCGCGTTGAAATACCGGACGCCGGTTTTTCTCTTGTCGGACGCGTATCTGGCGAACGGATCAGAGCCGTGGCTGATCCCCGATGTCGAGTCATTGCCGGAGATCCCGGTCGAGTTCGCCGAGCAGCCCAACCACGAGGGTGGGTTTCTGCCGTACTTGCGAGATTCGGAGACGCTCGCGCGGCCGTGGGCGATTCCGGGCACTCCTGGTTTGGAGCACCGGATCGGGGGGCTGGAGAAGGCGGATGGGACGGGCAACGTCTCCTACGACCCCGACAACCACGACTACATGGTTCGCGTGCGCGCGCAGAAGGTGGCGGGGATCGCGGCGGACATCCCGGAGCTCGAGGTCGACCACCAGGAGGGCGCCGACCTGTTGGTGCTCGGCTGGGGTGGGACATACGGCCCGATCGCGGCCGGCGTGCGGCGTGTGCGGCAGGCAGGCGGTAAGGTCGCGCAGGCGCACCTGCACTACCTGAACCCGTTCCCGCGGAACACGGGCGACGTGCTGCGGAGCTACGACAAGATCCTCGTGCCGGAGATGAACCTGGGCCAGCTCCTGAAGCTCGTGCGGGCGGAGTTCCTCGTCGACGCGGTCGGCTACAACAAGGTTCGCGGCCTGCCGTTCCGCTCGTCGGAGCTGGCGGAAGCGATCGAGGGGATGCTCTGATGGCCCAGGGTAACGGCGAAACCAAGCTCGTCCAGCTGAAGGCCAAGGACTTCAAGTCCGACCAGGAGGTCCGCTGGTGCCCGGGCTGCGGCGACTACG
>OBLS010000689.1_pt1 | contig 12736 bp, 12 predicted proteins | sample 1519901 | NCBI WGS metagenome assembly OBLS01 (sample SAMEA3113585, study PRJEB22503) | soil metagenome
GGCTCGCCCTCATTCCCCCGTGGGGGACGGCTGCGCAGGACCAGGATCCCTGCCGCCAAACCGGCCAGCGCCAGCAGGACGGCGAGCCACCGGACAACCCGCATGACTCAAGACCCTGACGACACGTCGCCACCCTCGCTCGTTCGCGACTGGCGGCCCTCGTGTTCGCCACCTTGGGCGCCCAGGCCTGTGCCATCAGGGACTTCCGGCTCGTGCACTCCGCCACCACCGCCGGTCTCGACGGGTGCTCCCACCTCCGACAGGCAGGACCCCATGTCCTCGTTGAACGCCGCCTGTTGCTCGTCATCGGAGAACTGGGGAATCTGCGGAACCAGTCCGCCGTCAGGACCCGGGACAGGATCGGACACCTGCCATCCCGCATCGCGGAGGCACCGCGCGAGGGCCAATAGCTGCTCGTCCTGTTCCTTCTGGCTTGCCTCGTCTGGCATATCTTCGTGTCCGGGGATGAACTCGAGGATCCCCGATTCCACCTGGCAACGCTCGTTGGCGTCGACGAACGCCTGGTCCATGAACAGCGAATCGTCGTCCTCGAGCGTTCCCTCCTCCATCTGGGGGAAGCCGGCGCGCCGCATGCAGTCCACGAAGGCCTGCGTTACATCCTCTGGAATTACCGAACGCGTGTCCCCCTCGGACGTCGAGGAGTCGCTTCCACAGCCTCCGCCAAACACTGTCGCCGCACCCAAGATCAGGGCCCAGACACGATGGTTGCTCGACATCAGGGCCTCCCGATGGCTCTGTGGATCACCGTCCAGGCAAACAGGCGAACGTAAGACGAGCCTGACGCGGAGGTAGGAAGTCTGTTACGCAGCGCCTGGGATCTGGTCGTCCCGGAGGACGGCGACCGGCCAGGCCAGTGCGACTAGAGCTCGATGCCGAGGCTTCGGTCGACGCCGCGTGCGAGCTGTACGGCGTCGAGCCGCTTGAGCATCTCGACAGTTTCCACCGCTGCCGTCCAGTGGCGGTGTTGGAGATCGTCGACGGGCGGCTGACGGAGGTGCTCGGGGTCGACGCCCCATTGCTCGCGGTACGCCTCGATGCCGCCGGCGGCTCGGGCCCATCGGGATCGGCCCGCGTCGTCATCGGGAACGGACCCGAGGACGTCGACCAGGTGTTGGGGCTGGGTGGCCACGGCATGCCTGACGAGCGCTTGGCGCCGGCTGGCGACCTGCCGGGCGAGCTCGTCCCGGTAGTGAGGGTGTCGCCGTGTTGTGCGAGCCATGCGTCACGCTGCTCGGCGGCCTGCTCGAGCTGTTGTTGTCGTTCGTCGAGTTGGCGGAGTAGGCGCCGGTTGTCACGGCCGGCTCGGGTGAGCACGCCGGGCTGGGCATGGCGCTCGACGTACGCGCGTCGGGCGGCTAGCCGCCGTAGCTCCAGCGACGGGTCGGGTGGGGTCTCTCGGCGGGTCCCGGAGGTCGCTGGCCGTCTCGACACACGCCGAGCGACCGCTCGCGGATGACGCGCCCCGGCATCACAGCTGCACACATCAGGGCTGCACAGGCCTGCGCTGCGGATCGTGACCAACCTGTGACCACGGGCGGAATCTCGACCCCTTTCGCAAGGAAGCCCCAGGGCTGTGACCTGGGGCTTCGTGAGGCTCACGCTGCTCGGGGGAGAGGACTCGAACCCCTAATGACTGGACCAGAACCAGCAGTGTTACCGATTACACCACCCCCGAAGGTGGAGGGACACCCTACCTGGCGGGGCTGAGCGATCGCACGTCGCTAGCGGGTGTCGACCTGGGCGTCGAGGTCGACCAGCCGCCGGAAGCCGATGACCCTCCCGACCGCGACGGCGACCGTCTCCTCGGCATAGTCGCGCAGCGAGCCGCCACTGCCGGTCGGCGACACGGACGCCTCGAGGCCCAGCTCGTCGGCGATGGCGTTGACCCGCAGGGCGTGGTAGCTGTCGGTGACCAGCACGACGTCGGTCATGTCCTCGTTGCGCAGGATGCGGGCCGCCGCCGCCAGCGACTCCCACGAGTTGGTGCCCTGCACCTCGCGCAGCAGATCGGTGTCGGGCACGCCCGCCTCGAGCAGGTAGTCGGCGGCGGCCGTCGCCTCGGTGCAGCGGTCGCCGTCGCGCTTGCCGCCGGTGACCACGATCGTGCCGGCGGCGCCGCCCTGGTAGAGCTCGAGCGCGTGGTCGAGCCGCTGCCGCAGCACCGGCGACGGCTGGCAGTCGTATTGCGCGGCGCCCAGCACGACGATCGCTTCGGCAGACCGAGCGCCGTCACGCCGGCTGGCCATCCAGACCTGCACGAAGGTGAAGACGACGTACACCGCGAGCAGCCCGCCCACGATGCCGAGGCCTCGCCACACGTAGCGTCGCACCCGCCTACGCGGGCGATCAGGCCGCGGGGGGCTCGCCGGCCGGGGGACGACGTGGGTCACAGCCGGGACCGAGCCCCTCGCAGCCGGGCGAGCGTGCGCTCGCGACCCAGCACGACCAGCGACTCGTAGAGCGGCGGGCCGACCATGCGACCGGTCACCGCCACCCGCACCGGTCCCTGCGCCTTCGACATCTGGGCATCGCCGTCGGCGTTGACGAAGCCGGCGCCGATCGCCGCGGACTTGAGCACCTGCTCGATGGCGTCGCGCTCCCAGTCGCAATCGGACAGGCCCGCGATGGCGGCGTCGAGCATGGCCGCCGCCCGGTCGCCAAGCTTGGCCAGGCCCTTCTGCCACGACGCGTCGTCGACGGCGACGTCGGCGTCGCCGACGCGCAGGAAGTCGACCATGGGCTCGACCTCGGTGAGCAGTCGCACCCGGTCGCGGACCAGCTCGGCGAGGGGGCGGAGCACGGCCTCGGTGGCGTCGCCGTGCGCCATGAACGGTCGCGACCGCTCGACGAACGCCTGGGCGTCGAGCGCCCGGATGTACTCGGCGTTGAAGTGCTGCAGCTTGCGGACGTCGAAGAACGCAGGCGACTGCGTGACGTCCTCGAGCCGGAACAATTGGACGATCTCGCCGAGCGGGCGGATCTCGACGCCGTCGGGCGCGCCCCAGCCCAGGGTGGCCAGGTAGTTGACCATCGCCTCGGGGAGGTAGCCCTCGTCGCGGAAGTCGGCCACCGACACCGAGTCGCGCCGCTTGGACAGCTTCTTGCGCTGCTCGTTGACCAGCACCGGCAGGTGGGCGAACACCGGGTGGTGGTCGAGGCCCAGCGCGTCTGCGATCAGCAGGTACTTGGGCGTGCCGTTGACGTGCTCCTCGCCGCGGACCACGTGGGTGATCGCCATGTCGGCGTCGTCGACGACGTTGGCCAGCAGGAAGGTGGGGATGCCGTTGGACCGCAGCAGCACGAAGTCTTCGATGGTGGCGTTGTCGAACGTGACCTCCCCACGCACCAGATCGGCGAAGGTCGTCGAGCCCTCGTCGGGCGTGCGGAACCGCAGCGCTGTGGTGGGGCCACGCTCGATCGCCCGCTCGCGGCAGAAGCCGTCGTAGCCCGGCGGGCCACCGCGCTGCTTGGCACGCGCCTGCACCTGCTCGGGCGTGCAGTCGCACCAGTAGGCCTGACCGCCGGCGAGGAGCTTCCCCGCGGCCGCGGTGTAGAGATCGAGCCGCTCCGACTGGTGGACCGGCTCGCCGTCCCAGCCGAGCCCGAGCCAGTCGAGCATCTCGAAGATGTTGTCGGTGAGCTCTGGGCGGTTGCGCTCGGCGTCGGTGTCTTCGATGCGCAGCAGCATCTCGCCGCCCTCGCGGCGCGCCACCAGCCAGTTGAACAGCACGGCGCGCGCGCTGCCGACGTGCAGGTAGCCCGTGGGCGACGGCGCGAACCGGAGGCGGGGGGCTGGGGGCATGGCCAGGTAAGGCTATCCGCACCCTATGACGGTCTCGGTGTCGACGCCCGAGCCCACGACGGTCCCGTCAGGGACCGCCCGAGTGTCGATCAGGAGCCCTGCTGCTGCGACGGACCGCCCGTGGTGCCGTCGCCCGCACCGCCCGGCGGGGGAGCCGATGCGCTCGACGGCGGCGGATCGGACGGCGGCGTCGATGGTGACGACGTCGGGGTCGACGGTGTGGACGGCGGCGATGGAGCCGACGCACTCGTGCCACCCGTCTGCGGGGCCGGCCCGAGACCCAGCTCGGCACGCAGCTCGTCGAGTGCACCAGACGCGCTGGCCAGGTCGACCTCGCGCTCGAGCTCGGCGATGGCCCCCTCGGGCGTCACGGCGGTGAGCTCGGTCTTGGCCTTGGCCTCGGCCATGCGGTCCCGGATCTTGTCCTCGATCTCCTGGAGCGACGGAGCGTCACCCCCAACGGTGGCGTTGATGGACGCCATGGCCTTGTTGACCGACTCCTGCATCTTGGCCTGCTCGAGCTGGCCGAGCATCTCCAGGCGCTTGGACGAGATCTCCTCGAGGCGCATGGCGTTGTTCTGCACCGCGGCCTTGGCCTGCTCGGCCTGCTGGTCGGCGGTGAGCAACTGCTGTTGCATCGAGTCGAGGTTGTTCTGCGCGGCCGTGAGCTTCATGGCGATCGACTGCGCCGCCTTGTTCCACTTCTCGGCGTCGACCGCGTTGCCCGCCTGGAGCGCGGCGTCGGACTTGAGCAGCGCCTGTCTGGCAAGCTCCTTCGACTCGGCGACCTGCTCGGCCAGATCCTGGATCTCGTCGGCGACACGCGTCCGATGCGCGATGACCTTGGCCGCCTCGTTGCGCAGGTTCTGGTCGTTCTTGCGCGCCTCGTCGATGGCGGCCTCGATCTCGATCTTCGGATCCATCGCCTCTTTCGACTTCACGCCGAACCACGTCTTGATGTAGTTCCACCAACGTCTCAACACGGCACATCACCCTTTCTCTGGTTCACGCCTGGCGGCGACCCATCCCCGCCCGTCGAGCCCTTCGACGAGGAACAGGACGACAGATGATCGAGCAACAGCTCGTTCAGCCGGCCGGGCGCGTGCTCCGCAACCCAGTGGCTCACGCCCTCGAGCACGGCGACCGAGTACGGTCCGTCGACGAACTCGGCGGTCGCCTCGGCCGCCTCCCGCGAGAGCGCCAAGTCGTCGGTCGACCAGACGTAGAGCGTGGGCACGGTGATCGGACCAAGTCCCTCGGCGTCCTCGACCGCCGCGGCCCGGTACCAGTTGAGCGCGGCGCCGAGCGCCTCCGGCGTGCCCAGCGCCGCGATGTAAGGATCGGCCCTGCCCGCGGGCATGCCGCTGGCGTCGAACAGCAGGCGGAACACCGCGGCGTCGTTCTCGAGGAGGCGATCCTGCGAGTCGGGTTCCCGGAAGGCTGCGACGTAGCTCGAGCGCTGGGCCTGGTCACCACCGAGCTCGCCGCGGTAGGCGCGGGAGAGCGCCACCGGGTGGGGAGTCGAGACGACGGTCAACGTGCGCAGCCGTTCCGGGTGCCGCCCGGCCACGTGCCAGGCGACGGCGCCGCCCCAGTCGTGCCCCACGAGGTGGAACCGGTCGGTGCCGAGCGCGTCGGCCATGCCCACGACGTCGCCGACCAGCTCGGGCAGCGCGTAGTCGTCGACCGTCGGTGGACGTGCGCCCGGGGAGTAGCCGCGCTGGTCGGGCGCCACGGCCCGGTAGCCGGCGCTCGACAGCGCCGCGATCTGGTCGCGCCACGACCGCGACGTCTGCGGGAAGCCGTGCAACAGCAGCACGACCTCACCATCCTCGGGCCCGTCGGCCAAGGCGTCGAAGGTGAAGGATCCGACGGTGATCTGCGTCGTGTCCATCATCCGATCGTGTCAGGTTTTGCGCGCCTACTCCCCCACCAGCGGCGTGAGCACGCGGGCCTCGTCCGCCCGGTCGAGCAGGAAGCGCACCGTCGGCGCCCACGCAGCCACGGTCTCGGCGGTGGGGCGGCCGTTCAGCTGGTCTCGGTCCTCGATGACCGCCCGGGCCAGGGCCGGGGCGATCCACACGTACTTCGCCGCCATGGCGGCGGACATCGCCAGCCGCACCGTCTCGGGCGGGCCCGACCAGCCGGCGTCGCGGAGCCCGGCGTCGTACCCGGCGACGACCGTGTCGTACAGGTCGACGAGGTGGTGCGGGGCGACGTGGAAGTCGAACACCGAGTCGGGCACGAGGTTCCCGGCGTCCTCCCCCAGCGCGCCGATGCCCACGAACGACCAGTCGATCGCGGCCGTCGTGCCGTAGCCCCCGTCGAACAGGTTGGCGGGGTGCAGGTCGAGGTGGCACACGGTCGGCGGCAGGCGATCGAGCACGTCGAGGAACCACGGCTGGTCGGCCCGCATCGCCCGGAGGGCAGCGGTGGGTGGATCGGGGAACCAGGTCGCCAGAGCCGGGTGGCGCCAGGCAGCAGGATCCTCCAACGCGCTCGCGTCGCCGGCGCCGCTCCGCGAGCCCGCGACGCGATCCCGCCGGTCGACGTAGGCGCGCAACCACCCCCGGCTGAGCCACGGCTGGGTCGGCAACGGACGGCCGGCCAGGAACTCGCCCTGAGCCCTGCCGAGATGGCGGGCCGCCAGGGTGTAGCGGGTCAGTGGCCAGGCCGGCGCGGCCGCGCCGCGGAGGTCCTCGAGCCAGAGTGCGACGGTGCCGTCGGCGCGCTCGAACACGCGGTCGCAGCGCGGTGCGCGCAGCCCGCCGCCGAGCGTTGCGAGCAGACCCGACCGGTAGGCCTCGGCCTCCCGCCGCCAGTAGTACCAGTGCGTCTCGTTCGCGCCCGGCCGCCAGAAGCCCGGGGCGTCGCGGGCAGGAGCGAGCACCTTGACGATCGCGGTCCGACCGTCGCCGTGCACCCGGTACAGCCCGGCGGTGGCCGCGGCGACGGCGGTGTGGGGCAGCGCTTCGACCCGGCCGACCGCCCGCCGGTCGCCGAAGACCGCGTCGAGCTCGTCGCCGGGGATGCTGGCTGTCACCCGCGCGGGTCAGAGCGTGAGCAGCGAGCGCCACTCGTTTCGGTGGCGCTCGGCCACCTGTTCGGGTGAGAGTCGCAGCACTTCGTCGGGGACGAGGTCGACGATGCGGCGCTGCTCGACGTAGTGGTGCGGGTTGGACACCTCTGCGAACAGCGGCTGGCGGTAGGCGATGAGGTCGGGCGGCGCGTCGCCGAGAAACCCCCAGATCGTGAGGGCGGCGGTCAGGTCGGCCAGGACGGGTGCCCGGCCGAACTGCGACGCCCGCTTGAGCGCCACGCCGATGCAGCCGGCGAGGGCGTCGCGCTCGGTCTCGTCGTGTGCCAGCTGCAGCTGCCCGGCGAACCGGCGGGCCAGGACGTAGATGTAGCCCTGGTCGGGGCCGGGAGCGCCGAGGCGGTCGCCGACCGGATGGCGCGACACCTCGTCGCCGGGACGGACGGGGCGCCAGCCCTCGGGCCGCCGGGGTGGCGACTCGTAGCTGCGGACCTGCTTGATCGCCGGCTCGGGAACGTACTCGGGGGCGGCCACCCCCGGAACGTTACGCCTCGGCGTGGAGGAGGCCGAAGACGAGCGAGTCGACCAGGGCCTGCCACGACGCTTCGATGACGTTCTCGCTCACCCCGATGGTCGACCAGGTGCGGTCGCCGTCGGTCGAGTCGATGAGCACCCGCACGACCGCGCCGGTGGCCGCCGCACCCTCGAGCACGCGCACCTTGAAGTCGGTGAGGTGGATGCGATCGAGGTGGGGATAGTGGTCGGCAAGCACCGAGCGGAGGGCGGCGTCGAGCGCGTTGACCGGTCCGTTACCCTCCCCCACCGCGACCAGACGCTCGTTGCCCACCCACACCTTGAGGGTGGCCTCGGTGTCGATCATCGACTCGCCGTCCTCGATGGGCACGCCGCCGCGCACGGCGTTGCGGTGGTAGGTGGTGACCCGGTAGCCCTCCAGCTGGAAGTACGACTGTTGCCAGCCACCGGCCTCGCGCATGAGCAGCTCGAGCGAGGCATCGGCCGCCTCGAACTGGTAGCCGTCGGCCTCGAGGTGCTTGAGCCGGTCGGACAGGTCGGCCGCGCCCCGGCCGTCGAGCTCGACGCCGAACTCGTCGGCCTTGAGGGACATGCCCGAGCGGCCCCCGAGGTCGGACACCAGCACCCGCGTGTGGTTGCCCACAAGCGCGGGGTCGACGTGCTCGTAGCTGGCCCCGCCCACCTTGCCGAGGGCGGAGGTGTGCAGCCCGCCCTTGTGGGCGAACGCCGAGGCGCCGACGTAGGGATCGGCGGAGTGCGGCGGCAGGTTGACCAGCTCGGCCACGTGCCGAGACACGGCGGTCAGGCGGTCGAGCCGGTCGTCGGGCAGGCACCGCAGGCCCATCTTGAGCTGCAGGTTGGGGATGCAGGTCATCAGGTTGGCGTTGCCGGTTCGCTCCCCGTAGCCGTTGACGGTTCCCTGCAGCTGGGTGGCCCCCGCCACGACCGCGGCCACCGAGTTGGCGACGGCGCAGCCGCTGTCGTTCTGCGTGTGGATGCCGACCTGCTGGTCGGCGCCGAAGTAGGCGACGACCTCGCCGACGATGCGCTGCACCTCGTGCGGCAGCGAGCCACCGTTGGTGTCGCACAGCACCAACACCTCGGCGCCCGCGGTCGCCGCCGCCTCGAGCACCCGCAGGCCGTACTCGGCGTTGGCCTTGTAGCCGTCGAAGAAGTGCTCGGCGTCGAAGAACACCCGCAGCCCCTCGCCCCGGAGGAACCGCACCGAGTCGCCCACCATCGCCACGCCCTCGTCGAGGGTGGTGCCGAGCGCCTCGGTCACGTGGAAGTCCCAGCTCTTGCCAACGATGCACGCCGTCGAGACGCCGCACCCGACCAGCGCCGCCAGCGTGGGATCGACGTCGACCTTGCCCGCCGGCCGGCGCGTCGACCCGAACGCGACCAGCGTCGCCGTGTCCAGGGACAGGTCACGGGGCGCCCGGCGGAAGAACTCGGCGTCGCGAGGGTTGGCCTGGGGGTAGCCGCCCTCGATCCAGCGGACGCCCAGCCAGTCGAGCTGCTCGGCCACTCGCAGCTTGTCGTCGACCGACAGCGAGATCCCCTCGAACTGCGCCCCGTCGCGCAGCGTGGTGTCGAAGATGTCGACCGAGGTGGCTACGACGGAGTCGCCGCTAGCCACAGTGCTCCACCCAGTCCTTGTACTGGTCGACCTGGCCCCGGACGACGCGGTGGTATTCCTCGCCGATGGCCGTCGTCATGGGCCCGGGGCCCGGGATCGGCCGGTCGTCGACCGACGTGACCGACGAGACCTCGGCGGCCGTGCCACACACGAACATCTCGTCGGCGATGTAGAGGTCGCTGCGAGACAGGTCACCCAACGCGACCTCGAACCCGAAGTCGCGGGCGATCATCATCACCGTGTCCTGGGTGATGCCCTCCAGCGCGCCGGCCGACAGCGGCGGGCTGACGAGCCTGCCGTGGCGGGCGACGAAGATGTTCTCGCCGGTGCACTCGGCCACGAACCCCGCCCGGTTGAGCAGGATGGCCTCGTCGTAGCCGGCCTTGAGCGCCTCGACCTTGGCCAGCGAGCTGTTCACGTAGTTGCCGGTGGTCTTGGCGGCCGGCGGCATGATGTTGTGGTCGTGGCGGGCCCACGACGAGATCTTCATGCGCACGCCCTTGGTGAGCGCCTCGTCGCCCAGGTAGGCGCCCCACGGCCAGCAGGCGACGGCCACGTCGATCGAGCACGGCAGCGTGTTGAGCCCCATCTCGCCGTAGCCGTAGTAGGCGATGGGGCGGATGTAGCACGACGGCAGCCCGGTGGACCGCACCGTGTCCTTGACCGCCTGCACCATCTCGTCGACCGAGTAGGGCAGCTCCATCATCAGGATCTGCGCCGACTGTTGGAACCGCCGCATGTGGTCGGTCAGGCGGAAGACGCCGGGGCCGTCGTCGGTCTCGTAGGCGCGGATGCCCTCGAAGACCCCCATGCCGTAGTGCAACGAGTGCGTGAGGATGTGGATCTGGGCGTCGTCCCACGGGATCAGCTCGCCGTTGAACCAGATCTTCTCGGTGGGCGTGATGGGCATGGTGCTCAGTCCCCTCGTGATGTGGGTCAGACCCGAGCCGCGATCGCGTCGCCGATCTCGGGGGTAGATCCGGTGAGCGCCGACGGGTCGGCGCAGGCCTTGCGGATGCGGGCAGCGGCGTCGGCCTCGCCCAGGAAGTCGAGCATCATCGCCGCCGACAGCACGGCGGCGGCTGGGTTGGCCTTGGCCTGGCCGGCGATGTCGGGCGCCGAGCCGTGCACGGGCTCGAACATCGACGGACCGGTGCGCGCCGGGTTGAGGTTGCCGGACGCGGCGAAGCCGATCCCCCCCGACACCGCGCCGCCGAGGTCGGTGAGGATGTCGCCGAACAGGTTGTCGGTGACGATCACGTCGTAACGCTCCGGGTCCTGCACGAAGTAGATGCACGCGGCGTCGACATGGTTGTAGGCGGTGCCGACGTCCGGGTGCTCGGCGGCGACGTCGGCGAACGCCCGGTCCCACAGGTCGCCGGCGAACGTGAGCACGTTGGTCTTGTGCACCAGGGTGAGGTGCTTGCGGCTGCGCTGGGCTGCGAGCTCGAAGGCGTAGCGCAGGCACCGTTCGACGCCCATGCGGGTGTTGACCGAGCCCTGCGTGGCCACCTCGTGGGGCGTGCCCTTGCGCAGCACCCCGCCCTCGCCCACGTACGGGCCCTCGGTGTTTTCGCGGATGACGACCATGTCGATGCCCGCCTCGGCGTCGAGGAAGGGCCGCTGGTTGATGTAGAGGTCGAGGTCGAACCGCATCTTGAGCAGCAGCCCCCGCTCGATCACACCGGGCGGGACGTCGGGCGTGCCCACGGCGCCGAGCAGCAGGGCGTCGAGCCCGCGCCATTCGTCGAGCGTGCTGTCGGGCAGGATCGTGCCGTCACGCATGTAGCGGGCACCCCCCAGGTCGTAGTCGACGGTGTCGAGTTCGACGCCGGTGGCGCGCACCACCTTGACGGCCTCCGCGATGACCTCGGGGCCGATGCCGTCCCCGCCGATGACTCCGATCCTGTGGCTCAACGTTGACTCCGATGGCTGCTTGTCTGCGATCCGGGCCGATAAATGACAAACCGCCCACCGATGGTGGACGGTCACGAGCGCACGTCAGGCTGCCGACGTGCGCTACACGATGATGATTACCGAGGTGGCGAGGCGGGTGGTCGGGCCGGACATCGGTCCAAGTGTTCACCGCCGGCGCGCGCGCCGTCAACTGGGCTGACGCTGATCGGTCGCAGACGGTCGTCGCCGGCCAATCCCCTGTCGTCGCCCGCCCTTTAGATCAGTAGCCTGAAACGTCTATGGCAGAGACCCACCACCTCTCTCGGGCTGCGTACGACCGCCTCAAGGCGGAGCACGACGACCTGACGACGCGCGGCCGGGTCGAGATCGCTCGCAAGATCGAGGCCGCCCGCGAGCTCGGTGATCTCTCCGAGAACGGCGACTACCACGCCGCCAAGGAGGAGCAGGGCAAGATGGAGGCCCGCATCAGGCAGGTCTCGGGGTTGCTCGAGAACGCCGAGATCGTCGAGGCCGAGGGCAGCGACCAGGTGTCACACGGCTCGGTCGTGAGCATCCGCTATGCAGGCGACGACGAGGTCGAGCGCTACCTCATCGGCTCGATCGAGGAGCGCCACGACGACCTCGACGTGATCAGCCCGTCGTCGCCGCTCGGCGAGGCCCTCATCGGCTCCACGCCCGGCGACTCGGTCACCTTCACCGCCCCCACGGGCGCCGCGCTGCAGGTCGAGGTCGTCGCCGTCGACTAGCCCGGCTCACACGCCGGGCGGCACGTAGGCGCTGGGGTCGGCGGCGAAGGCCCGCAGGCAGCCGGTGCCGCAGAACCAGTAGCGGGTGCCGCCGTGGTCGAGGTGGAGCGCAGCGTCGTCGGCCACGACGGCCATGCCGCACACGAGGTCGGTGGCGACGTGCGCATGATCGCCGCCCTCGATGGCGGCCGAATCGGACGACGTACGCGCCGAGCCCGCGGCGGGCCCCGGGACCCCCGACGGCCGCGGCCGGAGCGACACGATCTCGGCGAGGATCGACAGCGCCACCTCGCGCGGCGTACGCGCACCGATGTCGAGGCCCGCCGGCGTGTGCACCGACGCGCGCTCGCTCTCGTCGAGATCGAGCGCGGCGACGACCGCCTCGCCGCGCTTGCGGCTCGCCACCAGGCCCACGTAGGGCACGCCCGCCCGCACCGCCGGCGCCAGCGATCGCTCCTCGTCGCGGCCGTGCGAGGCGACGACCACGGCCGCCAGGCCCTGGCTCAGCCACTCGGGCGAGGGAGCCGAGCCGCCCGCACCGTCGACCACGCGGAACCCCACGCGCTCGGCCAGCGCCACCAGGGCGGCGGCGATGGGCGACTCCCCCACGACGGCGACCGCCGGGGCCGGGATCACGGGCTCGAGGAAGATCTCGAGCGTGCCGCCGGAGAGGCAGGGGTTCACGACGGTCAGGGTGCCGGGCGTTGGCGGCGGACGCCCGGCACCCTTCGCGTCGCCCCCCGGTCCGGCGTCCCCGGGCGCCCGATCGGCGCCGCCCGGCCCGCCGTCGGGCGAGATCCGCAGCAACAGCGATTCGCCCGAGTCGAGCAGCGAGAGGCACTGTGCCCGGACGGTCGATTCGGCGCACGCGCCCCCGACGAACCCCTCGATCGTGCCGTCGGGCAGGATCACCGCCTCGTCACCGGGCTTGGCCGACGTGGGACGCTCGGCGAGGACCACACGGGCGTGCACGAACGGCACATGGTCGTGCCGCAGCTCCGCGGCTCGGGCCTGGATGTCGGGGTTCACGGCCTGCCGTA
>OBLS010000690.1_pt1 | contig 12736 bp, 9 predicted proteins | sample 1519901 | NCBI WGS metagenome assembly OBLS01 (sample SAMEA3113585, study PRJEB22503) | soil metagenome
GCCCGGCACCCAGCCAGCGCGTCGCGCCGTTCACGGTCACGCCCGCTCCGGGCACCATCACCGCCACCGTCAGGCCGAAGGACGACACCAGCAGCACCGGGGTAAGTGCGCGGATCACCCTGAGCCCGTGCCGGGAGGCGAGGTGCAGGAGCACCAGACCGATCAGGCCGAACAGCACGTAGCGCTTCAGGTAATACGAGGCGTCCCCCGGTCCGGAGAGCAGCGACTCGGCCGAGCTTGCCGAATAGACCATCACGGCTCCGCCCGCAAGCAGGCAGAGCGTGGCGGTGTAGAGGATCGAGTACTCGACCGGGCGTTTCCGGGGCATCCAGACGGTTTTCTACGCCCGGCGCCGGATTCATTCCCGCGCGCCGGAGGGATTCACGCCCGCGGGACGAGCGCTCGGAAGCGGTCGCCGCGCTCTTCGTAGTCGCGGAACTGGTCGAAGCTCGCGCAGGCGGGCGACAGCAGCACCACCTCGCCCGGCTGCGGGCGGGCATCGCGCACCGCCGTGGCGAGGTCGCCCGACCGATGGAGCGGCACGGTGCCGGCGAGATCCTGCTCGAGCCGGTCCGCCGCCTCGCCGATCAGGTACGCCGCCACGCAGCGCGATGCCACCGCGTGTCGAAGGAGCTCGAAGCCGCCCCCCTTGAGGCTGCCGCCGAGGATCACGTGCACGCCGCCGTCGAACGCCTCGATGCCGCGCACCGCCGAGGATACGTTCGTGGCCTTGGAGTCGTTCACGTACAGCACCCCGTTCACCGAGCCGACTTCCTCGAGGCGGTGGGGCACGCCCGGGAACGTGCGGAGCGCGGCCGCAACGGCGTCCGCGGGCACGCCCGATGCGATGGCGGCCGCGGACGCGCCCATCGCGTTCTCGAGGTTGTGGGCCCCGCGCAGGCGGATCTCCTCTGCGGGGAGCGGGAGCCCGCCGAACTCGATCCGGCGCCCGGCGCCCGGCACGTCCACGCCCGGCGGCACGACCGCCACCTGCTCCGGCGTCTGGTTCGCGAACATCCGCAGCTTCGCGTCTCGGTAGGCCTCGAAGCTCCCGTGCCGGTCGAGATGGTCCTCGGTCAGGTTCAGCAGCAGCGCGGTGTCCGGAGCGAAGGCGTCGGAATCCTCCGCCTGGAAGCTCGATACCTCGCAGACGACGGTGGTGGCCTCGTCCAGCTCGCCCACCAGCGCCGCAAGCGGCGTTCCAACGTTCCCGGCGAGTGCCACCGGCAGGCCGGCCTCGCGCCAGATCGCGCCGAGCAGCTCCGTAGTGGTGGTCTTGCCGTTGGTGCCGGTCACGGCCACGAACCGGTTCGGCAGCAGCCGCCACGCCAGCTCGAGCTCGCCCAGCACCGGCAGCCCACGCGCGCGCGCCGCTGCGATCACCGCCGCCTCGTTCGGCACGCCCGGGCTCTTCACCACACACGCGGCGCGCTCGAGCAGCTCCACGCCATCCACGCCCACGCGCGCGTCGATGTCGCCCGGAACCTCCGGCGTGCCCGAGTCGGTCGCGATCACCTCGCCGTGTGGCGCCAGCATGCGCGCCGCGGCGACCCCGGAGCGCGCGAGCCCGACGACCAGGTACGGGCCAGCGGCGAGCGGCGGCCTCACGAGCCCGGGATCGAGGCCTGGTAGAGCGTGAAGCCGATCGCCGCGCAGATCGCCGCGACGATCCAGAAGCGCAGGATGATCTTGGTCTCCGACCAGCCCGCCAGCTCGAAGTGATGGTGGATCGGCGCCATCAGGAACACGCGTCGCCGGAAGCGCTGGAACGCGAACACCTGAATCGCCACGGACAGCGCCTCGATCACGAAGATGCCGCCGATCACGATCAGGATCAGCTCAGTCTTCGTCATGACGGCGAGCGCCGCGATGGCCCCGCCCAAGCCGAGAGAGCCGGTGTCCCCCATGAACACCGACGCCGGGAACGAGTTGAACCACAGGAAGCCGACGCACGCACCCACGAGCGAGGCGCTCAGCAGCGCGAGGTCCTGCTGGCCCGAGGTGATGAACGTCATCGCCGTGTAGGTGAGGAACACGATCGCCGCGCAGCCCGCGGCGAGACCGTCGAGCCCGTCCGTGAGATTCACGCCGTTGGTGGCGCCCGCCAGCACCAGGAAGATCAGCACCGGATAGACGTAGCCGAGCTCCACCGAGGCATCCACCACCCGCAGCCGAAGCGTGTCGTTGAGATTGACGTACTCGGTGACCACGAGCCAGAGCGCGATCGCGGTGAGCACCTGGACGAGCAGCTTCGTCTTGCCGGACACCCCGAGCGAGCGGCGCTTGCGCAGCTTGATCATGTCGTCGGCGAAGCCGAGCGCCGCCATCGCCAGCCCCGTGCCGAGGACGGCGAGGCTCGCGGCGCGGTAGTCGGACAGAATCAGGAACGGGACGAGGATCGAGAGGAAGATCGCGAGGCCGCCCATCGTCGGCGTACCGGCCTTGCCGTGATGCCCGGCCGGTCCCTCTTCGCGAATCTGCTGGCCGAACTCCTTGAGGCGCAGGTAGTCGATGAAGCGTGGCCCCAGGAACATGCAGATCAGCAGCGAGGCCGACCCGGCCATGACGATCTCGCCGAGCATCCCTAGCTGAGCACCCGCTCCAGCCCGACCGAGCGCGAGCCCTTCACGAGCACGCGGTCGCCGGGAAGGGCCACCTCCTCGAGCAGAGCCCCCGCCTCCTCCGGCGTGGCGACTGGCTGAGTCTCTCCGTCGAAGCCGGCGGTGTAGGCGAGCGCCTCCTCGCCCACGGGCACGAGCAGGTCCACCCCGCGCGCCGCCGCGTGCTCGCCGATCTCCCGGTGGTAGCCCGGCGAGCCCTCGCCGAGCTCGGCCATCGTGCCGAGCACGGCGATCCGGCGCTCAGCCGGGCTCTCCGCCAAATGGTCGAGTGCGGCGCGCATGGACATGGGGTTGGCGTTGTAGCAGTCGTTCACGACCACAACGCCACCCGGCAGCTCCACGACGTCGCCGCGGAGCGACGAGAAGCGCACGTTCACCGCGCCGCCCACGCGCACGCCGAGCGCCCGCGCGGCGGCCACCGCGGCGAGCGTGTTCAGCAGGTTGTGAGGCTCGCGGTAGGGCAGCTTGAGCTCGATCCGCTCGCCGCGCGCCTCGATCTCGGCGAGCTCGTCGTCCATTGCGAGCAGCTGCACCTGGCCGCCCGGGCCGAAGGTCCACGTGTCGAGGTCGTCGCGCAGGTGGGAGTCGAGCAGCGGCTCGCTTGCGGGCACGACGCACGCGGCCCCAGGACGCAGGTCGCGAATCAGCTCCGCCTTGGCAGCGGCCACACGCTCGACCGTGCCGAGGATCTCCAGGTGCACGGGGCCGACGTTCACGATCACGCCCACGTCGGGCTCGGCGATCGCCGCGAGCTCGGCGATCTGGCCCTCCCCGCGCATCGCCATCTCGAGCACGAGCGCCTCGGTGCCGCGGCCGGCCTCGAGGATCGTCAGGGGTAGCCCGATCTCCGTGTTGAAGTTCTCCTGGCTCGCGTGCGTGCGCCTCCGTGCGCCGAGCAGTGCCGCGAGGATGTCCTTCGTAGAGGTCTTGCCCGTGGAGCCGGTCACCCCCGCGACGCGCGCGCCGAGGTCGCGGCGCCAGCCGCGCGCGAGCAACTGGAGCGCGCGCAGCGGGTCAGCAGCAACGATCGCGGCGGCCGGCGCGCACGCGGCCTGTCCGGTCGAGCTCTCGGCGGCCTCGACCGCGAGCGCGCGGTGCTCCGGTCCCACGAGGACGCCCCAGGCGCCGGCCTCGAGCGCCTGAGCGGCGAAGCGCCCGCCGTCGGCGCTCGCCCCTCGGAGCCCGACGAAGAGATCGCCCGGCCCCACCTCGCGCGAGTCGATCACGGCGCGCTCGGGGCCGGCGCGCTCGGGATCGCCAGCGGCAAGCTCCCCCGCCGCCAGGGCAGCGAGCCGGCCAGCGGACAGGTCGATCATGCCGGCACCCCCGGCCGCGAGCGAGGTGCTTCGCGGGCTGTCATCCCGGACCCTCCCCGCGCGCGCCTGTTTGGGCGGCCGCTCGGACCCGCAGCGCGTCGCGCGCGACACTGCAATCGTCGAAGGGCTCCTTGCGGCCGTTCTCAAACTCCTGGCCCTGCTCGTGGCCCTTGCCGGCGATCACCACCACGTCGCCCGGCTCGGCCTCGTCGATAACACGCGCGATGGCGCGGCGACGGTCCACCTCCCGCTCAGCCTCTGGCCCGGCACCCTCCATCACCTCGTCGATGATCGCCTCGGGCTGCTCCCCGCGCGGGTTGTCGGACGTGACCAGCACACGGTCGGCGAGCCGGCGCGCGGCGTCTCCCATCAGCGGGCGCTTGCCGCGGTCCCGATCCCCGCCCGCCCCGAACACCACGTGCAGCCGGCCGCGGGTCACGTCCCGCGCCGCCCGCAGCACGTTCTCGAGCGAGTCCGGGGTGTGGGCGTAGTCCACCAGCACGCCGAAGTCCTGCCCCTCGTCCACGGGCTCGAAGCGGCCCGGCACCCGGCCGAAGCCCTCCAGGGAAATCTGCTCCAACCCGAGCGAGCGAACGGCAGCTATCGCGCCCAGCAGGTTCTGGACGTTGAAGAGCCCCGCCAGCGGCGACTGGATCCGCAGCTCGCCGTCCGGCGTCTCGAGCGTGAAACGCGAGCCCATCACGTCGAAGTCGATGTCACGCGCTCGGTAGTCGGCGTCGTTCTCGATCCCAAATGTCACGGCATCCACCTCGGCGGCTATCCGGCGGCCGTACTCGTCGTCCACGTTCACCACCGACAGGCCTGGGTCCTCGAACAGCCGGCGCTTGGCAGCGAAGTACGCCTCCATCGTCTCGTGGAAGTCGAGGTGATCCTGGGTCAGGTTGGTGAAGACGCGGCACGCGAAGCGGATGCCCGCCACGCGGCCGAGCTCGAGCGCGTGTGAGGAGACCTCCATGGCCGCCGCCCGGTCGCCGCCGTCGCGCATGCGCCTGAACGTCTCCTGGAGGTCGATGGCCTCGGGGGTCGTCCGCTCGACTTCCTCCTCCACCCCGCCCACAACTCGCTTGACCGTGCCCAGCAGTCCTGCCTGCCGCCCGCCCGCCTCCAGAAGGTGGCGCACGAGGTAGGCGGTGGTGGTCTTACCGTTGGTGCCGGTGATGCCGACCACCTCGAGCTCCGCGGTCGGATCGCCGTAGAAGCGAGCCGCTGCGGGTCCCATGGCGGCCCGCACGTCGTCGACCACCAACTCCGCAACGCCGAGGTCCAGGCGCCGCTCGGTGACCAGTGCCGCGGCACCGCGCTCAACGGCGTCAGGAGCGAAGTCGTGACCGTCCGAGCGGAAGCCCGGCACGCAAAAAAAGAGCGCCCCCGGGGTGACGCTCTGGCTCGAGTAGGCCAGGCCCGAGATCTCGACCTCGGGCGCCCCAGGGCCCATCAGGTCGCGAAGGGTCATGGATGCCGGGCAGATTACCCGCTGCGAGAGACACCGCACCACGCCTGCACCCCTCAGACTTTTCATCCGGGAGCCGATAGGTATCACGTGAGCGGCACCGCCCTGAGTTCGCTCGCTCGCCTCGCGGAACGCCGATTCACAAGCTTCTCCGAGGCAGCCGACACGGTCCTCGACCTGCTCGAGGCCGAGCTGCCGCCTGGCTCGCTGCTGCTGGGGCGGGTGGACTGGGACGAGGCCGAGCTACACCTAATCGATGTGCGCGGCGCGGCCGCCTCGGAGCTCCAGGCCGGCGGCACGCTGCCGCTCGCACCGGGTGCGAACGGCGGCAGGACCGGCCTGCTCGACCCCACCGCGCTCCAGCGCCTGGCGGTCCGCTCTTACCTTGCGCTGCCGCTCGAGACCAGCTCCGGAGCCGGAGCGCTCACGGTGTGCGCCCTCGCAGCGGGCACCGACGTCTTCACGCAGACGCACCTCGAGCTCCTCACCGTGGCGGGACGTCTGCTCACGTATGAGTGGGAGAGCGTGAAGTGGCGCGCCGACCTGCGCCGGCTTGGCGAGCGCCTGCGCGACCCCGAGCGCACCGACGCGCTCACCGGCCTGCTCAACCGGATTGCGTTCGTGGAGGCGGCTGAGCGCGAGTGGCGCCTTGCCGAACGTGGCACCCTTGAGACCTACGTGCTCGCATGCCGGATCACCAACGTGCGCCAGATCTCCGAGCGCCACGGTGTCGCGGTCGGAGAGTTGCTGCTGAAGGACGCTGCGGACGTGATGCAGACGGCAATCCGCAGGACCGACCACGCCGGGCGCCTGGCGGATGATGTCTACGGTGCGGTGCTGGTGGGCTGCAAGGGCCTCGACGGCGCGGCTGCCTTCATCGGCCGCTACGGCCAGGCGCTCCAGCGAGTCACACACGAGCGGCCGGCGCAGCTCGAGGTCGCCTACGCCATGTGCTCGCTTGGGGACGCCGAGTCGCCCGAGGCGGCACTGGAACGGATCGAGACCGAGGCCAGGAACTCCACCATGCCGGTGCCTGGAGAGGTCGCGTGAGCGCCGAGGCCGGCACCGCCACCCCTCGTCCGCCTAGGGGAGTCATCCCGCCGACCGAGCCGGGCGGGCGCTCGGGCTTCCTCAGCGACGTGATCGTGGAGCTGGGCTTCGCCACGCCCGATGCCGTCGAGGACGCGGTCCGCGCCGCGCGCAGCGGCAGCACCGTCGCACAGGTTCTGGTGGACGCGGGCGCCATCAGCGAGGAGCAGCTCGCGCGCGCGACCGCGGAGCGTTACGGGATCGCCTACATCGATCTCGAGAACTACGAGGTCGACTCGAGTGCCGTGTCGATGATCAAGCCATCGGCTGCGAAGCGCTACCAGGCGGTGCCGGTGGGCTTCGTCGGCGGCGGGCTGCTCGTGGCGATGGCCGACCCGGCGGACGCACTCGGCGTGAACGACATCGCCGTGATGACGAAGCTCGAGGTCCAGCCGGCCGTGGCCCCCCGCCCCGCGCTGGACGCGCTGCTCGATCGGCTGCCGCTCGCGGCCGAGGGCGCCGAGGATGAGAGCGACTCGCCGGAGGGTGAGAAGCCCACCGGCGCATCCAAGCCGGCGCCCTCCTCGGCGGTGTTCTGGCAGGCGAACGAGGGCGAGGGCGGCGCCGGACACGAACAGGCACTGCCCTCCGGCGAGAGCGCGGGGGTCCAGCCCGCCGCGAACGCGGAGGAGGCGGAGCGGATGCGCGCCGAGCTCGTCGAGCTGCGCCGCAAGCTCGTGGGGGCGGAGACCGAGCTCGTGAAGGCGCGCGCCGACCTGACCGCCTCTCAGGACGAGCTCACGGCCACCCGGGAGGCAGCCGCCGGGCCGAGCGCACGGCAGGAGCAGCTCGAGGTGGAGCTGGCGGAGACCCAGAGGGCGGCCGATATCGCCCTCGTCAGGGCGGCCGCCGCGGACGCCGAGCTCGGTTCCCTGCGCGAGGACACCGCCGTCAGGCTCGCCGAGATCGAGGCCGAGCTCGCTCGCGCGCGCCAGGACGCCGCGGCGCCGCAGGCCGAGGTCGAGGCGCTGCGCGCGCAGCTCGACGCCACGCAAGCTGAGCTCGAGAACGCACTCGCCGGCGCGGACCGCGCCGAGGCAAGCGCGTCGCAGCTCGAGGAACTGCGCACGTCACTCGCCGAGGCGGAGTCCGAGCTCGAGAACCTGCGCGGCCGCGGCGCCGCGCTCGAGAGCGAGCTGAAGAGCGCAGAGGAGAGCGCGCGGACGCTGACGGAGAGTGCCGGGACGGCGCGGGGCCGCGTCGAAGAGCTCGAGCGTCTGCTCGACAGCACGCGCGCGGAGCGCCAGAGCGTCGATGCGAAGCTCGAGGAGGTGCTTGCCTCACGCGAGAGCCACGAGGCCGAGCTGGCGGACGCCCGCGCCGCCGCCGAGCAGGCGGAGGCGAAGGTCGCGGAAGCGCGTGCGCAGGCGGAGCGCCTCGAGACCGAGCTGACCGATGCGCGCAGCGGTGACCCCGACGTCGAGCAAAAGCTGAGCGACGCCGCCGCGGCCATCGAGCGACTCGAGAGCGAGCTCGCCCGGTCGCTCGCGGAGAACGAGAGCGTCGGCGCCCAGCTGAGGGAGGCGCTGGCCGCCTCCGAGGGCCACGAGGCCGACGCCGGCGCGGCGCGCGCCGAGAGCGAGCGCCTGGCCGCGGAGCATGCCGAGGCGCGCGCCGAGATCAAGACGCTCGCCGACCAGCTCGCCCTGACCCGCAGCGCAAGCGAAAAATTCGACGCCAGTCTGGAGGAGGCGCGTGCCCGGGCTGAGGCGCTCGTCGCCGAGCTCGCCGAGGCCCGGTCGCAGGTGGAGCGGCTCGAGACGGAGCTCGGCCAGGAGCGTCCCGCGAAGGGCGAGCTCGAGAGCGAGCTCACCCGCATGCGCTCAGATCTTGAGAGCCTCGAGACGGAGCTCACGCAGGCACGCGCGGTCAGCGACGGTCTCAGCGCACAGCTGAGTGGATCGCGGGCGAAGGGTGAGGGCCTGATCGTCGAGCTGCGCGGCGTGCGCGCGGCGGCCGAGGGCCTCGAGGAGCAGCTCGCCGAGGCGCGGGCCGCGACCGAAGCGGCGCTGGCAGAGCTCGGCGACGCGCGCGCGGCCAGCGAAGCTGCGGAGGCCGAGCTCGCGGCGAAGCGGCGCGCGCAGGAGAAGCTTGCGACCGAGCTGTCCGAGGCGCTCGCCAAGGCCGAGAAGCGAGGCGCGCGGCTCGACGAGGCCGAGGCGGAGCTCGCGAAGCTGCGCGATGACGCCGGCGCGCTCGATGACCTGCGCGCCAAGCTCGAGCGCGCGAACGAAGAGCTCGAGCGCGCGAGCGCCGAAGCCAAGAGGCAGGGTCACGAGCTGGTGATCACCCAGAGAGCGCTCGACAGGGCGGGCGCCCAGGCCGCCGAGCTTCGCAGCGAACTCGCCGGCACTCAGACCGAGCTGGATCGCGCGCGGCTCGAGGCCCAGGAGCTCGACGCCCTGAGGACGAAGGTGTCGGACGCCGAGCTAGCGCTTCGGGAGTCCGATCAGGCGCATGAACAGACGAGAAAGCGCATGGAGCGCGTGGAGGCCCGGCTCGCCGACGCACAGGGCGCCGCCTTCGCCTCCGAGCGCGCCGCCGAGCAGCTGCGCATGGCGCAGGAGCGGATGCGCGATGCGCTCACTCCGCTGGACGCGGAAGACGACGACTCGAGCAGGCCGACCCTTCCCTAGCCGGGCGGGATCTTCAAGTACGGCAGCGCGAACTCCATGATGCGCTCGAACGCGGGCGCCGCGACGGTGCCGCCGTAGATGTCGCCGCGCGGCGTGTCGACCATCACCGCCACCAACAGGCGCGGGTTCTTCGCCGGCGCGTATCCGATGAAGGACGCGATGAAGTCTGTCTTCGAGTAGCCGCCCGGAATCGCCTTCTCGGCCGTCCCCGTCTTGCCGGCGAGCGTGTAGCCCTCGACCTGGGCCTCCTCCGCCGTGCCGCCGGCTGCGAGCACGCCCTCGAGCATGTCCGAGACCTGTTCGGCTGTATGCCGCGAGAGCACCCGCTTCGGCGGCGGCGCCTCGCCTTGAACGATGTAGGGACGGCGCATCACGCCACGGTTCGCGATCGCCGTGTACGCGGTGGCCATCTGCATCGGGGTTACAGCGATACCCTGGCCGATCGGCATGTTGCCCATAGAGGAGCCCGAGTAGTGCTCCGGCTGCAGGACGATGCCGCTCTCCTCGCCGGGCAGGTCGACGCCGGTCGGCCGTCCGAAGCCGAAGCGCCGTACCCACTTGTCGAAGCGCTTCGCACCGAGCTTCAGGCCGATCATCACGGAGCCCACGTTCGAGGACTCGGCGAGAATCCGCGCCACCGTCTTCGTTCCGCCGCCGCTGTCGTGCGCCTCGCCAACGGTGCGGTCCGCGACGGTGATCTCGTACGGGACTTCCAGCGTGGTGCCGGGCTCCACGAGCTTCTCCTCGAGCGCTCCCGAGACGGTGAACGCCTTGAAGGTCGAGCCGGGCTCGTAGATCGCCCCGATCGCGCGGTTCTTGCGCGCGTACTCCGGCGCGCCGCCCACGTTGTTCGCGTCCACGCGCGGCCAGTTCGCGAGCGCGAGCACCTCTCCGGTGCGTGGATCCATCACCACCGCGGTGGCCCCGAGGGGCGTATAGGTCTGACCGACGTCCGCGAGCACGGCCTCGGTGCGCTCCTGGATGCTGGCGTCCAGCGTGAGCGCCAGGTCGTCGCCGGGCTGCGAGCGCTTTGTCTCGATCATGCTCACCGGCTCGCCGAGGGCGTCCTTCACCAGCCGCCGCTCGCCGTCCTCGCCGCTGAGCGACTCGTCTTGCGAGTACTCGAGGCCCGACAGCCCCACGTTGTCCGTCCCCACGAGCCCCAGCATCTGCGAGGCGAGGAAGCCCTGCGGGTAGGTGCGCTTCGGCTCGGTGACCGTGCCGATGCCCTCGATCTCGAGCTTCTCGATGTCCTCGCCGCGGCTGGCGTCCATCTTGCGGCGCAGGTAAATGAAGCCGGTCTCTTGGTTGGAGAGCTTGCGCAGCAGCTCGTCCTCGGAGCGGCCGATGAGCGGCGCCAGCTTGGCGGCCACCTTCACGGGGTCCTTGATCAGGAAGGGATTCGCGAAGACCGTCACGGAGTCCTCCGAGACGGCCAGCTGCACCCCGTTGCGATCCACGATCGTGCCGCGGCCGGCCGGGTCGGCGATGTCCTCGATCTGCTGGCTTACGGCGCGCTCGGACAGCGAGCCCGCCCTGACGGTGCCGAGCCAAGTGGCACGCAGGGCGGCGAGGCCGAGCAACAGGAGGAAGAGCGCGAACAGCAGGCCGATGCGCCGCTCGACCACCCGTACGGGCGGACCGCCCGGCCCCCGCTGGCGGCGCCGGGTGGGCGGGCGGCGCTGCGTCGCGGGCACGGCTAGCCCGCCGGCGGGGTGGCGGTGGTCGGCGCCGGCTCTGTGGTGACCGCCGGGTCCGTGGGAGCGGTCGTGGGAGTACTCGTGGCCGCCGGCTCGGCGGGCTGAATGGCGGCCGGGTCGGCTGCGGCTGGGTCCGTGGCCGCGGGGTCCGTGGTCGGCGTCACGGGGTCGGGGGTCGGCGCCACGGGATCGGGCTCGACCGGGTCCGGAGCGACGAACGTGAGGTTCGGCGCGGTGATGCGCTTCACGGCCTGCCCGGCGTCGCGCGTGGGCCGCGCCTTCAGGTAGCGCACCTCGCCCGGGGCGGGCAACACGAAGCCCAGCTGCGCGGCCGCCTCCTGTATGCGCTCGCTGGAAGCCAGTCTGGCCTCGTCGACTAGCAGGCGCGCGTTCTCGCGCTTGAGCGCTGAGATCCTGTCCGCGTTTCGCGCAATGTCGCGGTTCATCTGAAGCAGGTCGACGTTGAAGAAGACGATCCCGGCGAGCAGCACGAACACGAGTGCGATCCAGCCGCGGCCGGTGAGGAGCGCGTCGAGCACGCTGCCGGTCCGGGCGCGTGCGGCGCGGGCGAACGGCGCGTTCAGGACGCGGAGGGGAAGCGCGAGGGCGGGAGCCGTGGGCCCCGCGCCGGACATTCGCCGCCGCGTCGCAGGGCCACCCCGCGACGAGACGCGCCGCCGGGTCGAGTGGCGCGCGGCGCGAGCTTGACGCGACACGGTCGCCGCTGCCGCGCGGGCCATCAGCCGGCCTCTCTGAGCTTGCGCGCCGAGCGCAGGCGGCTCGACTTGGCACGCGGGTTGTCCGCGATCTCCCCGGCGGTCGGCACCACCGCGCGGCCGCTGATCAGCTCCGCCTCGGGCTCACGCCCGCACACGCAGACCGGGAAGTCGGGCGGGCACACGCAGCCGCGCGCACGCTCGGCCAGGAAGCGCTTCACGCGCCGGTCCTCGAGCGAGTGGAACGAGATGGCCGCCAGCCGGCCGTTCTGGCGCAGCAGCTCCCAGGCGAGCGGGAGTGCACGGTCCAGCGAGTCGAGCTCCGAGTTCACCGCGATCCGGATCGCCTGGAAAACTCGCTTCGCCGGGCTGCCGCCGCCGAAGCGGCGTCGCACCGCGGCCGGCAGCGCACCGTCGATCGCCGCAACCAGCTCGCCGGTCGTCTGGATCGGCGCCCGCTCACGCCGGCGCACGATCTCGCGCGCGATTCGGTTCGAGTTCGGGTCCTCGCCGAGTCGTCGGAAGAGCTGGGCGAGCTGGCGCTCGTCCCAGGTGTTCACGATCTCGCGCGCATCGAGCTGCTGGCCGGGATCCATGCGCATGTCGAGCGGCGCGTCGTACGAGTAGGAGAAGCCGCGCTCGCGCGCGTCGACCTGCATCGACGAGATCCCGAGGTCGAGATAGACCACGTCCGCCGAGAAGCCCTCCTCACGCAGCAGCGCAAGCCCCTCCGCGTAGTCCATCCGCAGGAACCGCGTCTCGCAAGCGACCTCGCGCGCGAGCTCCTCGAAGTGCTCCTCGGCCGCCGGATCGCGGTCGATGCAGATCAGCTTGCCCGATGGGCCGATCCGGTCCGCGATCAGGCGCGCGTGACCGCCTGCACCGAACGTGCAGTCGACGACCGTCTCGCCCGCTGCCGGCGCGGTCAGCTCGATCAGCTCACCGGCGAGGACGGGTATGTGCACGCGGTTCATGTCAAGAAGGATGGCCAAGGCGCTCCGTCACCTCCCCGATCTCGGCATCGAGGGCCTCCTGCTGCTCCTGCCAGCGCTCCTTCGACCAGACCTCGAGGTGATCGCCGACCCCCACGACCACCACCTCCTTCTCGATCCCCGTGTGGGTCAGAAGCGGCGGCGGCAGCGTCACGCGGCCGCTCGCGTCCAGCTCGATCTCGAAGGAGTTGCCCT
>OBLS010000691.1_pt1 | contig 12733 bp, 12 predicted proteins | sample 1519901 | NCBI WGS metagenome assembly OBLS01 (sample SAMEA3113585, study PRJEB22503) | soil metagenome
TGTCCTCTGCCAACAAGATATCGCCGGGTTCGACGATTAGCCTTGCGCCGGTACGGGTCTCGAACTCGAGCCGCCCGCTCAGGGTGATCACATACTGGCGATGCGGGGCATAGTGCCAGTCGAGGCGGGCTCCCGCGGCGGTCTCTTCAAATAAGATGGTCTGGGCCTGTTCTCTCTGAGAGAGGGCGTTGAGGGCTTCAGGCTCTTTCCATTCGATCTCGCCCACAGAGAAATGAGACTGGTCGTCATCTCCGGTGAAGAGGCGAATGAGCCTGAACGCCATGCCCGCCTAACCCTTCTGCGTTTCATCGAGCCACTTACGGCGTAGAGCGTCGAATTGCCCACGCTCCTTGATACTCGCCAGGCTCTTGTTCACCGCCGCGCACAGCCCGGCGTTGGTCTTGGCGAACGCGATGCCGAGTTTCTCATGGGTGGGTATCTGCTGGACTACAGCGAGCTCGCGGCGTTCTTTTAGAGCCAGGAGATCACCGGGAAGAGCTTGATGAGCGCTCCTATGTGCCCGGTGGAGAGATCGTCCAGCGCAGTGAGGATCCCATGGTAGGGATAATATTTGATGTCCCCGATAGCACCCTCGGCCAACAGCTTCCTGCGCCGCCTGGACCCCACCTTCGGGTCGCTCAACGGTGTCTCGCTAGGGAGATGCAGGCGGACGTGGCTTCCTCCCTTGTCCCCTGGCAGCTTAGCATCTCTGGCACAGCAACGAGACGATTCATCTCGACAGGATATGCGCCACCCTCATGGTTATGCTTATACTTCACCCCACAGAGACAGCGACTCTGGGAGGCGACGGGTACATGGCGGACGGGAACTTGCTACGTTTGGGTGGTGTCTCCGGGTTGCTGGCGGTGGTTTCGATGATTCCGGCCTACCTGGTTGGCTATCCGGGCGCCCCCGGCTCCCTGTTGGAGGCCCAAACCTACTTTGATGCCGAGTCGGGTACGTTCGTGTTCTCCAACGGAGTTCTACCTCTCTTCCACGTCTTCTTCTTCCTCCTGTTCCTTGGGGTGTTGTACGGGATGCTAAGGAGTGCCGGGGGCGAGGCCAGGGGAATAGCAGAGGGACTATCCGCGGTGGCGCTCGCCGGAGGGATCGTATTTGTGACGCTCTCGGCGGCAGGGTTCACAGTAGAGATCTTCTATCCAGCGGTACTGCAGCGCTTCGGAGAATTCCGTTCCGACACCGCTTTCGTGCTCGTATCACTGACGCTCTCCTCATGGCTCTACCACTACTGCCAGATAGGAGCGTCAGCCATGGTGCTCTCCACCTCCCTGGTGGCGCTCGGAACGCGTGTTTTACCGGGTTGGCTTGCTCTGGCCGGGTTCGTGGTTGCACTACTGACGTTCTTGCATTTTCTCCTCCCTCTTCTGGCCGCTTTGGTGGGTCTGGCATGGGTGGCGGTGGTCTCGGCAGTGATGCTAACCGGGGGTAGCAGGAGCCCTCGGACGAGGCGCACTCGCTAAAGCGATCTGCGGAAGTTCAACTTCCGCAAATCGCGCTGTCAGCATTCAGCGATCAGCACTCAGCTTTTGTTTTGGCTGACAGCTGATGGCTGATAGCTGATAGCTCGTCGTGCATAAGGATTGGCCCCTTATGCACGGCGCTATCAGACGGCGGTCTTTATGCCCTCCCGCATAAACTCGTCGAGCGTCGCAAGCGCCATCCTGGCCTGGCGTTGCCTGCGTTCTGGTTTGCCCAGGCGTCTGCCGTTCTCCTTTTTCGGTACGGTTGGGACGAGGCCCCAGTTGGAGTTTATGGGCTGGAGGGTGCCTTCTTTGGTGGTGATGTAGTGGGCGAGCGCCCCCATCATGGTGCCGCGCGGCATGGTTAATGGCTCCTCGCCACGGGCGAGCCGGGCGGCATTGGTACCAGCTATGTGGCCCATCGCCGTGCTCTCGACGTAGCCCTCGACACCGGTGAGCTGGCCCGCGAAGAAGAGGGGGGCTTCGCCAAGCGCTTCTCTTATCTGCATGGTGGCGTCTAGCATGTGATTGGAGGGCAAGTACGTGTTGCGGTGCATGACGCCCATGCGGGCGAAGTCGGCGTTTTGGAGGCCTGGGATAGTCCGGAATACGCGCCTCTGCTCGCCCCACTTCAGGCGCGTCTGGAAGCCGACGATGTTGTAGAGGCGGCCCTCGGCGTCGTCCTGCCTCAGTTGCACGACTGCGTAGGGAATCTCGCCGGTTCGGGGGTCAGGGAGGCCGACGGGCTTCATGGGCCCGAAACGGAGGGTGTCTTTTCCGCGCCGGGCGATGGTCTCGACCGGGAGACAGCCCTCGAAGTACAGGTCCTCTTCGAAGTCCTTTATGGGGCTGAGTTTGGCGGCAGACAGGTCCTCTACGAAGGCATAGTATTGCTCTTCGGTCATCGGGCAGTTCAGGTATGCAGCCTCACCCTTGCCGTAGCGGGAGGCGCGGTAGATGATGGAGTCATTCAGGGAGTCGCGGTGGATGATGGGAGAAGCCGCGTCGTAGAAGTAGAGCGTCTCCCCGGAGAGGTCCACTATCTTCTTTGCCAGAGCGTCCGAGGTCAGGGGGCCCGTCGCTACCACGGTCGGACCCCGAGGGATGTCCGTGACCTCTTTGCGGATCACCTCTATATTCGGGTGGGCGTAAATCGTCTCGGTGACGGCGCGTGGAAAGTCCTCGCGGGCGACCCCGAGGGCGCCGCCCGCCGGGACCGGGTTGGCGTCGGCGCAGTGTAGGATAACCGACCCAAGACGTCTGAGCTCCTCCTTGAGCAACCCAGAGGCCGTCTCCAGGGCGAGGTTTCCGAGCGAGTTCGAGCACACGAGCTCGGCGAAGTGCTCCGTGCGGTGGGCAGGGGTCTCTCTTTGAGGCCGCATCTCCCACAACTCGACCGAGCAGCCGAGTTCTGCGGCCTGCCAGGCCGCCTCGCTCCCGGCGAGCCCGGCACCGATGATGGTTACGTTCGGCATCAAAGAAGTTCCTCCGCTCGTGGCTTTGCAGGGAGGTTATTCTACGCTATGTCAAACCCGCGCTCCTGAAGGTGCAATTCCGAGCAGGGCAGCATCTACAATAGGGTCTCAGAAAACACCTTCGGAGGGAGAGATATGGGAGAAGTAGAGACTACGATGAGGATTTCAGCAAGCCGCCTGGAGAAGCCAGGCGGCTTGTCAGCCAGTCAGCTTCTTGTTTGCTGAAGTGCTGGAATTCATCCACTAGACGATCCCGGTTTGCCCTAGGGCTCCTAGCGCGATGCCTACCCCGGCCAGCGTGATGATCGAGGCGCTCACGATCGGCAACAGGCGCGGCACCCTCGTCTCGAAAGAGAACCGCTCGAAGAGCTTTCTGGCGTAGATCATCAGCAGACCGATCCCTGTCAGCGCAACCGCTAACCCCGCGCTGAACGCGAGGACGAGCACCATCCCAAAACCCAGCCTGTCGAGCGATATCGCTCCTAGAAGCAGAACGAGCGCCGCCGGACACGGCACGAGCCCACCGCTGACGCCGAGCGCCATCAACCCACGCCAGGTTATCTTCGGGCTATCCGCCGGCAGGTGATTGTGCGGATGCCCGCCATGAGAATGAGTATGATGGACGTGGGAGTGTTCACCATCATGTGGGTGTGCGTGCCCCACGTGCGTGTGCCCGGCGTTTCTATCGTGGGGCATTTTGTCCAGATGGCGGTAGAGTAGGGCGAGCCCGATCAGGACGACGAGCAATCCGGAGGCTACGCTCAGCCAGGGATAGAGGACTTCGGCCAGGATGTAGCGTGACAGGTAGAGGGTCACAGCTCCGAGGATGAAGACTCCTGCTGTGTGGGTCAGCGTCACCGTCAGTCCGAGGATGCCGGCGTGCCTGGCTGTTCCACGGGCCCCGATCAGGTACGCCGCCACGACTGCCTTGCCGTGACCCGGGGTCAGGGCGTGAGCCGCTCCCCAGAAGAACGCGGCCAACATCGACAGCGCCACGACCACCGCCGATAGACGCTCCACGGAGACCAGCGCATCGACTTGCCTAGTCACGCCGCCGAAGCTCGTTCCGACACGCTCCGCCGTCCGGCTTGCCGTCTCGTTCTCGACCGACCCGTCGCCAGGAACGAGCGTGAAGGTGGCCTCGCGGATATCGGGCGGGCTGGAGAGCATGTTTCGCGGATAGGAGCGCAGTTCGTTCGACACACTCTTCGCCGGTACTGTAGAGTCCCTGATAGCCACTTCGGGTCCGTCCCTGACCACGATCTCACGCCATCCGAGACGGTTCTCGTAGGTCTGGTCGGCGTAATGGGCCTCACCTCTCCAGTCTTTCGGAAGGTCGGCCAGGAGATGAGCCTCCACCCGCAGGGTCGGGAGCCCTCCCTGCCCGGGCCTGTACTCCGCCGAGCGATCTAGCACCTCTAGCGGCAAGACCTCGTCTCCCGCGCGCAACTGCATACCTTCCACGAGAGAAGGCATCTCGGCGTCGAGATATGCGTTTGCTTCTCTGTCCGAGAGCTCCCCGTCGCCATCGGCGTCAAGACGCGCTTTCTGCTGGAGGGTTGGGATCTCGGCGAAGTCGAGGACGTAGGTGATGCGCGCGGTCTCCTCAGCGAACTCGAGGCTGCTGTAGTGGTTGATCGTAAAGTTGCCCAGAGGATGCGCCTGCGCTTCTCGCGGGATCAGCGAAGCGAACACGGCGACCGCGAGACACGCCAACAGCCATCCCCACCGGACCATCAGTTTTCCCCTCCGGTCTTCAAGGACTTCAAGCTGTCAGCGGCTTCGTCGGCGTAGAGCAAGGAGAAGTGCGGGTTCAGGTCGATGGCCTGTTGCAGGTACGTGCGGGCCCGCTCTTCCTCGCCGAGCGCCTTCGAGATCATGCCGGCGTGGAAGAGCTTCAGGGGGTCACGGGTTTCCAGCTTCAGGGCCTCTGAAGAATACTCCTGTGCCTCCTCGATGTTTCCTGTCTTGTATAGCGTCCAGGCCAGGGCATCCGCGGCGTGGATGCTTGGCCTGGCATCGTAGGCTGCGCGCGCTTTTTCGAGAGACGTCTGGAGGTCAATGTCGTGGTCGGCGTTGAAGAGGGCGATCTCCAGATCGGTGTCGACCCCGTTTGCTCGTAACAATTTGTCCATGCTCCTGACAAGCTCATACTGCTCTTCAGCCTTCTCTCTTTCGCCCATCTCGGCGTAGACGTCGCCAAGGGCTATTGCGTACTCAGGGAGGGGCATGCGGTTGAATGCCTGCTCGTAGAGTGTGGCAGCCTGTTCGAGATCCCCTCTCGCCGCTGCGATCTTCGCCTTGCCGGCTAGGGCTGGCGCGTAGGCGCCTACGGTTCTGGTCGAGAGCCCGTAGGACTTCTGCGCCTCCTCCAGTTTGCCTGAGGTGAACCAGAGGTTGGCAAGTTGCACGTGTGCCCAGGCCACGTTTTCGGGTGTACCGCTTCCGGCTTGCAGCGCGAACTCCATCGCTTCGATGGCGCCTTCCGGGTCGCCGTAGAGCTCGCGGGCGTAGGCCACGCGGGAGAAAGAATCGAAGTCAGGCCTGCGGTCGACCATCTCCTGGTAGGAGTGGATCGCCTCGTCGTACATTCCCAGCTCGATCTGGGCGTCACCAACAATGCCGTAGTAGCTGGCGTTCCGAGGATCTAGCGCCAGCGCTCGCGTTCCGTTCTGCAGCGCCGCTGCGAAGTCGTGGCGCGCGAGGGCGAGGGACCCCCGCGTGGCGAACAACTCTGGAGACTGAGCTTCTAGCTCCCTGGCCTCATCGAGCAGGTCTTCCGTCTTGGTGTACAGGGTCGGGTCGCCCGTCTCCCGCACTTTCTGGAGATAGGCATTGGCCAATCTGATGTGCGAGTCGAAGTCTTTCGGGTTCTCCTTGATCTTTTCCTGGAGGGAACTGATGAGAGTATCCGTCGAAGTGCCCGCCGTCTGACGGAAATCGAAGGGCAACTCGACGCGCTGATCCGCGGGACGCTCGCCTCGCAAGAGAGCCAGGGTCGCCAACACGGCGAGGGCGGCGAACAGAGGGATCAAGGCCCATCGAAGCCGGCTACTCCGGATTGCCGTCATCTACCTTCCTCCTGTGTAATGTTCTCGAGGCTGGGTGGGGAGGATAGGCCTCCCCACCTCAAAGGCGTGCTCTCTCGTTACTGCGTCTCCGTATAGTCCTGTGGGTCAGTCAGGTACGGGAAGCTGTTGCGGAGCGGCACGTCGTTTTCATTGACACCGTCGCCGAGCTGGTTGTTCGGCGCCTTGTTGAAGCCGGGTGTAAGCGGCGTCCCTCCGGCGAGAGCCTGAAGCTCGATGTCGACTACGTCATCGGCAGGCCTGCGTCCGTTCGGGAAGCCCGCGTTGTCACCCCGCAGAACCCCAAGCCGGTTCGGGTTATCTGACGGCTGTATGGCCGTGTTCAGCCTGAGCTGGGATGAAGGTTTTACGCCAGCCGGCTTGTTCAGATCCGGAATACCGGTCAGGAAGATCGTTGAGAGATCGTTGCGAGGTGGATTGGGCACGTCGACGCCGAGGATGCTCTCTATGAGACGGGCCGGCTCCGGATCGAGCACGTACTTCGCAAACTGGCTGTCGAAGCGCGGCTCAGAGCCGTTCCAGCGGTTCTTGTCCTTCAGCGGAATGACCAGCTCGTTCACCAGCGGCATATCCAGACGCGAGAGCTGTACCCAGGGTCCTGAGGAGGAGCTCGGGTTGTTATTCTGCGAACCCGGCTGTCCTATCGGACGGAGGACGCTCATGCTCTGGCGGTAGGATGTAGTCCTGACGCCAATGGTGTTGCGATCGCCCGTCGTCAGCATCTCGATGGGCACCTGGATGGCGACGGTATGGACGTTCAGATCCGCGAGGTAGTCCTCGCCCTCGATCCCTTGCAGGAGGTCGAAGATGCCTCCGAGGTCGGCGAAGAACGGGTCGTCACGCGGCCCGGCGAAGACCTTGACGCCGTCCCCGATATCGTAGATGGCCTGATTGGCCACTTTGCGGTAGCCCTCAGGGTAGGAAACGGGACCCACGTTGGCCGGGGCGACCTGCCTGTTGCTTGCTATGACCTTGCCCTCACGCATCGGATCGTCGTGATCCCCGTCCCTGAGTACCGATAGGGAATAGAACTGCTCCTGGTTGAGGTTCTGGTCATTCAGCGAGGTGATCTGGCCTGTGTTGTAAAGGAAGGTGTTGCCGTTGTTGGTGCGATCCTGGAAACGGAACTGGAAGGAGAGGTCGTCTCTGGCATCTGCGTCGTTGTCGACGTTGATCTCGTAGAGGACGTCTCCACCGAACCTGTAGAAGTTCGGCCCTGCCGCTGCCACCTCCGCCGGTATGTAGTTTGCGATGAGCGTTACGCTGTTCGGCCTGTCGGGGCTGCGGAACGCGTACAGGTCGGTGGCATCGGCCAGCGGATCACCGCTTATATACGGCGCTTCTCTGTGCGATGAAGCGTCCGCCGACTTCGAGGTGCCAACGACACCGAGCGCTACCGCCGAGATAGCCAGCGCAAACAGGACGAGTACCAGTTGCCGCTTGCCTGCTCGTAGCGTCAGTGATTGCATGCTTTCTCCTCTCTATGTGCTAAGGTAACCGCGGGTTTCCAAAGCGCGGATACGGTTTGCGAACTCAGTAAAACCCTGTGCTCCAGGCGGTCCGCGCTCCCGCGGGTGGGGGCACTCTCTCTGCGCCCACCCTTTGTTGTTTGGATCTCCCTCCATCCGTTATCTCCCTAGTGCGGATACGCCACGACCCCAAGGGCGCCGAGCATGTACCACGACCCGAAGGCGAGACTCAAGGCACCAAGCGCCGGGGTAAAACGCTCGAAGTTCCTGGCGATGGGACCTCTGGCTATAGCGAGCCCGAATGCAGTCGAAAGCAGCGCCATCGAGACCGCCGTCCCGCCGGCGAAGATCACGAGCGCCCCGGTCGCCTGGGCTGGGTTGGGAATTGTAGAGAGCAACAACAGCGTTAGCCCGCCCGATCCGCCGATGCCATGCACCAGCCCGATACCATAGGAAGAGAGCGGTGTGCGGAGGGCGACGTTATGAGCATGCTCGTGCGAGGAGTCGGAATCGTGCGAGTGTACGTGGCGGTGAACAGGTTCGCCGTCGTGGCTGTGGGCGTGGGCGTGGAAGTGCCCGCGCCGCCAGCGAAAGAGCAACCGTGCGGCGAGGAGGATTATGATGACACCGATCAAAGCCTCCGCAGCCTGCTGCACAGGCCCCGGCAGGTAACGTCCCAACAACACGAGCGGAAGGCCGATGAGAACCAGGGACGTGCCGTGCCCAATCCCCCAGGAAAGACCCATCGAACCGGCCCTTCTCGCCCCGCCTCCCCTTTCGGAGGCGATGAGGGTGGTAACCGCTGCCAGGTGATCCGGGTCGGAGGCGTGGCGCAAACCCAGCGCCAGGCTGACCAGGAGTATGACCCAGAGGGCCGCAGGCCCGTGCAAGAAGCCCTCGAGCCAACCGTCTATCGTCGCCATACCCTCTCCCTTCCTCCACACAACCAGCCTCTTTCGTCCGGCGATGCGTATACGCTTGACGCGCAAACTCGGATCACAAACGTTACATTTTCAGGTTGTTTGGAAGAAATTCTCAGGAAGTCCGCAACGCCGCGCTTCGGACAACGTCCGAGCAACACTCGAAGACAGTCCGTTCGAGGGCGAGCACCGTAGAACGGCTCAGAGCGAGGGGAGTACAATGGGAATGAGGTGGCAAGAGGAGGAGCGCTCATGCCTTACGCGACGAACGCTCTGGATGGAAGCCGGGTGTACTTCGAGGACGACGGCGGCGATGGAGCTCCGGTCGTCCTGCATGGAGGGATAATTGACTCGGTTGATCTGGTGCGAGAGTCGAACATCGCCCAGGCACTACAGGAGCTGCCTACGGACGAGTTCCGCCTCATCTACGTCGCCCACCGCGGGGTCGGACGCAGTGACAAGCCTCACGAGGTGGAGGCATATGCGATGCCGTTGCGCGTGGCGGATGCGGTGGCGGTGTTGGATGAACTCGGCATCGAGCGCGCACACTTCATCGGTAATTCATGGGGAGGCAGGCTCGGCTTCGGGATCGGCGAACATGCGCCCGAGCGCGTGCTCTCGCTCGTGATCGGCGGCCAGCAGCCGTATGCCATCGATCCCGACGGCCCGCTTGCTCACGCCGCCACGGAGACGCTGGCCGAGTCGCGAAAGGAAGGCAGTATGGAGCCCTTCGTCGAGATGCTGGAGTCGTTCGCCGGTAGCCGTTTCCCGGATGCACTGCGGACGCGCTGGCTCGCCAACGACCCAGAGGCCATCGAGGCGGCGTGGAGCGCGGCAGTTGCCGAGGGGGCGATCTCCGAAGACCTTGGGGCGTGGGAACTGAGATGCCTCATCTACGTAGCGACCGGAGATGTCGACTTCCACGACCAGGCGCAGCAGGCGGCGAATGAGATCCCCAACGCGGAGTTCATCTCATTCGGAGAATCAGATCACGTAGGGGCGCACCTGGCCGAGGTCGATCCTGTGCTCGCCGCTGTTCTGCGCACGCTGCGCGCCAGTGGCTGAAAGCTCCACTGCCCCACCTCCTAGCCCATTTGAGTGATACCCCTGTCCCCATAGAGGCGTATGGTACGAATGTTACTGACAAAGGAGAACCATGGAACAACGCTCTCAGGGCCCGCGTATCCTCGGACCCAATGACGGGAAAACTGTCGACTTCGGATCTTTTGGCGTTCGATTTATGGTTTGGAGTGAGGAATCCGGCGGGGGATTCTCCCTCGTTGAGCATCCGATCCCCCCGCGGACGCTCGTCGCTCCGCTTCACCGGCACGCAAACGAGGATGAGTATAGCTTTGTCCTCGAGGGACGCATGGGGGCGCAGCTCGGCGATGAGGTTGTGCACGCGGAGGAAGGGATCTCGTCTTCAAACCCCGCGACCAGTGGCATACTTTTTGGAACGCCGGCGACGAGCCGTTGAGGATCCTTGAGATCATTTCCCCTGGAGGGTTCGAGCATGTGTTCAAGGAAATGGCTGATGATCCTGAGGCAATGGCTGGTGAGACGGCCTTAGCGCTCGATGCCCGGTACGGCGTGGAGGTCGATTACGAAAGCGTGGAGCGCCTCTGCGAAGAGCACGAGCTCGACTTCCCCGTTGAGGAATGAGGTTGCTCACGAGAACAGTAAACCAACCAGCGGCGCAATCGCAGCGATGTAACGCAGTAGTAGACGGTGCAGTTCTCAGAAAAAACCTAGCCTCGGCCCTCCCTCTTGCCCTTATTCACCGAGTTGCCTAGAAGGGGAATTCTCAGAAGTTGGACTTCCGATTTACGGCGTTCTAAGAAGTTCGCGTCGCCAAGGCCCTACACGGTTCACCTATCTTTTACCGAGGGTTTGCGCCCATTTAACAACGAGCCACGGGGGATGGTGTAGTTTGTCAGTGGACCTGGGAGTACTGCGGTCTTTCCCTCACAGCTTCCGGAGTCCGCAGCCTAGCGGCTGGACGCCTCCCCCCTCCTGTCCGCTGCTAGATTTACCCGTACTCTGTAGAATAGAGAGGGTTTTGGATGATGTACAGCAGATCCATCCGCACGTTTTGTGGCGTCCACCCGCTCCGTACTCGGACGTAGAGGAGCCAGCGGTTATCGATAGGGACGGCGTGCCCACGCTCTTAGTCCCCATCTCATTAGAGCGCGCAGCCTCAATTATCGCCGCTTTGGGCTACGAGGACATGGAGGCGCGTCCCGCCACACTAGAGGAGATCGAGGAGATTTGCACTATCCACGGCCTAGGATGCGTGGGCTTGTGTGGCCTCCACGGCGGTGACTTCATAAACGTGCTGCCCGCCGAAGCGCTGGGGCTAGTCCTGAAAGAATCAGATAGATGATGGGGGATGAGAGTTGTCAGGTAGGTGCCCGGAGCCTAGGGGTTTATCAAAGGGGTAGGCATGCGGAAAGGCTCCCAACTTAGACCAATTAGACCACATCTGTGGGGTAATCCTTCTCACGCCCCATCTCCGCCCTCCCGCGCGGCGGGCTTCTATTCATGAACTACAGGGAATTTAGATTCTCCGAAGTTGCTAGCCTTCAGCTAGCGGCGAAGCTCGGGTCCTTGCCAAGCCGACCTCAGAGAGCCACACCGTCGCCGTGTGCGCCAGCTGAGCCTTCCGACCCACAGGGAGCGCCCACTCGTCCGTAGCCCTTTCCAGTATGCCCGTCTGCACCACAAGCTGCCTATCCGCCACGTAACTCGTGAGCTTCCCCTGGCGCTTGAGCGCTTCCTCGAGGTCAACACCCACCGCCCAGTCGAAGGATACCCAGATGGTGCGACCTCCCTGGGCCGCGTCCTCGTAGTAGCGTCGCAGCGCCTCCACGTGATCTTCGTCTTTCTCCTCGGGCACAAAGTGCAAGCGGCCCTCTGCCTCCAGGCGCTCTACCTCGAGCCCCGCGCCCTCCCAATCGCTGCGTAGCTCCTCGACCGATGCCCCAGTCTCAGGGCCCAAGAACTTCGCCAGCGTTCCCCCGCGTACCTCGCCCACCCTAAAGAAAGCGGCGTCGAGTTGGTGGAGCTTCTCCGTAGTCTGGGCGCTCGCTAACACGTTGTCAGGGACGCGATAGAAGGAACGTAGCTGCCCGACCAGCGTGGCAGAGTGCTCGCCCCGGGCTAAGAACTCTTCCAAGGCCGAACGCCTAATGCGCCACGTGTTACCTAGCTTCAGGCAGGGTAGCCGCCCCTCCCGGCACCAACGGTAGATCGTCACGTCGCTAACCCGCAGGTAGTGGGATATCTGCGGCACCTCCAGTAGCTCATCTTTGGTGAAGTCCGCGTTCATGAGCCGAACGTTATCACCTGTGGCCAAGTGCGACCAACCTAGTTGCCTTCTCTGTTTCGTCCCACTCCGCTTTCTGCCCGACATGCCAGTCTTCAACTACTACATAGACGAGTCCGACCCCGACACAATCGTCCTGCGCCGTCAAGATGACGCCTTCGTAGCAGCCTTCAGTGTCCACGGAGCAACCAAGGAGGGCATCCTCGAGGCCACGAAGGAGGACTATCGAGCCCTAGTCGAAGCAAATAAGGACATCGTGGCCCCCTCAGGAACCGAGCAACGAAAGGGTGCTTAACACCGCGAGGCGGCTTATTCACCCAATTGCGTGGAAGGTGAATTCTCGGAAGTCCGCATAGCCACGGTCCAACACCTATGAGCGCACCGTCCTCAACTCGGCTGCCTTCGGGTATTATCCCGACTTCCTCATTATTAGGTACCGAACCCACAGATCAGGGCGAACTCTACCGCGCAGCGTGCGCTGCAATGCAGCTTTTGCAGGAGGACAGGCAGCAGCACACACAGCACGATATGCTTGACCCGCACGAGCGTAGAGTGCTCAAGCTGCTGCGCGATGCTATAAGAGCCGCGCACGGAGACCGCGAAAGGAGGAGGCGTATGGAAGTAGAGGAGAGGGTCTGCGAGGTTTGCGGAGGAGCGCTTGACCAGCAAGCCGCTGAGCGCATCGCTAAGGCGTTGGATGAAAGTCCGTTCTGGCACGAGATGCGTAAGGAGCCAGAACTTGTGGGGCTCCTGCACGAGCGCCGCCCAGACATCTTCGCGATGGCAATCGGTATGGAGGTCTGCACGGCCTGCCGCGAGAAGGCCCACAGAGAAGGCGGGTGGGCAAGCGACTCAGTGGCAGACTAGCAACCGTTGGGTGCGGACGAGTAGCGCAGCAACATTGTTGGAAGGCGCGTGCCTCCACAGCTGCACGAACGGCAAGGGAAGAAGATATCTTCCCCCTGGACGGTCGC
>OBLS010000693.1_pt1 | contig 12727 bp, 12 predicted proteins | sample 1519901 | NCBI WGS metagenome assembly OBLS01 (sample SAMEA3113585, study PRJEB22503) | soil metagenome
GGAGGGACGACAGCGCGCGGAGAGGGGTAGGGGGCTCCGCTGCCGCGGGCAGGAGGCTCACGAGACCGTGTATCGGACATTGGCAGAACCTGGTTGAACGCTTGGCCTTCCCTCGTTCGAGTGACGGCCCCACTGCCTGTTCGTGAGGTATCTACTTCTATTTTTCGGAAAACCGCGTAGGATCGGGCGGTTAGTTTTGGGGATCAGAGGGAGAGGAGCACCGTGAAGAGATTCAGTCGTCTCGGCGCGGCCGCGATTTCGGTTGCCGCCCTGGCAGTCCTAGTGTCCGCGGGTCCGTCAGCCGGCCACAGCCCGCAGAAGAAGTCCGCGAGCAGCGGGGCCAGATCTCAGAAGGCGATCATGTTCGCCTCCGACGGCATGCGTCCCGATCTGATGGAGCGGTACGCGCGGCTGGGGTTGATGCCGACGTACAAGGAGCTCATGAGGAAGGGCGTGCGCGGCCAGAACGGTCTGCTGCAGGCCTTCCCGCCAAATACCGGCGTCGGCTGGGCCACGCTCGCGAGCGGCACGTGGCCGAGCGAGCACGGCTCGACCAACAACACCTTTCACCGTACCGGCGACCTGTTCAACAACTCGACGAGCTTCGCCGCGACCGGCATTCTCCAGGCGGACACCATCCTCCAGGCCGCCGAGCGCGCGGGGAAGACGGTCGTGTCGGTTGAATGGGTCGCGGCGCGCGGGCTCACGCCGGCGCTCCAGGGCCCGGTCGTCGACTTCCGGACCTTCATCGGAGGCCGCGGCATCGTCCTCAACTACGACCTCCCCGGCCAGCCGGGACTAGCCAACAGCTTCGGCGTCCAGTACCAGCGGAAGGACCTCGCAGACGCGACGGGCTGGACGAACGTCCCGGCGTCGGCCGCTGGCAGCCCGGCGAAGGAGACGACGTTCACGCACAACAGCAGCCAGCTCCCGGGCAACGGCGTCTGGGACGTCTACATCTACGACTCGACGGCCGACGGCGCCGTCAACTACGACCGCGTGGTCATCGTCAACAACACGGCCGCGAAGAACGGCAGCGCCGGCACGACGCTCGTTCGCGGCCAGTGGGCGGACAAGAAGGTGACGCTCGTCTCCGGTTCGCTGGCGGGCAAGACGGCGGGCTTCTACGCGAAGCTGATCGACCTTGCGCCCGACCTGTCCAAGTTCCGCCTTTACTTCACTTCAGTCCAGCGCGTGAATGCGACGTACAACGCGCTGGGGACCGCCGGCTCCGACGCCTTCGCCGAGACCCTCGCGCGGGATTTCCCGACCTCCACCGCCGCGGATTTCGCGCCGCTCGAAGCCCTGATCGTCGACGAGGACACCTACGTCGAGCAGGGCTTGGCGTGGAAGGACGCACACTGGGCGTACCTGCGGTACATCTTCGAGACCCTCGGCGTGCGGCCCGACCTGCTCATGCTGGGCACTCCCGTGACCGACGAGTTCAGCCACCAGTTCATGGGCCTCGTAACACCTACGGACATGGACGGTCGCCCGAACCCGTACTTCGACGACGTGAACGGCGACGGCACCAAGGACGATCGAATCGCCGCGCGCGAGGGCTACATCCGCGCGTCCTATCAGGAGGCCGACCAGACGCTCGCGCTCGGGCGCGCGCTGATGGGCAAGAAGGACACGACCGTCTTCGCCTCGTCCGACCACGGCTTCGCGCCGCAGTGGTACGCGGTCAACACGAGCAAGGTCCTGCTCGACGCGGGTCTGCAGACGGCCGAGCAGAACTCCAACTGCCGCTGGTCGGCGCCGGCGTTCCCCGGTGTCCCGGCGGGGACGAAGGTGAAGGAGTGTCACGCCGGCGGGACGGCACAGATCTACATCAGCCTCGCCGGCCGCGACCCGGGCGGCGTCGTCGCTGCGGCCGACTACGAGGCCGTCCGCAACCAGATCATCGACGCCTTCGAGAACCTGACGGACCCGGCGAACCCGGGCGCGAAGGTCGTCGACAGGGTCTACAAGAAGGAGGAGCTGCGGAACGTCGACGGGACCGACGGGCTGCACCCGAGCCGTAGCGGCGACGTGGTGGTTGTCTACCGACCGCCCTACCAGAGCGACGCCGCCACGCCGGGTCAGCGGATTGCCTTCTCGCAGTTCTTCGGCCAGCACGGCTACCGCCCGGACCTCGTCGACCTGGCGCACAACGTCAACCTGCACGGGACCTTCGTCGCCGCGGGGCCGGGCATCCGCCACCGCTCGCACGGCGTCAAGGGCATCCAGGCGATCGACGTCGCGCCCACCCTGTGCTTCGTCCTCGGGATCCCCGGTCCGCAGAACGCCCGGGGGCGGATCCTCTACGACATCGTCAAGCACACGGGCGATACCCGCGAGCTGACGATCCTCAACATCAGCGACTTCCACGGCCAGCTGGTCGAGCTCAGCGAGGCGGCCGACACGCTAAGCGCCTCCGGGACGATCAACCAGGCGTACGGCATCGGCGGCGCCGCCTTCCTCAAGCCGTGGTTCGATGCGTATCGCGACGAGGCGGACATGTCGCTCACGATCGCCGGCGGTGACTCCGTCGGGGCCAGTCCGCCCATCTCGAGCCAGTTCGGCGAGAAGACGACGATCGAGATGATGAACCGGATGGGCTTCGACGCCGACGGACTTGGCAACCACAACTTCGACACGGGCGAGGCATACCTGCGCAACACGCTGATCCCGCTCGCCGACTACTCGTTCCTGTCGGCCAACATCGTCGATGCCGGTGGGAAGACGCCCGCGGAATGGTCGCCTTCGCAGGTGTTCGAGTTCCACGGGGCGAAGCTGGGCCTGATCGGCTTCTCGAACGAGGACATCCCACAGCTCACCTTCCCGGGCGCGCTAGGGCCGTTCCACGTGGAGAACGCGACTGCGGCCGTGAACGCCGAGGCGGCGAGGCTCGCCAAGAAGACGGACGCGATCGTGGCCTTCGGTCATCTCGGGGCCGAGTCCGGCACGCTTACAAGCCCGGCCGGGCCGCTCGTAAACCTGGCCGACAACGTCGCCAACGTCGACGCCGTCGTCGGCGACCATACGAACCTGCAGGTGCTCGCGACGCGTCCGAACGGCGTGCTCGTGACCGAGAACCTGAGCAAGGGCGCCCGCTTCACGCGGCTGCGTCTCGTCGTGGACAAGAGCGAGAAGCGGGTGGTCTACAAGACGGCAGACTTCCACAAGCCGTGGGGCATCGGCGTCACACCTGATCCCGCGATCCAGGCGCGCATCGACGAGCTGAACGCGATCCTGGCGCCGATCCTCGGCGTCAAGGTGGGGGACTCGACCGTGGCGATCCCGCGGGCGGACGCGTGCGGCCGATCTGACGGGCGGCTCTGCGAGTCGCTCGTGGGCGACGTCGTCACAGACTCGATGCGCACCGCATTCGACACCCCGACGTTCCCGGTTCCATTCGCGGTCACCAACTCGGGTGGACTGCGTGCGGGCCTGACCTGCCCGACAGTGGATGTCACGACCGACTTCTGTCCGGCCTACACGCCGCCGCCGTACCTGATCACCCTTGGTCAGGTGGTCGGCGTCTTGCCGTTCGGAAACGTCGTCGCTACGGCGGGCGTAACCGGCACGCAGCTGAAGACGATGCTCGAGAACGGCGTTTCGCGTAGCGTGGACTCAACGACGCTCGCGAACTCGCCGCAGGGCCGCTTTCCACAGGTGTCCGGCCTCTGCTTCACATACGACATCGCCGCGCCTTCGGGTAACCGCGTGACGTCAGTGCTGAAGGCGGACACGACGGGAGCCTGTCCGCCGGGCTCGCCCTCGGTCGGTCTGGGAGCGGCCGATCAATACACCGTTGCGATCAACGACTTCATGGCGTTCGGCGGCGACGGATATCCGAACCTGGTGTCGCAGCTGAACACGCCGTCCGTCAAGACGATGGACGCGCGGCTCGCCGAGTACATCGGCGAGCAGCCCGGTGACACGATCAGCCCGTCGATTCAGTCGCGCGTCCGCTGCGTCGATGGGAACGGCGCGACGGCGCCGAACTGTCCCGCCGGATCGCCGTAATGACGTAGTCAGCTGCGGAGCCCGCCGCTTCGGCGGCGGGCTCCGCGTCATCGGCCGCGGGGCAAAGCCCCGCGGCCTCCGTCGGTCGGCATCGCAAGCGATGCCTTAGAGTCCGCGCGTGGATCTCGGCGACGTCGTCTACATCGTCGTGGTCGGGCTGGTCATCGGCGCGCTCGGCAGGCTCGCCGTACCTGGGCGCGACCCGATGCCGATCTGGCTGACGATCCTCGTCGGTCTGATCGGAGCATTCGTCGGCGGGGCGATCGCCGTGTCCCTGGGCTTCGGCGGCGGCGGCATCTTCATCGTCTCCGTTCTCGTCGCCACCCTCCTCGTAATCGCCTACCGCAAGTTCGTACAGAAGCGCCCGATCACGGGGCCGGGGTCACGCGCCTAGTTTCCCGTGTTGCCTAGCCGGGAATGCCGCTGAGGTCAACTCGAAGGGAGACGAAATGGGAATCATCGCGTTCATCATCCTGGGGCTGATCGCAGGCGCGATCGCGAAGGCGATTCTGCCCGGGGACGATCCCGGTGGCTTCATCATCACCGCGATCATTGGCATCGTCGGCGCGATCCTGGGAGGATTCCTCGCTCAGGTGCTGTTCGACGCTGATCCGCTCGACGAGTTCTTCGACATCAGCTCATGGCTGACGGCGATCGTCGGCGCGATCATCCTCCTGGTCATCTACCGGATGGTCGTCGGGAGGCGACCGGTCACCTAGCCCCGGACCGCGGGGCGGAAAGGAGCAGCATGGGTGGGATCAGCGTGGGTGGGATCCTCGTGATCGTGGGAATCGTGCTCGCGATCGTATGGAACCTCTGGATCGGCCTGATCATCGCGTTGATCGGCCTCATCGCCTTCGGCGGGTTCGCTAGGGGCCGCTGGTACTGAACGTCTCCGGCACCGGGGCCGGCTGGGAGGCGAGCGGCTCGCGACCGCGCGGGAAGCGGCGGATCGCGGTGAGCCCCCAGTCGTCCCCGCGCCAGATGTAGGTCTGCACCGACAGCGCGTCCTCCTCGCTTTCGTAGACGAGTAGCCCTCGCGCCTCGCCGCGCCGGTTGGGGCGCGGCTGTCCGAGCCCCGGCGCGATCGCGACGACGGCGCCGCGGATCTCCCCGGACACGACCTCGAACTCGTGCCGCTCGCTGACCGCCGCCTGGTGGATGTGGCCGGCCAGGATCAACTCGGCTCCGGCGTCGACGAGCCCCGCGAGCACGCGGCTGCGGTCGCGGACCGGCCGTTTTCGTGAGCGCCACGGTGCGCCGAGGAGATGGTGGTGGAGCACGACGATCCTCAGCGTTCCCGGCGCCGCTTCGGCGAGACGCCGGGCAGCCTCGTCTAGGTGCGGGCGATGGATTCTTCCGGCCTGGTGGAGCCAGGGACGCACGGAGTTCAAGCCGACGATGTGCAGCCGCTCCGATCGGTAGGTGGGCTCCGTCATCTCCCAGTGACGCTCAAACTGCTCGTAGGTGCGCGTGAAGCGCGCGATCGGCGTGTACGGGATGTCGTGATTACCAGGCACGGCGAAGACGGGTCGACCAAGGCTTTTGAGGAACTCGGCGGCGCGGTCGTGTTCTTCGGGACGGCCCCGGTGGGTGAGGTCACCGCTCGCGATGATCAGCTCGGGATCGACCCGCTCGATCAGGTCCGCGAGACCAGGCTCGATCCGCGGCTCCTCATGCGAGCCCACATGGAGATCCGAGAGGTGAAGGAGTCGTGTCCGGGGCGGGGACACCGCCGGGGCAGGCTATACACTCAGATCGTGGTCGACGAGCCGACCGAGATCTTCGACGACCTCTACCTCGGGCTCCGAGCAGGGGGCGCGCTGCGCAAGAAGCGGCGCGGAGAGCCGTTGACGACCGAGGAGGAGGAGGCGCTCGGGCGCTGGCAGCGCCTGGCACGCGTGCGGAAGGCGGTGGCGCTCGGCGCGTTCACGCTCGGCACCTTCGGCCTGGGCTTCACCATCGGCGGCTTGGTCTTCGGCCGCTGGCGCCGCGCATAGCGCCTAACTGCGGGTCTCCGCGTCCTGGGCCGGGAAGAGCACGGTCGGGACGTCCTGCTCCGCCGGATCGCGGTCCATGACGACCACCTCGAACAGCGTTCCGACGACCGCCGCGAGCGGAATCGCGAGCAGGACGGCCAGCTCGCCGAAAAGGATTGCGGAGGCGGCGACCGAGACGATCACGAGGAGCGGCGAGAGACCGACCGCGTCTCCGAGGACGTGCGGGATCACGAGGTAGTCCTCGAGTAGGCGGACGACGAGGACGATCAGCCCGGCGGCAATGCCGACCCCGACGGATTCGGTGAAGCCGACACCCACGGCCAGCGCCCCGGCGGTGAGAGGGCCGATGACCGGGACGATCTCGACGACGCCGGCGAACGCGGCGATCAGGAGCCAGAACGGCAGTCCGATCGCCCAGAAGCAGATCGAGAGCACGGTGGCGACGAGCAGGATCAGCACGGCCTGTCCTCGGACATACGCCCCCAGCTTCAGGTCGATCAGGTCCCAGGTATCGCTGACGATCTTCCGGCGTGATCGCGGGAGGACGGACGTCACGAGCCGAACGGCGTCGTCTCGCTCGAAGATCCAGTAGGCGGCGCAGGCGAAGACGAAGAAGATGCCGACGGCGATCTCGAACCCGAGCACGGTCAGTTCGAGTGCAGGGTCGAAGAGATCTTCCACGCGGGGAAGGCGTTCGAGGCGCTGGTCGACCCAGCCGAGCACCTCGCCTTTGAAGCCCGTTTCGTCGCGGGCTTCGCCGAGCGCATCCTGCACTTGGTCGACCGCGCGCGGGACGACCGCCCAGAGCAGCAGGCTGACGATGGCGGCGAAGGCGGCGTAGTGGAGGAGGACGCCGACACCGCGTGGGATCCGTCTCCGGTGGAGAGCGTCGACGGAGGGACGCAGCGCCGCTGCCAGCGTGAACGCGAAGAACAGCAGGACGATCAGCAGCTTCAGCTCCCAGAGAGCGAGCGCGGTGACGACGACCGCGGTCACGACGGTCGCGATCACGAACGTGCGGCGCGCAGTTTCGCTCACGGAGGAGGTTTGGCCTGGTTGCCGCGAGCGCAAACCCGCAGGAAACGGCGCGGTTCCGACGAACGGCGCGAGCGTGCTCGCGGATGCGCACGAAGAGATCTGTTTAGAGGCCCGGAGGCATGGGATCGTCCTCGTGCGGCCGCTCGTCTGGTCCGTCGTGCTCGCCGGGGTCGGCGGCGTGCTCGTGACGCTCCCGCGGCCCGTTTCCGTGGTCGGGACAGCTGTCGTGGCGCTGGGCGTGCTTGTCGGGCTGCGTGCGGTCTGGAAGTGGGAGCGCACACGGGTCGTCGTGACAACCGAGAAGGTGTTCGTCGTCAACGGCACGTTGCGGCGGCGGGCTCGTGCGGTGCGGCTGGCAGCTGTGGAGGCGGTCGAGCTCGAACAGTCTTTCCCGGGTCAGCTGCTCGGATACGGAACGGTCGTCGTCGGCCCGCTCGCGCTCGATCACATCCCCCGCCCGAAGCGCCTCTACCACCTAGTAGAACGCCTCACGGGCTAGCCCGTTCGAGCCACGACGAGTGTCTGACACTCGCCGCGGCTCTCGAAGCCGTGTCGAATTGGTGAAGGAGGTGGAACGGCGGGGGGTTCAGGCGCCGGTGGATGCATAGCGTCCAAACCCAATAGCTCGAATTCGCCGCTCCGACTTGCCGCCCGGGTTCTTCCAGGTCACTACAGAGTTGCGTTTACCCCCGATTACGCTCAAGGGAGAGGACGCTCGTGCAGGCGACCCCTCCGAGCAGGAGGGTGGTAGATGCCAAGATCTCCTGAGGAACGAAGTCCAACAGGGGCAGGGGAGCAGTGTGCTAGCGGTACGGCTGCACGATGACGGCTTGAAGGTTGAGGAGATCGAGACGCCGTCGCCGGATCCGGGCGAGGTGCTGGTGCGCGTGCATGCGGCAGCGATTACACGTGACGAGCTGGAGTGGCCGGTCGATCGACTGCCGGCGATTCCGTCTTACGAGCTTTCGGGCGTTGTCGTCGGCAGCGGTGACGAGGTATATGCGCTCACGCCTTTCGATCGCGACGGCGTGGCTGCCGAGTACGCCGTCGTCCCAGCCGATGTGCTTGCACCGAAGCCCTTGCGGCTGAGCCACGTCGAGGCGGCAGCTCTGCCGATGGGCGGGCTGACCGCCTGGCAAGCACTGTTTGTGCACGGGCGGCTCGCCCGAGGCGAGCGGGTGCTGGTCACGGGCGCCTCGGGCGGGGTTGGGCACATCGCCGTCCAGCTTGCGCGACACGCCGGCGCAGCGGTCGTGGAGAGCGGTCCGGTCGATCTGGTCTTCGACACTCGTGGCGGCGAGGTCCCCGCTGGCGAGCGCGTGGTCACGATCGCAGAGGAGATGCCGGGCGCGATCTACTTCATCGTCGAACCCGACCACGAGCAACTGCTGGAGTTGAGAACGCTCGTGGACGCAGGCGAGCTTCGCGCGGAGGTCGACTCGGTTTTTCCGCTCACGGAGGCCCGGGCGGCGTTCGAGCGAGTCGCGGGCCGCGGGAAGCGTGGCAAGGTCGTGCTCGAGGTTGGCACTGACTAGCCGGCGGGTGCGGCCGTGACCTCTGCCGTGGATGCATCGAACTCCGAGCGTCCACCGTGACGCCGCAAGGGGCACAGCTCCATCTATCGAACGCCCACGGACCACTGCCTGCACCATGAACAAGAAGAAGCGAGACTAGCTCGGGGGTCATTCCCGAACGCTCGCCCAGCTGAGAGATATCGACATGGGATCCCTCGTGCCTCGCGGGCAGGGGGTGATCTTTGGGATCCGCGAGAATGGCCACGTGGCGGTTCAACGGATGGACAATGTCGGCATTGTCGTCGATGACCTCCCGGCGGCGATCGCGTTCTTTCGTGAGCTCGGCCTCGAGCTCGAGGGGCGAGCCATGATCGAAGGAGACTGGTCAGGGCGCGTCACTGGACTGCGCGACCAGCGCGTCGAGATCGCGATGATGCGTACGCCGGACGGCCACAGTCGGCTCGAGCTCTCGCGATTTCTGGCGCCGCCTGTGGTCGCCGATCACCGGAACGCTCCGGTGAACGCGCTGGGCTATCTGCGTGTCATGTTCGCGGTGGACGATCTCGACGATACGCTCGCCCGGCTCCGGAAGCACGGTGCGCAGCTCGTCGGCGAAGTAGTCCGGTACGAAGACGTGTATCGGCTCTGCTACATCCGGGGGCCCGAAGGACTTCTCATCGGACTGGCCGAGCAAATCGGCTGACGCCGGACACGCTCTGGCGTCATTCCGCAACGCTGGCGCAAGCGAGCGTCACGCGGCTGGCAGCTGGCGGTCCCCGTGGAAGACGGCTTCGACGTTGTTCCCGTCCGGGTCAATGACGAACGCTGCGTAATACCCGGCGTGGTAATGCGGGCGAAGACCCGGCGCGCCGTTGTCGCGGCCGCCGGCTTCGACAGCGGCGCGGTGGAACTTGTCGACGGTGGCTCGGTCGGCTGCGGCGAAGGCCACATGAACGGGAGCGGCCGGGGGTTCCCCTTCCCCGATCCAGAAATCTCCACCGCCCTCGATGGCGAACCCAGGCCCCTGCGAGCTCTCCACTACCTTCACTCCGAACGGCTCGAGGGCCTGCTCGTAGAAGGTGCGGCTGCGTCTCACGTCACGTACTCGCAGGGCCAAGTGGTCGATGAGGGGAAGCGTCACGGGCAGCCGACCCTACCGCTAGAACCAGCGGATCGAGTCGGTGACTACAGAGTCGTCTTATCCCCGACTGGCTGGAACTACGGATTCGAGGCCGATAGCTTCCCCGTGTGACAAAACGACCTCTGGACACAGTGCGTGGTGCGGAAGCGGCCAGGGAGCTCAAAGAGTTGCGCGCCAAGCGCATCCTTATCAGAGCCGCAGAGCTCGGTTACATCACGGAGGTGAGGTGCGGGATGCCCGAGTGCTTCTGTCCAGAAGAGCTGGGCGGTCCTCGTCACTTCGAACCGGTCTCTGCCGAACTGTCCGACTGGTCGCCGACCCACGAGTATTTCCCAATCCCAAAGCGAGAAGGAGGAAAAGCAACTCCCGACAACACGATCCTTGCCCACCGCCTGTGCAACAGGATCGACTATTCGAAGGCCGTTGCCGAGATCACACCGGAGAGATCTCGAGAGAATCAGAAAAGCTCGCGAGACGGCCACCGCGGCGAACGTGTCGTCTGACGAGAACCTGCGGATCGAGTCGGCGACCGCTCGCTCGATCCCGGAGACGATGCTCTTCCGCGACGACCGCGACCGGCTGCTCTTCATGCTCCACCTCGGACGAGCCGTAAAACGCGCAGGCCTCAAGATCCACGCCTACTGCGTGATGGAACGCACTATCACGTCGTCGTTGAGGGGTCGCCCGACCAGCTCTCCCGCGCCTTCCACTGGCTGAACAGCCACTACGCGCGCGAGTACAACGCGCGACACGGACGGCGCGGGTCGCTCCTGTCCGAGCGCTTCGCCTCCTGGGTGATCCAGGACGAGGATCACCTCGCGGCGACGATCGAGTACGTGCTGGCGAATCCCGTCCGCGCCGGCCTGGTCGACCGTCCCGAGGATTGGCCCTGGAGCAGCCGAGCCGAACACTTGTTCGCACCCGAACCCACGGCTAAACTGGCCGGTTATGCCTCAGGACGAACTCGTCGTTCACGGCGCCCGCGAGCACAACCTCAAGGACATCACTGTCCGCCTGCCCCGGAATCGGCTGATCTGCATCACCGGGCTCTCGGGATCCGGCAAGTCGAGCCTCGCCTTCGACACGATCTACGCCGAGGGACAGCGGCGCTACGTCGAGTCGCTCTCCGCGTACGCGCGCCAGTTCCTCCAGATGATGGAGAAGCCCGACGTCGACTCGATCGACGGTCTCAGTCCCGCGATTTCGATCGACCAGAAGACGACGTCGCGGAACCCGCGTTCGACGGTCGGCACCGTCACCGAGATCTACGACTACCTCCGGCTTCTGTACGCCCGAGTGGGACGCCCGCATTGCCCCGTGTGCGGCCGCCCGATCGCCGGGCAGAGCATCGAGGCGATCGTCGACCAGATCCTCCAGCTCGCGGAGGGCACGCGCTTCACCGTCAATGCCCCCGTCGTCCGCGACCGCAAAGGGGAGTACAGAGAGCTGCTCGACGAGCTCAGGCGGGACGGCTTCACGCGCGTGAAGGTGGACGGCGAGCAACACCTGCTCGAAGACGAGATCGTCCTCGACAAAAAGTTCAAGCACACGATCGAGGTCGTGGTCGACCGGCTGCGGATGAAGCCCGACCTCCGCACGCGCCTGTTCCAGTCGACGGAGACCGCGATCAATCTTGCCGAGGGCCTCGTCGTCGTCGACCTCCTCGACGAGGACAAGCAGCTCACCTTCTCCGAGCGCTTCGCCTGCCCCGATCACGGCGTCTCCCTGCCCGAGCTGCAGCCTCGGATCTTCTCCTTCAACTCGCCCCACGGCGCCTGCCCGCGGTGCACGGGCCTGGGAGCGCAGCAGGAGATCGACCCCGACCTGCTCGTGCCGGATCCGACGCTGCCGCTCGCCGAGGCGCTCGTTCCGCTGTCAGGGAACTGGTACGAGGCCGTGATCCAGGCCGTCGCCGACAAGTGGGAGATCGACCTGGACACTCCCTGGCAGGACCTGCCTCAGGAGCAGCAGGACCTGTTTCTCTACGGCACGGGCGGCGAGCGCGTCTACGTCAGCTACCGGAACCGGATGGGCCGGAAACGGTCGTACATGCTCGCCTTCGAGGGCCTGGTCTCCAACCTCCAGCGCCGCTACCGGGACACGGACTCGTCGTCGATGCGCGAGCGGATCGAGGAGTACATGAGCTTCCGACCCTGCCCCGAGTGCAACGGCGCGCGGCTGAAGCCGGAAGTGCTCGCCGTCACCGTCGGCGAGCTGAACATCCACGAGTTCACGAGGATGTCGGTCACCCGCGCGCTCGAGTTCCTGGCCGAGCTCGAGCTGAACGAGACCGAGCATCTGATCGGCGCGCGGATCATCAAGGAGATTCGCGAGCGGCTGACCTTCCTCGACAACGTCGGCGTGGGCTATCTCCAGCTCGACCGGGCCTCGGCCACGCTGTCGGGCGGCGAAGCCCAGCGGCTGCGGCTGGCGACGCAGATCGGATCGCAGCTCGTCGGCGTCCTCTACATCCTCGACGAACCGTCGATCGGGCTCCACCAGAGAGACAACGGCAGGCTGATCGGGACGCTCGAGCGACTCCGCGACCTCGGCAACACCGTGCTCGTGGTCGAGCACGACGAACAGATGATGCGGTCGGCCGACTGGCTCGTGGACATGGGCCCGGGCGCCGGTGAGCACGGAGGTCACGTCGTCGCCGAGGGCCCCGCGGGGAAGATCGAACGCAACGCCAAGTCGATCACGGGCCAGTACCTCGTGGGCGCGCGCGAGATCCCGGTGCCCGAGCGGCGGACCGAGGACGTTGGCTCGTTCTGGGTTCGCGGGGCCTCGATGCACAACCTGAAGGGAATCGACGTCGAGTTCCCGGTCGGGAAGCTCGTCTGCGTGACCGGGGTCTCGGGCTCCGGGAAGTCGACGCTCGTGAACGAGATCGTCTACAAGGCTCTCGCGAACAAGCTCCATCGCTTCCGCGTCAAGCCCGGCGACCATCTCGGCTGCGAGGGAATCGAGTGCTTCGACAAGGTGATCGACATCGACCAGTCGCCGATCGGGCGGACGCC
>OBLS010000694.1_pt1 | contig 12721 bp, 14 predicted proteins | sample 1519901 | NCBI WGS metagenome assembly OBLS01 (sample SAMEA3113585, study PRJEB22503) | soil metagenome
CGGCGGGGTCGGCGGTCGGGGATGCGGTCCGCAAGGCGTTCCCGGAGGCGGCCGACCTGGCCAGCGACCTGTCGGACCGGCGCAGGTTCCGGGCCTGGGCCGAGCTGCGGCAGGGGCGGCGGATGGTGGTGGTCGGGGGTCGGTCCAGCGTGCTGGCGCCGCTGCCGGCGCTGGGGTGCGTGATCGTGGACGACGAGGCCAACTTCGCCCACAAGGAGCAGCGCAGCCCCCGGTTCCACACCCGCGAGGTGGCGCTGCGCCGGGCCGCCACCGCCCGGGCGCTGTGCGTGCTCACCGGGACGGTGCCGTCGGCCGAGGCCCTGGCGGCCATGCAGGCCGGCCAGTGCCGGCTGCTGGCACCCGACCGGGCGGCCGAGCGGGCCGCCCGCCCGCTGGTCGAGGTGGTCGACCCCGACGACGAGGGCCCGACCGCGGCCCGCCTCCATCCCCGCGGCCTGGCCGCCGTCCGGGCCGCCCTGGCCCGCGACGAGCCGGCGTACGTGCTGGTGCCGCGGCGGGGCGGGGCCGACCCGGCCGCGCCCGGGGCCCGCAGCGCCGGCCAGGTCGCGGCCGAGCTGGGCCGCATCCTGCCCGGGGTGCCGGTGTGGCGGCTGGACCGGGAGGTGGTCGACCCGGGCATGGTGCCGCCCTGGGCCGGGCGGCAGCCGGGCGTGGTCGTCGGCACCGTGGCCGGGGTCAAGGACCACCCGCCGCTCACCGGCTGCCGCACCGTGGTCGTGGTCGGCGCCGACACCGCCCTCGGCCAGGCCGAGGTCCGGTCGGCCGAGGAGGCCTACCGGACCTGGAGCCGGGCCGCCACCTGGTGCGGCCCCCGCGGCGGCGCCGGCCGCCTCGTCCTCCAGACCCGCCACGGCGGCCACCACGCCGTCCAGGCCCTGGTCCGCTGGGACCCGGAGTTCTTCTGGCGCCACGAGCTCCCGCGCCGGGTCGAGCTCGGCTTCCCCCCGGCCAGGCGCCTGGTCCTGGTCGAAGGGCCCGAGCCGGGCGAGGCCTCGGCGGCCATGGCCGCCCTGGCCGCCGCCCTCGGTCCCAAGGTCGAGCTGCTCGGCCCGGCGGAGATGGGCAGAGGCTGGCGTATCATCGCCAAGGTCGAGGACGCCGAGTCGGCGGCCAGGGCCCTGCGCCCCCTGCTCGTCGAGGCGTCCCGGGCCGGCGGCCCCCGCATGTCGGTGGACGTCGAGCCCCTCGAAGTCCTGGCCGTCCCCCGCTAGCACCACCGTCGCAGAGGAGAACCGAACCCAGTGGCAGTGCTCGAGATCCGGCTGTTCGGCGACCCGGTCCTGACCCAGAAGTCGGACCCGGTGACCCGGTTCGACGCCGAGCTGGCCCGCTTCGGCGACGACCTGCTGGAGACCCTCCGGGCCGCCTACGGCGTCGGCCTGGCCGCGCCGCAGGTCGGCGTGCTCAAGCGCATGTTCGCCTACGACATCCCGCCCAACGAGGAGACCGGCGAGCACCCGTTCGGGGTGCTGGTCAACCCGGTCATCACCCGCTGGGAGGGCGAGCAGGACGGCGAGGAGGGCTGCCTGTCCTTCCCCGGCATCTACTACGCCTGCAAGCGGGCCATGGAGGTCACCGTGGACGCGGTCGACCTGGGCGGCCAGGCGCTGCGGGTGGACGGCGAGGGGCTGCTGGCCCGCTGCATCCAGCACGAGGTCGACCACCTGGACGGGGTGCTGTTCATCGAGCGGCTGTCCCGGGGCGACCGCAAGCGGGCCCTCAAGCAGTGGCGCGAGCGGGAGTTCGACCTCGAGTTCGAGGGCATCGCCCCCCACCTGCACCGGTCGGACCTCACCATCAAGCCCGACAAGACCCTGTAGCGAGGCTGGGCGTGCGGGTCGTGTATCTGGGCACGCCGGCGGCGGCGGTGCCGCCGCTGGAGGCGCTGCTCGCCTCCGCCCACGAGGTGGTGGCCGTGGTCACCCGGCCCGACCGGCCCCGCGACCGGCGGAGCGGGACGCCGCTGCCCTCGCCGGTCAAGCAGGCCGCCCAGGCGGCCGGGCTGCCGGTGCTGGAACCGCCCACCGGCCGCGACCCGGAGCTGCCCCGGCGGCTGGCCGGGACCGGGGCCGACATCGGGGTCGCCTGCGCCTTCGGCTACCTGCTGCCCGACCCGGTGCTGGCCGCCCTGCCCAGGGGCATCATCAACCTCCACTTCTCGCTCCTGCCCGCCTACCGGGGGGCCGCCCCGGTGCAGCGGGCCCTGCTCGACGGCGCCGAGGTCACCGGGGTCACCACCTTCGTGATCGACGCCGGCATGGACACCGGGCCGATGCTGCTGGCCGCCGAGGTGACGGTCGGCCCGGAGGAGGACGCCGGCGCCCTGACCATGCGGCTGGCCGAGGTCGGGGGCCGCCTGACCGTGGAGACCCTGGACGCGCTGGAGGCCGGCCAGGTCGAGCCCCGGCCCCAGCCGGAGACCGGGGCCAGCCTCGCCCCCAAGGTCACCGGCGAGGAGGCCCGGCTCGACTTCGGCCGGCCGGCCCGCCGCCTGGCCGACGCCGTCCGCGCCTTCACCCCGGCCCCCGGGGCCTGGACAACCCACCGCGGCCGGCGCCTCAAGGTCAGCCGGGCGGCGGTGGCGGGACCCGGGGGGTCTGGGGAGGGGACCGGCCAGCTGGACCCGGGCCGGCTCGCCGTCGACCCAGGCGGCCGCCTGCTCGTCGGGACGGCCGACGGCGCCCTCGAGCTGGTCGAGCTGCGCCCCGAGGGCCGCAAGGCCATGTCCGGGGCCGAGTTCGCCCGCGGCGCCCGCCTCGGCCCCGACGAATGGCTGGGCCCGTGACCGCCGGCCGCCCCCGCGGCCCCCGCGGGGCGAGCGGGTCGCGCCGCCCCCGCCCGGCCGAGGCGACCGCCCAGCCCAGCGCCCGGCGCCCACCGGCCAGCGCCCGGGACGTCGCCCTGGCGGCGCTGGAACGGGCCGACGGCGGGGCCTACGCCAACCTGGCCCTGCCGCCGCTGCTGCGACGGTCGACCCTGAACCCCTCGGAGCGGGCGGCCGCCACCGACCTGGTCTACGGGTCGCTGCGGATGCGGGGCGCCCTCGACTTCGCCCTGGCCCCGCTGTCCCGCCAGCCCCTGGACCGGCTGGAGCCGCTGGTCCTGCGGGGCCTGCGCCTGGGCGCCTACGAGCTGCTGTTCGGGGGCACGGCCACCCACGCGGCCGTGGCCGAGACCGTCGGGGCGGTGGCCAGGGCCGGCCACCGCGGCCAGGCCGGCTACGTCAACGCCGTGCTCCGCCGCCTGGCCGCCGCCCCGCCCGCCTGGCCCGACCCGGAGCGCGACCCGGTCGGCTGGGCCACCACCCGCGGCTCCCACCCGGCCTGGATCGTCGAGGAGGCGCTGGCCCGCCTGGGCCCGCGGGAGCTGGTCGCCCTGGTCGAGGCGGACAACACCCGGCCCGAGGTCAGCCTGCGGGCCACCCCCGGCCGGACCACCCGCGACGAGCTCCTGGCCGAGCTGGCCGAGGCCGGCCTGGCCGCCCGCCCGAGCCCGCTCAGCCCCGACTGCGTGACCCTGGAGCGGGGCGACCCGGGAGCCCTGGCCGCCGTCCGCGAGGGCCGGGCGGTGGTCCAGGACGCGGCCTCGGCCCTGATCGCCCCGGCCGTCGGCGCCAGCCCCGGGGACCTGGTGGCCGACCTGGCCGCCGGCCCCGGCGGCAAGGCCGGCCACCTGGCCGCCCTCGGCGCCCGGGTCCTGGCCGTCGAGCGCAACCGGCGCCGGGCCCGCCTGGTCGCCGACACGGCCAGCCGACTCGGGGTGGCCGACCGGCTCCACACCGTGGTCGCCGACGGCCGCCACCCGCCGCTGCGCCCCGGCCAGGCCGACGCCGCCCTGGTCGACGCCCCCTGCACCAACCTGGGCAGCCTGCGCCGCCGCCCCGAGGCCCGCTGGCGCCACGGGCCCGACGACGTCGCCGGGCTGGTCGAGCTCCAGCTCGCCCTGGTGGAGGCGGCCGCCGACGCCGTCCGGCCCGGCGGGACCGTCCTGTACTCGGTCTGCACCTGGACCACGGCCGAGACCGAGGAGGTGGTCGCCGAGCTGCTGGGGCGCCGCGACGACCTGCGCCTGGACGAGACCCGCCAGCTGTGGCCGCACCGGGACGGGGCCGACGGCATGTTCCTTGCACGGCTGTTCAAGGTAAGGTGAACCTCTGGAACGACGCTCACCTTCTCCCAAAGCCCGCCGATACCATCAGCAACGACCGTGGTCCACGCCCGAGGAGCTCCGTGATCCGACGCCTGGCACCGTCGGTGCTCAACGCCGACCTCGCCCAGCTCGCCGATCAGGTTCGGCTGGTCGAAGAAGCCGCCGATTGGATCCACCTCGACCTGATGGACGGACATTTCGTGCCCAACCTCACCCTGGGCCCGCCGGTGGTGGCCGCCCTGCGGCCCCACACCAGCCGCTACCTCGACTGCCACCTGATGGTGGACGACCCCGAGGCGCTGCTGCCGGCGCTGGCCGAGGCCGGGGCCAGCGGGGTGTCGATGCACGTGGAGGCGCTCGACGACCCGGCCAGGGCGCTGGCCGCCGCGGCCGAGCACGGCCTCGACGCCGGGCTGGCCGTCAAGCCGGGCACGCCGCTGGACACCGTCCTGCCCTACCTGGACAGCCTCGACCTGGTCCTGGCCATGACGGTCGAGCCGGGCTTCGGCGGCCAGGCGTTCGACGACCAGGTGCTGCCCAAGATCACCGCCGCCTCCCGGGCCATCGCCGGGGCCGGGCGGCCGGTCGCGCTCCAGGTCGACGGGGGCGTCAACGCGGCGACGCTGCCACGGTGCCTGCGGGCGGGCGCCGACGTGTTCGTGGTCGGCTCCGCCATCTTCGGCGCCGACGACCCGGCCGCCGCGGCCAAGGCGTTCCGGGAACTGATCGACGGGGGGGCTGGCTGAGGGTGGACGAGATGGTCCTGATCGCCGACGACGACCGCGACATCGTGCGGTTCGTCGAGGTCAACCTCCGGCTGGAGGGCTTCGAGGTGATCACGGCCCACGACGGCCAGGACGCGCTCACCAAAGCCCTCGACCAGCAGCCCAACCTGATCCTGCTCGACGTGATGATGCCCCGGATGGACGGCTACGAGGTCTGCACCAAGCTGCGGGCCGACGGCCGCAGCGCCCACATCCCGGTGATCATGCTGACCGCCAAGTCGCTCTCGGCCGACAAGGTGCTCGGCCTGACCGCCGGGGCCGACGACTACATCATCAAGCCGTTCGACCCCATGGAGCTGGTCGCGCGGGTCAAGACGACCCTGCGCCGGGCCAGCGAGATGCGCTCGCTGTCGCCGCTGACCGGGCTGCCCGGCAACCTCCGGATCGAGCAGGAGATCGCCCACCGGATGGACCGCGGCAAGGCGGTCGCGGTCGCCTACGCCGACCTGGACAACTTCAAGTCCTACAACGACCGCTACGGGTTCCTCCGCGGCGACGAGGTCATCTCGCTGTTCGCCCAGGTCCTGCGGCGGGCCGCCCAGGACGCGGCCGGCCCCGACGGGTTCGTCGGCCACATCGGCGGCGACGACTTCGTCGCCCTGATCCCCCCGGAGGCGGCCGAGACCTTCGCCGGCCGGGTCATCACCAGCTTCGACGACCGCATCCCGACCCTCTACGACCCCGAGGACGCCAGCGCCGGCTCGATCGAGCTGGAGGACCGCCAGGGCCAGCTCCGCCGCTTCCCGATCGTCTCGGTCTCCCTCGGCATCGCCTCCAGCGCCCAGCGGGTCTTCACCAACCACCGCGAGCTGGTCGCCACCGCCACCGAGCTCAAGCACGTGGCCAAGCGCCAGCAGGGCTCCAGCTACGCCCTGGACCGCCGCACCGACGGGTTCTAGCCAGGTCAGCCTGGGTGTACGCTGCTGATGATGTAGCACGCGCGTCTCCGGGGCGGGGTGGAAGTCCCCACCGGCGGTGAGAGCCCGCGACCCCCGGCCGCTTGCGGCCGGGGTGGACCCTGTGGAACCCAGGGGCCGACGGTGACAGTCCGGATGCGAGGAGGCGGCGGCCGCGCGCTGGGCTGCCATGCCCAGGCGCGGCCTCCACCACGCCCCGAGCAGGAGGGCAGTGGTGGCGGCAGCCGAGCGGGACCCGGACGAGGCCTGGATGGCCCGGGCGGTGGCGCTCGCCGAGGGCGGGCGCGGGACCGTCAGCCCCAACCCGATGGTCGGCGCCGTGCTGGTCCGCGACGGCCGGGTCGTCGGGGAGGGCTTCCACCGGGCCGCGGGCCAGCCCCATGCCGAGGCGCTGGCCCTGGCCGCGGCCGGGGCGGCGGCCGCCGGGGCGACCTGCTATGTGACCCTGGAGCCGTGCGCCCACCACGGGCGCACCCCGCCCTGCGCCGACGCGCTGGTGGCGGCCGGGGTGGCCAGGGTGGTGGCGGCGGTCTCCGACCCCGACCCGAGGGTCGACGGGGCCGGGCTGGCCCGGCTGCGGGCGGCCGGGGTGGCGGTCGCCGTCGGGGCCGGCGCCGAGGCGGTGGCCACCCAGAACGCCGCCTACCTGACCCACCGCCGCCTGGGGCGGCCGCGGGTCACCCTCAAGGCCGCGGCCAGCCTGGACGGCAAGGTCGCGGCCCCCGACGGCACCTCCCAGTGGATCACCGGGCCGGCGGCCCGGGCCGACGCCCACCGGCTGCGGGCCGAGGCCGACGCGGTCATGGTCGGCGCCGGCACCGCCCTGGCCGACGACCCCCGCCTCACCGTGCGCCTGCCCGGCTGGACCGGGCGCCAGCCCCTGCGGGTGCTGGTCGACGCCGCCGGCCGGGTCGGCGCCGACGGCCGCCTGTTCGACGGCGAGGCCGAGACCCTGGTCGCGACCACCCAGGCCGTCCCCGCCGCCGCCGTCGAGGCCTGGAAGGCGGCCGGGGCCGAGGTGCTGGAGTGCCCGGCGGTCTCGGTTCGGGGGGGCTCCGGGGGGGCGCTTGGTGGCCCCCCGGTCGGTCAGGGTGTGGACCTGCACCACCTGACCCGGGCGCTGGGGGAGCGGGGGGTGCTGGAGCTGATGGTCGAGGGCGGGCCCCGGCTCCAGGCCAGCCTGTGGGCGGCCGGGCTGGCCGACCGGCTGGTCTGGTACCTGGCCCCGCTGGCCATCGGCGGCCAGGCCGCCCCGGGGCTGCTCGGCGGCGAGGGGGCGGCGACCCTGGCCGGCGCCCGCCGCCTGCGGCTGGCCTCGGTCGACCGCCTGGGCGACGACCTGCGGGTGATCGCGTTCCCATGCAGCGAGGAGGAAGCCTGATGTTCACCGGGATCGTGGAAGGGACCGGCACCGTGGCCGCCCTGGCCGCCGCGGCCGACGGCAGCGGGGCCCGGCTGGAGGTGGAGGCCCCCTGGCTGGCCGGGGAGCTGCGGCTGGGCGAGTCGGTGGCGGTCAACGGCTGCTGTGTGACCGTGGCCGAGCCGGCCGCCGCCGGGTTCGCGGCCGACCTGGTCGCCGAGACCCTGCGCCGCACCGCCCTGGGCGGCCTGGCCGCCGGGGCCAGGGTCAACCTGGAACGCCCGCTGGCCCTGGGCGGCCGCCTCGGCGGCCACCTGGTCCAGGGCCACGTCGACGGGGTGGCCAAGGTGCTGGACCGGACCCCGGTCGGCGAGGGCGAGGAGGTCCGCATCGAGCTGCCGGACGACCTCGAGCGCTACGTGGTCGAGAAGGGGTCGATCGCGGTCGACGGGGTCAGCCTGACCGTGGCCGGGGTCGGGCCCGGCTGGTTCTCGGTCGCCCTGGTGCCCCACACCCTGGAGGTGACCACCCTGGGGGATCGCCGGCCAGGCGACCCGGTGCAGCTGGAGGTCGACGTGGTCGCCAAGTACGTCGAGCGGCTGGTGGCCCCGATGCGGGCGGGCGCAGACGAGTCGTCGGTGGAGGGGAGGGTGCGCCGATGAGCGGCTTCGCCGGCGTCGAGGACGCGGTGGCCGCGCTGGCCGCCGGCGGCATGATCGTGGTCGTGGACGACGCCGACCGCGAGAACGAGGGCGACCTGATCATGGCCGCCGAGGCGGCCACCCCGGAGACGGTCGGCTTCTTCGTCCGCCACACCTCCGGGGTCATCTGCACCCCGATGGTCGGGGCCCGGCTCGACGAGCTCGACCTGCCCCTGATGGTGACGGCCAACACCGCCCCCTACCGGACCGCCTTCACCGTCTCGGTCGACGCCCGGGCCGGCACCACCACCGGGATCTCGGCCGCCGACCGGGCCACCACCATCCAGGCCCTGATCGACCCGGCGACCAGGCCCGCCGACCTGGTCCGGCCCGGCCACATCTTCCCCCTGCGCTACCGCGAGGGCGGGGTCCTCAAGCGGGCCGGCCACACCGAGGCCGCCGTCGACCTGGCCCGGATGGCCGGCTGCGCCCCGGCGGCGGTGCTGTGCGAGATCGTCGACGACAGCGGCGAGATGGCCCGCCTGCCCCAGCTGGAGCGCTTCGCCGCCGCCCACGGCCTGCCCCTGATCTCGATCGCCGACCTGATCCGGTCCCGGCGCCAGCACGAGAAGCTGGTCAAGCGGGTCGCCGAGGCCCGCATCCCGACCCGCTGGGGCGAGTTCACCGCCTACGCCTACGAGTCGCTGCTGGACGGCGAGCAGCACCTGGCCCTGGTCAAGGGGGCGGTCCAGGGGGAGGCGGACGTGCTCGTCCGGGTCCACTCCGAGTGCCTGACCGGCGACGCCCTGGGCAGCCTGCGCTGTGACTGCGGCCCCCAGCTGGAGGACGCCCTGGCCCGGATCGCCGCCGAGGGGCTCGGGGTGGTCGTCTACCTGCGCGGCCACGAGGGCCGCGGCATCGGGCTCGGCCACAAGCTGCGCGCCTACAGCCTCCAGGAGCAGGGCCGCGACACCGTCGACGCCAACCTCGACCTGGGCCTGCCGGTGGACGGGCGCGAGTACGGGATCGGCTCCCAGATCCTGGTCGACCTCGGGGTGACCACCATGCGCCTGCTCACCAACAACCCGGCCAAGTACGGCGGCCTGGACGGCTTCGGCCTCCAGATCGTCGAGCGGGTGCCCCTCCAGACCCGCCCCAACCCCGAGAACCTGCGCTACCTCCGCACCAAGCGCGAGCGCATGGGCCACCTGCTGGAGCTGCCGACGGATGAGGAGAGGGTCACATGAGGCGGGTGTACGAGGGATCGATCGACGGACATGGACGGCGGGTGGCGATCGCCGCCAGCCGCTTCAACCGGCTGGTCACCGACCCGCTGGTCGCGGGGGCGGTCTCCGAGCTGCGCCGCCACGGGGTGGCCGAGGCCGACATCGACCTGGCCTGGGTGCCCGGCGCCTTCGAGCTGCCCCTGGCCGCCGAGCGGCTGGCCGCCACCGGCCGCTATGCCGCCGTGGTCGCCATCGGCGCCGTCGTGCGGGGCTCAACCCCCCACTTCGACCACGTGGCCGGGCAGGCCGCCGCCGGGCTGGCCGCGGTCACCCGCTCCACCGGGGTGCCGGTGGCGTTCGGGGTGCTGACCTGCGACACCATGGAGCAGGCGCTCGACCGGGCCGGCGGCAAGGCCGGCAACAAGGGCGCCGAGGCCGCCCTGACCGCGCTGGAGATGGCCGGCCTGCTGGAAGCGATCGACAAGGACTGACGAGAAGGAGATCGAGTCGTGCTCAAGCTGGTGCTGCCCAAGGGGAGCCTGGAGCGGGCCACCCTGGCCCTGTTCGAGGCCGCCGACCTGCCCGTCAAGCGGGGGAGCGAGCGCGACTACCACGGCACCATCGACGACCCCAGGGTGGAGCGGGTGTCGCTGCTGCGGCCCCAGGAGATCCCCCGCTATGTCGAGGAGGGCTTCTTCGACCTCGGCATCACCGGCCGCGACTGGATCGAGGAGACCGGCAGCAAGGTGGTCAGCCTGGCCGAGCTGCCCTACTCCAAGCAGACCTCCAACCCGGTCAGGGTGGTGCTGGCCGTCCACCGCGACCTCGGGGTCGCCCGGCCAGAGGACCTCCAGCCGGGGCTGCGGGTCTCGACCGAGTTCCCCAACCTGACCAGGCGGTTCTTCGCCGAGCTGGACCTGCCGGCCCGGATCTTCCCCTCCTACGGGGCCACCGAGGCCAAGGTGCCCGAGATCGTGGACGCGGTCGTCGACCTCACCGAGACCGGCTCCACCCTGCGCAGCCACGGCATGGTGGTGATCGCGACCCTGCTCACCTCCTTCACCGAGGTGGTGGCCAACCCCGCCTCGGCCGCCGACCCCGAGCGCCGCCAGGCCATGGACGACCTGCTCACCCTGCTCGTCGGGGCGGCCACGGCCCGGTCCAAGGTGCTGATCAAGCTGAACGTGGCCGACGGCGACCTGGGCCGGGTGCTGGCCGTGCTCCCCTCGATGAAGGCCCCGACCGTGAACGAGCTCGCCGACTCGGGCTTCCACGCCGTCGAGACGGTGGTCGACAAGGCCGGCGTCAACCGGCTGATCCCCACCCTCAAGTCGGCCGGGGCGTTCGACATCCTCGAGCTCCCGATCTCCAAGATCGTCGCCTGACCAGGCGATTCGAGCAGTTTGACCTGCGCTTGTGCCCAACTTGGCGTCGCGGTACAGTCCGCGCGGCCCGGCCGACATGCCTCAGCAAACGGTGTCGAGGCCGCCGGGGTCGACAGGAGGGAAGCACGTTGCCTGAAGGCACCGTCAAGTGGTTCAGCAACGAGAAGGGCTACGGCTTCATCGCCCGCAACGGCGGCGACGACGTCTTCGTCCACTTCTCGGCCATCCAGAGCGACGGCTACAAGACCCTCAACGAGGGCCAGGCCGTCGAGTTCGAGATCACCGACGGCCCCAAGGGCCCGCAGGCCTCGAACGTGCGGCCGCTTGCGTAACGAGCAGGAGCAGGACGGGCCTTCGGTTCGTTGACGTCCGGCATCACGCAAGTTCGCAGGGCCCCGCCCCCAGGCGGGGCCTTTTGCTCAGTCCTGGCCCGGGACCCAGAGGCCGCTGGGCGGGCGCAGGATGCCGGAGTCCTCGGGCTCGGCCTCCTCCGCCGGGTCGCCGTCGGGGTGGGCCTCGAGGTGGGCGGACACGTCGGCGAAGGTCATGCGGAGGTTGGCCAGGGCGTCGCGCAGGCTCGCCTCGGGGGCGCCGAGGCGGCCCTCGGTGGCCGCCAGCATCCCGCCGAGCGCGTCCACCAGCAGGCGGGCGTCGTCCAGGTCGCGGAACCGCTCGTGCTGCTCGGGTGGGACCCCGAGGCGGACATAGGCGAGCGCGATCAGCGAGAGGGCGGCCTCGGCGACCACGTCGCCCGCCGACACCGAGGCGAGCTGCTCGCGCAGCTGCTCGAGCTGGTCGGGGGTCAGGTCCTGCTCCGACATGGGGGCTCCTCGCGACGTCGACAGCGGGAACAATCGACGCTACAGTAGCGTTGATTCGGTCGGGTCCGAGAACGTTCGGGCCCGTCAACTGCATATCGGGAGCAAAGCAGAAGCGAGGGCTTCTCACCTCTGGGCCAACGGCCCACGGGGTCATCATGACACCACCGGTTCAGATGAGGTGGAGCGGCCCTTGTGCCGCCATTTTTGTTTGGGCGCAAGCCCAGAGGAGGGATGTCAGCATCAGCGTAGAGCCCAGGATCAACGACCGGATCCGGACCCCCCAGGTCCGGGTGGTCGGCGCCGACGGCGAGCAGCTCGGGGTGATGGACACCCAGGCCGCGCTGCGGATGGCCAGCCAGCAGGACCTCGACATGGTCGAGGTCGCCCCGATGGCCCGCCCGCCGGTGGTCAAGCTGATGGACTACTCGAAGTTCAAGTACGAGCAGGCCATCAAGGCCAAGGAAGCCAGGCGCAAGCAGAACCTGGTGGCCCTCAAAGAGATGAAGATGCGGCCCAAGATCGACCCGCACGACTACCAGACCAAGAAGGGCCACGTCGAGCGGTTCCTCAAGCAGGGCCACAAGGTCAAGGTCACCATCATGTTCCGCGGCCGCGAGATGGCCCACACCGAGCTCGGGCGGCGGCTGCTGGAGCGGCTGGCCACCGACCTCGTCGAGCTCGCCCAGGTCGACAGCCCGGCCCGCCAGGACGGGCGCAACATGATCACGGTGTTCTCGCCCCGCAAGACCCAGGGCGGGCCCAAGGCCGCGCCGCCGGCCGACGGGAGGACCCCCGCCCGCACGCCATAAGTCCAGGAGACCCCGTGCCCAAGATGAAGAGCCACCGGGGCGCCGCGCGGCGCTTCCGGGTGACCAAGACCGGCAAGATCCTCCGCCGGCAGACCAAGCTGAACCACATGCTCGAGAAGAAGACCCCAGCCCACAAGCGCCGCCTCGGCCGCGAGGTCCAGGTCACCGCCGGGGACCGGCGCAGCGTGCGCCGCATGCTCGGCCTGTAGCGGGGTCTCAACCTACCGACGAACGGAAAGAGAACTCCGATGGCAAGAGTCAAGCGGGCCGTCCACGGCGCCAAGGCCAAGCGCACCACCATGGAGCTGGCCAAGGGCTACCGGGGCAGCCGGGGACGCCACTACCGGGCCGCCAACGAGCAGGTCATGCACGCCCTGCGCTACGCCTACCGGGACCGGCGGGCGCGCAAGGGCGACTTCCGGGCCCTGTGGATCGCGCGGATCAACGCGGCCGCCCGGGCCGAGGGCATGACCTACAACCGCTTCATCTCCGGCCTGCGCCAGGCCGGCATCCAGGTCGACCGCAAGGTCCTGGCCGACATCGCGGTCACCGACCCGCGCACCTTCGCGAGCCTGGTCACCAGCGCCCGCGAGGGCCTCAACGGCTC
>OBLS010000695.1_pt1 | contig 12713 bp, 18 predicted proteins | sample 1519901 | NCBI WGS metagenome assembly OBLS01 (sample SAMEA3113585, study PRJEB22503) | soil metagenome
TAGGAGCCGGTGTCGAGGCAGTAGGCGACCTTGGCATCCGCCAGCTCGCCCGGGCCTTGCTCATGACCGAGACGTCCGTCACCCATTACGGCGTCGACCTGGTCCTCGACGGCCGAATCAAGTATCCGGGCACACCGCCGATGACCGTCGAAAACGAGGTAAACGCCAGATGCGTTACGGTATAGTGACGGCCAACCTGGAAGAGTACGCCGATCCGCGCGTGGCGGTCCGCCTGGCTCGCGCTGCCGAGGCGGCCGGCTGGGAGGCCTTCTTCGTGCGGGGCCACCTCGGCTTGGTGCGGGGCGTGGCCTCGGGGGATCCATGGGTCATCTTGTCCGCGGTTGCGGACTCCACGGAGCGCCTTAAGCTCGGGCTCGCCGTCACCTCGCTCACGAAAAGGAGAATGAGATGCGTGCGTTAGCTGAGGAGAAGTTTGGCGGGCCAATAGCCCTGATGGACTTGCCGACCCCAGGGATCAGGACCGATGAGGTCCTGATCCGTGTTTGGGCCGCCGGGGTCAACCCTTTCGACTGGAAGGTCGCCGACGGGGAGCTCAAGAACGAGATGGAGCACCGGTTCCCCCTGATCCTGGGCTTTGACGCCGCCGGAGTGGTCGAGCAGGTCGGCGCCGACGTCACCGAACTCGCCGAAGGCGACGAGGTATACGGGTACTTGTTCAAACCACCGATCGGAGGCGGCGCCTTCGCGGAGTACGTCAGTGTCCCTGCTGCCATCGTCGCCAAGAAGCCAGAGTCGGTCCGTTTCACGGAGGCGGCCGCCCTCCCAATACCGGGACTTACCGCGATGGACCTCGTGGATGCGGTGGACGCTAAGGAAGGCGAGACTGTCTTGATCGTGGGGGCCACCGGCGGCGTCGGCTCCTACGCGGTTCAGCTCGCCACCCGGCGCGGCGCCCGTGTGATCGCCACCGCGCGCCGGGCGAACGAGGTGTTCGCGCGAGAACTAGGGGCGACGGAGACGGTCGACCACACCAGAAAGGACGTCGTCGACGCCGTGCGGATGACCCATCCCGGCGGCATAGAGGCGATCATCGATGTGGCAAGCGAGCGAAACGTGCTCGGCCGCATCGCCGGGCTCCTAAAGGAGGGCGGACGGCTGGCGTCGTCCGTGTACGCCGCCGAGGTGGAGAGCCTTGCACAGCGCGGCATCAAAGCAACGAACGTCGGCGCGCAGCCCGACGCCCGGCGGCTTGAGGAGCTCTCACGGATGGTCGATGCAGGAGAGCTCACCGTGAGTCTCGAGCGCACCTTTCCACTCGAGAGAGCACCCGAGGCGCTGGGAGAAAGCAGAACCGGGCACGCACGCGGGAAGATCGTCCTCCTCGTTGACTGAGTGGTGATAGACCTCGCTTCGAGCAAGCCCGGAGTATCAGTAGCAGTACGGAAGTCATATGTTAAACACTAGTCGAGAGGGGAAGCAAGGAAGATGAGGAACCTCGAAGACGGCCGCGTGGTGGTGCGCACGGGGACCGGACTGCGTACCGACGTGAGGGCGAACGGTTACGCTCTGGTAGCCGACGAACCGATCGACATGGGCGGTACGAACTCGGGGCCCACCCCCTACGACTACCTGCTCGCAGCGCTCGGGTCGTGCACCGCTATGACCCTGCGCATGTACGCCGATCGCAAGAAGTGGCCGTTGGAGTCGGTCGCTGTCCGACTTCAACACGCGAAGGTGTATCGGCGGGACTGCGAGGAATGCGAGACCGAGGATCGCAAGAACGACCGTATTGGTCTAGAGCTTGAGTTGGGTGGTCCGTTGAAGGAGACGCAGCGCCGGCGGCTCCTGGAGATCGCCAAGAGGTGCCCAGTTCACCGGACTCTGCGGTCGGTGGTGGTGGAGACTAGTTTGACTACTCGGCACCTGGACTTGGCGCCCTCGGCTAAGACAGTTCGTATCTCCCCGGCGCTCGACAGTGAAACTCTTTAGCCAGGTCTCGTTCACCTCTACCGAGTACGAAACCGAATCTTTCTGAGCCTACTAAGCTCCTTCTCCGGCACGGCGAGAGGGGCACTCACAGTGCCCCTCTCGCCGTGCCAGGCTACAAACGACCCCCAGTCGCTGAACGGCTGTGGTGACATGCTCGTCAGTCACTCTTCGCTGGTGCCATCCCCAGCAGGGCGCGAGTCCTGCCACATCCAGAGAGGGTGCACCTCCCGCTCTGACGGCCGACATAGCTTCCGTTTTGCGCCGGACAGAGACCCTTTTTGCCTCTATGCAACCTTTTTCTAAGTAAATCAAATAAATACTTGACATATTTGAGATAGGGTGCTACCTTGGAGTCGAAGTTGACAAGGTGGGACATGATATCCCGCCAGCGGTCGGAGGCGCGGGTGCCAAGACCGCAAGAGAAAGAAAGGAGTAGGTATGGTTAGGGCGGTAGCTTTGGTGTTTGGGGTGTCGTTCCTGGCGGTAGGGGTTCTGGGCTTTATCCTGAACCCGACGGGGGGCGAGCTGCTCGGCATCTTCGCCGTGAACGTGCTCCACAACCTGGTGCACCTGGCGTTCGGTATCTTCGGTATCGCTGCTGTTCTCGTAGGGAAGTCGCGGATCTACTTGCAGGGGGTGGGCGTCATCTACCTGCTGTTGACCGTTCTGGGCTTCATCCCTGGCCTCTTCGTCGGCGACGAGATGCTGCTCGGTTTGGTTCACATAAACTTGGCGGACAACTTCCTGCACCTGGTGCTCGGCGGATCTGCGGCCTTCTTCGGCTTCGCTCCCCAGTACCGTGGGCAGGTGTCTCGCACCGCCTGAGGGGTTGAGGGATATGGAGCCGTTCTCGGGAAATGTGCGCATCCTCTCGGCGGCCACGGCCGTCCCACCCCACCAGGTGGGGCAGGAGGAGATCAAGGAGTTTGCTCGCAACCTGTTCGCGGGGAAGTTCCGGGACCTGGAACGGCTCCTCCCCGTCTTCGACAATGGCCGGATAGAGACCCGCTACTTCTGCCAGCCGCTGGGTTGGTACGGGCGGGAGTGGTCGTTCCCCGAGCGGAACGCGCTGTACGTCGAGCATGCGTTGGAGCTCTCGGAGAAGGCGGCGAGGCGGGCGCTGGACCGGGTGGGAGTGGAGCCGGAGGAGGTCGGAACGCTCTTCTTCGTCTCGACCACTGGCATCTCTACGCCTAGCCTCGACGCGAAGCTGCTCTTCAGACTCGGGCTCAGCCCCAACCTCAGACGTGTCCCCGTCTGGGGGTTGGGTTGTGCTGGTGGGGCGGCCGGGGTGGCGCGGGCGGTGGATCACGCCCGCGCCTATCCGGATGAGCTGGTGCTGGTGGTCGCGGTGGAGCTCTGCAGCCTCACGTTCCAGGCCGGCGATGCCTCCAAGAGCAACCTGATCGCATCGAGCCTCTTCGCCGACGGGGCTGCGGCCGTCCTGATCGGGGCGGGCGACGAGGGTCCTGAGGTACTGGGGAGTCACAGCACTACCTGGCCGAATACCGAAGACGTCATGGGCTGGGACCTGATCGAGACAGGGCTCAAGGTTCGTTTCGCCAAGAGTGTGCCTCAGATAGTCCGTACGCGGACGCGGGCGACGCTGGAAGAAGCCTGCCAGAGGCACGCGCTCGAGCTGGGGGATCTCCGGCACTTCGTGGTCCATCCCGGCGGGGCGAGGGTGCTCGAGGCCTACGAAGATGCCCTCGGGCTCGAGTTGGGCAGCCTCGATCTTTCTCGAGAAGTTCTGCGGGAGTACGGAAACATGTCCAGCGTCTCGGTTCTCTTCGTCCTGGAGCGGTTCCTCGAAGAGTATCAGGCGAAAAGCAAGGAGTACGGGACCATCTCGGCTCTGGGGCCGGGGTTTTCGGCCGAGCACGTCTTGTTCCGATGCTAAAAGCACGGTCCTTGGCGTAGTGACGGGTTAAACAACCGGGAGAGGAGATAGCATGAAAGGTTCATCGCGCAGGGTTTCCACAACTCAATCCATCGTCTGCCCGATGTGCGAGGTCAGCGAGTTGAGTCCCTACGGACGCCATATGGCGAAGTGCAGCTCCTGTGGTGCCGTCATCGGCGGCGAAGCGCTGCTAATCCTGCGGCACATAATCGCCCTCCCAGAGAGCATAGGCGAGCACGCCTGCGAGTGCGGTCACCCCGAGATGAGACGTCTGCCCGACGAAGTGTACCGGTGCCCAGCTTGCGGGTCGGAGGTTCTTCCCCCGAAACCAGCCCGGGCGTCTCAGGGGACCTGATGTTCTTAAGCATCTTCATAGCATTGATCGCTGTGCAGCGTTTGCTGGAGCTCCGCCTTTCCCGTGGCCATGAGCTTGCCCTGAGAGCGAAGGGAGCATACGAGCGCGGAGCTGGTCACTACCCGCTCATCGTGGTATTGCACGCAGCATGGCTTCTCGCCACGCTTGTCGAGGGGTGGTTGCGCGGGGCGGAGTTATCTACCTTGTGGCCGCTGTGGGTAGCTTTGTTCTTAGGAGGGCAAGCTCTGCGTTACTGGGCCATCCTGAGCCTTGGCGAACGCTGGACCACACGCGTTATAGTCCTGCCGGGAGCGCCCCTCGTCCGGAGTGGACCGTACAAATTCCTGCCGCACCCTAACTACCTGGCCGTCATGCTGGAGATCTTCGCGGTGCCGCTGATGTTCGGAGCCTGGATCACAGCGGGCGTCTTCACCTTGCTGAACGCGGGTGTGTTGTTGGTGCGCGTCCGGGCCGAGGAACGGGCGCTCGGGAAGGTGAGCTGGCCGTGTTAGGTACATTGGTTCGCCAACCTTCAGAGGAAGCGTCACCTCCTGCGGGGTACGCGACTGTCCCAGCGCGGGATGAAAGCGAAACTCGCTCTCCGGCATCCCGGCAAACCGACTGTTGCATCGTCGGTGGCGGGCCGGCAGGGGTTGTCCTGGGGCTCCTCCTGGCACGCGAAGGCGTCTCTGTGACCCTGCTCGAGGCCCATAAGGACTTCGACCGCGAGTTCCGTGGCAACACGATAAACCCCTCGGTCATGGAGGTAATGGGGGAGCTGGGTCTGGCGGATCTCTTGCTCGAGCTTCGCCACGCCGAGATCCCGCGCTTCACCATTCAGGGTGCCGGTAGCTCCACCATTTTCGCCGACTTCCGGCGGCTGAAGACCAACTACCCATACGTGCTGATGCTCCCCCAGACGAGCTTCCTCGAACTCATGGCCGCGGAGGCACGAAGGTGCCCCAACTTCCGGCTCGTGATGGGGGCGCGGGTGAAGGAGCTGATAGAAGAAGAAGGCGTAATCCGGGGCGTCCGCTACCGGACTGCGGATGGTCCCCGCGAGGTACGCGCCACCCTCACGGTCGCGGCCGACGGGCGTTTCTCCCAGGTCCGACGCTTGGCTGGCCTAAAGCCGGTCGAGTACTCGCCGCCGATGGATGTCTTCTGGTTCAACTTGCCCCGCGAGCCGTACGATCCAGACGACGCCGGCGCGGTCTTTCGCTTCGGAGCCGGCAGCCTCCTCGTCCTGATGGAGCACTTCGACCACTGGCAGGTCGGCTACATCATAAGTAAGGGCAGCTACCGGCAACTGCTCGCCGCCGGGCTCCCCGCGCTGCGCCGATCTGTAGCCGAGCTGGCGCCGGAGCTCGCCGAGCGAGTGGGAGAACTGAAAGACTGGAAGCAAGGTTCGCTGCTCTCAGTCGAGTCGGATCGTCTGAGTCGCTGGTACCGACCGGGTCTACTTCTCATAGGCGACGCGGCCCACGTGGTGTCACCGGTCGGCGGGGTCGGCATCAACTTGGCGATTCAAGATGCGATCGCCGCGGCCAACGTTCTCACTGAACCGCTGAAGGCCGGGAGGTTGCGGCCCCGGCACCTGAAGGCGGTGCAACGCCAGCGGGAGTGGCCGACGCGTCTGGTGCAGGGAGCGCAGGTTCTGGCGGAACGGTGGGTGGTCTCTGGCGCCCTCGACGCGAGCGAGCCGTTCAGGTTATCCCTTTTTGTCCGGTTCGTGTTGCGCACGCCTCTATTGCGTGATCTCTTCGCTCGCTTGGTCGCCTTCGGTGCCTGGCCGGTTCACGTGAGAGTGAGCACCGGGGACGCGTCCGCGTGCTCGAGTAGCTCACTCCGCCAAAGAGAAGCAAAGTACGCCTGACTCAGGAGGTCATGGTCAAGATGAAAAATAGAAAAGTTCTGGTCGTCGGAGCGACAGGTAGGGTAGGCGGCGCGGCCGTCGAGGAACTTCTCGAAGCGGGGCTTGAGGTCCGGGCTCTCGCACGCAGTGCGGAGAAAGGAGAACGCTCGCGTAAGCTGGGCGCCGAGGTGACAGTCGGAGACGTGACCCGGCCCCGCACCCTGGGACCCGCCGTACAGGGGTGCTTCGGTGTGTTCTCAGCCCTGGGTGCGGGACCGGGGCGGGGAAGCTCCGAGCTCGTGGAGTACAAGGGCAACCTCAACTTGCTCTCCGCGGCACGCTTGGCGGGGGTTGAGCATTTCGTCTATAACTCGGCCCTCATGGCAGACCATCCGCAGGCACAGAACGTAGGACCGTTCCGCGAGAAGGGTCGCTTCGAGCGGGAGCTTATGTCCACAGAGGACATCTCAGCAACCGTACTTCGCCCCGTGATGTTCATGGAGACCCTCCACATGATGCTTCAGGGGCCGGTGGCTTTCGTCCCCGGACGGCAGCGACATCCCATCTCTTTTATCTCCGCCCGCGACATAGCCAGGGCCGCGGTAAAGGCTTTTCAGGGGAAGGTCTACGGACGCTATGAGCTCGCTGGCCCCGACACTGTCACCTTCGACGAAGCCTTTGAGCGGTACGGGAAAGGCAGGGGGAAGCGGATGCGGGTGCTTCACATACCGCTGGCCGCGCTGCGCCTGTCCGGACGGGTGAGCCCCTACGTGCGAGAGCTGGCGGACATGATGGCCCTCCTCGATGCCGCGGGCTACGCGGCGGACCCTTCAGGTTTGCGGGACACGTTTGGGGTTTTGCCTCTGACCCTTCAGGAGTGGGCCAGTGAAGTCCGCTGAGCGGCCCTTACGAGAACCGGGAAGGCTTGGGACGGTATGTGCACCCGGGACCCACCCTGGAGTACTGAAACGCCCCGATTCTCAACTCCAGCAGCATCCCGGTCTCCCGCTCGTGGGGCGCGGAGAGGATCCTCACGAGGGCAGCCAAGAGCATCCTAATGAACGGATCAGTTAACTATAAGGAGACGAGGCAATGCAGGTAAAAATCTTTCCACAAAGCGCGCTCGTGGGGCACGAAGGATTGGCCGCAGGAGCACAAGCAATCCTTCGCCGGAACGATATGGAGGGGTGGACGAGGGCGGCCTCGGACCTATACCCTCACCAGTGGAGCTGGGACACCGGCTTCATCGCCATAGGGCTGGCCCACCTCGACACCCGCCGCGCAGCCCAAGAGCTTCTTACACTTTTCCAGCATCAGTGGAAAACAGGCAAGGTTCCCCACATCGTCTTTAATCCCGAGGCCCCGCCGGAAAGCTACTTTCCCGGCCCCGATCACTGGGCCTGCGCCGCGGCTTCTGCCGACGCTCCGCCTGCGCCGCCCTACACCAGCTGCCTGTGCCAACCACCAACCCATGCCATAGCCGCTCAGAGGATCTGGGAAGCCGCCAGCAACGGGAGGGCGCGAGCGGATGCTACCGCCTTCTTGCGCGAGATCTACCCCAAGCTTCTCGCCTGGCATCGCTACCTCCTGACCTACCGGGATCCGGAGGAGTCGGGGCTGGTAACGATCTACCACCCGTGGGAGAGCGGCACGGACAACTCCCCGAGGTGGGATGCAGCCCTCGAGGCGGTGGAGGTAGGCGTGGCGCCGCACCACCCTCGCTACGATCTGGTGCACGTCGACGATCCTTCTCAGAGGCCCACCGACGCGGATTACGACCGCTATCTCTGGCTCGTGAAGCTGGTAAAGAGGGCCACCTGCGACGAGGCCACCATCTACCGCTCACACCCCTTCCTGGTGAAGGACATCCTCTTTTCCGCCATCCTCGTCGCAGCCAACGAGGCGCTGCTGGAGATCTCCCGGCTGGTAGGGGCCTCCCTCGATGACGCGGAGCTCATCTCGAGCTGGATCTCCCGCGGGCGCCGCGGGCTCGAAGGCCGCTGGGATCCCGAACTCCGGCTCTACCTCGACTATGACCTGCGCGCCTCCAAACCTCTGAGGTCGCGGACGGTGGCCGGCTTCTCCCCGCTGGTGGCCGGAGGCCTGATGCCACGGCGCCTCGCGACTCTCCTGGAGATCCTCAGATCACCTTCCTTTATTGGGAACCCGGGCTTGCGGCGGCCTCTGCCACCGAGCACGAGCCCGGAGGATCCTGGGTTCAACCCGCGCAGCTACTGGCGGGGGCCGGTCTGGCCGGTGATCGACTGGCTTCTGTGGCGGGCGTTCGTGAGGGACGGCGAACACCAGCTCGCCGAACGCGTGCGCGAGTCATCCCTGGAGCAGATCGCCGAAGGAGGCTTTGCCGAGTACTTCGAGCCCTTCACCGGCGCGCCGCTCGGGTCCAGAGAGCAGTCCTGGACCGCCGCCGTGGTTCTTGATTGGCTGGCGAGTGGGCCGCGGCGAGAGCTGCGAGCAGCGTAGATGGCAGCCTTAGCGCGGATAAGGAGTTGGCTAGGAACTATCGTCTGTCCCCGGCCGAATCCGCCGGGCTGGCTGCTCCGCGCGAATGCTCCGGGTGATCCGGGAATCGTCGCCATCCTCATCTCCTTCGTGGCCGTGGGGTTAGCCTCGCTAGGGGGTTTCCTCGGAGGGGAGCTGGTCGTCCGGCTGGGTGTAGGGGTGGCCGAAGGGGCGCACCTTAACGCCCCAAGCTCACTCTCCGGGCGCCCAGTTGGCAGGAGCTCGACCGGCACGCGCAGAGAGCAATAGGAAAGGCTATCAGTGGTTCACGAAAGGTTCGTTGCGATGGGTAGATCGGCAGGTGTGGCCGAAACTCATGAGCTGGCAGAAGGCAAGACGCATATGTCCGACGGAGTCGCTTCGTCGGAGGTGTCTGGGAGCAGGAGGACAACATGACCCCTGATGACGCTTCAGCGGTAGGAGGTATCGTGACGGCTCCAGGACACACGAAGCAGAAGGTAGGCAATGGTACCTGGCGCGTCCTGGCGAAGTTGAGCGTGTCGAGTGAGCCCGGAAACGAGAGGTTGGCGATGGAGAGAGTCGCTGCGGTGGTGAAGGGGCTAGGTCTTTCTGAGCAGCGCCTCGAGAGGCTCAAGACCGCCGTGGCAGAGGCGACGATGAACGCCATGGAGCATGGTAACCGGTATCGGTCCGAGGTGCCGGTGGTTATCGAGGTGCTCTCTTCTGGCGCGGATCTGTCGGTGCGCATCAACGATCAGGGCGGGATCCGTGACCCGGCTCCCGATAAGGAGGTGCCGAACCTGGAGACCAAGCTGGAAGGGTTGCAGACGCCGCGAGGCTGGGGTCTATTCCTGATCAGGAACATGGTAGACGAGATGCACATGACCAGCGACGAAGTCCACCACACTGTCGAGCTGGTCATGCACCTGGGAGGAGGCGAAGATGCCGGCTAAACAGCTAGTGGCGAACGTCCGCCAAGAGTCCGGCGTGGCCGTGAGCGACGCTTGACGTGCCAACTAACCTCGCTGGTCGAGGAGATAGGGGCCAACCTGATAGTCGCAGGGAGCAGGGGGCTCGGGGGATAAGGAGGGCCCTTATGGGCGGCGTCTCGGACTCGGTCGTCCGCCACACCCACTGCCCGGTGCTGATCGTTCGGGTGTGAAGGAGGCGGGGACGACGGTGCTCGTAACTGACGCGACTGACGGCCGCCAGAATGCTACCTTTCCGCCAGACCATGGGCACATTTCGGGCCGTTCGCTTCCGATGGACCCGGGTCGGCGTCCGGCGAGTTATTGTCAGGTTATACAACAGTTGCTATGCCTTCACGTACATCCTAGGCGATGTACCTGGAGTGTTAGCTCAACCGCCGAGACACGGATGCCACGTGACGGCGCCACTACATCAATCTACATCACCTCTACATCACCCAGCGCGCAATTCTCCGCAATAGTGAGCAAGCCGGTGAAGAAGATCCCGCTTAGATAAGGGGGTTCTGCAAGCCATAGCAAGCCGCTGCAATGCCAGGCAATCACCTATTTCTCACTCGTAATGAGCAGGTCAGCGGTTCGAGTCCGCTCGTCGGCTCTTCATTTTGTTGCGATTTCCAGGAAAAACGAAAGTACGGCAGCACTTCTTCCAGCCTAAGGTACAGCAACCGTACTGCAACCCGAGCTTGGCTAAGCACTATTTTACGGCCACAACTTGAACCGATCCTCTTCATCCTAGTCGTCGGCGAGGAGATAGGTTGGCGTGGATACGCCCTACCCAGGCTGCTCGCAACCAGATCGATGCTCTCCGCTAGTCTGATCCTGGGCGTGCTGTGGGGAGCGTGGCACTTGCCGACTTTCTTTATACCGGGGTTGCCCCAGCACAGCATACCTTTCTCGGCGTTCATGCTATTGACCATCGCCTACTCGGTGTTGTTTACCTGGATGTATGTGCGCACCGCAGGCAGCGTGTTGATCGCCACCCTATTTCACGGTTCCATCAACTTCTGCCAGGGCTTCTTTCTCGGCGGGATAGATCCCGCGCGAGAGTATTGGTTGCTCGCATTTGTGTGGTGGGTAGCTGCGCTGGTCGTTTTGGTTGGCACCGGCACGACGTTTGTGCGGAGGCCTCAAAACAGCCGCTAAGGACTTGTGAAGCTTACTGTGGGAGGAGCCTGGCGCTTCGTGTAAAGGGGTCTTCCCTTCCATCACGGGCCTCCTCCTGCCCCTTTATCCCTCCCTTATCGAGGGTACGGGATGGCAACACCCTGAAGGTCCTCTTTACTGGCACGGTGGTATGTCGAGGGGCTCCTCATGAGAGTGGAACATTCATCTATTCTACGCGGGCTTGCTCCTTCCTATCCTCTCCTCGATGATCTTTACCGCGCGCACTACTCCTCGCTCCGCCCGTATCATCTGCCCCAGCTCCTCAGCGCGCCGGCGTGTCGCGCCGTCAGTAACGGTCCTGTGGATCGTGCGCCCCAGCATTTCAGCCGTGAGCTTGCTCTGAGGGATGGGTTCTGGTCCCACTCCCAGTTCGAAAACCCTTCTTCCCCAGAAGGCCTGGTCGTTCATAGAAGTCGGGCAGATGAGCGTCGGCTTGCCGGCGCGCAATCCCTCCGCGGTGGTTCCTGCTCCGCCGTGGTGGACCACTGCCGCCATCTTGGGAAATAGCCACTCATGTGGTGCAGAGTCGATCACACACACGTCGTCAGGCACGTTTGAGGGGAGCTGGCCTCCGCCCGTGGTGAGCACGCTGCGCTGCCTGCTGTACTTCAGGGCAGCCAACGTTGCGCTGATGACCTTCTCGGAGGTCCACGTCCCCAGGCTTCCGAAGCCGACGTAAATGGGTGCTGGTCCCTTCTGGAGGAACTCGGCCAGGTGAGCAGGCGGCTGCCACTCTTCCGAGCCATCCAAGAACCAGTACCCCGTTACGGAAGTCGAGCCGTCCCAGTCTGAGGGGGGCGGAACCACGTAGGAACTGCAGCAGAGCAGCCTTTGGACTGGCCGGCCACGAACCTCAAGCTCGCTCGCCAGCAAGGAGGTCGGCGCTAGCTTCAGAGTCTCCTTGCGCCAGCGGTTTATGGTGCGATGGTAGGGTGCAGTTAGGAAGCGTAAGAACGCCTCGTAGCTGAACCTGTTGAGCACACCACCCAGGTTAGTGACCGGCAGGACAGGGTTGGGGAAGGCGCGGGTAGGTGAGAACATGGGGATTGGGTGGCTGAGAAAGCCTGGTACCTCCAAAGCTTCGGCGATGTGGTAACCGCCCAGGGCCTTTGGATGGTAGACGAGGGCGTCAGCCCCTTGAGATGCGGCCCACTCCTGATCGAGGACTCTGCTGTACATGGAAGCGGCCTTCTTCATAGTGGTGAGGAGGTTCTTGCCAGAGACGGCAGCTTTGCCCTCGGGCGACTGCAAGCGTTCGAGCAGGTCCACCTCCAGAGCGACGTGGCGCAATCCGTGCTCAGTGACGAACGCCTCGAAGGCCTTGCCGGTAGCGAGAGTCACCTCGTGGCCAGCTTCCTTGAGTCCCACACCAAGGGCGACGAAGGGCTGGACGTCGCCGCGGCTACCGATGGTAAGGATCGTGATGTTCATGGATGACTCCTCACTCTTTCGTTGACGGGCGGCTTCCTAAGCAGAACGAAATCAGGTAGAGGGTTCTCTCTCATTGCGAGACCTCATCAGGGTAAACACCTCAGTGCAAGCTAGCTCCTACCGTGGGCGAGGCTTTGCTCGTCCACTCCCTGCCCCTTTGTCTTAGAGCTCCGTTACTCTTGCAGTGTAAACACTCAGATCGCTGATGTGTAGTCCCTGAGAGCCGATCCCGTTTGGTGCAGAGGTCTCTTTCGAACTCCCTGCTGCCTCGCACTTGCGCCCCTGTGGCCGCACCCCTGGCCGCCACCCCTCGGAGGGTGCAAGAACGGGTTTTCAGTGGTCGAGAACAGGTGGGTAAGCGAAGGGGGCAGGAGAACGTTGCCACGTTATACAGGGCTGCGACCATGGGGCCGGAGCGTCGTGCTCCGGTCCTTCTCCCTGCGCTATTCACCCGAGTGCGTGGAAGAGAAATTCTCAGAAGTTCGCGCCAGGGGTCTTTAGGTGGCATCATAGTCGCCGTGGAAAAGGATGGTCCGCCGAGTTCTCTAAGAGCGGATCGGAAAGGAGGTTATGCGCTATGCAACCTAC
>OBLS010000696.1_pt1 | contig 12708 bp, 10 predicted proteins | sample 1519901 | NCBI WGS metagenome assembly OBLS01 (sample SAMEA3113585, study PRJEB22503) | soil metagenome
AAAGACGAGAAATACCTTTTACAATATGGATTAGCCATGATAAACACTAGAACAGGAGAGAGTTGACAGGATAGAAATAACGTTATGTATTATCTTTATGGTATTGAAAGGCTCGTGCAGTTGAGTACGGAATCAGCATTTAGTATATTTTCAATTGTTGGGGGACTCACACTGCTAGGAATTTCAGCAGCTCGAGCAGTAGTTTCTAGGAAAATAGATACTCGAAGGAGAAAACTCATGGGGAAAGTATCGACAGAACAAAAGGTGACGCGGACTGCTGTATACTCTGACAAATAATCCTTAAGCGTACTGCGATATCGTGGACCCTTTTTTATTGAATCATTTGATAAGAGAACGAAAAGTGTCATATATGAAAAAAGAAAGAAACGTTATCTGTCTATGAAAAACAATCTTCTTAAATCCCCCCTTATGACATTGACCTGGATTAGCACCCGCAGTCTGTCCTGGTGGAAGAAGACCACTCTGACACCCTGGTTTACACCAATTCAAAGGAGCATCCATTGAAGGATTAAGACGTGGATCACTTTGACCAGGGGGCTCGCTCTTGTCCTTCCGCAAATGCAGTTGTTGTCAGAGTCATTGCATCCATTAGAGTAATACACGCAATAATAATTACGATCAACGAAAAGATTTTTTTCATGCTCAAAGTGGCGTCTGAAGTTGCACGTTATATATATCTTATATAGCAACTCGTATCAAACTTCTACACTTTACCGAACTATACCTGTTCCTTATCTCTACGAATGTATTCCTGTAACTGATCTAAAGAATAGATTGGAAGAGAACAGGAGAAGTTTCTGCATACAAATGCATATTCTCCACGAGCATTCCTGTTGTCCACATTGTTTTTATCTTTATCTATAATATCCTCTTTTTTTCCACTGAAGAATGGATACTTATTCAATTCAACTAATTGTGAGCTATCCTTTACAAGAGCCACAATACTGTTAGGGATAAATTGTTTACCAAGCCAGCCGCTCATTCGTTCCGAATCGATTTGTTGTTTTGTATCTTTTGCTATTATTGTTATCTCTATTGGCTTTCTGATATAGAGGTATATTGCATTTAGAAGCTGTCCGAATCCAAAGGGGTTCTCAGCCGCTGCTTTCAATCCCGTTTTCATAATTTGCTCAGCCTTCAGTAGGTAATCCCCTTTTTGTGTCATGTGATATAGTCTAAGCAAACCCAAGGCAGCCATTGAATTCCCACTCGGGATTGCAAGATCATATACTGCCTTTGTTCTGACAATAAGTCGTTCATGATCATCAGAGGTAAAAAAGAAATTTCCCTGCTCGCCATCCCAGAAATGTTGGATCATATGGTCTGCATACATTATTGACTTTTCGAGGTATCTAGGGTCAGTATTAACTTCAAATACATCCAATAGAGCGTTGATATAGAAAGCATAATCGTCGAGGTATGCATTAAGCTTTGCAATTCCGTCCTTAAAAGTCCTGTGAAGTCTTCCGTCGCCTTCGGCAATCTTACTCTCGATAAACTCTATTGCATTTATAGCATGATCAAGATGACTCTTGTTACCTGTTATTCTATAAACCTTAGCGAAGGCTGATATCATCAATCCGTTCCAGGATGTGAGAATCTTGTCATCTCTTCCGGGTTTAGCTCTTCTTTCTCTGATCTCAAAAAGTCTCCTAGAAGCCTGCTCTAATATGTATTCTATTTCCTCCTGAGATTTATTATATTTTCTTGCAATTTCATCGGTGGAACGTGTTACGTGAAGAACGTTTTTTCCTTCAAAATTACCACCTTCTGTGACACCATAGTATTCGCAAAAAATATCTGCATGTCCTTCTTCGTTCCCTAAAGAGCGAATAATTTCCTTTTTTGACCAAGTATAGAATTTTCCCTCCTCTCCATCTGAATCTGCGTCCTGAGCAGAATAAAATCCGCCCTCAGGAGAGGTCATTTCTCGTGTGATATAGTCAAGTACCTTTTTTGCCGTAGCAAGATAGACCCTATTTTTACTGATCTGATAGAGTTCTGAGTACAACTGTGTCAGCAATGCATTGTCGTATAGCATTTTTTCAAAGTGTGGAATCAGCCATCTTTGATCAGTTGAATATCGGGCAAAGCCACCGCCAATTTGATCATGAATTCCTCCATGGTTCATTTTGTCCGCTGTAAGCATCACAAAATCCTTGAATCGACTTATACCAGAAATGTCGTAGTAACGCAGCAAAAATATAAGATTAGAGACGTTTGGAAATTTCGGTGCTTGTCCAAATCCGCCATATACAGTATCTGCCATATGTAATAGTCCTATGGCTGCCTCATCTAATATTGAACGACCACTTTCTAATAGAGTTCCTTCCTGTCCTACTTGCGGCATATGGATATCTTGTGCACTACTTGATAGAGCGTGCATAAATTCAGTCGTCGCTTTCTGAATTTCATGCTTTTTACTTGTGTACGCTTCGGATAACTGGGTCAGGATGGTGCCAAAACCGGGCATCCCATATCTACTTTCCTTTGGGAAATAAGTACCTACATAAAATGGCTTTTGGTCAGGCGTCAAAAACACAGAGAGAGGCCAACCTCCGTTTCCAGCTGCAAGTTGGCATACTCTCTGATAAATATCATCTAGGTCTGGCCTCTCTTCTCTATCGACTTTTACGTTAATAAAATTCTTGTTCATTACTTGAGCTATTTCATCGTCTTCAAAGGATTCATGTGCCATCACATGGCACCAATGGCATGCACTATACCCTATACTGACAAAAATGGGCTTGTCCTCTTTTCTTGCCTTCTGGAGAGCCTCTTCTCCCCAGGCATACCAATCAACTGGATTATAGGCATGCTGCAGAAGATATGGACTACTTTCATTGATTAATCTATTTGCTTTCGAGTTCTTATCCTTAGTATGACCGTCGTTACTGCCATGTTTTTGCATCAAACATATCTATCTATAATGTTATTTATAATGTGCATATACTAGGTTAAAAATTGCCGCTCATTTAAAATTTGATGGCTGAGTGGTCTTTTCAATCGCTTATCACTGTTTATTAATACTTGTCCGCAGTGCTACTGCCCTAAAGAGTTACAAAAAGTCCCTTGAATATTTCGCTTATTTTTGAAATGTGATAACTGGGACGAACTACTGTCAGTAAGACCTTAAATTTATACAAAGGAACATCTGCGACAATATTGTCTTTACGAGATCCTAGGATTTAGCGTCAAATCAATAAGCCTCTATGTTGTAGCAGTCCGCAAGTTCTGTGATATGAAGATATTATTACACTAAAGCATACAAGAGACTTGATCAAGATGTTATTGTTATCCCCTTTTTTCATTCAGAAGTTATCATTCAAAACGAATTTTTTTTAGGCAGTATGCTTGAAACTATGAATACGCCTATTGACTATGATTTTGGGACAGGAATCTTAGACATCAAATTTCTAACTGAGTATTTGCATAGCGATATGTATACGTAAATGTGCGAAAATTATGTGCTAGCCTTTAAGTATGATAAACGTATATAAAGTAAATGATGACGACTTCAGTCCTAATAGATTGTGTATCGTGGAAACGGTGGGCCAGATGATTAACCATCCCATACAAAGATTGCATCAAAGATGCAACTGAATCCAATAACAATAACAATAATAATATCTCTCAATATTCAAATGAAATAAGTAATAGTAAGAATATTAGCAGTGGTGAGAAGACTGAAATATTTCACGGAATTGAGAATGCAACCAAAGCAATACTAGACTTTGTCTCTAATGCTGACAACAGAATAAATGCTTGTTTAGATTCTACAGGGCCATCTGTTATGATTGGTGTTGAGGCGATTAAAAATGAGAGATTAAAGGCAAAAAACAGAGGAGTTCAATTTAGATATATCACCGAGATAACTAAGGACAATATCTCTTATTGTAAGGAATTATCTAAATTTGCAGAGGTTCATCATCTGAATGGAGTTAAAGGTAATTTTGAGATAAGTCAAAAGACAATAGGAACGGATGAATACATAGGCACTGCAACCTTGCAAGAAGCAGAACCCGTCGCTCAACTTATCTATAGCAATGTTAAGGAAATAGTAGAACAGCAGCAGTTTGTATTTGATACTCTGTGGAATAAGGCAATTCCGTCTCAAGTTAGAATAAAAGAAATCGAAGAAAGAATTAAGCCAGAAACAATAGAGGTTATAGTAGATCCAAGGAATGCACTAGAAACAGAGTATAGACTTTTGAAGTCAGCAAAAAAAGAGATACAGATGATATTTTCAACGGTTAATACTTTTCACATGCAAGAAAGACAATTAGGGATAACCAAAATACTGACTAATTTATCAAGGCAGGGAGTTAGTATTAAGGTTTTAACTCCAATAGATAACCAAGTTAAAGAATTAATAGCCGATCTAAAAGAACAGGGAGAGGTAAAAAAACTACAAAAACAACTAAATCAAAAATATAATGGTGATAATGATAATGATGATAACAGTGCCAATTCTATTATAGATATACAGGATATTGCACCTAGTTCATCAATTAACACCAAGATAATTGTTGTAGACAAGCAAGATTCACTGGCAATGGAGATAAAAGATGGCATGGCAGATAGTCTACATACAACAATAGGTTTATCAACTCTCTCAAATAGCAAATCAACTATTGCCTCTTATTCTGCAATATTTGAAAACCTTACTAAACAAAATCAATTATACAAACAACTCAAAGAGGCTTATCAAACAGTAGAGACTACCAATGCAATTAGGCAAGAGTTTATCAATGTAGCAGCACATGAATTGAGAACACCCATTCAACCCATTCTAGGCTATGCAGAACTACTATTAGAAGAGGAAACAGATGATAGCAAAAAACAAGCCCTTATGGGAATTGTTCATAACTCAGAGAGGCTTCAGAAATTGGCATCAGATATCCTAGATGTTGCAAGAATGGATAGCAATACATTTCGACTCTATAAGGAACCAGTAAATCTAAACTATGTTATATCTAATATTGTAAAAGATTATGTTAAAAGACAAGAACGGCAGAAAGCCAGTGATATAACAAGGTCAATTTCTAGTGTTAATGGTAATAATAACAATAAGGATAATGATAATGACAAAAATAGCAATAAGAGTGAAACAAAATTATTATTTGAATCAAAAGTAAAAGAAGACATTTTTGTTGAGGCCGATAAAGAAAGGTTAACACAAGTTATATGCAATATTCTAGATAATGCATTCAAGTTTACTGAAGGTCATGGTAAGATTATCCAAATTACATTAGAAAAGCAAGGACAACAACAAGAACTACTAGGAGAACAAGAGCAACAAGAGCATCATGCAATTGTCAGTATCAAAGATACAGGCACAGGAATAGATCCGGAAATATCGCCAAGATTGTTTTCAAAGTTTGCCACCAAGTCTCAGAGAGGAACAGGATTAGGTCTGTACATCTCTAAAAATATAGTAGAAGCACATGGTGGAAGATTATATGCTAGTAACAATAACAATAACAACCCTAACGATAAAGGAGCAACATTTACCATCATTTTGCCATTATTTAGACAAAAATAGAGAAAGCTATATACTACACAACCAACGTTACATAAAAAATTGATATCCCGAACTGAATAGGATTGATTATTTGATTATCTAACCGCAGAATCTATATAATCCAGATGAAACACGAACCGAAACCCAGTAACGATTGAATATCTCGCGTCATCCCATTCTAATGATCATCTCCGCGCTTTAAATAAAACCTCGAATACTACAGGGCAGTGAAAAATATGAGTGGATATGGTCGGTGCATAGCCCTGAGACATTTCGTGTCAGCATATGTATGATGTAAAATTATGTAGGAGAGCTACAAGGGATCCGTTTGCTCACACATGAATATTAATGTGCATATGTAGTATCATGTATATAAGAACCAGCACGGGCCGTCTGATGTGAAACCTTCGGATAAAAAGATATAAAAACAGGAAAGGGAGTAATTTGCAGCAGGGAAATTCCAGTGGATAATGCAGACTCTATGAATGAAATGATTGAAAGAATGTTCAGCGCTGTTAGGCAGAGTATGAAGGATGAGCGCGACAAAATTGTTAACACAATAAAGGCAGATGTAAACTCGTCAAAACAAAAGGCCCTAACGAAAATGCAATAAGCACACACGTAATGACCTGTAATTGAGTTACATCAAATCATGGCCTTGCGATAAGAGTACTAATTTGTGAACTTATGATACAAGTTTACTAGCCTCATAAACATTGAGTCGACAGTATGATTGATGGTATATTGTCGAACTAGTATGCTCCTAAGTAGCATTAGTGCAAAAGCAACTCAAAATAAAAAGAGCTAATTAACCTCATTCCTAAGAGGTAAACATTAGCTGCTATGGGGTACAATTAAAAGAAATCCTGGGAATTCTGAAACCGATAGCGATTGTGCTCAATCTGCATATGAAAAAGAGAACAGAAATGAAAAGAAGAGGATACTCCTGAGACACGATTGGATTCGCTGTCTAAACAATATTTTGCCCTAGCCGAGGATTGTGGCTACGTGGTTTACTAAATCTTCTACAGCTTTTGGCTTTCTGATAAAATATTTGAATTCGTCTAACATAGGAAATGATTCCCGAAACTCTTCACGATAATCTTCAAATGCGGTGATAAAGCAAACTTTGACTTCATTATCAATGCTTCTCATTTTTCTATACAATTCAAATCCGCTCATTGCGGGCATTCGAATATCTAATAGCAATAAACCATAAAAATCCGGTTTGAAATTGTCAAGTGCAGTTAAAGGGCTGGTATATGCATCAACTTCATAGCCATTCATTTCCAAAATCATTTTGAAGACGGAAATCACATCTGATTCATCATCTACAAGAAGAATTCTCCTTAGTGGTTTCTTTTCATTACCATCAGCTCCAATATTTGTAGAGGACATCTTTCAGTGTTTCTATCCTATTGTAACTTCTGTCTGGTATGTAACAATTTCTATTATAAGTTGACAAATTGTTCTCCATAGTGGATAAGCATGATCTTTTATTACCTTATAAATCGCCTTCTTAACAGGCGTTTATTCTTTGAGAAAATTTTTCCCACTGCGCATACCGTCCAGATGGCAGGCACGTTGATTCAGGCTGAAAAAAATTGCAAGTTATCCCAGGAGGGAAACTAAGTAGAGAACATTGCCAAGTTCGGTGAAATGGGTCACCTGAATGCGTTCCAATTTATAGGATGCATTGCATTTACATTCCAGTTCAAATGATACCAAATTCAAGTCCATCATATATTTCAGTAAAAAGAGCTAGTGATCTGATCGAACGATTTGTCCCACGTAACAAAATGCTTCGATACGAGACAATTCGTGTCCGCCATTCTTACGCTCGAGTTTTAGCTGAAGATGTCATCTCAGCATTCGACATCCCGACCTTTGACAGCTCACATATGGATGGTTACGCGATAAACGCTCAGGACATAATCCAAGCATCAGAGAGAACACCTATTGTTCTAAGGTTAAAAGAAGGTCAGATCAAACCTGACAGGAGGGTTCCTCCTCGGAGCCCTCTGCGAAAACAAGAGGCATTACGAATAGGGACTGGTGGATTCCTGCCATACGGAGCAGATAGTGTTGTTCCGCTTGAGGAGACGCATGCAGATGGCAAGAAAAATAAAGTATATATTATGACAACCCTTCCAGCGGGATCTTTTGTGCATCAGAGAGGCCACGACATAAAGAAGGGTCAGGAAGTGATGAAAAGAGGTAGGATTTTGCGGCCACAAGACATAGGGCTATTGGAGCTGTTACATGTTACTAAGGTTAAGGTGTTTAAAAGACCACGCGTAGCCATAATATCCACTGGCAGCGAGCTTACAAATGATGCAAGGTATGTAAAAGCCGGAAAAGTTTTGGATACTCATAGTGGTATAATATCGAAATTAGTCGAAGAATTGGGAGGATTGTCATTTAGGATGGGCATAACTCCGGACGATATTCCAAAAATACGAAACAAGATAGAAAGCGCCATGGCTCAGTCGATGGATTTGGTCTTAACTTTAGGTGGTTCCTCTGTTGGAACCTATGACCTAGTAGAAACAGCAATTAACTCTATGGGTAAACCAACAATCCTTTTTCATGGTGTTAAGTTAGATCGCGGAAGAGTAACAGGAGTGGCCGTCATCAAAGGAAAGCCAATAATTATTATGCCAGGACCCATACAGGGTGCTGTCAACGCCTTTATTGTTTTTGCTTATCCCATCATTAAGTTATTGTCTGGCCACATAAAGGGAAAACCTTTGAGAGTAGATGCCAGGATGGTCCAAGAATGGAATGCTCGCAAGAGATTCCCCAACTTTATGAAGATAATTTATGTGCGACTAAGGACCAAGAAGAATGGTGAATATGCGGCTGATACTATTGTTGGAGAAACCGAATCTTTAACAACTTTGACAATGTCCAATGGTTACGTCTTAGTTGACGAAAGGACCACACATATCAAAGCTGGAAGTAAAGTCAAAGTTAATTTGTTACCAGGACTTTCGTATGTTAATGATCATTTAGCAAACCCGTGATCCTGTTCAGGTTGTAAACGTTTTGAAGTTAAAATATACGTATCTATGTATTAGCTATAGCCTTCTAAACGTTTGAAATAATGATAAAGAAAATATTATGAAATGAGCACTGAGATCAAACGAGTTGGCGGAATAAGCAAAGTAAGTGGAAGACAAGCAAATAGTAGCAGCAGCGTCTTTTTTTTATTTGCGTTAATATCAAAGTTTTCTCTGGTTATCAATGGGATCCGCTAGTATCATTCTACGAAGCCTTATCCGTTTCAAGTTCGGTTAAGACGAAGCACCGGTACCGATGTGTGTTTCACGCACATGTCTTGACAGCAATTCTTTTTTGTTATACTCTGTCTTACAGTGGGGACACATTAGCGAGGAACCTCTTTCCCGTATATGCAATGATGCTAGAGGATTCATTATACATAAAGGAGCTGACGAATCTTTTTTGGAGGCATTTTCCATCTGTATAGCTGCTTTCTCCATCTTCGTGATAATGTCTTCTCTATCTATAATGCCATAAATGTTAGTGGAACCTGAGCTGACTACTACTTGTCTGATATCATGTTTTTCCATTACCGAAAGAGTATCAGAGATCGACATTTCTAATGGTATAGAAATGATCGGCGCAGACATTATGTCTTTTAATGAGATCTTAGCCGGGTTTTTATGCAATGACACAACCCTATAAAGTATATCTGTTTTTGAGACCAATCCGATAATCTCATTATCTTCTTTATTCGAAACAAGGACGCAACGAACGGAATTCTCCTTCATTACACTAACCGCATCGGCTGCTGTCTTGTTTTTGTCCAATATGATAATGTTGCCATTTTTTGCGTTGTCATTTAGCTTTAACATAGACGAGATGGGTACGGCAGACATAGTTACAATACCCGATGTCCTTAAATTTATTGTTATAGCAGAAAAAGAAATCACTTGGTAAAGAAGATACCTTGTCCTCTAAAGAATACAATATAACGATAAGAAGCTCATAGAAGTGTAATACAAATAGTTATTTTACAAAGCAAACACTGCTCTTTGGACCAAAAATGCTCTTAGAAGGGGAGATTCTTGAGTTTATCAAGTATGAGAGAAAACTGAGGAGATATTTTAGCTCATTGGCTAACTACTTAGTGTTTTTTCCCCTCTAGCATGTCGAATGCATGTAACAGTCCCGGAAATATGGAATTTAAAGATTGAGAAACCGCTCTTGCACTTCCAGGAAGGTTAACTATCACAGTTTTTTCTCTAACTCCTGATACTCCTCTTGAAAGCATAGACGAAGGTACTCTTCTCTGGCCAAAACACCGAAGCGTCTCTCCTACCCCAGCTAACTCTTTTTGAATAATCTTTTTTGTCGCTTCGGGAGTATTGTCACGAGGACCCACACCGGTTCCGCCGGTAGTCAAGACAAGGTTGACTCTTAATTCATCACAAAACCTCTTTAAACTCGATTCTATTACCTCGGTGTCATCAGCAACTACCTTGTATTCTATAATTTTAAATCCGTTTTCCTTTAGCTTGTTTACTATAACTTTCCCTGATTTGTCTTCCTTGTATCCTCTGGAATCGCTACTAACAAGTACAGCTGCTGTAAACCTTCCTCGAGCATCACCTTGGAGGAGGTTTTTCGACCCACCCTGTTTTTCTACCACTTTTATTGACTCAATTGACAATGATTCATCTATCGGTTTTAGCATATCGTAGATTGTTAGGGAGCCAACTGACACAGCGGTTAAAGCCTCCATTTCCACGCCAGTCTTCCATACGGTTTTTACCTGCGCTTTAATCTCAATTGCGTTGGCATTTTCATTAAAAGAAAAATGAATTTTTACATCATCTATAGGAATAGTATGGCAATACGGTATCAGATCGGATGTTCTTTTGGCTGCCAAGGTAGCAGCAACTCTCGCGGCATCAAAGATGTTACCCTTAGGTGTCTTACCTTCTTTGATCAGTTTTGCTGTTAGAGGAGTTATCTTAATTGTTGCCTGAGCACTCGCCAGGCGTAATGTGTCGGATTTGTCAGAAACATCAAACATCCCACCTAAATTATCTCCCATTACAGACATTTACTCCTTACCGTAAATTCATTTCTCTGGATGGTACTACCCCCTCTTTCCAAGTAGAATTTCCTGACTCAAAAAGTTCCTTCTTCCATATGGGCGTTCTGGTTTTTATGTTGTCAATCGCATATTTACATGCCTCAAATGCATCATAGCGGTGTTTTGTTGTCACCGCAATTGCTACACTTATTTCATTTACTTTAAGGCTCCCAATTCTATGTATTGCAATGAATTTTCTTATGTTCCAGTTCTTAATGACTTCGTTTTCAATCTCTGCTAATGTATTTCTTGCCATTTCTTCATATGCTTCGTAATAAATTCCGGATACTCTTTTTTCCTCGTTATGATCCCGTACAGAGCCAGTGAAAAGAACCGTAGCGCCAGCGGACCTATCTTCACAATCTGCTATCATTTGAGAGATGTTAATTGGTTCTTTAGTGATATGTATCATTATTAGAACATTTACTCCGTTAACCTCCGCTAATAGGTGGCAGAAGCGCTATCTCATCATCTCCAGTTATGGTTGTGGTAGACATACCACTAGTTTTATTACCCTGAATATCGGTCGATGGCTTATCTATCACTATTTTGTAATTTACTGCCAGCACAAAGGGAATGCGTTTGAGCTGGGGGTAAATTTGTAAGATCCTCTCTTTAAGATCCGTAGATTCTATTGGTTTCTGTTTGAATTCTAATACTATTTCGCTCTTTCCATCTACCATCTCTCTTGCTGATGCGAATAACTTTATTTTAAGTGTCTTCGCAGGTAGTTTCTTCTCACTTGTCATAATATGATTATTAACCACCTATTGTATGCATTAAGCTAAGCGAGGGTTTCAGATTACTCTCCTGTATAATCTTAATTATGCCTTGGGGTTTTTTCTTGACGTTTTCTATCAACTGCCTCCTAATTTCAGTCTCAGATTGTCCTTCGCGGAGCAAGTTTCGAAGATCGTATCCTGGTTTCTCAAATAGACAAGTTAATAGTTTCCCATCAGATGTTAACCTCATTCTATCACAACTACTACAGAAGGGTTCAGTAATAGAAGGAATAAATCCTATTGTTCCTCTGCTATTAACAAAAGTATATGGCTTTGCAGGGTCAGCACCATGCATATCATTCCCTTTGTCCTGACTAGAAGCATAGTTTAGAGGTACGAGTTGCCCTACATTTTTTTCTATTATCTCAATCATTTCCTTTTTAGCAAAAACCAAGTCTGGCCGCCATATTCCACTTCCATCTAGAGGCATGAATTCTATAAACCGTACAACATGTCCGCTCTTTCTTGCAAATTTGGCAAAATCTGTGATCTCGTCTTCATTCCAACCTCTTATTATAACCGTATTTATTTTTACTTTTAGGCCGAATCTGTCTGCGGCATCAATACTGTTCATTACTTTCTTGAGTCCATTCATGCCTGTGAGTGCCTCAAACCTTGCGGCTCTAAAGGAATCGAGGCTGATATTTACGCTTTCTAGCCCTGCCTCCTTTAGTTGCTTGGCCTTGTCTGCGAGCAACAGACCATTAGTTGTCATACTAATAGATTTTATTGCTCTTATCATCTTCAGTGAAGATATTAGATCTTCTAACTTTGGTCTCAGAAGGGGCTCTCCACCCGTCAACCGTATTTTGTTTATACCTAGATCGGTAAGGACGGAAACTAGTCTGATAATTTCGTCAAAATTTAAAACATCCTCCTCTTTAAACCATCGTACGTTGCCTTGGGGCATACAATAAATGCATCGCATATTACACCTGTCGGTTAGTGATATCCTAAGCTTTCTTGCAATTCTACCGAAACTATCAGTGAGCGAGACTTGTTTTTCTTCATCGCGACCTAAGTCTTGCCTTTTTTCTTTATTTGCTTGAATTTGGTATCCATCTCCCACTAGATTTATCACCTCGTTCTATGTATCGGATAAAACACGTCACCGACGATGTATAGTAATCTGTCCTAAATATCTTCCCGGAATAAATGTAGTTATAAATTAAATTCTCTAATGGACAATTTCTCCCAAATGTCAACTTTGGAGTCCGTGCCTTATGAAGCATCTTACACAATGGTTTATAGTGTAT
>OBLS010000697.1_pt1 | contig 12708 bp, 7 predicted proteins | sample 1519901 | NCBI WGS metagenome assembly OBLS01 (sample SAMEA3113585, study PRJEB22503) | soil metagenome
ACCACCCGCCTCCACGCGGGTTGATGCGATGAATCCTACCTGGCTCCTTTGCATCCTCCTGTTCCCCGGATTCCTGTCGGCGCAGCGTGCGCCCGTGTTGCGGCAGATCAAGGTCCCGCACAGCTACTACTATCGGGAGATGTATCTCCCGCAGCTCACCACCGGACCCAGCTCGGTCACCTGGTCACCGGACGGCTCCGAGCTCATCTACTCCATGCAGGGTTCTCTGTGGCGCCAAAAGGTTGGGAGCAGGGAAGCCCGCCAACTGACGTCGGCGCCGGGGTACGCGTATCAGCCGGATTGGTCGCCCGATGGACGTTATGTCGCTTTTACACGCTACGTCGAAGATGCGATGCAGCTGCAGCTGCTGGATCTCTCAACCGGTGACACACGTCCGCTGGTGGCCGATAGTGCGGTGAACGTGGAGCCGAGCTGGTCACCGGATGGAAGCAGGCTGGCATTCGTCTCCTCGGTCTACGAGGGCCGATGGCACATCTTCATCGCCTCACTCAAGCGGGACGCCACCCTCGACACCGTCGTGCGTGTCACCGAGGACCGGCTCAGCCCGCTGTCTCGCTACTACTATGGGGCCTATGATCAGTACCTCTCACCTACCTGGTCGAGCGATGGAAGAGAGCTGATCTTCATTTCGAATCGCGGACACATCTGGGGTTCCGGTGGTTTCTGGCGCATGCCGGCACGTGCGGGTGCTGAAGCACGTGAGCTACGGTTCGAGGAAACCACCTGGAAGGCTCGGCCTGAATGGAGCCCGGATGGTAAGCGGGTTGTGTACAGCTCCTACCTGGGGCGCCAATGGAATCAGCTCTGGCTGATGACGTCCGATGGCGGTGACCCGTTTCAGCTCACCTATGGTGAAGGCGACGCAACGGCGCCGCGATGGTCTCCGGATGGTCGCCGCATCGCCTACATCTCGAACGAGAACGGCAACACCGAGCTCCAGATCCTGGACGTACCCGGTGGCGCGGTGGAGCGGATGGTGGCCGAGAAGCGGATCTACCGCGAGCCGGTCGGACGATTGCGGCTGGCGGTAGTGGACGCTGCCGGGCGCCCCATGTCGGCGAGAGTATCGATCTCTGGCAGTGACGGGCGTAGCTTCGCGCCCGACGATGCGTGGCATCATGCGGATGATGGATTCGACCGCAAGCAGCGAGCGTTCGAGTACGGCTATTTCCACACTCGGGGATCTTCGAACGTCACGGCCCCGGCCGGCGAGGTCGAGGTGGAAGTTTCCCGGGGCCCCGAATACCGGGTGTTTCGCCGAACCGTCACGCTTGCGGCGGATTCCAACCATACACTGCGGATAGTGCTCAACAGACTTGCGAACCTGCCGGGCACAGGCTGGTATAGCGCGGATCTGCACGTGCATATGAACTACGGCGGAGCATACCGGAACACACCTGCTCACCTGGCGCAGCAGGCCCGTGCTGAGGACGTACACCTTATCGAAAATCTGATCGTGAACAAGGAGGGAAGGATTCCTGATGTCGGCTACTTCACTGGCCGGCCGGATCCCGTCTCTACCGCCTCCACGCTCATCGTGCACGATCAGGAGTATCACACCAGTTTCTGGGGTCACACCAGCCTGTTGGGTCTGACGCGCAACCTCATCCTACCAGGCTATGCGGCCTACGCGAACACCGCAGCGGCCAGCCTCGATCCCTCGAATGCGCAGGTATTCGATCAGGCCCATGCGCAAAGAGGGCTGACCGGATACGTCCATCCATTCGACAGCGACCCCGATCCATCTGACACCTCCAAGGCTCTCACCAACGAGCTGCCGGTCGATGTCGCAATCGGCAAGGTGGACTACTACGAGGCGCTCGGCTTCGTGGACGACTATGCGGCCACGGCGAAGGTCTGGTATCGATTGCTCAACTGCGGGTTTCAGCTGCCTGCGGGAGCGGGCACCGACGCAATGGCCAACTTCGCGTCACTCCGGGGTCCGGTTGGAATGAACCGGGTTTTCGCCAAGCTGACCGCACCATTCACTCACCAGCGGTGGCTGGCCGCGCTAAAGGCAGGTCGTACCTTCGCCACGAATGGCCCTCTGCTCGGCTTCACCTTGAACGGACGGGATCCTGGCGCTGAGCTCTCCCTGCGTCCTCGTGACCAGGAGGTGGTCGCCGCAGTCAGCTTGAAGTCAAATGTGCCGGTGGATCACCTGGAGATCGTTCGAAATGGCGTCGTCATAGCAACGGTGCCGTTGTCGGGTGACCGCACCAGCGCGACAGCCCGCATCAAACTTCCCGTGCGCGGGAGCGGTTGGTATCTGCTGCGGGCGAGAGGCAATGGGCCGGTGTATCCGGTGCTCGATGTCTATCCCTATGCCACGACAAGTCCCATTTACGTGACGGTGGCCCGCCAACCGGTCCGCTCCCCGCGCGACGCGGACTACTTCATCGCGTGGATCAATCGTCTCGAGGCCGCGGCGAACGCCCACGGGGACTGGAATACGGACGCGGAAAGGCGTGAAGTCTTGAGGCTGATGGGAAAAGCGAAGGAGGAGTTCCAGTCGCGAGGCGGTTCCCTCTAGGGAGCCTTCACCACTACAGCGATCCCCTGGCCGACGCCGATGCACATGGTTGCCAGACCGTAGCGGCCACCAGTCCGCCGAAGGGCGTGTACGAGCGTCGTGAGTATCCGGGCACCGCTGGCGCCGAGCGGGTGGCCGAGTGCGATGGCGCCACCGTAGATGTTGACTCGGGCGCTGTCGAGCTGCAGATCGCGGATGCACGCGAGGGCCTGCGCGGCAAACGCTTCGTTCAGCTCTACCAGATCGAGCTCACCGGCCGTGATGCCGGCCCGAGCGAGCGCCTTTCGTGTGGCGGGTACCGGGCCCAGACCCATACAGCTGGGATCGACGCCCGCAACCGCCGTCGCGATGACTTCTGCCATCGGCTCCAGCCCAAGCTCATCGACTGCTTGACCGCTCACGACTGACAGGGCTGCAGCGCCGTCGTTGATGCCGCTCGAGGTGGCGGCAGTTACCGTTCCGTTCCGCATGAACGCCGGCTCGAGTCTGGCGAGCGATTCCTGAGTGAGCCCGGCTCGTGGAGTCTCGTCTGCACTAACGACTCCTCCTGACGTGGAAACCGGAGCCTCCACCGGCGCGATCTCGTCCCTGAACGTCCCAGCTGCTGCTGCGGCTACCGCTCGGCGCTGACTCTCGAGCGCGAACTCCTCCTGCTGCCGTCGCGAGATTCCGTAGGCCTGAGCCACACGTTCGGCAGTCTCTCCTAATGAGATCGTCCACTCCGCGGGCATGGCCGGATTGACGAACCGCCAGCCCACGGTGGTATCCGCGATGGCGGGAGCCGTACGGTCCCACGGGCGCGAGCTCTTGAGCATCACCTGCGGAGCACGTGTCATGCTTTCGACACCTCCTGCCACGAACACCTCTCCTTCGCCGGCCCGGATCGCGTGGGTCGCCGAAACCACTGCCTGAAGTCCCGAGCCGCAGAGACGGTTGACAGTCTGTCCCGGGACCTCGACCGGCAGCCCGGCGAGCAGGGCTGCCATGCGAGCCACGTTCCGGTTGTCCTCCCCGGCCTGGTTGGCGCACCCAAGAATCACGTCATCGATTCGTTCTGGCGGTATGCCTGAGCGAGTGATCAGCGCCCGAATGGCAGCGGCCGCGAGATCGTCCGGTCGAATCTCGGCCAGCGCGCCTCCGGCGCGTCCTATCGGGGTTCTGACGGCAGCTGTGATGAACGCGTGGGTCATGAGCTTTTTCTCACGTTGACCTCCCCCCTCCAGACGGCTAAGTTGCCGCCCGACAACACTTCAGGACAGGTGGCCGAGTGGTTGAAGGCACCACCCTGGAAAGGTGGCATACCCGCAAGGGTATCGAGGGTTCGAATCCCTCCCTGTCCGCTGCGGGAACCGTTTCGTGATTCGTGGCGTATCTTAAGGGTATTCCACTTCTCACGGTTGCCCAGGGTACCGACCATGCTGATCAGACGCCCTCCCGATCTTCTCGCCTCAGAAATTACCGATGAGTCCCTCTTCTGGAATCGGCGCGACTTCATCGCCGCGGCCGGACTCGGTGCTGCAGCTGTAGGCGGGTTGTTGCCTCTGCGGACCCTGCTGCCACCGCGCTCCGACGATGAGAAGCTGACACCGTGGGAGGATGTCACGGGCTACAATAACTATTACGAGTTCGGGACCGGCAAGGACGATCCCGCGAGCAATGCCGGTGCGCTGCGCACGAGGCCCTGGAAAGTCGAGATCGCCGGTGAGGTGAAACGGCCCGCCATGTATGATCTCGACGAGCTGCTGAAGCCCTTTACTCCGGTCGAGCGGATCTACCGGATGCGCTGCGTAGAAGGCTGGTCGATGGTCATCCCATGGCTGGGCATTCCGCTGGGCCAGATCATCGATCGCCTGGAGCCTACCTCGAAGGCGAAGTATGTCGAGTTTACGACTCTCCTGGATCCGCAGCAGATGCCGGGACAGCAGCGCCGCATCCTCGAATGGCCCTACGTCGAGGCGCTGAGAATGGATGAGGCCCGCCACCGACTTACGCTGATGGTGACCGGAGTCTATGGAAAGGCGTTGCCCAACCAGAACGGCGCGCCGCTCCGTCTCATCGTGCCCTGGAAGTACGGCTTCAAAGGCGGCAAGTCGATCGTCAAGATTCGCTTTCGGGAGACGCAGCCTCAGACGACCTGGAACATCGCCGCTCCCGATGAGTACGGATTCTACGCCAACGTGAATCCCGATGTTGACCACCCCCGCTGGAGTCAGGCCCGCGAGCGGCGTATCGGTGAGCTGTTCAAACGCAAGACGCTGATGTTCAACGGGTACGCCGACCAGGTCGCCTCGCTTTACGCCGGGATGGACCTGCGCAAAAACTTCTGAGCCCGTTGTCGTGACCCGCGCCGCGATCATTACGCGGGTCGTAAAGCCCGTCCTCTACGTCGCGGCAGTCCTGCCGTTCGCGTGGCTCGTGTTCGCCCTGGTCACCGGTCTCGTCATGGGCGACGAGGTGAAGTTCATGCAGCATGTCACCGGTGATACCGCGCTTACCTGTCTCATGTTGTCGCTCACCGTTACGCCGCTCCGGCGGCTGACCGGGTGGAACGAGCTCATCAGGGTTCGGCGCCTGATAGGTCTGACGGCGTTCTGGTATGCCTGCCTGCACCTTTCGACCTACCTGGTATTCGATCAGTCTCTTTCGGCAGATGAGATTGCGAAGGACATCGTGAAGCATCCGTGGGTGCTGGTTGGTTTCACCGCCTTCCTGTGCCTGGTGCCGCTCGCCATCACTTCTACTACTGGGTGGGTACGGCGATTGGGAGGCAAGCGATGGCAGCGGCTGCATCGGCTGGTTTATGTCGCCGCGTTTGCCGGAGTGCTGCACTACTTCTGGCTGGTGAAGAAGGACATCCGGGCGCCGCTCGTCTATGGGACTATACTGCTGGTGCTGCTCGGAGCCCGCGTCTGGTATGCGCGCCGTGCAACCGGCCAGCGAACCCGCACCGCAACCCCACGTGCCCCGGTCAGAGTTGAATAGCTCGCCATGAACGCACCCGTAAACCTGCGTCAGATGCGGCAGATCGCCCGATATGCTGTTGTGCTGCTCGCCGGTGCCCTTGCGGGAGTGAGAATCGTCAGCGCGGCGCAGGCATGGCAACAGTATCTCTCATGGCGTGAACGGGACCCTTCGGGTGCCGACGCATACCTGACTTTTGCCCAGGTCGATGCAGCGATCGTAGTGATCTCGATCAGTCTGGCGGCCCTCGTCTGGCGCTTACTGCGATCTCCCGCTCAGGCTCCCTGACTCTTATCTTGCACCTCATGCTTTCATGGTTGCGCCGCAGCCGAGCCATGGCACTGGCCCTCGTACTCATGGCCCCGGGAACCGCCGGGACCGCCGTGCAATGGCTGCATTCATGCCCGACCGCGACAGAGGCTTCGGTCGACCATCAGCACCACGGATCACGCCCATCACAGCCAGCCGGTCACTCCAACGCCTGTGAGTGTATCGGTTCGTGTATGGCGGCAGCTCTGGTTGCGCGGCCGGCCGCGACAGTTCTCGCTGTGCTCGAATCGCCCCAACCCCCTGTCGTCTCCTTCAGTCAGCACGGCTTCGTTCCTGCCGGCACCCCAACCCATCTCCTTCCCCCGGCCACAGCTCCACCCCTGTCCTGACTCGGATCGCTAAGTGATGGCTGCACGAGTCGCGCGAAGCGATTCGTGTTACTCGAGTCAAAATTCATCCAGGGGTCGTCATGTTCACTGCTCGGCTGTCATGCTTGCTGCTCGCCTTGTTTGCGAGTACGAGCGTCGCCGCTGCACAAGAGACCGGGTCTATTGTCGGCCAGGTCACGGTGCCAGGCGCCGATTCGGCTGGTGCTATTTCGCTCTTGTCTGTCGACGAGGGTCTGATCAACGTCCAGACCGATTCTCAGGGACGCTTCCAACTCTCCCGTCTCACGCCAGGCAAGCACGTACTGGTGGCGAAACGGATCGGTTTCGAGCCGCTCCGGCGGGTGGTGCGGGTGCATGCAGGCAGAGTAACCGAAGTCTCCATGCTGCTATCTCCCAAGGCGATCGAGCTGGCGGAGCTTACCGTCATCGGAACGAGGGCCGACCTCGAAGAGCGGCGTGCACGACTCGCACAGGTACCTGGCTCCGTTGCATTGGTCGAATCGGACCAGATTCGCAGAACGCGCCAGGCCAACCTCAAGGACGTGCTCGGTTTCACTCCGGGTGTCTATGTGCAGTCCCGCTTCGGCGCGGCCGATGAGAGCCAGGTCTCGATTCGCGGCTCAGGATTGCGAAACAACTTCCATCTGAGGGGCGTCAACGTCCTCGTCAACGGGATGCCGTACCGCAACGCGGACGGCTTCACCGACTTCGAGTCGCTCGAGCTGCTGAACACCGAGTCAATCGAGGTCTACAAAGGAGGAAACGCGCTTCGATATGGCGGGTCCACTCTCGGCGGCGCCATCAATCTTGAGACCAAAACCGGATACACTGCCACCCCCGTGGGCATCGTTGCGGAGGGTGGGAGCTTTGGGTATCTGAAGACCCAGGTCTCCTCCGGCTCGACGATCGGCAGGCTGGATTACTTCGGCAGCTATACCCGGACCAGGCTCGACGGTTATCGCGATTACGCCGGGCAGGGACGGGATCGCATCAACGGCCATCTGGGTTACGTGCTATCGGAGAACACGGACCTGCGCGCGTTCTACTTCTTCGCGCAGGTCAACGAGCAGCTCCCCGGCGCACTGACCGACGACGAGCTGGCCACTACGCCGCGCGCGTCCAACCCGGAGAATCGTTCGGACCGCTGGGGCCGGGATTATCACCTCCATCATCTCGGCTTGCAGCTACGCAGCCAGCTCGGGGCCCATCACCGTCTGGAGATCAGCCCGTACCTTCAGTATCGGGACATCGATCACCCGATCTTTCAGGTGATCAATCAGCAGAGCAGGGACTACGGAGCAGAGATCCGGTACGAGAACACGCTGCCGCTCTTCGGCCGGAGCCACCGCTTTACGCTTGGCCTTCAGCCGGCATGGCTCAACATGGATAACCGGCAGTTCGTCAACGAGGCGGGGCAGCATGGTCAGCCGCGGAAAAACCAGAAGGACGAGGCGATCGGGCTCGCGATGTACATCGAGGATGCACTCGCGCTCACGTCTCGGGTTACAGCTGTTGTTGGATTTCGGCTGGATCATTCGATACGGAAGTCTCACGACCGATTCCTCACGGACGGAGATCAATCCGACCGACGGGAATTCACTCCCCTACTTCCGAAGCTCGGCATGTTGTACGCAGTACCCGCCATCCAGGGCCAGATATATGCCAATGCGAGCCGCTCATTCGAGCCTCCACTGCTCCTGGAGCTCAACAGCCTGGCGGTGCCTGGGTTCATTGATCTCTCGGGGCAGGATGCCTGGCAGTTCGAACTCGGGGTCAGGGGCCATACCGGTGCCGTGGCCTGGGACATCGCGGGGTTCGACGTCGAGCTCAAGAACGAGATTCTCAATCTGAACGTACAGCCATTTCCCGACGCACCGTTCACGGTTCCGACGTACCGGAACTCACCTCGGACGCGACACTACGGGGTGGAGGCCGGGATGCAATTCGACATGCTGAACGGAATTCTGGCTCGCGGGAGCCAACAGGATGGGGCAAGGCTGCGGCTAGCCTACACATTCGCGCGCTATCGGTTTGTGAAGGACGCGGAGCATCAAGGGAATGACATTCCCGGAGCCCCCGAGCATCATATTCAGGCCGAGATGCGATACCAGCATCCGTCCGGCTTTTCGGTTGCTCCCCGTCTGGAGTGGGTGCCGAAATCGTACTTCATCAACAGCGAGAATTCGGCATCGAACCGCGGCTGGGCAACGTGGGGAGTTCGAGCGGAGCAGCACATGCCAAACCTGAGTCTCACCGCGTTCGCGGCGGCGGAGAACCTGACAAATACCAGGTACAGTGGCTCGGTTCAGGTCGATAATGCGGCGGGCCGGTCGTTCGAGCCGGCTGATGGACGTGCGTTCTACATTGGATTCAGGTGGAACCGATGATGCGCCTACACCTGCGCAGGCACAGCCTGCGTCACAGTTATGGCCTGCTCGCCGTTGTATGCCTGGTCGCATATTCGTGCCGCAGCGGAATGGAGGTCACCTCGCGGGAGGTTCCCAGCGCGGGTGGATCACAGTCGGCTGATCCCGCTCTAGCCCTCGATCCAGTTGACGGTGATCTGGTCATGAGCTGGGTCGAGGGAGATGGACGTACCTGGGCTTTGTATGCCGCGAGGTCTGCAAAGTCGGGAGACTGGTCGGCGCCCGTGCGGGTTGCAGGCGGAGAGGACCAGCCCGACGAAGTCCATCCACATGGCGAGTCCTCCCCCCGCCTGATCGCTGGTCCGAGCAATCATCTTGCTCTCGTGTGGCCCAACAACATCAAGGTCGAGGGCAGGAAATGGCCCGCGACGATGCTGCGTTTCTCGCGATCTGATGACGGCGGACGAACCTGGTCGGCACCGATCACACTGAACGATGACACCACCGGAGCCCTGGTGAGCCACCAGTTTCACGGGGCGACGCTGGTGGGCGACTCCGGCCTGACCGTGGCATGGCTCGACGAGCGTGCAGTAGTGGCACCGGTTGCCGCCGGCGCAGACGGTCACGCCGAGCACGCGACCGAGCCTGATGCCCAGATTTACCTCACGACCTCACACGACTTCGGCCGAAACTGGGGGCCGAATCGCAAGGGTTGGGATGCCGCCTGTCCCTGCTGTCGCGTGTCGCTGGCGCGATCCATCGATGGACAGGCAGTTGCCGGATGGCGCAAGCACTTTCCGGGGAATGTCCGGGACGTCGTCACGGCCACCATCTCGGAGCAACCGGGAGAACCGGAGCGGGTGCATCCTGATGATTGGGCTTACGAGGGATGCCCACACAGCGGCCCCGCGATTGCCACCGGAGCAGACACCTCGACCCACGTCGTGTGGTACAACGGGAAGCAGGGTGCCGCAGGCGTGTACTACGCAAGGCGAGGTGGTGGCAAGAGCACCGTGCCGGCCGTGCCACTCGTCCAGGGACAGGCGTTGGGCGTCGCGCATCCCGCGGTCGTATCACTCCCCGGGGGAGGCGCCCTGGCGGCATACGATGTCTCACCCGACGGCAAGCGGCTGATTCAGGTTGCTCAGCTGCTCCCGAATGGGAAGGTCGGCGCCGAGCAGCAGATTCCGGGCTCGGAAGACGGGAAGTATCCGCAGCTGGCGGTACTGGATAGCAGCAGGGCGGTTGTCGCCTGGACTGAATCCAAAGGGGAAGGAAGCAGGATGCGGCTTGCCGTCGTGGCACTGAGGTGAGCCACCGCTCAAGAGCGTAGAGACGCGGCGGAGTTCCGTTGCGCAGGTCATGCTCCGCCGCTACCTTCCCGCCCCGATGCCCTCGCGTACGCCCCTTCTCGACGATCGCGCATTCGGCCGCACCCTGGCGCGCATGGCGAGCGAGATCGTTGAACGAAGCGGCGGCACCGAGGAACTGGTGCTGGTGGGCATTCAGCGCCGCGGTGTCGAGCTGGCCGATCGCTTGAAGCGCCACATCGACACGGCCGAAGACTCGAACGTCGCCTCCGGTAAGCTCGACATCACCCTCTACAGAGACGATCTCCAGACCATTGGGCCACGGCCCGTGGTGGGCGAGACCAGGCTGCCAGATGTCGACGGTAGAACCGTCGTCATCGTGGACGACGTGCTCTATACCGGCCGAACAGTTCGCGCGGCGCTCGATGAGTTCGCCGACTTTGGCCGGCCTCGGCGGATCCTGCTCTGTGTGCTGATCGACCGCGGGGGACGGGAGCTGCCGATCCAGGCGGACATCGTCGGGACCAGCGTCAGCACCGGTCCGAAAGATCGAGTGGATGTCTTCGTGTCCGAAGTGGACGGGCGCGATGCCGTCGAACTGGTGCGGGGGAGCTGATACCATGACCGCGCCGTCGCTTGGCAAGGACCTGGTGGGGCTCGAGCCGCTCAGTTCCGAGCAGATCCAGCTGATTCTCGATACGGCCGAGCCCTTCAAGGAAGTCAGCGAGCGGGCCATCAAGAAGGTGCCGGCGCTTCGCGGCAAAACCATCGTCAATCTCTTCTTCGAAGCCTCGACTCGCACTCGCATTTCGTTTGAGTTCGCCGAGAAGCGGCTGTCGGCCGATACGGTGAATGTGGCCGCGGCCGGGTCTTCGGTGAGCAAGGGTGAGACGCTGGTCGATACCGCCAAGAACCTCGAGGCCATGCGAATCGACATGGTTGTCATCCGTCATGGCGCCTCCGGGGCGGCGCAATTTCTCGGTCAGCGGATCCGCTCGAACGTCATCAATGCGGGCGACGGGAAGCACGAGCACCCGACGCAGGGCCTGCTCGACATGCTGACGCTGCGCGACCGCTTCAAACGAATCAAGGGTCTCAAGATCGCCATCTGCGGCGACATCCTGCACAGCCGGGTAGCTCGAAGCAACATCTGGGGTCTCACCAAGCTGGGGGCGGAAGTCGGAGTATGTGGACCGGCCTCGCTGCTGCCTCGCAACGTGGAAGATCTTGGCGTCACGATTCTGCCCCGGATCGAAGACGCTATCCAGTGGGCCGATGCCCTGAACATCCTGCGGCTGCAGCTGGAGCGGATGGAGGGCGGCTTCTTTCCCTCGCTCCGGGAATACAATCGGGTCTTTGGTGTCACCGAAAGATCTGCTGATCCTGCACCCCGGTCCCATGAATCGCGGCGTCGAAATCGACAGCGACGTCGCGGACGGACCCCACAGCGTGATCCTGCCGCAGGTCACGAACGGCGTCGCGGTACGTATGGCCGTGCTGTATCTGCTGGCCGGTGGATCTCCGGACTGGGCTCATTCGGGAGCTGAAGAGCGATGAGGCCGGTACTCATCCGAGGTGGCCGCGTCATCGATCCTTCGCGCAACACCGATGAGGTCGCGGATGTCTATCTCGAGAACGGCAAGGTGGGAGCAGTAGGGCGCGATATCGGATCGCCCGACGATGCCCTGATCCTGGATGCGACGAACAAGATCGTAAGTCCGGGTCTGATCGATCTGCACGTGCATCTTCGGGAGCCGGGGCAGGAGGAGCTGGAGACGGTTGCCACTGGCGCGATGGCTGCTGCCGCCGGCGGCTTTAGCGCCGTGTGCGCCATGCCGAACACCGATCCAGTTACCGACAACCAGGCTGCGATCGGGTTTATCGTCAGCCAGGCCGAGCGCGCGGGCAAGGCGCGGGTCTATCCGATCGGCGCTATCTCACTGAGTCAGAAGGGTCAGCAGCTCGCGGAATTCGGCGAGCTCGTAGGCGCGGGCGCCGTTGCGGTAAGCGATGACGGAAAACCAGTGGTCTCCAGCCACCTCATGCGGACGGCACTCGAATATGCCCGCACCTTCGGCATACCGGTGGCGGATCACTGTGAGGATCCCACACTGTCGGCCGGCGGCGCCATGCACGAGGGCATCGTCGCAACCAGGCTGGGCCTCAAAGGGATACCTGCCGCCGCCGAGGAGATCATGGTAGCGAGGGACATCCTGCTGGCCGAACACACCGGCGGTCACATTCATCTCTGTCATATGTCTACTCGCGGATCGGTGGAGCTGATTCGGCGTGCCAAAGAGAAGGGAATCCGGGTGACGGCGGAAGCGTGCCCCCATCATTTCACGCTCACGCACGAGGCCTGCGAGGGCTACAACACGAACGCAAAGATGAATCCGCCCCTCCGGGAGCCTGAGGATCGCGAGGCCGTACGACAGGGACTGCGAGACGGTGTCATCGACTCGATCTGCACCGACCACGCTCCGCACCACTACGACGCCAAGGAACGGGAGTTCGACAACGCGCCAAACGGGATCATCGGTCTCGAGACCGCTTTGGGACTCGCCATAACCGAGCTGGTGGAGCCCGGCCTCTTGACGATAGCAAGTCTGATCAACCGCATGAGCACCATGCCGGCCAGGATCTTCAATCTTGCGGGCGGCACTCTCGCGCCCGGGGCACCGGCGGATGTGCTCGTCGCGGACCCCAGCGTGCGATGGACGGTCGATCCGGCGGAATTCTTTTCGAAGAGCCGTAATACACCATTTGCCGGGCGGCAGCTGACTGGGCGGGCGGATGGCCCGGTAGTGAGGGGGCAGGTGGTCTTCGAGCGGGTGAGCCGGGGCCGGCGCGCCGCCGCT
>OBLS010000698.1_pt1 | contig 12708 bp, 12 predicted proteins | sample 1519901 | NCBI WGS metagenome assembly OBLS01 (sample SAMEA3113585, study PRJEB22503) | soil metagenome
TGATCTACCTCCTCGTGCCGATCGCGCCGCCGCGACTCGTGCCCGGCGCGGGGTACACGGATACGCTGACCGGCCTCTGGGGCAAGGAGTTCGCCGACTCGGCGCACGTGCTCCAGAGTCCCTTCGCGGCCGTCCCGTCCGGGCACGTCGCCTTCGCGCTCATCGCCGGCGGCGTCTTCGTCAAGCTCGGCGACCGGGCGTGGCTGCGCGCGTTCGGATGGCTCTACGCCCCCGTCGTGGTGGTCGTGACCGTGATCACCGCCAACCACCTGCTGCTCGACGCGTTCGCGGCCGGGGTCGTCGTCGCCGGCGCACTCGGGCTCGCCTCGCGAGCGCGGCGACATCCCCGTGCAGACGAGGTATGAAACGCATATCGTCGGACGGTCAAGTACTGATCATGGACCGACGACGCCAGAGCGACGTACGGCGCATCCGAACCGACCCGGACGCGCTGGACGCGTTCTACCGCGAGCACGTCGACGCGGTGCAGCGCTTCGTCGCGCGCCGCGTGTCCAGCCCCGAGCTCGCCGCCGACCTGACGGCCGACATCTTCGTCGCCGCGATGGAGTCGGTGGACCGCTACCGCGCCGATCGCGGGACGGCGTGCGCTTGGCTCTACGGCATCGCGCGTCACGTCGTGTGGGCGGAGTACCGCCGTGCCGACCGACAGCGCTCGGGACCGGTGGTCGCCGGCAGCGCGCTGCTCGACGGCGAGGACGTCACCGACATCCTCGCCCGGATCGACGCCGCGGCGAGCGCCCGGGAGCTGTACCGCGCGATGGACGCCTTACCCGAGTCCGAGCGCGCGGTGCTCGAGCTCGTCGCCGTCGACGAGCTCCCGGTGGGCGAGGCCGCGGACGCACTCGGAATCGGCAAGGTGGCAGCGCGCGTGAGGCTGCACCGCGCCCGGCGACGGATGAAGGAGCAGCTTGCGGGCAGCGACACGCGCCAACCTGTGGAGGCAGCACCATGATCCAGGATGAGAAGCCGCGCAGCGGTTACGAGGAGCGACTGCTCACGGAGCTGCGAGCCCTGGCCGAGCGCAACGCAGCGGAGGCGCCGCCGGAGCCGGCGTACCGCGGGCGCGGCGTCGCGCGGCGCCCGAAGTTGGCGCTGGCCGGCATCGCAGGCGGCGCGTGCGTCGCCTCAGTGGCGATCGCGTTCTCCGGCGGTGACGGCGGCGGATCCACCGCGTACGCGGTCCAGCCGCACGACGACGGCTCCGTCACCATCGAGATCAAACGGCTCGCGGACGCCGCAGGCCTCGAAGCTGACCTTCGTGCGGCCGGAGTGCCGGCGAAGGTCGACTTCTTGCAGCTTGGACGCACGTGTCGCGAGCCACGCTTCGAGTCGGCGCCGGCACGCACCCTCGAGCTGTTCGGCGGACTCTCCATCCCGGTGACGATGGGGGCGGTGACGACCGGGCCGCCCGAGCTCGAGCAGCGCTTGGCCCAGAGCATCTCGTTCACCCTCCAGACAGGCGCGACGGGCGATCTTCAGCCGGGCGAGACACTCGTGATCACCAGCCGTCAAGGCGTCCACCCGCGCGCCGAGCCACCACAGACCATGACTTCGATCACACTGGCGATCGCAAGGGGGTCCGTGGCTCCGTGCGATCCCGTCCCGGCGCGCGCGCCGACGCTCGAGTCGGAGGAGCCTGTCGCCAAGGGGACTCCGTAGGTGGCCGCCCGGCGGCCCGGCGCGGACAGCCGATCCGAACCCCGCCCCCTTGCTCACGCTCTCTGCGGCGGTGTCAGCACTCGCCGGACGCGGCGCCTCCGGATCCCTCGGCGATCGAGATCGCATCCGCGAGGAACGCGTCACCCTGCTTTCCGCCGGCGTGCTCGGTGAACACGTGGACGTCCACGCGGTTCCCGCTCGCCTTGGCGTCGAGGGACACCCGGAGCTCCTGGTACGGGGCCCGACATCCGAAGTGCAGAGATGGAGGACGATCCGGCGCTCGCGAACCGCACCGCTATCGTTGGGATCGACGTGGAAAGGCGCCGTTTTCGTGGGCCTGCGAAGCGGTGGCCGGCGTGGTCGCTGGTCGTCGTGGTTCTCGGCGTCGTGGGATGCGGTGATGCGTCCCCAGGCGGATCGGTCGAAGCAGAGGAGTCGCGGGTGGACTCAGATCCGGGTGAGGTGCGGTGTGGGCGTCCGTTCGAGCTGCCGGCCCCGGGTGGTCTCCAGTTGCTCGCGCGAATTCCGGAGAGCGTGCCCGCTGGTCAGCAAGCGCTCAGTGGAACGGTCGAGGTCACCAGCCGGGAAGCGGTGCGGGGCGTCTGGCCGGCGGCTGCCGACGTGTTCCTGGTCCGGGATGACCAGGTCGTCACCACGCCGGTGGCACACGACGCGGTCGGCGTCCGGTGGGAACTGGCTGCGGGCGAAACGAAGTCGATGCCCGCTCTGGCGTCGCTGACGTCGTGCGAGCCGGATGGAGCGCCGCTTCCGCCGGGTCGTTACGAGCTCTACGCGCGGGTGGTGGTGACCCCGGACGACGGGGATGCGCAGCAGGCCTTCGGCGGGCCGTGGCGGCTGCGTGTGCGGTGATGGCGGCGGACCCGCACATCGGGTGACTGCTCAGGACAGCCCCGATGCGCGGGCCCGCGGGATCGCCTCAGCCGGTGACGATGCTGACGCCGTACTCCGAGGCGACGGTGGTGTACGGCTGGACCCAGCCGGTGGTGCCGTTGGTGGCGATCACGTTGCCACGGATCCAGGCGCCGCCGGAACCGTCGAGCGCGTAGAACGCGCCGCCGGAGTCACCGGGCTGGATCATCGTGCCGCCGGTGAACGCGATCACCGGTGACTTGCAGCCGGTAGTGGTGCAGACCTGGGCGTTGGTGCTGGTCGCGGTGTGCCCGCAGTTCTCGCCGGTGGTGCGGCCGCTGTGGCAGTAGTTGGTGTAGCCCGCGGAGGCCGCGCCCGCCGCCACCACAGGCCGGCTGCTCGTGCTGACGACGCCGCCGGTGTAGACCCGGCCGGCGTAGCTCTGGCCGCCCAGCAGCTCCATGTCCATGGCGTGGCCGGTGACCGTCGGCAGGCGCCGCCCGGAGACCGTGCCGTAGCTGCGCAGGCCGGATTCGACCAGCGCGTTGGCGCCGTTGGCGAAGCAGTGACCGGCGGTGACGCTGAACACGGTGCCCCACCAGTTCTTGACCGCGTAGCCGGCCGAGCAGATGCCGCCCGAGTTCGTGATGCCCGCGCCACCCCAGAAGGAGGGGACGTCGTCGCGGCGGTGCCATGCGTCGGCGATCGTCGCCCGGCGGATCTGCGCCTTGCCGACCTCCCGCTGCCGGTCAGGGTCAGACATGCTGGTGAGCCCCGACATCACCGACGCCGGCGCGTCGGTCTCCAGGACGATGCGTCCCGTGTCGGCATCCAGATGGCTGGCGAACGAGTACTCCGTGCCGTGGTTCTCGACGTAATTGGCGATCCGCTGCTGGATCGCCTTCAACGCCTGCGCGGCGGCCGGCGAGGCGTTGGCTGCGCCGCGGGCGGAGCGGTCCGGCGCCTGGTCGGCTTCGAGAGCCGCGTTGGAGGGAGTGCTCGTCGGCTTGCCTCCGTCGCCGGCGGCCGCGTTGGCGTGCGCCGGGGCGCCGGCCAGCGCGGCGACGACGGCGAGCGAGAACGGCGAGCGCCGCGCGAGCGTCTCGCGCCGCGGTGCTGATGTGCTGGATGTGGAACATCCGTGCTCCTTGTGGGGTTGGGAGGACGTGCCAGGCGAGTCGCTCCGCCCGGCATGGTGCTGCGCAGACGCCAGTGACCGACGTGTGCGAGTGGTGGGGCTCTCGAGCGGCGCGCGACAAGGGGCGCAAGTGGCGGCTAGCTCGGGTCGGCCGGATCGGCGCTCGTGCGACACGAGTACGTCGCGTCGAAAGAGTCCATCCCGTTCACGAGCCCCAAGTTATGGAAGCCACACGCCCGCGTCATCGCCCACGCGGATGAACGCGCCCACCCCTGCCATGCACGGCACGTCGTCCCGTCGCCGTGAGCCAGGGCGGACGTACGGCATTGACTTCAGACAGTACTGTCTGGTTTACTAGCTCAGACACAACTGTCCGACTTCGGAGGAAGACGATGCACAAGCCCCGGTCCCACATGCCAGCCTCGCTTGCCCGCCAGGGCTCCGCGGACGGCGTCGGCGACGGTCGGCGCATGGTGCTGCTCGCGGTGTTGGCGCTGGCGCAGCTCATGGTCATCCTCGACATCTCGGCCGTGAACGTCGCGCTCCCCGACCTGGCGGCGGATCTCGACATCGCCGGTGCTGATCTCGGCTGGACCATCACGAGCTATTCGCTCGTGTTCGGCAGCCTGCTCCTGCTGGGCGGTCGCGCGGCGGATCTGCTCGGGCGCCGCAGGCTCTTCCTCGCCGGCCTGGGCGTGTTCACCGCCTCCTCGCTCGTCTCCGCGCTCGCGGGCACCGCGGGGGTCTTCTTCGCGGCGCGCGCGGGCCAGGGACTCGGCGCGGCGATGCTCTCCCCGGCGGCGCTTTCGATCATCACCACCACGTTCCAGGGCGCCGAGCGGACCAAGGCGCTCGGCGTGTGGGGCGCCGTCGGCGGCGCCGGCGCCGCGATCGGCGTGCTGCTCGGCGGGACGCTCACGGAGCTCGTCGACTGGCGGGCGATCTTCTTCATCAACCTGCCGGTGGGGCTGGGAGTCGCCGTCGCAGCGGTGCGGGTCGTGCCCGCCGACGCCGGTCGTGCCCGGTGGCGCGGACTCGATCTCCGCGGTGCGCTGGTGGCGGCCGCGAGCCTGGCGGCGGTGGTGTACGCCCTGTCGCAGGCCACGGACGCGGGTTGGACGTCGCTGTGGACGCTCGGCCTCGGCACCGCCGGCCTGGCCGGGCTCGCCGCGTTCGCCGCGCTGGAGCTCAGGACCCGCACGCCGCTGCTCGACGTCTCGCGGCTCCGCGATCGTGCCGTCGGTGGCGGGTTCGTGATGATGCTCACGGCCTCTGCCGTCCTGTTCGGCTCGTTCCTGCTCACGTCGGTCTACCTGCAGGAAGTGCTGGGAACCGGCGCGCTCGAGACGGGTCTGGCCTTCCTGCCGATGGCGGTCATCACCGGCGCCGGTGCGCATCTGGGCGGCCATCTCGTCGGTCATGCCGGGCTGCGGATCGCCATGGCGGTCGCCTTCGGGCTCACGGCTGCGGGCATGGTGCTCCTCTCCATGGTCGACGCGGACGGGCGCTACATCAGCGACGTGCTGCCCGGCATGCTGGTCGCCGGGTTCGGACTCGGCATCGCGCTGGTGTCGGTGGCGCTCTCGGTGCTCACGGGCGCCGCCGACGATGAGGCCGGGATGCTGTCGGGGTTGAACACCACGGGCCACGAGATCGGCGGCTCGCTGGGCGTCGCGGTTCTGGTGACCATCGCCGCCGGCGCCGTCGGCACGGCGGGCATGACGTCGGCCGCCGATCTCGCCAGCGGCCTGGGCGACGCGTTCCTCGTCTCGGCCGCGATCGCCGCAGCCGGTGGGGTGCTCGCCGTCCTCGTCCTCCCGTCAGCGGCTACCTTCCTGCCGAAGCTGCGTCTCGCTCCGCATGTCGCGATCCACTAGCCACGCCGGGAGGACCTCCGGGACGACCGGGCCGCGTCGCCGAGCGGACGCCGAGCGCAGTGTCGCGCGCATCCTCGAGGCGGCCGTCGACGCCCTCGCGGAGGACCAGGACGTGAGCATGAGCGAGATCGCGCGTCGAGCCGGGGTCGTGCGCGCGACCATCTACGTGCACTTCCCGGCGCGCGAGGCGCTGCTCGAGGCGGTCACGGAACGAGCGCTCACCGAGGTGGCCGGCGTCATCGCCACCGCGGAGCCCGAGCGTGGCGAGCCCACCGCGGCGCTGGAGCGTGTCGTCGGGGCGACGTGGCGGACGCTCGGGCGCTATCACGCGCTGGTCGCCATCAACACCGGGACGTGGACGCCCCAGCAGCTGCACCAGCGCCACGCGCGGGTGCTCGGCACGCTGACCCCGCTGATCGAGCGTGGGCAGGCCGCCGGCGTCTTCAGGGCCGACGTACCCGCCGGCTGGCATCTGTCGATGCTCATGGCGCTGGTCCACGCCGGTAGCGCGGAGCTCCGCGCCGGGCGGATCAGTGAAGCCGACGGGGAGGCAGCCGTGGTCGCCACCGTGCTCGGAGCGGTCAGCGGTGGTCGCCGGTGACGACTCGCGTCATCGTGCGGCGCCGAGGCGTTCCCGGCCGAGATGAAAGCACGGGCGCATCCTCGCGGGGATGCGCCCGTGCCGCCAGATCGATCGCCGTGCGGTCAGGCCATCGCGACGGCGTGATGCGCGTGCCCGGAGTACTCCTCGGGGCGCGCGACCATCACGCCGAACATGGCGAGCAGCATGGCGACGTGCTCCCCGAGCAAGAGCGTGTCGATGTCGTCGACCAGTCCGGCGGCGCCGAGTGCGATGGCGGCGAGGGTGGGGAGGATCATCGACGCGTTCATCTCGTTGGTGACGCGCCAGCTGTGGCCCATGCGGCGCATCCCCACGGCCATGGGGACGGTCATCGTGGCCGCCATGAGCAGCAGCATCGCCGCAGGGGCGTCGTCGCGGAGCTCGGCCCAACTGGAGTCGATCGCGCCGAGGGCCCAGCCGGCCGCGAGCCCTAGCGCGGCCATGCCGAGGAACATGACGAAGACCATCTGCGCGTAATGGCGGATGACGGTGCGCATGGCACCGGGCTTGTTGTGCTGGATCGTGTCCATGGTTGCTCCCTGGGTTCGTGACGATGGAGGGGCGGGATGAGGGCCGGCGGTTACCGGGCGGTCAACCCCGGAGGGGTCCGTCGAGCGCGGCGCGCAGTGACGCGATCTCGGTGACGGCGGCGCCGACATAGGCGTTGCGCGTCGCCTCGATCTCTGTGCGCAGGTCGGTGATGTAGAGGTCGTTTGTCGCGAGTCCAGCGAGCGCCGCGGTCGCTCGTTCGCGCTCCAGCTGCTGGAGCTGTTCACGAAAGGCGGCGGCGGTGGCGGTGAGGGCGCTGGTGGTCGGCATGCGATCACCATCTCGCCGCCGTGGGCGCGCTGCATCGAGGCAGCCCACTACATCTGACCCCGATGATGCGGCTCGTAGGCGTTTAGGGGTACTCAGGTTCGGCATCGGCGGCGAGGATGGCTATTTCGTGGGGTCACGACGCGCGCATGAGCGGTCGGTGCCGCGGCGGGTCGAGGCGGGACGCCGTGGCGTCGTGTGGCGATCGGCAGCGGGCCTCGACGCCAATGTTGGGGTGAAGAGTGGGGTCTTGCCGGGACGCGGGGCGCTGGCGCCGTGACCAAGCTGCTTGACGTGAACTCTTCTACGCACCCGCGCGTCGAGCTGATCGTCGACGGCACCGCTTCCGATGGCGCCTACGCTGTGCTCGACATCAGCCTTCCCGGCGGTCTTCACGTCCCGCGCCACGTGCAACGGGGCCAGAGCGCATTCGCGCATCTGCTCGACGGTGCGATCGAGTTACGCGAGGACGACAAGGCGCCCGTCGTCGTCCGGGGCGGCCCGATCGTGGTTCACGACGGCCGCCCGGTCGCATTCCGTGTGCTGCGGGCCGCGCGACTGGTTGCCGTTCTCGTGCCTGCGGGCGCGGCGAGGCTGCTGCCCACGGCCGCGAACCGCGACGTCTTGGCCGATGACCGCGCCGCACTTCTGGCCGCTGCAGGGATACACGCCCTGCCGGCGCTTGCCGGCCCATGAACGCTTTGGCGCTCGCCGGCGGTGCCGCAACGCGGTATGCGCCGGCCACGTCGGCGGACGCTCGCTGAGCCGTCAGGAAGTGCCGGCGCCGAGTGCGTCGGGCAGCTGAGAGCGGCCGTGGATGTCGAGCTTGCTGTAGACGCGCCCCAGGTGGACCTCGACGGTCTTGAGCGTCACGAACAGCGTTTCGGCGATCTCCCGGTTGCGCAGGCCGTCTGCCGCCAGCTCGGCCACGCGGCGCTCGGCCGCCGTGAGCGATTCCACCCCGGCCAGAGCAATTCGTTGCGGGCGGGCACCGGCGACGACGAGCTCCTGGTGGGTCCACTCCTCGAGCCCCGTTGCCCCGCAAAGGTGCGCGAGCTCGCGCGCCTCGCGCAGGGTGTCGCGTGCGTGCGCACGCTGGTTGCCTCGACGCTGGGCGGCGCCGAGCGCACCGAGCACCTCGGCCTGCACCAGTCGTGAAGGCGACCGCTTCGCCGCCTGAGCGGCCCGCTCGAGCTCCGCGAGCGCCTCGTCGCGCTCCAGCAGCGCCGCGAGCGCCAGGCGCGATCGGGCCTCATGGCCGGCGACGCGGCGTTCCACGGCGAACGCGAGCTCCTGCTCCGCGGCCGCGCGCGCCTGATCGACTCTGCCGAGCGCGGCAAGGGCCGCGATGCGGTGCGTCCGCGTGTGCTCGCGAGGACTGACCCGCCACCCCCGCAGGCGCTCGAACGCGAGCTGCCGATCGAACTCCTCCAGCGCCTGCTCGAAGCGACCGCGCGCAAGGTGGATGCGCCCGATGACCGTCGGAAGGCTCACCATGCTCGCGTTGGGGTCCTCGATGCTTCTCACGTCGGCCAGGAAGGCCTCGGCCTCGTCGAAGCGACGTTGATCCGCGAGCGAGCCCGCCAGCGCGGCGATCAGCCCCATGGCGCCTCGCCGAGCATCCGTCGACTCGAGCATCTCGAGCGTGGTCCGGAGTTCGGCCACCGCCTCTGAGAGGCTCCCGAAGTATTGCTGCCAGGCCGTCTCGGCGTGGGTCAGCCAGGCCAGCATGAGGGGGGAGCCGGAGCGCTGGGAGGCGATCCGCGCGTCCCGCAGGGCCGCCGCCGACTCCGCCGAGGCCTCGACGAGGTTCAGGGCCTCGATCGCGTAGTACGGAGCGGAGCTCGACATCTCGAACTCCTCCTGGATCCGCGGCAGCATCAACGCACGGCGCGCGACGGCGATCACGTCATCCTTCGCCGCGCCGCCGCTGGCTCGCTTGAAGGCCAGATGCGCCAATCCAGCTGCACGGTCCGCCTGCGCTCCCTCCGCGACCCGCTGCGCGTACTCCTGCTGAAGCGCGTCTTCGTAGGGCAGCAGGTTCAGGAGCCCGCACTCGATGCGACACACGAGGTGCTCGTCGAACCCCTCCGGCTCATCCAGGAGCTGGCGAAGCTCATCGATCGCCTCGACATCGTGCGCTCTGTAGATGCTCGCTCCCGCCCGCACCACGACGGCCCGCGCGCGGAGCACGCGCCCGCCCTCGGCCGCAGCGTCGTTCAGGTGGTGCAGTCCTTCCGGCGAGCCGATCCGTGTCTCGGCGATGCCCAGGTCGAGAAGGACCTCCGCGCGATCCTCGGCGGCCGGGGGTTCGAGTAGGGCGCGCCCGAGGAGCCGAGCTGCGACATCGGGCGCACCGCCGGCCAGCGCACGGCGCCCGGCCGCCGCGAGCCGACGTGCCACGTCCGGGTCTCCGGCGGGGTCGGTCGCCATGAGGTGTGCGGCGATCGCATCCAGGTCTCCGCCTTCGTTCGCGAGCAGCTCGGCCGCGCGCCGATGCAGCTCGCCGCGTTCCACGATCGACATGTCGCTGTGCACCGCTTCCGCCACCAGTGGATGCACGAAGCGAGGCCGCCCCGGATCGAGGAGCCCGACCGCGGCCGCCGCGGCATGCGCCTCAGCGATTCCTCCATCGAGCCCCGCGAGCGCTGCGACCTGCCGAACCTCCGCGCGATCGCCGAGTACCGACGCCGCGCGCACCAGCGCCAGAGCCGGCGGGTCGAGATGCCTCAGCCGCCCGACGACGCTCCGAGTCACGGTGGGTGGGACGGTCGCGCGCATCGCGTCGATCTCCTGGCGGACGCCCTTGAAGCCCTCGGCGTGCAGGGTTCGTCCGAGCTCGCGGACGAACAGGGGATTGCCGCCCGTCAGCTCGGCACAGGCGGCCGCGAACGTGGCCTCGACCTCCGCGTCGAGCAGCTCCGCCAGGATCGCCTGCACCGCGCCGGGACTGAGCGCACCGGGTCGGACGGCGCGAGTGTCGGGGGCGAGCGCCAGAGCATCGAGCAGATCCTGGTCGGCATCCGATTCGGCCGGACGAGCCCCGACGGTCACCGCGACGGGCAGATCCTCCAAGCGGCGAGCGAGGACCGCGAGGAACCGCAGGCTGGGAGCGTCTGCCCAATGAGCGTCGTCGACGACGAGGAGCAACGGCTCTTGCTCGCTGAGGTTCACGGTGAGCCAGAAGAGCCCGTTCAGCTGGGCATGTGAGACGTCATTCGCCGCGACCGGATCGGGCTCGGCGTCGAAGACCCCTCTCGCCATGCCCGCCGCGCCCGTGAGAAGCTGCTCGAGCCGGTCGGGCGCCGAGCCGCGGATTTCCGCCTCGAGCAGCTGACGCACGACCCCGAACGGGAAGTCGCGCTCGAGCGGAGATCCGGTCGCGGTCAGCACCCGCAGCCCGAGCTCCTTCGCCCGCTCACGCACCGCCCGGAGCAGCGCCGTCTTTCCCTGACCTGCCGGGGCCTCGATCATCGCCAAGCCGCCGGCGCCGGTGCGCGCGGCCTCGAGCAGCTCGCTCAAGGTCGCGAGCTCGACTTCGCGCTCGACCAGGCCCATCGGCTCTACCTGTACTCGATGGAGCAGCCCGCATCAAGCACCGCGCGCCTGACGGGCGAGTTGACCCGGACGCGAGACCCCTACGCGGTCGTCGGGGTCGCGGGGAAAAGATCCGGGCATCACAGCCGGGCTTGCCCCGATGCGGCGCAAGCTGCGGTCTTCGAAGGTGGCGGCATGCACATCCACGCCATCACCGATCACACAGAATGGACGATCCGCCCGGCCGGCGCGAGCGACGCGGAGCAGCTGCGTCGCCTCGCCCAGCTGGACTCCCAGCCGGCGCTGGCCGGCCCGGCGCTGATCGCCGAGGTCGGCCGCGAGCCGTGGGCCGCCGTCGAGCTGCGCTCGGGCCGCGTCGTCGCCGATCCGTTCCGACCGAGCAGCCACATCGCCGAGGCGACGCTCGCCCGCGCCGTTTCCGTTCGCCGCGCCGCATAAGCGAGCCGCACGCGTCGCGCCGGCGGCCCTGCTCAACCCCACGACCTCTTGGAGGAGGGATCCGCATGTCATCCACCCGTCACAGCCGGCCGGTACGCCGGCCACTCTCCCGCCTGGCGACGTTCGCACACCGCCGTCGCCGGCTGATGTTCGCGGCATGGGCGATCGCCTTCGTCGCGGTCCTGCTCGCGGCCGGCCGCTTGGGCGGCGAGTTCCGCGCCGATTACGCGACGCCCGGCTCGGAGTCCAAGGCGGCCGCGGATCGGCTGGCGGAGCGATTCCCCACGGCCACGCCGAACCACATCAACGTCGTCTGGACCGCTCCTCAGGCCGGGGGCCCGACCGCCGGCGCGCGCGTGGACGCGTTCCTGAGCGAGGCGCAGCGCCTCGAGGGCATCGGCGACGGCGTCACGGCGGCCGATGCACAGTTGTCGCCCGACGGCCGCGTGGGGATGACCCGCCTGGCCGTCACAGAGCGCAATCCGCAGGACGTGCCGGTCGCGACGTCCGAGCGGCTCATCGCGCTGGCTCAGTCCGCGTCCACCGAAGGACTGCGCCTCGAGCTCGGCAGCCTCCTCATCGCCCGAGCCGAGGCGAGCGAGGTGTCCTCGGAGAGCATCGGGTTCGTGATCGCCGGCATCGTCCTGCTGCTGACGTTCGGCTCCGTGGTGGCCGCCGGCATGCCGCTCGGCACGGCGCTCTTCGGGCTCGGCGTCTCATCGGGGCTCGGGGCGATCCTCGCCTCGGCCCTCGACGTCCCCGACTGGGGCTCGTCGGTCGCGGCCATGATGGGCATCGGCGTGGGTATCGACTACGCGCTGCTGATCGTCACGCGCTTCCGTGCGGCGTTGGCCGCGGGTGCGGACGTGGAGGAGGCTGTGGTGGAAGCGGTGACCACCGCCGGACGGTCGGTGCTCGTCGCTGGCACCACGGTGGTGATCGCGCTGCTCGGCCTGTTCCTGGTCGGGCTCACCTACCTCTACGGCGTCGCGCTGAGCGCCATCATCGCCGTCCTCGTCGTGATGGCCGCGTCGGTCACGCTCCTGCCTGCGCTGCTGTCGCTCGCCGGCGCGCGCGTGAACCGCTGGCGCATCCCGGGCACCGGCCGCAGCCAGGCGCCGGTCGAGCGCACCCGGGCCGCCCGCTGGAGCAGGCTCGTCCAGCGCCGCCCGCGCACGGTCGCCGCCATCGGCCTGCTGACGCTGCTCGCCCTCGCGGCGCCGGTGACGCAGATGCGGCTCAACTACCCCGACGCGGGCAACGACCGCGCCGGTACCACCACCCGAGCCGCCTACGACCTGATCGCCGACGGCTTCGGGAAGGGGGCGTCGGCGCCGCTGCTCGTCGTCGTCGACGGGCCTGACGGCGACCAGCTGGAGCGGCTGACCGGCGAGCTCGCCGCCGGCCCGGGCGTTGCCTCGGTCGCGCCCGCGCAGCGCAACGAGACGGGCGATACCGCGGTGATCGCCGTGACGCCTGCCACGGCGCCACAGGACGAGGCGACCGAGCAGCTGCTCGCGCGGCTGCGCGACGAGGTGATCCCCTCCAGCGGCGCGCACGCCTACGTCGGCGGCACTACCGCCGCGTACGTGGACCAGAGCCGGCGGATCGCAGAGCGGCTGCCCGTCTTCATCGGCGCCGTCGTGCTGCTCTCGTTCCTGCTGCTGCTGGCGTCGTTCCGCGCTCCGGTAGTGGCGCTCAAGGCGGGG
>OBLS010000699.1_pt1 | contig 12700 bp, 13 predicted proteins | sample 1519901 | NCBI WGS metagenome assembly OBLS01 (sample SAMEA3113585, study PRJEB22503) | soil metagenome
CATCTCCTTTTCTCTGCAGGCATTGTGGAGTCCTACTATTCGAGTACATTGTCATTCATAGGGTCCAGCCGGATTTTATGATATGCAATTGCCCTTCGTGTTATGGCTACATCTGTGACAAACCAAGAACTGCCACCTTTTTAGATATCTTGTGAAAATATCAAGGGCCATTCAAAGGCGTTGTCCCACTCTTGCTGCTTAGTAAGTACCAGCACGTGGACTTAGTCTTGTGGCTCTTGTCTTCGTGTCACGTAGCAGACATGACAAAGAAATAAGGGGTTTTTTTAGACAAGCTATTCTTAATCATGGATTTGAGCCTGATTTAATGGAATTAGAAGACCTGCAATACGAATTGGCAGGCCCTATAATTAGGGATAAAATTACGGACGATTGTAGGCGTAGCTGTTTTACTTGGAAGAGAAAGTATTATTTTCAAAGGGGTTAAATCCTCAATATACTCACAGTTGGATTGGTTTCGAGGTGGGAGTGGCTGCAAGTGCTGGAAAGCCTATAATGGTGTTCGAGGACTATGATGACAATACCCTATTCCTTATCTGGATCACTATGTGAGGCACAGGCAAACCGAGGAGCATTCAAGATATATTGGGAGTATATTGGGACATAACATGCCATTTCAAAGACTCAGGTCCCCAGATCACATTAGATGCCCTTATCCGAATTGTAATACTGAGTACTCCTATTGGAGTCATCGAAGAAAAATGACGCCGTGTCCGGCATGTCGGCAGATATTTACTTTTGATGGAAATTCAATTATAAAAAGTGGCAACAGGTTCGATATAATACCGAGTATAGCATAACCTGAAATGAGATAGAAATGTAACTATTGTGATGTCGATAGGGTTAAGCCAGTATTTGTCGGTTTAGTAGCTTTAGACCTTACAGAAATTGAATGCCCAATTAGTGGGATATTCTCCTGCCTTTTCTATCTCCCATTTTTATAATATATTGGTTCAAATGCAGTAGCAGTAGGGGCCTTTAAATCACTCACTTAAAGAACCTTTGCTGTTAAGTTAGGCGACCAGGTTTGGTCAATCATCTTCCTGGTTGTTCTAGCTTTTTGTTATTATTGGGGTAGCTTGGTGTGTAGCCCCCGTGTTTATTGTTATAATTGATGTCAAATTAATGAGGCTTAATTATGCAGACATCGAGGGAGTGTCATTGTTTTTAGAGGATTGAGATAAAGTGTTTCTTGCTATCTCTTTACCTGTAGCCATTGTGACCTTTGTTATCCACTCGCAACTAATCCCGACTTTGTTATGGTGTTTCATAACCGCCTCCTCATCGGGCGCATCGAGCAGGCAGAAGCAAACGTTCGCATCATGATTATAAAAGAGGTTGACATGGCTAACACCAAATTCGTCCTTGGGGGAATGAACCAATTCTTTCAGTTGGTCTTCCTTAAAGGGAACACCATGAACGTCCAAATATATAGGCAAATCAACGTATTAACTCCACTTTGACTTATAAGAGCTTTCTTGTTGCATCGTGCATTACGTAACAGGATCAATTATCCCCGGAATGCCCGATTTAATGATTAGTCATTGATCTGATTTAATTCACCATGTGATAAGCATTTATATCTTTAATCTGAGGTATGAATTCCAGGTTCATTATCTCTGGCTTCCACTGATTCGCATACCATGTCTGAAGGATTGACTAACAGCAATGATCGAACAGAGATAACGGGGGCTATATCTAGAATCGTTTCATCAGCAGTGAAGAGTTATAATTGCATATTCGATGAAGGTTGGCTTGCAGTGCTTCTCGATAATTCACTGCTATGGAACGAGCAAGTTCAACTGAAGTTCAGGCATGTTGCCTCTCGCTTTATAACTAAAATTAATCAGCAGAATCTAGAGCAATGTACTAAACTGATGAAATATGTAGAGTTAAGGCACATCGACAACGTTACTGGTTACCTTGGAATAAAAGACTCCGGTGAGCAATTTATCTATGTTTCGACGGGGTTCGAGAACATTACCGATGAATCACCTAAACTGATCAATTCTGAATCTGATATGATCCTCTCAGGTAATCGGTCGTTTATCCAGATGCAAAGTTACTTTTTCGAGAGAGTTTGGAGTGTAGCAACCCCAGCGATGCAAAAGATCGCAGAAATTGAGAGAGGTATATCTCAAGACAAAATACCTAATGAGCTAATGAATAATCCTTCAGAGATCTGTGCTGCATTGCCAGAATTTGTGGAGGCATCTAGAAGCGAAATTCTGGTTGTATTTCCGTATGCAAATACATTTTGGTGCGCCGAGAAAGCCGGAGTAATCGCGATGCTGGGGAATAAAATTAAGCATAACGTTGTAGTCAGGGCCATAGTGCATATCGACAAGGACGAAGGTGAGGCCGAAATCATAAAAGAAAGGGTTAAACTTGCACTTAGGAGCAAAAATAATGACCTTTATGCCAATATATCTTTCTTGACCAGGGATTTGAGAGATAGAAACATGTTTTTTATTGTTGACCAGGTTGCTTTACTTTCAGCGGAAATAATCGATAGCAAGAAAAAAATGCTTTCAGAAATACTAGGGAAAGCTACGTTCTCCAATAAAGAAACGAGGATCTCTGCTACGATTTCTGTATTTGATACGTTATGGATCCAGTCTGAACTTGACAAGCAAAGTCATGCGAAGGAGACCTATTTTAATATATTTAAAGGATTTAAGCTGCGACAGGAAAAATACAGGCGAAAGTGGCTTTTTGAACAAAAGGGAGCAAGGAAACCCAACTAATATGATTTGATCGAACTACCTTTCAGGGACATCCATCTCGAGATAATTCTTTGGTAGTTGTCGAAAATTTTGCTGTGGGTTATATTCAAGTTCAGTTACATATATATCATGAGTGAGGACAGGCACTTCGGAAACTATCTTATGATAAAAAATCTAATACCTTTTAGTCTGAACTTAAATAAATATAGCTCGATGGTATAGTAATTCAATGCTCTATGAACCGTCCGAAGTTAAGAAACCAGGTGCGTATATTTGTCCTCGGTGCAACTCCAAAGTACTGAGTGTTTTGAATCATCCAGTTAAACAGAACATGGTGATTGAGACTGCGAATTGCCCTCAATGCAAACTAGTATGGCGAGATCAATGGATCTTGCCAGTGTTTTCCGGCCCCTAAAAGATAGAACTATTTGAAGCATTACTTGTGGATTGACTATGGATACGTAAATGCTGCCTTCTTGGCTATATTTGGTAAAATGAGTCTAAATTTCGTGTACAATAATGACTTTCCTTCCGTGAAGGACGATGTGGTAAGAATATGTTGCCTCATGGGTCGTTCCGATTCTATTTTAATCTGGCTAATGAATCCCTGTCTAACAAATTGATCTGTTTTGGTATCAAATATAGGATAGTCGCCGCTGAAATCGGATAGCTCGTCCAGGACGTTTTTACTGATGATCATTGCAATTCCAGAAACATTACAATCTATGCGCTACGACCTATGTTATAGTTAGTGTATTGGGGAGTAAAAAATTAAGCGAGCCGTCAGAGTCCGGATTGGCAAGGTTATGGATACGCTTTATTAGCACCCGAATTGAAATATCAGTATCAATTCTGACTAATTAAGAGTGGCGTCTATAAATCATTATTTTCTTCAGCTGGTCATTGTTAGTGAGAGTGGTAAATATGATAAGCAGGAATTCTATAACGCATAATAAATTGAATGCATATGTTTCTGCAGATGATATAGTCGGTCCAAAATCTCACATAAAAATGACCTTCACGGATCCAATTTCAGCTGCACTGGCTGTACCAGCGTCTTCCGAGAATGCAGCTACGAGATATGCTAAGCCTTCTAATGCGGGAAATGAATTTGGCGAAAGTATGAAGCAAGTTTTAGTAATAGATGATGACCTTGACAGTGCCATCGCAATTAGATCATGCCTTGAAAGCTATCTTAAGAAAGATACACAAGGATCAGAATTTCAGGTTTTGGAGGTAACTATGTTCTCAGACCCCGTAACGGCCTTGGCAGAATTCAAACCGTACTACTACGATCTCCTACTTGTCGATATCAACATGCCTACTGTAAATGGCTACGACCTAGTAGAAAAAGTAACAAGGCTTGATCTCAATATCAAAGTTTGTTTTATGTCATCTGGGGAAGTGAACCATGAAGCAATACGGGAAATCCGCCATCATGTCAAGAGTATTGGCTGCTTTATGAAAAAACCATCAACACGAGACCATCTTTTGAATCGAGTGATCAAAGAATTATTCTAGGGGAGGCGGTGGAATTTGACCTATCCCTCAATAAATTCGCCCACCGACAGCTAGTGGAAGGATAGGGCGTTTTCCTCAATTAAACAGAACCTATCTTTTCAAGTATTTTATTGCTCCCATACCCTAATATGGTAGTAGTTAAATTAAGCAAAAGCGAAGTATATGCAAACAAGCTTGCAACCGCCAAACAATTATTAAGAATACCAGATTCTGATCGTTACGGCAACAAAACCTTCCGAAAATAAGCCAAAAGAATCAGATATCACAAGGATTTTTTTGGTCGATGACGATCCCGACGTATTGTTTTCGATGAGTACTACTTTGGAATCATGCGGTTTTGTTGTTGATTCATTCAGTTCCCCTGACATAGCCATTGAAAGGTTTAAGCCCCATTACTACGATTTGTTATTATTGGACATTAAGATGCCTGAAATGACGGGGTTTGAACTGTATGACGAAATCAATAAGATGGATCCGAGGGTACGGGTGATATTTATTACCGCCTTTGAGGTTTATTACGATGCTCTTAAGGAGATCTATCCTGATCTTGTCCCTACATCGTTTATCCAAAAGCCAATTTCGAATGACGATCTTATTGGACGTATTAAACGAGAACTCAATAAGTAGTTGCTTCCCATAATAGATCGAGTTAATCAGATACGCCAGCTGTGGCTTGAAATGGATCTCATGACCCATTTTAAGAAGGTCTAATTCTGAGTCGTATTTTGATTGAAGGGTTTGTCGTCATTGGGTTTATCCTTCGAATTAGGGTGGGGGAATACATCGGAGCCTACCTTGGGCATTGGAGAGAGTGATCGTCGCGTGTAAAGAAGATTGCGACTATTGACTTCTCTCCTGTGTAAGTATAATTTTATCCGCGGAAAATTTAGCTCTCATGAAGCCAACCAGCGACCTTCTCTGAACAACTACGGGGACCTGACTTCATAAAAATTGAATTGATATCAATAGCGAATCAATTAGAGAACTCCCCGGGCTACACAACACCTATTGATATCTTGTAGAGTGATTAGGAAGTTCAACACCTGCCATAGTTCATATGGCACCTCTCTGCTAGGAACATTGAAACGCCATTTTTCTTCAGGACAAGTTCTATCTCTTTCCCAAAGATTTAATTTCATAGCCCACCCCTAAGATTTGGTAAGAATCACTCATGAACCCCATCTCGATAGCTTTTCATTCATATAAGGGCGGAACTGGAAAGACGACCATCGCTTGTAACTTCGCTGCCCAGTTGGCCAATAGGGGAAATCGAGTTGGTTTACTTGATTTGGATATTTACGCTCCAAGTATCCAGACATATTTCGAAATTGAACCAAAAAAATGGCTTAATAACTATCTAAATTCATCGGCTGATTTGTCTGAGGTAATTATTGATGGTAGTCAGTTTCTCAGTTCAGGAAAAGTTAGTCCAAACAATTACAATTCAGAGGAAAAATCAATCAATTCGAATGGTGGCAATCTATGGTTAGGCTTTAGCAATCCTCGCAGCGAAGAAATATTGCAGCTAGAAACAACCGGTACTAGCACTGCAAGGGAAATTTTGAAGAAGCTCATACTCTTGAAAGAAAAAATGCTTACGGATTTAAGGCTTGACTATCTTGTTATTGACACTAGCCCAGGTATACGCACTTGGTCGATTAATGCCTTGGCAATTTCTGATATTTTGCTTCTCACTCTAAAATCGGGAGACATTGACAGCAAGGGCACCAGGCGTCTTGTTGAAGATATATATGATACGTTCACAAGGCATGGAAGCAAGTCATATCTGCTCTACAATAGAGTACAAGGCTACTGTATGCCCCCAAAGGACTTTCTTAAAGCTGATACCAATAGACCTGGTAATCTCCGCATAACCGGGGTTCCTGAGTCATGGAAGGAGAATCTAATCAAATCGGGTGCCTCGTTGGGAGAACCTAAATTGTCGCAGGAGCTAGGTATCAAGACTATTAGCTCTATCCCATGCTTTTGTGATATCCAATTTTCCGAGAAAGAATTCTTGACGGTGTTGAACTATCCCGAACACCCATTTTCATATTACGTCAGTCAGCTTATTAGTGGAATCGCTACAGCGACCTGAGCAGCACGGGGAGCCATCTTTATGTTTTCCACACCTTTCAATAGGAGCTCGTGAGTGAAATCAGTTGACTTATCTTAAAACATTCGCAATCGTCTCGAATCATTGTAAAAATAACCTATCACTCATTCAGAAATAAGGTGGCCATTTGGTTGAGAAAAGTTTCATATAGACGTCCGACAGTTCATAATTATTCGTCCTGAGGTAGAAAATGTTGCATATCCCTGGATTGCTTGAACTCACCGAACGGGAGGAGATTCCTAATTGCATGATCCTCCTGACGGGGAATTCAAATGTCGGCAAGAGTTGCTACTGTAGAGAATATTTGGTAGAACGAATTAACGAAGGTTCAGATTGTATCTATATTTCATGCACTAATACGGATGAACAATTTCAGAACTGGATGGTAGATGCTGGTTGTTCCCGCTCACAAATAGGATCAAGCCTACATTTTATTAACCCGTATGCACGAAGAAATACTAGAGAGCTTAATTCAAAGTTAACCTGGATCATTTCTGAAATAAAAGAAATTACTGCGAAATCTCATGGCTCTAATGCTGAAGTTGCGAATCTCGACACAGACAATAAGTTGAATCGAACCGATACTCCAATGAGGAATAAGAGTCCCAATTTCACCCTGATTATTGATTCTTTGAACCATCTCATCGCTCTATTTGGGCTGAACGAAGTTGGTGCTTTTATTACGGACCTTTATTTTATGTCAAAGATCCAACAAATATCTGGAATTTGTAGCCTTACTGTTCCATCTCTCGACCAGGAACAGGTTGAGCGCCTAAGTCTTTCTTTTGACGCTGTCATGGAAATGGCGTTCAAAGAGGAAATAGAGTCTCGACTTAGAGCAATGAAGATGACTCTTATCAGGGGGATAGTCTTGACTCCCAAATGGGTCGACTTTGAGGTCACACAGGAGGGATTAATTCGATTCCTCCAAAAAAGCTCTGATTTCATTTGTTACGTTTGCAAGTCAAAAATTAACGAAAATCCTATTTCATATTCGGGACTCTATTTTCACGTAAAACATTTGGAAGTCTACAAGAAATTGGTAGGCATTTATGGGTTAAGTCTATCTGAACTAGGATTTTCATCAGAGGTCATGGACGCTAGCTTCTTTTTTATTGACATAGTTGGGCTTTCTGATCCAAGCTATTCCGTTAGTTCCCAGAGACAAAAGATTGAAATTCTTAACAATTTGATCATGACATGCAGCGCATACAACTTGGAGGAGAAGAAGATTATCTTGCCAACAGGGGACGGAATGGTAATAGGTTTTCTGTTAAATCCTGAACTCTCATTAAAACTCGGAATCCAGCTCCATCAGAAATTGAGGACCTACAACAGGGGTAAAAGTGAAAAGGACAGAATAAAAGTAAGAATTGGGCTAAGTTCTGGGCCTGTTTTTTCAGTAAGTGACTTAAAGAATAATCAAAACTTTTGGGGACCTGGGATAATCCTAGCCAGAAGAGTTATGGACATCGGAGGAGAAGGTCATATCCTCTTATCTGATTCTCTTGCAAATGCTTTACTTTCCTTGAAGGATGAGTATAAGCCAATCATAAACTATATCGGTAATTATTCTATAAAACATGGACAAGTCTTGACGCTCTATTCTGCATATTCTGACGATTTTGGAAACCCTGTTTCTCCTGAGAAGAGGTAACAGCTGGAACCTCCGCGCTCCTGGGGAATTAAATTTTGCCCTTATTTAACTGGAATTAAGAATCTACTGAGTTAGTATTTTTAAATGAATACTTCAATGGGACTGTCCACCAAAAAATAAGCATTTCATTTCGTTGTACTCAAATCAAATCAAGTATCTCCCAATCAAATGATATGATGTCAGTAATTATGGAATCATCGTGGATATTGCTGGTGACTGGGAACTTATTGCATTGTCGTCAATCCTGAATGCTAAATCTGAATCCCCTCATGCTTATGGTTCGATTTTGATATGTCGTTGAATATTTTTGAAGAGCTTGGTACTAGCAATCATGGACTTCCGAGGATCATCTGGTTGACAATCATAAATGATTTCCTTTGTTTAAACGCCGCTCCAGATAGTGTATTTAACAGGGCTAGTCCTTACTTTGACGGTAGTGCCATAAAGTTTGATACCGAATAATTTTGATATCATTTTCCCAATTTCTCTTCGAAATTATCGACTGACTTCCTTCAACCCCGAATCAAGATTACTACTATAAGCCTCTAATTTGAGCTCGATAAATTTGATAGATCCGTGTAAAACGCTTTATGAGTAAAGAAGATTATTCAGTATCGGTGCGACATGGAATATTCTTATAACAAATATTTCAAACATGCCTTCATTGAATGAATAAAGATTCGAATTTGTAGCCGTGTTTGCAATAGTAGAAATGCCTTTGACTCAGCGGCAGCAGCTACGACGCAAGAAGATGCATTTGCAGGAAAGAAAGGGAGAAATGGGTAATCACTCTCTCGAGCAATCGATCGTGGAATTGACAGACTTCCATTGAATATCCCTTGCCAGAATTTCGGGGTCCAAATGCAATGATAGACACAATGAACAACACAGGTGACATTGCCAATTTAAGGGTAAACCGTGTCCCAATGAATTTATGGGATACTTTGCATTATCATCTCATATAGCAAATAGAATCCATAATTATTGTCCACAGATGGCAATGGTGAAGGGCGAATATCCCAATTTGAAGTTAATCAATCATATAGTAAACACGTACAATAGTTTTAAAAGACCTAAAGTATAGATCATAAACATGTATTCATGTTTGTTTACCTTTAATAGTATTGCTGTGGGGGAATTCTTACTCGTGGTAAATGAGGAATCGTAAAAGTGAAAAGATCTCTAAAAAGTCATAACATTGAATACTATCTAAATGCCAAACTAAAGATCACTACTACAATATTTATTGCCTTGTTTGCAGTCGTAATAGCCTTTACATTAGGGATGAGCACTGGCGATGTAGGACATTCTCAAATTATGCCCGCAAACAATAGTGGTGATGTATTTGAAAATAATACCATTCCCTCGGAGATTGCTAAAGAAAATATGACTTCAAGTCAATCTGCAGTCAATCACACTCAAAATTCTGACGCAACCAGTATTCTCTCCAACTCGTCACCGATTAAGATAACGACCAATACTATGAATAGTACACAAAATGTGACTAATACACCAAGCCCTATCCCCCAAGTAAAGATTACTTCACATACCAAGGGTCAAATAGCTTCTGAAGGTATCTTATCGATAGCTGGCGTGTCTTCTGACAATCCAGCCAGTACATGTGACGTGTATGTTATATTGAATGGTATCAAACCCTACCAGAGAGTAACGCCTACGGAACAAAGTGGTTCAGGTAATAGTACCAAGGATTACTCGCTGTGGAAATACACCTTTTTACCAACTTATGGGCTGATCACTGAAGGAGATAACAAAATGACGGCAAAAATTACTTGCTTGAATGGTAGCGCAAACTCGACTAAGTTCAATAGCCTGAATGTAACTGGGGTGTCTTCCAATTCTACCAATTCTACCAATTCTACCAATTCAAATGCCTTACTGACACGGACTCCAGTTCCTTCGCAAGGTGGTGAAAACACCACGACAAATAACCTTGAACCAGTTCTGAATGGCACAACTGCTGTAATGTCTACATACTCCCCTCATGAAAGTGTACAGCAAACTCCAGCAAGTGGGGGGATTACGCCACAGTCTCTACAAACCAACTCCAATGGAATAACTCCTCCGCTTTCCCAACCTGATGAAATTCATACTCAAAATACCTCTACCATCCAGCAGGAGGAGCATATCCCTGAAAACAGCATTTCAATTCTTGAAGCCGACAAAGATCCAAGTACTGATCAGCTAAATTCAGTTGATAAGGAAATATCTTCTCAAACAAAGAAAGCTGTCGACGAATTTATTGCAAGAGTCCAAGGGACGGTTGAGGAGAGACTGGAAGAAGCCATTAAGTTGAGAACTCCGTTTCAACTTGTAACTCCAATACCCTTTGATTCTGAGGATAACTAATAATCGACTGGAAATCGACTTACACTTTTCAACCTTCAGCGTATCTGAGTTGGAGCGACGAGTATGATCCAACTAGATAGCACTTGTCAAGCTTGTCGTTAACGCAGGTGAGGTTAGCAAATAGCATTTGGGTAATAACATGTTAATTGTTGTCAAAAGGTCTCAGTTTGAACCAGTTTTTTCGCATTAGTGATATTAATACTTGACAAGTGAACTTAAAGCAACAATGAGACGTCGCTAATAGGAGCAAGGATAGCCGGCAGACGTCACGGCGATTCTTGATTGGCTTTACCTTGTTTCCACCCTGCGGAGACAGAGCTGCACTAGTTAGTAACCCACTTTCGAGCATTATACTGCCTACCTAGTGAAAATGAACTGGACACGGCCTAACTGACATAGTGCAACACAATATTCCATATATGTTAAAGCACTTCCGCCGAAATTCAAGAGTTCCGTCATAGTGGAGACTCTGTTGTTCCCCTTTCCATTGACATTCTATTTAGATCATCTTAACTTCAGGCCATTAAAAATCAGATAATTTAATTATATAAAATTATGTCTTTTCTTAAATCCAAGTCTTAATTCACACAATTCCACTCAGCAATATTCATATCAAAGTCACATTCAATTTCGATGGTAGGTACTTCACGTCTATCTAGCGTTTCTATTGCATTTGATACTTTTTGACTTATAGTTTGGTTAATTGCGGCTGGATCCGCGAATGGATTAGATATAGAGAGGCGATTTGAGGCCAGAGCATCGGCGGTTGAGGTAGTTGAAATATTTCCGACTGTAACATATCCCATTGTAGGGGATCTACTGAAGTCCTCTTGTATAACAGAAATAATAGTATCACGAGAATTCGTCAAAGAAGCACTGTTCCCAGAAATAGAATAAGTTGTATCAAAAGTCCCGATGAATTCGGTCTCATTATTAACTATGTAATAGCTTGTCATAGAATCTTTAATTATTTTGACTATGTTTTCTTTCTGTTCATTTGGAGATTGAAAAGAACCCCATGCCATATTCATACTCGTGAAGTCCTTTATCGAGTAAAATGATGTCGGCAACATAAAAATCAGGATTCCTAAAATTATAATAACTGATATTATCTTTGGCCTTAACATTTTATTTAACAAGCTGACATTCATTAAAGGTCTCAGTTCGTAACGCTGAATTACTATAAAAGTATATTTATTTCAATTTAGAAATTTCCTTTTATTTATTTAGTGTTCCAATTCAAGTTTATTTGTAGTTAATCATTGGATCGTTATTCAAGAGGAGCCAACGTTGGATAATCTTATAAAAATTACAAAGACGATATGAACAAGAAACAGGGAAAAGCGCAATCCACACTTGTCAGGTCGAATTAAGGGAGTGGTTTGATTAAAATGTGATGTTGTGGAAATTCTACAGATGCTTAGACATAGCCTATGTACCTAGTAGCGACAGAAAACCATTTTTTAAAAAGACCCGACATGGTCATTCGTGGTCTATATCTGTTGTGACTCGCAATTGACATTACTCAATTTCATTCAAAATAAGAACAGAATATATTGCCAGCTCAAATAATACGCACTATTCCAGTTGATACGCATATCTAGAAAGTGTAGGGTTCTTGAATTTAAAATACTAATCCTATTCCTGTTTGTAGTCCTCTTAGCTGTCTCTAGCTTTAAACTCTTATGGAGTGATGCTTTAGCGCAGGATGACACGCGAAATTCTGATCTGGAAAGCACTGAATCGCTTCCGAATAGGGTTAACGTTACCATTAACGGGCTTAGACTACTAGCCGATGTAGCACTTACTGCCGATGAACAGAGAAAAGGTCTTTCAATAAAGGATTCACTTCGATCTAGCGAAGGAATGCTATTTCCATATGAGAGTCCACGTATCCTAAGCTTCTGGATGAAAGATATGAAATTTCCCATAGATATAATATGGCTAAGTGCCGACAAGAAAGTGGTCCACATTGAAGAGAATCTTCAACCATGTAGCACCTTGCTACCGTGTCCATCTTATGCCCCAGACGTCCCGGCTCAATATGTTCTAGAGACGACAGCAGGGTTTTCATCCGCGAACGGAATTACTGACGGGACTCTGGTTGAGTTTACCTTGCCTACATAGGAATCATTATCGTATAACTTAGTTTTTCTAATAGTGATCGATCCAATCCAATAATAAGAAAAGGATCAAGTCCTGACCTTCAATCAATCTATTAACAAAAATTTAACCCTACTAAACAAAAAAAAGAAAGGGAATTGCTGGTAAGCAGTTTACCGCTAGCTTGCTGCT
>OBLS010000700.1_pt1 | contig 12700 bp, 14 predicted proteins | sample 1519901 | NCBI WGS metagenome assembly OBLS01 (sample SAMEA3113585, study PRJEB22503) | soil metagenome
GCTCGGTCGGGGAGCTGGTCCTCGACATCTCCGAGCAGACCTCCGGCCTGATCCGCGAGGAGATCGAGCTCGCCAAGGCCGAGGTCTCCGAGAAGGTCAACAAGATCCTCCGCGGCTCGGTGGCGGGAATCGTCGCCGGCGTGTTCGCGGTGATGGCGCTGGCGATGTTCATGCACGGCATCGCCTGGCTGCTCAACGACCTCTTCTTCGAGGACAACGTGTGGCTCGGCTTCCTGATCGAGGGGATGTTCTGGCTCGTGGTCGGGATCGCCGCCGGGCTGTTCGCCTACCGCTCCTTCCAGGCCGGCGCGCCGCCCACGCCGGACATGGCGATCGAGGAGGCGAAGCTCGCGAAGGAGACCTTCGAGGCGGAGGTCTCGCGGCCGCCGGGCGGGCCGGGCCCGACCGTCGGAGGACCGCGGCAGTGAGCGCTTCACCCGATCCCGTCACCGGGGGGACCGCCGCCCCCGCCAGAGTGCCGCCGCCTGGCGCGGCGGGCCGCTCGGCCGACCAGATCCGGCGCGAAGTAGTAGCGCGCCGGGGCCAGCTCGCCGGCTCCGTGGAGCAGCTTCGCAGGCGAATGGGCGAGCTGACCGACTGGCGCCGTCAGGTCCGCGAGCACCGCACCGAGCTCATCGCCGGCGCCGCGATCGCGGGCTTCGTGGTCGGGGGTTTCCTGGCGCTGCGACGCCGCCGCCGCTAGCGGTGGCGCCACGCGGCTGGCGCTCCGAGGTACTCGAGGTAAACCAGCCCCGCTCCGAGCTGGTCGCTCGCGCCTACAGCAGGGTCGCGCCTCTGTACGAGGCCTGGGCACGTCTCACCGAGTCCGGACCGCGCCGCCGTGTCCTCGAGCTCGCCGCGGTGCGCGACGGCGAGGACGTGCTCGAGGTGGCGACGGGGACGGGCGCCCAGCTCGTCGAGCTGGCGCTCCGAAACCACTCGGGGAGGACGGTCGGGGTGGAGCTGGCCGAGGGGATGCTCGCGCAAACGCGCAAGCGGCTCGCGGCGGCCGGGATCGAAGCGCGGGTGGAGGTGCTGCAGGCGAGCGCGCTCGAGCTGCCACTCGAGGACGAGCGCTTCGACCTCGTCGTCAACGGATACATGCTCGACCTGCTGCCCCGCGACGACATCCCGCGAGCGCTGGCCGAGTTCAAGCGCGTGCTCCGCGGCGGCGGGCGCCTCGTGCTCTCGAACATGACCAAGGGCGAGCGTCGGCGCCATCGGTTGTGGGACGCGCTGTACGCGCGCGGGATCAACCTGACCGCCAACTGCCGCGGTGTGCTGGCCGCCCCCGTCCTGGACGACCTCGGATTCACCGACGTTCGCCGCGAGTACATGGCGCAGGCCGGCTTCCCGACCGAGGTCGTCGCCGGGCGGAAGCGGGAGTAAGGGAGCTCGCACGTTCTGCAGATAGGGCTACTTCTTTCCGCAGTACGCGCCTTTGCCATCACTGCGGCAGCGGCGAGCCGGCGAAGAACGCGAACCAGACCACCAGCACCAGGCCGGCCGCGATCGCGGTCGCGACGAGGATGATGTCGAGCGCGGAAGTAGGGGCGTGCAGGTTGCGCTCGTCGCGCATGCTGCGCCGCCAGGGGGGCGGAACCGGCTTTGCCTGTGACCCTGTGCCCGTGAGCGCCCGGTGGGCCGCGTCGACGCGGCGCAGCAACGTGAACAGGACGAGCATCGTCGTGGGGATGCCGATCGCCACCGCGACGTAGGGGCCGAAGGTCGGATCGAGCGACTGGTTCATCTTCGACGCGACCCACAGCCACGCGACGGGGACCGCCAGCCACAGCGTCATGCTGCCGACCACCATCACCACGATGAGGCCAAGCGCCACTATGTGTCTTCCTCGCACGATCGGCATCCGCCCTCCCGCTCGAAGGTTAACGGCGGCGCTCGCCTATTCGAGAACGCTGGGGGGCACCCCGCCGACGCCGATCAGGCCGGGACCGACGTGCGCGCCGATCACCGGGCCGACCTCCGAGACGAACACCGGGTCCGACCCGAACACGTCGCGTCGGCACTCCTCGATCATGCGTGCGGCCGTGTCGGGATCCTGGACGTGCTGGACGACCCAGGCGTCGGCGCCGCCGGAGTGGAGCTCGCGCGCGTGGTCCACGAGTCGCTCGAAGGCGCGCCTTCGGGTGCGGACTCGCTCAACCGGAGTGATCTCCTGCTCCAGGGTGAGGATCGGCTTGATCTTCAGCGTCGAGCCCAGCCAGGCGCGCGCGGCGCCGATCCGCCCACCGCGACGCAGGTATTCGAGGGTGTCGACGGCGAACCACATCCTGAGCTGCTCCCGCGCGGCCCGGGCACGCTCCAAGACGGACGCGGCGTCGCCGCCCGCCGCGGCGGCGCCCGCCGCGGCGAGCGCCACGAGCCCCGTGCCTCCAGCGCCCGAGCGGCTGTCGTAGACGTGAATCCGCTCCCCTCCGCGGCCCTCGTCGATCAGCCGCTGGCGAGCCTGGACCGCGGCCTCATGGGTTCCCGAGATCCCGGCGGACAGGTGGATGGACACGATCTCCCTTCCGCTGGACAGGAGCGGCTCGTAGACGGCGACGAAGTCGCCCACCGAGGGCTGCGAGGTCGTCGCGCCCTCGTCGCTGGCGCGCAGCCGGTCGTAGAACTCCCCGTAGTCGGTGATCTCCGACTCGGCCTGCTGCTTGCCCTCCAGCGACACGTAGAGGCTGACCAGGTGGATGCCGTGCCGGCGCAGCTCGTCGCTCGGCAGGTAGGTGGTCGTATCGCAGACCAGTGCCGTGTTCGGGCCGCCCGCCTCCACCGGCCGGTTTTATCACCCTGGACCCGCGGTCGCCTCGCGGGGGAGTCGCAGGGCCTCCGTACGCTCGGCGGGCCCGGACTACCATCCCGCGCCATGGGGAAGACGCTCCTCACCGGCGGCACCGGCTTCCTGGGCCTGCACGTCGCCCGGGCGTTGGCGGCCCGCGGTGACGAGTTGCGGCTGCTGGTTCGCAGCACCTCGAAGCTCGACAGCCTGTCGGGAATGGAGTTCGAGCCGGCCACCGGGGACATTCTGGACCGGGATTCGGTCCGTCGGGCCATGCAGGGAGCGCAGCGCGTGTTCCACGTCGCCGGGATCACCTCGATGCGCCCCCGCGACCGCGAGCGTGTATTCGAGGTCAACGTCACCGGGACGCGCCACGTGCTCGAGGAGGCGGGGCGAGCGGGCGTCGAGCGCGTGATCCAGACCTCCTCCGTGGGGGCGATCGGGCCGGCGCCGCGCGGGAAGACCGCGGATGAGAGCCAGCGCTTCACGGGAGGGCGGCTCGGGAACGCCTACATCAACTCCAAGCACGAGGCGGAGCAGGAGGCGTTCCGCCACGCGGAGCGCGGCCTCCCCGTGGTGTGCGTCAACCCGAGCTTCGTGCTCGGTCCCGACGACCCGGCCGGAGGTGGCACCTCCAATCTCCTGGTTCGGCGCTTCCTCCTGCGGCAGATCCCCGCCTACGTGGACGGCGCCCTGAACATCGTCGACGTGCGGGACGTGGCAGCCGGTCAGCTGCTGGCCGACGAGAAGGGCAGCGTCGGCGAGCGCTACATCCTCGGGGGCCGCAACTTCACCCTCGATCGGCTGTTCGCCGACCTGGCGCGGATCTCGGGCGTGCCACGGCCCGAGCTACGGCTCCCCGGCGTCGTTGCCCTGGCGGGAGTCGAATCCGCGGCGCGCCTCCCCCTGCCGATCCCGACCTCCGTGGACGAGGTCCGCTCCGGCCTGGAGTGGTGGACCTACCGAAGCGACAAGGCGGAGCGCGAGCTCGGCTACTCGGCACGCCCGCACGAGGAGACGCTCGAGGACACGGTGCGCTGGCAGATGGCGGAGCTCGGCGACCGGGTGGGGCGCCCGCAGCTCTACGCCCTCCCGCTCGAGGTGGCGGGCCGCGCGCTGCGGCTCGGCGAGCGGCTGCTGGGCCGGTGAGCTCGGCGCCGGAGGGAAGCGCCGCGCGACCGGTTGTCCTCTACCGGTGCCGCACGCCGACCAACGTGCTCTGTCCCTGCGGGGCGGTGGCGCGCCGGCTGCGGAGGCTCGAGATCGAGTACGAGACCCACCGCGTGCCGTACCGCCGGGCCGACCGTCCCGAGATCGTCGAGCTGACCGGGCAGAACCGCGTGCCCGTGCTGATCGACGGCGAAGAGGTGATCCACGATTCGAAGCGGATCCTCGAGTACTTGGAGCGCGAGCACGGGGAGGGGGCCGGAGCAGGGGGGGGCGCCGGCCGCGAGGAAGGGAGTCGGTGATGCCCTCTACAATTCGTGTCGTGGACACCCCACAGGCAGCGATCAACCTCACCGACAAGGCGGCCGAGAAGATCAACGAGCTGCTCTCGGCTCAGGAGGACGCCTCCGACCAGGCGCTCCGCGTCGCAGTGCGCGGCGGCGGCTGCTCGGGCTTCCAGTACTCGCTCGCCTTCGACAAGCCGCGCGAGGACGATCACGTCTTCAAGCACAACGGCGTCTCGGTTGCCGTGGACAAGGTCAGCATGCAGTTCGTGTTCGGCTCCGAGGTCGACTACGTGGACGGCCTCCAGGGCGCCGGGTTCGCGGTCAACAACCCGAACGTCGTCGCCGCCTGCGGCTGCGGCTCCTCGTTCCAGGTCCGCGAGGACGCCGCCGAGCAGGCGACCAGCGTCTAGCCCTTAGCCACGGCCGCAGCCACTGGGCGGGGCCGAGTTACGCAGCCCGCCGGAAGTCCTGCCCCTGAAGTTGGGCCTTGCCCCGGCTCGTCAGCGCATAGTGGACGCCATGGTGGGTTGGCCCGTCGCGAACGAGGAAGTCCCGCGCTTCCAGTTCGTCCAGTACGGCGTTCAGGTCATCGGCGGTGAAGCGGCCGCGGACACAGAACCTCCACGACAGCTGGTCGTAGGGGACGTTCCCGCTCCAATCCGCGAACTCGTTGACGGCGTCGAGCACCCTGACCGGTGTCGGTCGCCTGCGCATTCGCGGCCGCCTACCCATTCGCGGGCTAACGGTACGCCCCCGGGCGGACCGATCCACCGGGTCAACCACGCTTTCCCCCGAGCTAGCGCGGTAAACCCGCTCAGCGTTGCGCTTGGGCGCCTGCTACTCGATCTGAAGCGGAGGGCTCTGCCCGGCGGGCTGCTGTCTGTTGGGGTTCGGAGCCGCCTCCGCGGCCTCGGCCGGCTGCTCGACGTCGAGCAGCTCGGCCAGCTCGCCGGACTCGAACATCTCCTCGACGATGTCGGCGCCGCCGACGAGCGCGCCGTTGACGTACAGCTGCGGGAAGGTGCGCCAGTCCGAGATCTCGCCCGTCGCCTCGCGCAGCGGCTCGAGGGCGGGCAGCACGTCGATCGCGCCGTACTCGACCCCGAGCGTGTTGAGCATCCCGACGACGCGCATGGAGAAGCCGCAGCGGGGCGCGTCGGGGGTCCCCTTCATGAACAGCAGCACCGGGTGGTCGCGGATCAGCTCCTCGACCTTGTCGCGAAGCGCTGGTTCTGTCATTCCTCGGTCCTCCTGCTGGTTGGGCGGCTGTCGGGGTCCGTCTCAGAGGTTACGGATTCGCTCTCGCCAGCATGCGCTTCGCCGGAGGCGCCTCCCGGCGCCGCCGCGATCGTCTTCACGGACAGCGCGTGAATCGAGCCGTCGTCCATTCGCTCCTGCACCGCCGCCTTCACGAGCCGGTGCTGCTCCAGCCGGTTGAGATCGGCGAACTGCGGGGCACGCACGACCGCGCGCAGGTGGTCGCCTCCGCCGGTCTCGTCCGAGACCTCGACCTCGGCGCCGGGCAACGCCTCGAGGATCAGCTCCCGCACCTCGTCCAGCTCGATCGCCACGAGTCGATTCTATGGAGGGCCCCGGGTCAACCAGCGACCGGGTCCGCCTCGCGCGAGACCTCGACCATCTCTTCGACGCGGCAGAACTTGACCCGCGGCCGTCCGTGAGGCTTGCCGCGGTCGACCTCGGCGCGGTCGATCGCCTCCCATCCCCGGAACGTCACGTGGTCGGGCTTTCGGTCGCGCAGCAGCGCTTCGATCGCGCCGGGCTCTGGCTGGGGAGGCTCAGGCACCCGTCCCGCTTCCAGGTCCTCGAGCAGGTGATCCACCGTCTCCTGGGCGTCCTTCTTGTTCGTGCCGATCACCCCGGTTGGGCCGCGCTTGATCCAGCCGACGGCGTACTGGCCGGGGAGGTGGCCGCCACGGCCCGGATCGATCACGCGGCCCCCCTCGTTGGGGATCACCCCGCGGCGCTTGTCGAAGGGAATGCCCTCGATCGCGATGCCCTTGTAGCCGATCGAGCGCAGCACGAGGCCGGCCTCGATCGTCTCGCGCTCGCCGCTGTCGCGGGGGCGGATCGCACCCGACTCGTCCCGGTGGAGCTCGTTGCGTCCCACCACGACGCGCTCGACGCGCCCGTCGCCCTGGATCTCGATCGGCGAGGTGAGGAAGCGCAGCACGATGCGCTTGGGCTTGCCCTCGGGCGGCTTGTTCGCGAACTCGGTCAGGATCTCGACGTTCTTGCGCGCCGTGATGTCGGCATCGTTCTCGAGGTACCGGCGGCTCAGCTCGTCGAGCTCCAGCTCCGCGGGATCGACGTGGATGTCGGCGTCCGCCATCTCCCCGAGCTCGCGCAGCTCGGGGTTGGTGAACGCCGCCTGGACCGGCCCGCGGCGGCCGAGCACGACGATCTCGCGGATCGCGCACTCGGCAAGCGGGTCGATGGCGTGGTCTGCGGTGTCGGTGGTGACCAGCTCGTCACGGGTCAGGGCGAGCATCCTGGTCACGTCGGCGGCCACGTTGCCGTTCCCGATCACGACCGCGCGCTCGCAGGAAAGGTCGAACTCGTGGTCCGCGTAGTCGGGATGGGCGTTGTACCAGCCGACGAACGCGGTCGCCGGGTCGCTCCCCGGCAGGTCCTCGCCGGGGATCCCGAGGTGGCGGTCGGTCTCGGACCCGTAGGCGTATATCACCGCGTGGTAGCGCTCCGCCACCTCCGCGGGCGAGAGGTCGCGGCCGAGGTCGACGTTGCCGAAGAAGCGGTAGCCGTCGCGCGCGGCGGTCTTCTCGTACACCCGGATCACCGACTTGATCTTCGGGTGGTCCGGCGCCACCCCGCCGCGCACGAGCCCGAACGGGGTGGGGAGGCGATCCAGCATGTCGACCTCGACTGCCAGGTCCTCGCGGCGCAGCAGGTGGTCGGCGGCGTAGAAGCCGGCCGGACCCGAGCCCACGATCGCGACCCGGAGGGGGCTGTCGGCGCTCCCGGGCACGGGATCTAGGCTAGTGCTGGCTCGCTGCGGGCGGTGGCGGCGCCGTCGAGCGCATCGAGGGCCTTGGCGACGGACATCGCCACGCAGGTGAAGATCGGCGTGTCGCGGAGCGTGTAGGAGCTCGACTCCGAGCCGCGAAGCTCCTGCACCAGATCGAGGAACTCGCCCGGCTCGTCGGCTTCGAACGAGACCACGAACTCCTGGTCGTCGAGGCCAAAGGAGTAGGCCGTGTTGATCGTGATCTCCGGGTAGCGGCGCCCGATCTCGATGTGGTCGCTCATGATCCGCTGGCGCTCGTCGGCCGGCAGCCGGTACCACTCGCGCTGCTTCCAGAACGGATACACGAACAGGTACTTGCGCTCCGACGTGCAGATCTCGGTGCGGGCCTCGGCCTCCGAATAGGGGGAGCGCTTGGTCATCGCCAGGTAGGAGTGGGGGACAGACGCCCACCTGGCGAGCCCGCTCTGGGCGAGCACGACGTGGAAGGTGTGGATGTCGTCGAGGCTGGGGCTCTGCGCGAGCAGGAGCAGGTCGGTGTCACCGCGCGTGCCCACGGTCGAGTAGGCGCGCAGCGAGCGCTCCAGCGCGAAGTCGTCGCAGGCGGCTCTGAACTCGCGTTTATCCTGCGCGCGCTGCTCGGGATCCCTGCGCTGCCACGCAGGATCGATCTTGAAGAAGGTGAACTTCGCGAACGTGCGGTCGGCCATGAGGGCGATCTGGTCCAGACGCAGATATTGAAAGCCGCCGCATTGCGGCGGCGGGGAGCCGATTATAGGTGCGTGCCCATCGCCGTCGTGCTCGCGGCGGCAGCCCTCGGTGCGGGCGTGGGCACGTTGCCGGTGACGCCGGCCGCGGCGAGTGGCACGCGGACCGCCGACGCTTCCCGCGTCACGCTCGCGTTTCTCCCGGCGGGCACCAGCCCGCGCAGGCTGGCGGCGATCGACGGGATCTCCCTCGGGCTGCTGAGCGCCGGGCTCGGGAGCAACGTCCCGGCCGACCAGACCTACCTCGACGTCGGGCAGGGGAATCGCGTCTGGGACTCCCTTTACGACGAGGCCCTCCCGCGCCTCTTCGCCATCGAGGGCAGGGTGCCGCCCGTGCTCTGGCGAGAGGTCCTGGAGCGCGCGGGAAGCGCGCCGGCGGACATCGAGCCCGGGCTCCTGGCGACCACGATCGAGCGGGCCCGCGGCCGCCGCGCGGCGCGCGGCGCCACCGAGGCCGGCACGCCGGAGCTGACGGCGGCCGACCGCCGCGGCCGGATCCGCGAGGCGGCCGGGTGCCGGGCCGCCGATTGCCCGGGCATGACCGTGACCGCGGTTGGCGTCGCCCGGCTTTCGTCGTTGGTCCGCCACCTGAGCGGCCAGGACCTCCTGATCGCGGTCGAGCGGCCGCCGCCCGAGCAGAAGGGCGAGCAGCTTTCGATCGGGATCGCGGGCGCCGGCTTCGACGGCCAGCTCACCTCCGACAGCACGCGGCTCGAGGGCCTGGTGCTCTCCACCGACCTCGCGCCCACGATCCTCGAATGGCTCGGGCTGGACGTTCCCGACGCGATGACCGGGGAGGTGATCCGAGCCGAGGGGGAGGCGGATGCGGTGGGACTCGTCTCGCTGGAGCGGCGGATGGCGCAGATCGGGCCGCGCCGCGGCCCGGTGATCGGCGCCAACCTGCTGATCTGGGCGGCCCTGGCGGCGCTCGTGGTGGCGGCGTTCGGCTTCCGCGGCGCCCGGGTCGCGGTCCCCCTCCTCGCCGTCGCCGGGTTCTACGTGCCGGCCGTCCTCCTGCTCGGCGCGGCGCTCGAGCCGTCAGAGACGGTCGAGCGGCTGCTCGTCGGAGTCGGGTGCCCCATCCTTGCCGCCGTGACGCTGGCCGCGGTGCCGGGGTTTGGCGCGGCCGCGATCGCTTGCGGTATCACCGTGCTCGCTTACGCCGTGGACGTCGTGCTCGGATCGCCGCTCACGGTCCTGTCGCTGATCGGGCCCAATCCCGGCCTGGGGGTCCGCTTCTTCGGGATGGGGAACGAGCTCGAGGCGACGGTCGCGACCCTGATCCCGATCGGGGTCGGGGCGTGGCTGGCGGCCCGCCGCCCCGCCACGCCGCGCGCCGCCGCCACTGCGTTCGCGGTCGCGGCGGCGGTCGGGATCGTCGTGTTCGCGCCGGGTCGATTCGGCGCGGACGTCGGGGCCGCGATCGTGCTTCCGATCGGAGCCGCCGTGGCGGCATGGGTGATGCTCGGGGGCGGTCGTCGCCGGCTCGTCCTGCTGATGGCGATTCCGCTGCTCGCGCTCGCGGCCGTCGTCGGGATCGATCTCGTGCTGGGCGGGGACGCGCACCTCAGCCGCTCGGTGCTCGAAGCCGGGGGACTCGACGATCTCGCCGACGTGCTGGAGCGGCGCCTGCGCCTTTCGGCGGAGAGCTTCGCGAGCAACGTCACCTCGCCCTCGCTGCTCGTCTCCGCGGCGCTGATCGTCGCCGGGCTGCTGTGGCGCGGCCGCATCGTCACGTGGTTCGAGGGGCGCCGCCCGGCGCTCGCGGGGCTCGCCGGCGCGATCGCCGCGCTGCTCGTCGGAACGCTCGCCAACGACTCCGGCGCCCTGCTGCTGATGATCGGCACGGGCTACGCGAGCCTCTTCGTCGCCTACGCATGGGCGATGCGTTGAAAACGGGGGTTTCCCGTACTTCACCCGCACGGCGCATTGTTACGATCGCTTGATGCGGATCGCCCTCGTAACGCCGTATTCGTGGACCTACGAGGGGGGCGTCAACCGTCACGTCGAGGCGCTTGCCGAGCAGTTCCTGGCGCGGGGGCACGAGGTGCGGGTGCTCGCCCCGTGGGACCCACCCGATCGCCTCAGCCGCGTGCTGCATCGCGCGCCGGCGTCGTCGCGGGCGCTCCCCGACTACCTGGTCCCGCTCGGTCGGACGGTCGGGATCGGCGCGAACGGGGCCGTATCCAACCTCTCCCTGGTCCCGAACGCGGTCACCGCGATGCGCCGAGAGCTTCGCGCAGGACGCTTCGACGTCGTCCACGTGCACGAGCCGATCGTCCCGGTCGTGGGCTGGGATGCCGTCTCCTTCCCCGACGCGCCGGTGGTCGGGACATTCCATTCCTACTCGACGAAGCTCGTGCCCAACCAGATCGGAAACCTGCTCGGCGCGCGGCGCAAGCTGAACCAGCTCCAGGCGCGGATCGCGGTCTCCGAGGCCGCCGCATGGACCGGCCGCAGGTGGTTCGGAGGTGAGTACCGCGTCGTCCCCAACGGCGTCGACGTCGACGCGCCGCCCGCCGGACCGAAGCCGCCCGGCGAGGAGCTGCGGCTCGTGTTCGTGGGGCGGCCGGAGGAGCGCAAGGGGCTACCCGTGCTGCTGGCGGCCTTCGAGGAGCTGGTCCGCCACCTGCCGTCGCGGCTGACCGTGATCGGCGCCGACGCGGCAGACGTGTCGCGCTACCTCGCCGATCCCGAGGTCGCGCGGCACATCGAGCCCCTGGGGCGGATCTCGGGCGACGAGCTGTGGAGCCGCCTGCACGAGGCGGACGTCCTGTGCGCCCCCTCGCTCGAGGCCGAGAGCTTCGGCATGGTCCTGATCGAGGCGTTTGCCGCAGGCACCCCGGTGGTCGCCTCGGCTATCGCGGGCTACGCCGACGTGGTCAGCGACGGGGTAAACGGGGTCCTGGTCCCGCCGGCCGACCCGCAGCGCCTCGCCGAGGAGCTCCAGAGCCTCCACCTCGAGCCGGAGCGGCGAGCGGCGATGGGAGCGGCCGCACGCGCCTCGGCGCAGCGCTATGCGTGGTCGCGCGTCGCCGACGAGGTCGCCGACGTCTACGACGCCGCGGAGCGCGTCCCCGAGCCCGCGGGAGCGACCGAGCGCCTCGCCCGCCGCGCCGGGATGTCCCCCGCGGATGGCCACCCGCGACGCGCGCCGCAGCGGCTTCCGTCGCTCGACCCGGCCCCCGCGCGGCAGAGCGGCCGGCGCCACCGCACCGCGAGGCGCATCGGGCTCGGGCTCGCCGGAGTGATCGGGATCGGGCTCACAGCCCTCGCCGTGAACCGGATCGGCTTCGACAGCGTGATCGCCAGCGCGGTGCGCTCCAACGCCGCCTGGGTGCTGGTCGCGACCGCGCTGATGATGAGCTCGCTGTTCATGCGCGCCGCGTCGTGGTACGCGATCGCACGCTCGGCCCTGCCGCGGCGCCCGATCCGCCGCCGCGACGTGACCTCGGCGACGATGATCGGCGTGCTGATGTCCGCCACGCTCCCGGCGCGGCTCGGCGAGCCCGCCCGCGCGCTGGTGCTCTCCCGCCGCACGGGCCGGGTGCGGGAGACGTTCCCGGTCCTGCTCGGGACGCTCGTCTCGCAGACCGCGTTCAACGTCCTCGCGCTGGCGATGCTCGGGTCCGTGATCGTGCTCACCACCGACCTCTTCCATTCGGCCCAGAAGACGCTCTTCGTCGCCAGCCTCGCTCCTCTGGCGCTGCTCGTCGCGCTCGCGCTGGCGCCGAGCCTGATGCGCGGCAACGGCTCGGGGCGCGTCGCGCGCGCCCGCGAGGCCGTGCGGCGGGCCCTGGTACAGGTTCGCAGCGGGCTGCGCGTGTTCCGCGATCCTCGCCGCGGTCCCTTCGCTGGCGCCGCACAGCTCGCCGCGTGGGGCATTCAGCTCTTGTCCTGCTACGCGCTCTCGGTGGCGATGGGGCTCGAGGCGGAGGCAGGGATCGGGGCATGCGCCGCGGTCCTGTTCGCCGTCAACGTGACCGCGGTCGTCCCGGCGACGCCGTCGAACATCGGCGTCTTCCAGCTCGCCGTGATCAGCGTGCTGAGCGGCGGATTCGGAGTCTCCGCGGCGGATGCGCTCGCCTACGGCGTGATCCTGCAGGGGATCGAGATCGCCACGGCCGTGGCGCTCGGCCTGCCCGCGCTCGTCCGCGAGGGGGTCACCTGGAGCGACATGCGGCTGCGCGCGCTGAGCGCCGCGCCGGTCCGCCTCTCGCCGCGAAGTCGCCCCGAGGCCGGCGAGGGAGCCGCCTCGTACGGCGACGCCATACCCGGCTAGCCCCGCGCGCACTCTTGTAGTCTCACCTCTCCATGGCGCTCTCGAACGTCTCCGGCTTTCCCCGCATCGGGCCCGGGCGCGAGCTCAAGTTCGCGACCGAGGGCTACTGGCGCGGCGAGGTCTCCGCGCAGGAGCTCGTCGAGGTGGGGCGCAGGATCCGGCTCGACAACTGGCGCCTCATGCAGGACGCCGGGATCGACCTGATCCCGTCGAACGACTTCTCGCTCTACGACCAGGTGCTTGACGCGATCTGCCTCGTCGGCGCCGTGCCAGATCGCTACGAGCACGGCTCGGGGCCGGTCGACCTCGATACCTACTTCGCGATGGCCCGCGGCCGCCAGGACGGCGGCGTGGACGTGACCGCGATGGAGATGACGAAGTGGTTCGACACCAACTACCACTACA
>OBLS010000701.1_pt1 | contig 12696 bp, 8 predicted proteins | sample 1519901 | NCBI WGS metagenome assembly OBLS01 (sample SAMEA3113585, study PRJEB22503) | soil metagenome
GAGCTCGAGCCGGTTCCGGTCGTGCAGCTCGCGGATGACCCCCAGCGCGGTGCCCCATGCCGAGGTCGCCAGGGCGCCGGTGTTGCAGTGGGTGAGCACGCGCAGCCGGCGCCGGTCCAGGCGGTCCAGCAACCAGTCGGCGCCGAGCCGGGACAGCTGCCGGTTGGCCTCCTCGTCCTCACGGGCGACCCGACGAGCCGCTGCCAGGACGGCATCCCGTCCCCCGGGCATCAACGGACGCACCTGGTCCACCCCCCAGGCGAGGTTGACCGCTGTCGGGCGGGCATGCCTCACCCGGTCGACCGCCGCGCTGACGTCGGACTCCCCCCAGCCCTCCCGCAGGCCCTCGTCCATCGCCAGGACGACCCCCATCGCCCCCGCGACGCCGAGTGCCGGGGCGCCGCGCACCGCGAGCTCCGCGATGGCGGCCACGAGGTCGTCGACGCAATCGATCACGCGGTATGCCGTCGTGACGGGCAACAGGGTCTGGTCGAGCAGCCGCACGGCCCCGTGGCCGTCGCGACCAGCGGTGTCGTCCCACTCGATGGCAAGCACAGTCATGCACCACAGCGTAAGCCGGAGCGCGCCCAGCCCGGAGGCCGACCTCCAGAGATCCGGATGCCCGAGAGCTCGGCATCCGGGGTTGGACGCCCGTCGGCCGGGATCCGGGGCATGATCGCCCCATGACCGCACCCGAGATCCACCGTGAGGAGTTCATCCACCTCGTGGACCTGACGCACGAGCGTGCGCTCGTGGCATGGGGCGCGTTCTTCTTCGAGCGCCAGCCGTCGGGGCGGTGGGAGATCGTCGACGACGACCGGCTCCCCGAGCTCGTCGGTCGGACGACCTGCATCGGCGAGGGGGCCGAGCCGTTCGGCACCGCGACGGTGCAGCTGCTCGACCTCGACGGTGCGGTGGCCGCCGAGGCCTCCACGGACGACCGCGCCTGGGTGTGGGTGGACGGTCTTCGCCCCGACACGGACTACCGGTACCGCGTCCTCGTGGACGGGCAGGAATGGGCCGGCGGCGAGCTGTGGGACTGGGTGCCGTCGGAACGAGGAGGGGCTGACCTCCAGGCAGCGGGCCGCCGGTACGACCTGCGGGTCCGCACCTGGCCCCACCCCGACACCCCGACGCCCCCCGTGCGTTTCGCCGCGATCGGCGACTACGGCGTCGGCATCCGCGCCGATTCCGAGTCGAGCCGGAGGCAGCGGCGCATCGCCGACGTCGTCGAGACGCTCGTGGCCCAGCACGACGTGCGGTTCGTCCTCTCCCTCGGCGACAACGTCTACCAGGGAGAGGATGGCCGGGTGGACCAGGAGGGCGGCGGGGAGGACGACGACTGGTACTCGAGCTTCTTCCAGCCATACCGCCTCGCGATCGCCAGGGTCCCCGTCTTCCCCGCGATCGGCAACCACGACAGCGCGGACGCCGAAGGGAGCGACGACCGGGCCCAGATGGAGGACAACTTCCACATCCGTGAGCGATTCCACCAGGGCTTGGAGACGGCCTCGGTCTCGCCCGGGCTCTTCTACCGGCTGCGGTACGGCGCCGACCTGGTGCTGGCCTGCCTGGACACCTCCCTCGACACCGAGGACGAACGGATCCACCGCTACTTCCAGGCACCGGAGCACCAGGACTGGCTCGCGGCGACGTTCGCGCCCCCGGGACGTCGCTGGGTGATCCCGTTCTCGCACCATCCGCTCTACACGGCCGGGCCGGACCATGAGCCCGACGCCGAGATGCAGGACGCGTTGCTGCCACTGTTCGCGCGGGCCGGTGTGCGGCTGGTCCTCTCGGGCCACGAGCACAACTTCCAGGTCAGCGAGGCCGACGGACGCTGCTACGTCGTCTCCGGTGCCTCGGGACAGCTGGACGAGAAGGTGCCCAGGGGGTTCGAGGAGGCACACACCACCGCGTGGGGCGCCCAGGCGCACCTGTTGCTCGTCGAGGTCGACGGACCGCAGGCCAGTGTCACGCCGGTCTCCGGGCTGCTCCCCGGCGGGTTCATTCACCGCATGACCGCCCTCACCCCCCGCAACGAGATCGTCGAACCGCCCATCGTCGTCCGGAACGACTGAGCCTGCCGGCCGCCGGGCGGGAAGCGGTCCTCGTCGGTCGACGTCGACTCCTCCCGGCGCGGCTCCGCCCTTGCGTCCGCACGCCGGTCGTGCCACGGTCGGACTGGTGGGGACACCGACCCCACGACGGCGGACGACGTCACCGAGCGGCACCTGGTGAGGGCCCGTCGCCAGGCAGCACTGGATCGGAGCTACCCGTATGCGTGGGCCCAGAGTCGTCGTCGGGGTGGACGGATCCCCACTCTCCATGGCCGGCGTGAGGCGCGGCGCCCGGGTCGCCAGCGCCCGTGGGATGACGCTCCATCTGCTGCACGCCTTCGCTCCCGACCTTCCGATGCTCGGTTTCGGTGCGCTGGCCGACGACTCGGTCGTGACGACCCACACGCAGCGACTGCTCACTGTGGCCACGGCGCACGCGCATGCGGTCGACCCGGCCCTTCCGGTGACGACGGCATCCAGGGACGGCTATGCCAGCCAGGCTCTCGTCGACGCCTCCCGGACCGCGGCCCTGGTCGTCGTCGGCGCCATGGGATACGGGGTGCTGAGCCGGGCCAGCGTCGGCGCCGTGGCGATGCAGGTCGTCACCCACGCGCGTTGCCCCGTGCTCGTCGTCGGCCACGAGGGGGCCGACGAACCAGGCCTGGACCGGATCGTCGTCGGCGTCGACGGCTCCAAGCCCTCCCTGCGAGCCCTCGCGGTCGCCTTCGACGAGGCGGTCCTCACGGACGCGTCGCTCGACGTCGTCCACGCCTGGGAGCCCCGGAGTGCCAGCGATCCGACCCTCGCCAGCGACTCGAGCTGGAGCGCCTACGAGTCCGACCTCGAACACCGGGTCGAGGCAGCGCTCGCCGGACGGCGCGCCGAGCACCCCGAGGTCAAGGTCGACTACGAGGTGGTTCGGGAGGAACCGGTGCGTGCCCTCGTCGAGCGCAGTCGTGGTGCGGCGCTCACCGTGGTCGGCAGCCGGGGGGCCGGCGGGTTCCACGGACTGCACGTCGGCTCCACGGCGCTGCGCGTCATGGGCCGCAGCCAGAGTCCCATCCTCTTCACCCGCTGACCGCGGAGGTCCACCCGGCGGTCACCGACCGTCGATGCGCTGCGCGGCGCCGAGCTGGTGAGGACGAAGGCCCACTCCCACGCGATCTGCTCCCACGCGGCATACCGACCGCTGCGGCCGCCGTGGCCGGCGGCCATCTCGGTGCGAAGGAGAACCGGTCTGGTGTCGGGGTCGTTCGTCACGGTCTCACGGAGCCGGGCAACCCACTTCGCAGGCTCCGTGACGTAGACGCGGGTGTCGTGGAGGCTCGACGTGGCGAGCACCGCGGGGTACTCCGCCGCGCGGACGTTCTCGTACGGAGCGTAGGCGCGCATCACGGCATACGCCTCGGCGTCTGCGAGCGGGTTGCCCCACTCCTCCCACTCGCCGGCGGTCAAGGGGAGGTCGGGTTGGAGCATCGTCGTCAGGGCGTCGACGAAGGGCACGGCGGCGTGGGCCACCCGGAAGCGCTCGGGCGCGAGGTTGAGCACCGCGCCGACGAGGAGCCCGCCGGCCGACCCACCCTCGAGTCCGAGGCGGTCGCGGGCCACCCAACCGATCTCCACGAGGTGGTCGACCGCCGCAACGGTGTCCGAGAACGTCGCGGGCTTGGCGTGGAGCTTGCCCTCGTCGTACCACCGGCGACCCATCTCCCCTCCCCCACGGACGTGCGCCACGGCGTGAACGACGCCACGGTCGAGCAGGCTGAGCCGGGCGACGGAGAAGTACGGGTCCGACGAGATCTCGTACGCGCCGTATGCCGTGACGAGACCGGGGTTGGTGCCGTCCGCCTCGACGCTCGTGTGGTGGACGACGGACACCGGCACGAGGGTCCCGTCTGCGCTGGTGGCCCACTCGCGCCGCTCTGTGTAGTCGGCGAGGTCGACCCCGCCCAGGACCGGCTGGCGCTTGAGCAGCGTGCTGTCCCCCGTGTCGAGGTCGACGTCGAGCACCGTGCGCGGCGTCACCCACGACTCCACGACGACCTGGATCGCGTCCTGGTCGGGCTCGGGGTTGTCGCCGAGGCCGATGGAGTGGACGGGCTGCTCGACCGGCACGTCCCAGGGGTCCCCGTATCCGCTCGGCGAAGTCGGATCCCGCGGCAGCACGCGGAGCGCCGTCAGGCCGCCGGAGCGCAACGACAGCACGGCAGCGCGGTCGAAGGCGTCGACGGAGACGAAGCGCTCACCCTCGCCGGAGCGCAACCAGGGCACCCACTGCTCGGCACTCGTCGCGTCGATCGGCGCCCAGGCGAGGTCGGCGTCGGCGGTGTCGGTGTTGTGCACGATGAGAAGTCGGTCACCGGCGGGCTCGACGTCGTACTCGACGCCCTCCCGTCGGGGCGCCACGACGCGCCAGTCGCCCTCGGGGTCGTCGGCATCCAGGAGGTGGACCTCCGAGGTCGTCTTCGACCCCAGCCCGATGAGCAGCCACCGCTCGTCCCGGCTCGACGACACACCCATCCAGAACCGGTCGTCGGCTTCCTCGTGGACGAGCACGTCCTGGGACGGGTCCGCCCCGACGCGGTGCCGCCAGAGCTGGTACGGGCGCCAGGCGTCGTCGAGGCGCGTATAGAAGAGGAACCGGCCGTCGCGGCTGAACTCGCACCCGTAGCCGATGCCGGTGAGCGAGGTGTCGAGGACCTCTCCGGTCTCCACGACCCGGACGGTGGCGTCGAAGCGCTCGTCGCCGGAGGTGTCGACGGCGAAGGCGACGAACCGGTGGTCGGCGCTGACGGTCAGGGCACCGATGGAGAAGAACTCGCTCTCCCCCGCCTCGACGTTGCCGTCGAGCACGACCTGCTCACCGGGGACGGCGTCCGCCTCCGGGTCAGGGCGCACCGCCTTGTCGACCAGTGGTGCGCGGACGTGCGAGGGGTACTGGCGGCCCTCGACCGTCCGGGCGTAGTACCACCAGGGGCCGCTCATGACCGGGACCGACAGGTCGGTCTCCTTCACCCGCGAGCGGATCTCCTCGTAGATCTTCCCGCGCAGCGGAGCCAGGTGCGCGGTGTGGGCCTCGGCGTAGGCGTTCTCCGCCTCGAGGTGGGCGCGGAACGCCGGGTCCTCGGTATCTCGCATCCAGGCGTAGGGGTCCTCGAACCGGTGGCCGTGGTGCTCGCGGACGTGGGGTCGGCGCTCGGCCGTCGGCAGGCGGTGGCTCGGCATGGGCGTCACTGTATGCGGCACGCGCCGCGCTCGCCCACGGGGCCCGGGACGTGCGCGGGTCAGGTGAGGCAGCGGGGCCCGAGGAGCACCTTGAGGTCGCCGAAGAGACCCTCCGTGGCGTTCACGCGGTAGGCGGTGTCGAGCCGGACCTCCACGACCCGGCCGGGCTTGACGAGGCGCAGGTGGACCTCCGTGGTGCCCGGGTGGTTCGTCAGCACCACCTTCAGCTCCTCGACCCGCTGGGCCGTGGCCCGGGAGGTCTCCATCGTCACGACCACCGGCCCGCGTGGACCGTCGCTGACGTCGGGCAGGGTGAGCTCCTGGGCGTAGATCGACACGGCGTCGTCGCGCCGGTTCACCTTCCCCCGCACGACCGCCACGGTGTCCTGCTGGAGCAGCGGCCCCATGGTCATGTACGCGGTGGGGAAGAAGAGGCACTCGATCGCGCCGGCGAGGTCCTCGACGGTCGCGATCGCCCAGAGGTCCCCCTTCTTGGTGCGCTTGACCTGGAGCCCCGTGATGAGCCCGGCGACCGTCACCGTGGACCCCTCCGGCTTCCCGGCGTCGTCGCTCGTGAGGGCGGCGATGGGGGTGTCCGCGTGCGCCGTGAGCACGTGCTCCAGCCCGAGGAGGGGGTGGTCCGAGACGTAGAGGCCGAGCATCTCGCGCTCGAAGGTGAGCAGGGTCGACTTGTCCCACTCGACCCCCGGCACCGGGGCGAGGCCCATGAGGTCGGCACCGCTGGCAGCACCGCCGTCGTTCCCGAACGCCCCGAAGAGGCTGTCCTGACCGATCGCCTCCTGCCGCTTGACGGCGACGAACGCGTCCACGTACTCCTCGTGGACCCGCAGGAGGCCCATCCGTGTCTCGGCGAGGCCGTCGAACGCCCCACCCTTGATGAGGGACTCGATGGTCCGCTTGTTGCAGACCCCCACCGGGACCTTCGACATGAAGTCGCGGAACGAGGTGAAGCGGCCGTTCTCCGCCCGTGTCCGCACGATGTCCTCGACGACCTGGTGACCGACGTTGCGGATCGCCGAGAGGCCGAAGCGGATGTCGGTGCCCACCGCCGCGAACTGCCCGATCGAGTCGTTCACGTCCGGCGGGAGCACCTTGATGCCCATCCGGCGGCACTCCCCGAGGTACAGCGCCGACTTGTCCTTGTCGTCGCCGACGGAGGTCAGCAGGGCCGCCATGTACTCGGCCGGGTAGTTGGCCTTGAGGTAGGCCGTCCAGTACGACACGAGCCCGTACGCGGCGGTGTGCGCCTTGTTGAACGCGTAGTCGGAGAACGGGACGAGGACGACCCAGAGGGCGGCGATGGACTGCTCGGTGAAGCCCTTGGCCTTCATCCCCTCGGAGAAGGGGACGTACTCGGCATCCAGGACTGACTTCTTCTTCTTCCCCATCGCCCGGCGGAGCAGGTCGGCGCTGCCGAGGGTGTAGCCGGCGAGCTTCTGCGCGATCTCCATGACCTGTTCCTGGTAGATCACCAGGCCGTGGGTGGTGCCGAGGATCGGGTCGAGAGCCTCGACCATCTCGGGTTGGAGCTTGCCCTTGAGCTGTGGGTCGAGCGGGACGACTTCCTGCTTGCCGTTCTTGCGCAGGGCGAAGTTCGTGTGGGCGTTGACCCCCATCGGCCCCGGCCGGTAGAGGGCGAGCGCCGCCGAGATGTCCTCGAAGCTGTCGGGCTGCATGAGCTTGAGCAACGTGCGCATGCCGCCGCCGTCGAGCTGGAACACCCCGAGAGTGTCGCCGCGCGAGAGCAGCTCGTAGGTCGGCTTGTCGTCGAGGGTCCTGGACAGCTCGTCGAGGTCGATGTCCTGCCCGCGGTTGGCCTTCACGTTGGCGATGGCGTCGTCGAGGATCGTGAGGTTGCGCAGGCCGAGGAAGTCCATCTTCACCAGGCCGAGGGCCTCGCAGCTCGGGTAGTCGAACTGGGTGATGACCTGGCCGTCCTGGAGGCGCCGCATGATGGGGATGACGTCGATGAGCGGCTCGCTGCTCATGATGACACCCGCCGCGTGGACGCCCCACTGCCGCTTGAGGCCCTCGAGGCCCTTGGCCGTCTCGACGACCTCCGAGAGGTGGGCCTCGGTGGCGACGAGCTCGCGGAACTCCTTGCCCTCGCCGTAGCGCGCGTAGTGCGGGTCGTAGATCCCGGACAGCGGCACGCCCTTGCCCATGACGTCGGGCGGCATGGCCTTGGTGAGCTGCTCCCCCACCGCGAACGGGTGGCCCATGACCCGCGCGGCGTCCTTGACCGCCTGCTTCGCCTTGATCGTCCCGTAGGTGACGATCTGGGCGACGCGCTCGCTGCCGTACTTGTCGGTGACGTAGCGGATGACCTCGCCGCGCCGGCGCTCGTCGAAGTCGACGTCGAAGTCAGGGAGGGACGGCCGCTCGGGGTTGAGGAACCGCTCGAAGATGAGGCCGTGCGGGATCGGGTCGAGGTCGGTGATCTTCATCGCGTACGCGCACATCGACCCTGCACCGGAACCGCGGCCCGGGCCCACCCGGATGCCGTGGTCCTTGGCCCAGGTGATGAAGTCGGCGACGACGAGGAAGTACCCGGCATACCCCTTGGAGACGATGACGTCGGTCTCGAACTCCGCCTGCCGCTGCGCGTAGTCCGGGACGCCCCCGGGGAAGCGCTCGGCGAGGCCACGCTGGACCTCCTTGACGAACCAGCTCTCCTCGTTCTCCCCGGGCGGGCAGGGGAACTGCGGCATGTAACGGCCCTCGTCCTCGGTGAACGAGATGTCGCACATCTCGGCGATGAGGAGGGTGTTGTCGCAGGCCTCGGGGAGCTCGCGCCAGGTGTGGCGCATCTCGGCAGGGCTCTTGAGGTAGAAGTCGTCGGTGTCGAACTTGAACCGGCTCGGGTCCATCATCGTGGACCCGGACTGGACGCAGAGCAGCGCCGAGTGGGCCTTGGCGTCCTCCGGGCTCGTGTAGTGGAGGTCGTTGGTCGCGACGAGCGGCAGCGCCAGCTCGCGGGCGAGTCGGAGCAGGTCGCGCTGCACGCGACGCTCGATGTCGAGCCCGTGGTCCATGAGCTCGCAGAAGAAGTTCTCGGGCCCGAACAGGTCGCGCAGGTCGGAGGCCGCCTGCCTCGCGAGGTCGTACTGCCCCAGCCGCAGGCGGGTCTGGATCTCTCCGGAGGGGCAGCCGGTCGTCGCGATGAGCCCGCGCCCGTACTGTTCGATCAGCTCCCGGTCGACCCGCGGCCACTTGGCGTAGACCTGGTCGAGCGAGGCCTGCGAGTCCATCCGGAAGAGGTTGTGCAGGCCGGTGTTGTCACGGGCGAGCAGCGTCATGTGGGTGTAGGCGCCCGAGCCGGAGACGTCGTCCCCGGGGCTGGTGCGCTCGTCACCCCACCTGACCCGGGTCTTGTCGGTGCGGTGGGTGCCCGGCGTCAGGTAGGCCTCGACGCCGATGATCGGCTTGACGCCCGTACCCTGCGCCTTCTTCCAGAACTCGTAGGCCCCGAAGACGTACCCGTGGTCGGTCGTCGCGAGCGCCGGCATCCCCATCTCCGCCGCCCGCGTGAAGAGGTCCCCGATGCGGGCCGCGCCATCGAGCATGGAGTACTCGGTGTGGACGTGGAGGTGGACGAACGAGTCGGAGCCCTTCGGCGTGCTGGTCGTTCCGCGCGTCGAGGTGGTGGCGGGTGGGCTCGTGGCGTTCGGGGAGGACATCGCCGCCATCCTAGGTCGGCTCGGGGACACTGCCCGGCGTGTCGGGGCCGTGTCGCCGACCCGATCCTGCGCCTCCCCGACCTCGTCTGTGAGGATGCCGCGACACGCCGAATGGTGCGGCGAGTTCCGACAATCCGACAGACGACGTCGGGGAGGTCAGAGGCGGTCGAGGGCGTCCTGGAGGTCCTGCGGGTAGCCGCTCTCGAAGGTGACCCACTCCCCCGAGCCGGGGTGCTCGAAGCCCAGGCCCACGGCGTGCAGCCACTGGCGCTCCAGGCCGAGCCGCCGGGCCAGCACCGGGTCGGCGCCGTAGGTCACGTCTCCGACGCAGGGATGCCGGATGGCGGCCATGTGTACCCGGATCTGGTGGGTGCGGCCCGTCTCCAGTCGGACCTCGAGAAGTGAGGCGTGGCGGAACGCCTCGAGGAGCTCGTAGTGGGTCACGGCAGGCTTTCCGGAGTCCATCACCGCGAACCGGTAGTCATGGCCCGGATGCCGGGCGATCGGGGCGTCGATCGTCCCGACGAGTGGGTCCGGCAGGCCCTGGACGAGGGTGTGGTAGGTCTTGTCGACCCGTCGCTCCCGGAAGGCGCGCTTGAGGACCGAGTACGCGCGCTCGCTCGTGCAGACGACCATGAGGCCCGAGGTGCCGACGTCGAGTCGCGAGACGATGCCCTGGCGCTCGCTCGCACCGCTCGTGGAGATGCGGTAGCCCGCTGCCTTGAGGCCGGCGAGGACGTTGGGGCCCGTCCACCCGACGCTCGGGTGCGCAGCCACGCCGACCGGCTTGTCGACGACGACGATGTCGTCGTCCTCGTGCACGACGGTCAAGCCGGGCACCGGCTCGGCGACGACCTCGAGGGCGACGTCGGACCGCGACGCGGGTAGCAGCACCTCGAGCATGTCTCCGGCGCTCACGCGGTGGCTCTTGCCCACGCTGGAGGCGTTGACGCTCACCCCGCCGGTCGTGGCGAGGTCGGCGGCCCGGGTGCGAGAGAGGCCGAAGAGCCGGGCGATGGCCGCGTCGACGCGCTCACCCTCGAGCCCGTCGGGAACGAGCACCGTACGGGCGTCACCCATCTGCATGCCCGGGGCGGTGCACCGGCCCGGCGAGCGAGGTGCCCCGGAAGGTGAGCACCATGATGAGACCCGCGGCCACGACGATTGCGATGTCCGCGACGTTGCCCACGAACAACCCGAAGTAGTCGATGAAGTCGACGACGTGCCCTCGACCGGGACCCGGCGCGCGGAGGAAACGGTCGACCAGGTTTCCCAGTGCGCCGCCGAGGAGCAGGCCGAGGGCGACGGCCCACGGGAGGTTGCCGACCTTGCGTGCGCTGACCCCGACGAAGACGAGGATGGTGACCGAGATCACGGTGAGGATCCACGTGGAGCCGTCTCCGAGGGAGAACGCCGCACCGGGGTTGCGGATGAGGTTCAGCCGGAGCGCGGACCCCACGAGGTCGACCGCCTCGCCCGGGGTCAGCGAGGCCAGCGCCCACGCCTTGGTCGCCTGGTCGAGCACGAGGGTCGCCGCGGCGAGGCCCAGCAACACGGCATACAGCCGCCGCCGGCCTCCGGTGGGCACCGGGGCCGGCGTGGACGGCGTGGGGTCGGCCGCGGTCAGCGGCGCTCCTGCTTGATCTTGCATGGCAGACATAGGGTCGCACGAGGAGCCGCCTGGAGACGAAGCTTGCCGATCGGGCTTCCGCAGGACTCACAGATGCCGTAGGTGCCGTTGTCCAGCCGCTCGAGGGCGTGCTCGGTCTGTTCGAGCATCTCGCGCGCATTGTTGGCGAGCGAGATCTCCTGCTCGCGCTCGTAGGTCTTGGCCCCGGCGTCGGCCTGGTCGTCGCCCGCGCCGTCGCCGGAGTCCCGCATGAGGTGGACGAGGTCGCTCTCGGCGTTCGCGAGCTCCCTGCGGAGCAGCTCGATGTCGCTCTGGAGCTCGGCACGCACCTCGCGAAGCTCCTTGGCGGTCCACGGCGACTCGTCCTCGCGAACCGCCGGAACCGCCTTCTTCGCCGCCGCTCTCGGTGCCGGTGGCGTGGTCGATGGAGCCGTCGCTCGGCTCGAGGGTGTCGTCACGGATGCCGCCTTCGTGGACGTCGGGGTGGTGGTGCCGGCCCGACCCGTCGTGGTCGCCACCTTCTTCGGTGCCGCCTTCTTCGCGGGGGCCTTCTTCGGTGGGGTGTTCTTGGCTGGGGCGTTCTTCGGTGCGGAGCTCCTCGGTGAGGGCTTCTTCGCCGCTGCCTTCTTCGGAGCTGCCTTCGTCGGTGCGGCCTTCTTCGCTGCGGCCTTCGTCGGTGCCGCCGCCCTCGCCGCCCCGGCCTTGACCGGGACCGTCTTCGGGGTGTTCGCCGACCGCGCCGGCGCCTTGGCGGCTGCCTTCTTCGTGGCGGAGGCCTTCTTCGCGGCAGTGGCCGTCTTCACCGCAGCGGTCTTCGGCCCGGATCTCGTGGTTGCCACCTTCTTCGCCGGCACGGCCTTTGCCGGCACGGCCTTTGCGGGAACGGCCTTTGCGGGAACGGCCTTCGACGCACCCGCGCTCTTCCGGGCAGCGGGGGCCCCCGCCGCTGCCCGAACCCCCTTCGCAGGATCCTTCGGCGACGACGACCTGCCCCCCACGGCCTTGCGGGCGGAGGCAGCGGCAGCAGCGCCCACCTGCTTGGCGGCGGACAGCGCGCCCTTGACCATGGTTTTCCCACTTCCGGGTGTGCGGCAGGCCCCGTCGGCCCGACCGGTGCGCCGAGGATACGGCCTGCACCTGCCTCTCTCAACGACGAAACGCAGAACGACGCCGACTCATCGGCTCGTCACACGACGAAGGGCCCGGCACGCGGCCGGGCCCTTCGTGTGTTGACCGTCAGCCCTGACGCTCGGGCTGCGGCTGCGCCGTCTGCTGGTCACTCGTGGCCTCGAGGTCGCCGACACCGTCCACGGTTCGCTTCAGCTCGGCGAGCTGACCCTGGATGTAGGTGTGCAGCCGCGACCGGTAGTCACGCTCGAAGCCGCGCAGCTCCTCGATCTTGCGCTCGAGCAGACCCCGTTCCCGGCCGAGCTCCTCGAGGATGGCCGCCTTCTTCTGCTGAGCCTCGGCGACCATGCCCGTCGAGCGCTCGCGCGCCTCGGTGAGCATCTCCTCGCGCTGCGCCGCAGCGGTGGACAACATCTCGTCACGGTCGGAGGTCGCGGAGTTCACGAGCTCGTCGTGCTGTGACTGTGCCGTGCCCACCAGCTCGTCGTGGCGACGCTGCGCGGCGCCGATGAGCTCGTCGTGGCGACGCTGTCCCTCGGCGACCAGCTCGTCGCGGCGCGCCTCGCCCGCCGTGACGTGCTCGTCGTGCAGTCGCTGGGCCAGGGCGATGACCCCAGCGGCGCTGGCACCGCCGCCGGCACCGGCGAGCGCTGCCGCGCCCAGCGGGCCGTCCAGGTCGCCCTGGCGCTGTCCCGCGGCACTGACCTGCTGCTCGGCGTCACGCTCGGCCTGCTGCGCGCGCTGCTGCGCCGCCGCGATGCGGGCCTGCGCGTCGCGCTCGGCCTCCTCGATGCGCGCGCGGAGCGTCGCGACCTGCTCGTCGACGTCGGCTCCGGCGCGGTCGCGGGCGGCCGCCCGGGCACGCTCCTCCTCCTGGAGGCGGGCCTGATCACGCTCCCGCTCGGCCTGGAGCGACGAGCCATGCAGTGCACCGGGAGCGACCTGCGCTGGG
>OBLS010000702.1_pt1 | contig 12678 bp, 15 predicted proteins | sample 1519901 | NCBI WGS metagenome assembly OBLS01 (sample SAMEA3113585, study PRJEB22503) | soil metagenome
TCGGCGGTGACGAGGACGATGTGCTCGTGGGCGACTTCATGGACACCACGCAGGAGGGCACGGGCCGGGACCTGGTCCTGGGCGACGACGACGAGGACCTCGTGGTCGGCGACGTGCTGTCGACGACCGGGGACGCGAACGGCGGCGCCAACGACACCGTCGAGGGCGGGAACAGGGACGACACCGTGATCGGCGACAGCATGTCAACGCAGGGCAACGCCACCGGTGCAGGCGACGACACGGTCGCCGGGAGCGACCACAAGGACACGGTGGTGGGGGACAGCTCGGCCGCCGGCGAGGCCTCGGGAAAGGACGGCAAGGACAAGGTCATCGGCGGGCAGCAGAACGACTTCCTGTGGGGGGATCACGAGGGCGGCGGCAAGGACGGCGGCCCGGACAAGCTCACCGGCGGTGGCGGGAGCGACAAGTTCGAGGCCGGTCCGAAGAAGGACGTCTGCAAGGGCGGCGGGGGGCGCGACCGCGACAAGAGCAAGCCGCCCTGCGAGAAGACGACCGGCATTCCCTAAGCGCCGATCGCAAGCACTAACCTCGCCGCGATGGCCGACGCACACGCGCACGGCGGGGTCGGGCGGCTCGGCGAGGCCCTGGACGCGCGGAGGGCCGACAGCCGCCGCCGGATGCTGGTCGCGCTCGCGATCAACGTGGTCTTGCTCGGGGCCACGTTCGTCGGCGCGCTGCTCACCGGGTCGCTCGCCCTGCTCGCGGACACCGGGCACATGCTCTCGGACGTCGGGGCGATCGGCCTCGGGCTCGCGGCCGGCGGTCTCGCGTCGCTGCCGGGCGGCCCCCGGCGCACGTTCGGATACCAGCGGACAGAGGTAATCGCGGCGCTCGTCAACGGGATCGCCCTCGCGGTGATCGCCGTGCTGGTCGCGATCGAGGCCGTCGATCGACTCGGCGAGCCGCCCGAAATCGAGGGGCTGGGCGTGCTGGTGCTCGGGATCGTCGGGTTGGGGGGCAACGTGGCCGCCACCGGCGTCCTCGCTCGGGGCGAGCGCGAGGACCTCAACCTGGAGGGCGTGCTGCGCCACTCGGCGGCGGACGCCCTTGGCTCGCTCGGGGTGATCGTCTCGGGTGGGGTGATCCTGACGACGGGCTGGGCGCCGATCGACCCGCTCGCCAGCCTCGCGATCGCGGCCCTCATCCTCGCCTCGTCGGTGCGGCTGATCGCCGGGCCCGTCAACGTGCTGATGGAGGCCGCGCCGGAGGGAATGGACGGCGAGAGGATCGCGCGCGAGATGACCGAGGTCGAGCACGTGCGCGCCGTCCACGACCTGCACGTCTGGACGGTCACCGCCGGCTTCGAGACGCTGGTCGCCCACGTCGTGGTCGCGGGTGGCGCCGATCGCGATCTGGTCCGGCGCCGCCTCGAGGTGATGCTGCGCGAGCGCTACGGGATCGAGCACACCACCCTGCAGATGGAGGAAGAGGCGCCGCCCGAGCTCCTCGACGTTAAAGGAAGCTGAAGCAGCACCGTTTCCTCCTGCATGCAAGCACGGTTGCAGCACCGCGGGTTCTGTTAGCGAACGCTCGCAAACGCGGATTTGGCTGGTACGCTCTGGCGCGCTTTTCGCCGAGTCCGCGGGGGACATGCCGCGGAGCGGGGGAACCACCACCTGGGGCGAATGGCCGTCGCGGCCAAGCGCAAGCTCTTTCGGCGCCAGCCCGTCAGCTAACCCCGTAGGCCGACGAAAGAGATGAGCGACAGCGGACCAAAGCGAACGAGAACCCACCGCCGGCACAAGGCCGGCGGTGCACTGGTCATCGCCGTCGCTGCGGTCTCGCTCGCGGTCGGCGCCGCCGCTCCGGCCCAGGACCTGGAGGGCGAGCTCGACACGAAGCAGTCGGAGCTCGATCAGGCGCAGGCGAAGCGCGGCGTGCTCAGCACGGAGATCGAGCGGTACTCCAGCAAGATCTCGCAGCTCGAGGGCGAGGTTGCCACGCTGCGCAACCGCGAGGCGCTCGTCCAGCAGGAGCTCGAGGAGAAGCAGGCGCAGCTCGACCGGGAGCGCCACCACCTCCAGGTCCTGCGGGAGCGGCTCGACAAGTCGGTCAAGCTGCTCGAGGAGCGCCTCGTGGCGATTTACAAGTCGGAGAGGCCGGACGCGCTCACGGTGATCCTCGAGGCCGATGGCTTCTCGGACCTGATCGAGCGGTACGAATATCTGAACCAGATCGAGCAGCGGGACTCGGACATCGTGGACAGGGTGCGGGACCTGCGCAACGCGACCAAGGACACGGTGCAGCGGATCCGCGCCGCGCGCAACGAGATCGCCGCGAAGAAGCGCGAGTTGACCCGCACCCGCGTCGCGCTCGAGGCCCGCGAGGCGGAGCTGTCGGCCGCCCGGGCGAACCGGCAGGACACGCTCTCGGAGATCGACTCCAACATCAAGCGCCTGGAGGGCGACATCGGCGACCTCGAGGGCCAGATCCAGCAGCAGCTGCAGGCGAGCGCGGCGCCGACGCTCCCGGCCGGGCCCGTCCGCGGCGGCTCGAGCGGGATGATCTGGCCCGTTGACGGCCCCATCAGCTCCCCGTTCGGGATGCGCTGGGGCCGGCTGCACGCGGGAATCGACATCTCGGTTCCGGCCGGGACGCCGATCCGCGCCGCCAAGGCTGGATCGGTCGCGCTGGCCGCGCCCACCGGCGGATACGGGAACTACACGTGCATCGACCACGGCGGCGGGCTGTCGACCTGCTACGCGCACCAGTCTCGATTCGCGGTCACCTCCGGCAGCGTCAGCCAGGGCCAGGTGATCGGCTACGTGGGCTGCACGGGCTCCTGTTACGGGGACCACCTCCACTTCGAGGTGCGGGTTAACGGTTCCCCAACCGATCCGCTCGGCTACCTGTAACCTGACCCCCCCGAACGGGGGTTCAGGAAGGACTCCAGGTAATGCGGGTTGCAAAGGCCTACCTCGCTGGAAGCGGCGCAACCGGCGCCCTGTCGGCCGCTGCGCTTCTTTCCTTCCTCACGCTGGCCGGGCTGTTCAGCGTCAACGGGCTTCCGGGCGGGCTGGGTGGCGGGGACGATGACAGCGTGTTGGTCGCCCCCGGAGCGAGCGGCGCTCCCGAGGCGGCGGCAGCGGTCGCGGCCGCCGCGCCGGGCGCGGTCGCAGCGGTGCCGGCTGGCGGTGCCGGCGGCGGCGCCGCCGCGGTCGGCGGCGCGGGCGGACCAGGCGGAGCACTCGACGGTGGCGATGGCTCGGGTGCAGGCGGCCCCGCACTCGGCGGTGGCAGCACACCGCCGGGCGCGACCTCGCCGGACGGCACCTCGCCGGACGGCACCTCGCCCGACGGCACCTCGCCGGGCGCGCCCGCTCCTACCCCCGCGCCCGCGCCCGCGGGCGGGGGCCCTGTCTCGGATACCGTCGGCGGGGCCGAGGGCACCGCCGAGGGAGCCACGGGCGCCGACCTTCCCCTCTCCGAGACCACCCAGCCGATCACCGACCAGATCGACCAGACTGTGGACGACACCCTCGGCAGCGTAAACGACACCGTCGGCGGGCTCGGCGTCGGCGGGAACTAGAGGGCGCGGCGAGCGCCGCGCGCCGCGCGCTACGAGCCGGGCAGGGCACGCTCCAGCCAGCGCAGCGCGATCCCGTGAAGCTCGGCGTCGTGTTGTGCGGAACGGTGATGGCCGCCGGGTAGCACGATCAGCTTGCGCGGCTCCGCGGCGCGAGCGTAGAGCTCCTCCGACCACGTGTACGGGATCTGCTCATCGCCCCGTGCGTGGATCAGGAGCAGCGGCTTGGCACCCATCAGCTCGACCGCCTCACGGATGTCGTGCTCCTCGAGCCACGCCTCCAGGGCAGGGGCGTCCGCGCGCATCTCGAGCTCCCCGCGGCGCAGCCCGCGGAGCAGGTCGTGCTCGCTGGCCGGGCAGATCGTGATCGCGCCCGCAATCGCCTCCGAGACCGCGGCGGCGTGGATCGCCATGAAGCCGCCCATGCTCGAGCCGCGCACGCAGACCCGATCGGGGTCGACGCCCTCGGTCGAGGCGAGGAGCCGGGCCATGCGGGCGGCGTCGCCGATCGCGGGGGGAGACATCTCGTCGCCCGAGGCGCCGTGGCCTCGCTGGTCGAAGGTCAGCGCCGCCCACCCGTAGCCCGTCGCCGCGCGCGCGAAGTCGGCGTGGTTCTCCTTCCGAGACCCGGCGCCGTGCAGGACCACGATCCCGGTCCATGGCGGCTCGGAGTCGGGCAGCCACAGCTCATAGGGGCGATCCTCGTGCACCCCGCGCCGGCTCGCGGTCCTGGGCGAGGGAAGCCTCATTGCACTCGCGACGCTATCGCGCTCGTCACAATGGTCCCCCCCGACATGGCTCGCGCGAACGACAATCCGACCGGTGGCGGCGTCGCCGCGGCGGCGCACGCGAATCCCGTCGAGGGCTCGCCGGTGTACCCGCTCGGCAGCCGGGTCAACGAGCTGGGCCACCTGGAGATCGGCGGCTGCGACGTGGTCGAGCTGGCACGCGAGTTCGACACGCCCGCCTACATCTACGCCGAGGACGACATCCGCGCCCGCGCCCGCGCGTATCTGGACGCGTTCCACTCGCGCACCGACGACTTCGAGGTCCTGTACGCGAGCAAGGCGGCGCCGATCACCGCCGTGTACCGGGTCCTTGCCGAGGAGGGGCTGTCCGTGGACGTCGCGTCGGGGGGCGAGCTGCACATGGCGCTGCGCGCGGGCTTCGATCCGGGGCGGGTGTACGTGCACGGGAACAACAAGTCCGAGGCGGAGCTGCGCGAGGCGGCCGAGGCGGGGGTTGGCTACCTGATCCTGGACTCCTTCGACGAGATCGAGCGCGCGGAGGCGCTGCTCGAGCGGCCCCAGGACGTGCTGATAAGGATCACCCCGGGGATCGAGCCCTCCACCCATGGCTACGTGCAGACCGGCGGGCTCGACTCCAAGTTCGGCTTCGGGCTCGAGGATGGCCTGGCGCGCCGCGCGATCGAGACCGTGCGCCGGAGCGAGGTGCTCCGCCTCGTCGGGCTGCACGCCCACATCGGGTCGCAGATCTTCGAGCTCGAGCCCTACGTCCGGGCCATCGAGGCCCTCGCCGAGCTCGCCGATTCCGAGATCGGGATCCTCAACGTCGGCGGCGGCCTTGGGATCGCGTACGTGAGCGAGGACGAGCCTCCCTCGATCGAGGACTACGTGGACGTCAAGGTGCGCGGGATGGCGCGGCTGTTCGATCCCGTGCCGCGGATCCTGATCGAGCCGGGGCGCTCGCTGGTCGGGAACGCCGGGATCACCGCGTACACGGTGGGCACCGTGAAGGAGATTCCTAGCGTGCGCACCTACGTCGCGGTGGACGGTGGCATGTCGGACAACCTGCGTCCGATCATCTACGGGGCACGTTACGAGGCGCTGATCGCGAACCGCGCCGCCGACGTCCCCGACACCTCCGTCACCGTGGCCGGGATGCACTGCGAGTCCGGCGACATCCTGGTCCGCGACGCGCTGGTGGCGGCGCCGGCCGTAGGCGACGTCCTCGTCACCCCGGCCACGGGCGCCTACGGCTACCCGCTGGCGAACAACTACAACGCGGTGCCGCGACCGCCGGTCGTGTTCTGCAAGGACGGCGACGCGCGGTTGGTCGTCCGGCGCGAGACCTACGACGACCTCGTGGCGCGCGACGTCTAGGGACCGCTGGTGAGCGACTCCGTTCGGATCGGGGTGCTCGGTCGGGGCACGGTCGGGGGAGCCTTCGTCGAGCTCGTGGGCGAGCGGGCCGGCGCGGTGGAGGCGGCGACGGGCCGCCGCCCCGAGGTCGTGGGTGTCCTGCGGCGCTCCAAGGGAGACTTCGGCGAGATCCTCGCCGCCTCGGACATCGTCGTCGAGTTGATCGGAGGCACGGATCCCGCCCGCGACTACGTGTTGAGGGCGCTGCGCGAGGGGAGGCACGTGGTGAGCGCCAACAAGCAGCTCATCGCTCAGCACGGGGACGAGCTGTTCGACGCCGCCCGCGAGTCCGGGGTGCAGCTGCGTTTCGAGGCCGCGGTGGCCGGGGTGATCCCGGTGATCCGGGTGATCCAGGAGAGCCTTGCCGCGACCGAGATCACCAAGGTGTTCGGAATCGTCAACGGAACGACCAACTTCATCCTCACCGAGATGGCGAAGACCGGCGCGTCGTACTCCGACGCCCTCGGTCGCGCCCAGGAGCTCGGGTACGCGGAGGCCGATCCCAGCGACGACGTCGGCGGGGCCGACGCCGCGGCGAAGATGGCGATCCTGGCGCGGCTCGCCTTCCACACTCCGGTGAGCCTCGGCGACGTCGCGTTCGAGGGGATCCAGAACGTGCAGCCCGACGACCTCGCCTACGCGAAGGAGTTCGGCCTCTCGCTCAAGCTGCTCGGCGTGGCGGAGCGCCACGTGGAGGGTGTCAGCGTGCGGGTCTTTCCGTGCTTCCTGTATCGCGGGCATCCGCTGGCCCCGGTGGAGGGGCCGTTCAACGCGGTCATGGTCGAGGCGCCGTCGATCACCGAGATCACGATGTCCGGTCCGGGCGCGGGCGGGGTCGAGACCGCGTCGGCGGTGCTCGGCGACGTCGCCTCGATCGTGGCGGGCAGGGCCCCGGTGCATGCCGTCCGCGAGCGGCTGGAGGTGGTGAGGGACGTGCAGTCGGCCTTCTACCTTCACCTCGAGGTGGCGGACCGCCCCGGCGTCCTGGCCCAGATCGCCGCCGTGCTGGGCGACAACCAGGTGTCGGTGAAGAGCGTCGTGCAGTGGGGGCTGGGCGACGACGCGCGGCTCGTGATGGTCATGCACCAGTGCGCGGAGAGCGGCTTCCACGCGGCGCTCGCCGAGATGGGCAAGCTCGAGTTCCTGCGCTCCCCGCCCCGCGCGATCCGGGTGATCGAAGAGGAATTCGTGTAGCGGCGATGCCCCCAGCCCTCATCGAGAGGTACCGGGAGCGGCTGCCGCTGGAGCCAGGCGATCCGGTCGTGACCCTCCACGAGGGCTCGACGCCGCTGGTGCAGGCGGGGTCGCTGTCCGAGCGCCTCGGCGTGGACGTCTACCTGAAGCTCGAGGGCGCCAACCCGACCGGGAGCTTCAAGGATCGCGGCATGACGTTGGCGGTCTCGCGCGCCGCGGGCGACGGCGCCGAGGCGATCATCTGCGCCTCGACCGGCAACACGGCGGCGAGCGCGGCCGCGTACGCGGCGCGGGCCGGCCTGCGGGGGGCCGTGATCGTCCCCGAGGGCAAGATCGCGATCGGCAAGCTGGCGCAGGCCCTGATGCACGGTGCGCGAGTGATCGCCCTTCAGGGCAACTTCGACCAGGCGCTGACGATCGTGCGCGCGCTCGCGGAGAGCCACCCGATCGAGCTCGTCAACTCGGTGAACCCCTACCGGATCGAGGGCCAGAAGACCGCGGCCTACGAGGTCTGCGACGAGCTGGGGGAGGCCCCCGACGCGCTCGCCTTCCCGGTCGGCAACGCGGGCAACGTGACCGCCTACTGGACCGGGTTCCAAGATCGCGGCGCATCGCCGGTCCTGTACGGCTTCCAGGCCGAGGGCGCCGCCCCGCTCGTCGTGGGCCATCCAATCGACCAGCCGGAGACGATCGCCTCGGCGATCCGGATCGGAAATCCCGCCCGCTGGGAGGAGGCCATGAACGCCTTCACCGCGTCCCGCGGCCGCGTCGCGGCGGTCAGCGACCGGCAGATCCTGGACGCCTACCGCCTGCTCGCCTCGTCAGAGGGGCTCTTCTGCGAGCCGGCCTCGGCCGCCTCGGTGGCGGGACTGCTGGCTCACGGGCTCCCGGTGGCCGAGGGATCCGAGCCGCCGGGCAGCATCGTCTGCGTGTTGACCGGCCACGGTCTCAAGGACCCGGACACCGCGCTCGGCAAGGCCCCGCCCGTGATCGGCTGCGAGGTGGACCTGGCCGCCGTGGAGGAGGCCGTGTTCGATTGAGAGGCTGTCCGGGCATTGGGTGAAGACATGGACGGCGCCCGGCTCGACGCCCATATCCTCTACCGGACGGTCCTGCTGGCCGCGGGGCTGCTCGTGCTCGGCCTCCTCTTCCACGAGCTGGTCACGCTGCTCGTCGCGATTCTGATCACGATCCTGATCTCGATCCCAATCGCGGCGGCGGCGACCAGGCTGGAGCGGTATCGGATCCCCAGGCCGCTCGGTGCGTTGCTGGCCGAGCTCGGGCTGGTCCTGGCCTTCCTCGGGGTCTTCGCCGCCATCATGCCGACGTTCGTCGACCAGGTGAACGAGTTCATAGACGACGTGCCCGGGATCGTCGATGACCTGGAGCGGGAGGTCGCGGACATCACCGACCGCGAGCCGGGCGAGGTCGGGGACGAGCTCCAGGAGCGCCTGGAAGGGGTGGTGGACGATCCCGGCCAGCTCGTCGGCCCGGTGGCCGCGATCGGGATCGGGCTCGCGGGGTTCCTGGCCGCCGCCGTGCTCTGCCTGGTCACCGCCTACTACGTTGCGGTCCGACCCGAGCCGCTGATCCGCGGTGCGCTGTCCCTGTTCCCCCCGGAACGCCGGGACTGGGCGCTTGCGGTCGGCGAGCGCGTCAGGGCCTCGTGGATCGGGTGGATGAAGGGCGCGCTGGTGGACATGTTCCTGAACGGCCTGCTGATCTACCTCGGGCTGATGCTGATCGGCCTGGACTTCCCCCTGGTCTGGGGAGTACTTGCCGGGCTGTTCACTGTCGTCCCCTACTTCGGCCCGATCGCGGCGAGCATCCCGCCCATCCTCTTCGGCCTGGCGGAGTCCCCCGAGCAGGCCCTGCTGGTCGCGGTCGTGTTCATCGTGCAGCAGATCGAGGGAAACCTGACGATCCCGCTGGTGATGGCCCAGACCGTGCGGCTGCACCCGGCGCTGATCGCCGTCGGGGTCGTGGTCGTCGGGCAGCTGCTGGGCATCGTCGGCCTGTTCGTCGCCGTCCCGGTCCTGGCGCTGATGGTGGTCCTCGTGGACGAGATCTGGGTGAAGCCCCGGAACACCGAGGCCCTGGTCTCCATGGGGGAGGCCGAGCCACCGTTGATCACGGCGCCCGAACAGGTGCGCGAGCAGGCACGCCAGAGCGATCAGGGGTAGCGGCGGCGGCGGGCCGCATCAGAGTCCACGACGCAGCGGCACACAGGCGAAGGAAGCTTTCAAGTCCCCGGTCGCTAGCCTCGCGCGGTGGCCGTTCCCCGGGTCGAGTTCCTGTGGTGGGAGGGGTGCCCGTCCTGGGAGCGGGCCCTGTCCGGCCTGGTCGCGGCGATGAAGGACGCGGGACTGGATCCCGAGGCCATCGAGCAGCGGCGGATCGCCTCGGAGCACCAGGCGCGGGCGGAGGAGTTCGTCGGCTCCCCCACGATCCGGATCGACGGCCGCGACGTGGAGCCGCCCGGAACCGATGAGCAGGCGGCGCTGACCTGCCGCGTCTATCGTCGGGGGGACGGCCGCGCATCCCCGCTGCCGGACCCGGACAAGGTGCATGCGGCCCTGGCCCGGGCCCGCGCCGAGACCGGGACAGAGCCCGAGACCTAGGATGCAGACGATGGCGTTGGAGATCGGTGAAGCGGCCCCGGACTTCGAGCTGCCCGCGGTCGGCGGCGGCAGCGAGTCGCTGCAGGGCGCCGGCGCGCCGGCCACCGTCGTCTACTGGACCTGTAACCACTGCCCCTACGCGCTGGCCTGGCACGACCGGATGCTGGAGGTCGACAGCGACTACGCAGACCGCGGGGTCCGCTTCCTGGCGATCAACTCCAACGACCCGGAGCGCTATCCCGCAGACTCCTTCGAGGCGATGGTCGAGCGGGTCGAGGAGGAGGGGGAGTGGCCTCATCCCTACCTTCACGACCCCAGCCAGGAGGTGGCGCGGGCCTGGGGCGCCGAGAAGACCCCGCATGTCTTCGTACTGGATCGAGATTTGCGCCTCCGCTACCACGGCGCGCCCGACCGGGACTACGAGGACGCCTCGCATGCCGCCGGCTACGTTCGCGGCGCGCTGGACGCAGTGCTCGCAGGCCGCGAGCCCGAGCCCGCTCGGACCCCGGCGGTGGGCTGCGGCATCAAGTGGAAGACTTGACGGCGCTCCCAGCCTGCATTCGGCGGGCGGGCGCCCAGATGCGATGACAGCGCGCCGCCGACTCGTTCGCGTTCCCGCCTCCTCGGCCAACCTTGGGCCGGGGTACGACGTCTTCGCCGCGGCGCTGGGTCTGCACCTGGAGCTGGAGGTGGAGGAGACCGGCTCCTTCTCGGTGGACGCCGGCGACCTCGACGTGCCGGCCGACCGCTCCAACCTGTGTGTGCGGGCGTTCGAGTGGCTGCGCCCCGCCGACGAGATCGCTTTTCGCATCCGCAGCGACATCCCCCTGATCGCGGGGCTGGGTTCGAGCGCCGCAGCCATCGTCGCGGGACTGATGGCGGCGGACCACCTATACGAGCTTGCCCTGGAGAGCGCGGACCTGCTCTCGCACGCCGCCGAGATCGAGGGACATCCCGACAACGTCGCGGCCGCGCTCTATGGCGGGTTCGTGGTCTGCTCCAGGACCGGGGAAGCGACCGCCGCCACCCGGCTGGATCCGCCCCAGGGGGTCGAGGCCGTGGTCGTCATTTCCAAGGATCAGGTCTCCACCGAGCAGGCGCGCGATGCGATGCCGGAATCCGTGCCTGTCGCCGACGCCGTTGCGAACGTCTCGGCGGCCGCGGAGCTCGTTCTGGGGATAGAGCGCTCGGACCTGGGTCTGATCGGCCGCGGGCTCGGCGACCGCCTGCATCAGCCGCACCGCGCCCACCTGTATCCACGCTCCCTGGAGCTCGTCCAGGCGGCGCCGAGGGAGCTCGGCGCAATCGGCGCCACCATCTCCGGCGCCGGCCCGACGGTCCTGGTCTGGTGCTTCTGGCAGAGCACCGGCAATGTCGTCTCGGCACTGCGCGAGCGGGTCGGCGGTTGGGCCCAGGTCCAGCGCGTCGCGTTCTCGGCCACCGGCGCGGACGTGCCCGAGCTGTGAGCGAGCGCTCCCGCATGTCGCTTTGGTCAGAGGACTCGCTTCTTTCGATCGCATCCAAGGGCTCGATCATGTCCGTCGGCTCCGTCGGCTCGATCGGCTGCGTGGCATCGGTCGGCTCGGCCGGCTCCTTCCTCTCGGTGGGCTCCGTCGGTTCCGCCGGCTCGGCTCTCTCCTGCGGCTCGTTCGCCTCGGTCATGTCCTACGCCGAGGCGGGTGCGGTGCTCGGATACCGGCAGCGCACCCCGCGCCCGGCGCTGATCGCCGCCGGCGTGATGGTGGGAGCGGCGGCGGCCCTGGCCGCGTGGGCCCTGCGCCGCGCGGGCTAGTCCAGAAGCCCGAGCTGGCGCAGGATCGAGCCCGAGTCCGAGTAGACGTCCTTGCGCTTCACCTTGCCCGACTCGAACGGGATCACGTCTATGCCCCGCCAGGAGATCCTCTTGCCGGTCGGCTCGGCGACCAGGTCCCCGCGGCGCAACTCGTTGGCGTGGGTCGCGGTGGCGGTCCACTCCTGGGTGACGACCCCGTCACGGACGTACAGGCGGCGCGTCTCGAAGGCGATGTCGGGCCAGGTCTCGAAGATCGAGCCGATGTGGGCGCGCACGTCGCCTCCGCTCGCAGACTCCTGGGCGGTGTGGTTCTCGAAGACCATGTCCGGCGCGTGCATCGACATGATCGCGTCGAGGTCGTGGTCGTTCCAGGCCTGGTTGTAGGCCGCTATGGCGCTTTTCAAGGATGCGGCCGAGTCGGGCGTCCCCACACGACAAGAGTAAGGTCGGCGGCGTCCCAAGGCAACCCGACTGAGGAGGACTGATGTCCGAGGGGTACACGGTCAAGAGCTGGCAGGACTTTGACGCGATGGAGGGATCCGGGGGCTGCACCTGGCATCTGGCGCGGAAGTCCCTGGGCGCCGACGCGTTCGGCTTCAACGTCGTCGAGATCGAGCCGGGAGGCGAGCTGCCCGCGCACAACGAGTCCGCGAGCGGCCAGGAGGAGGTCTTCGTCGTCCTGGAGGGCGAGGGGACGATCGTTGCGGACGACAGCGAGCACCCGGCTCCCACCGGGACCTTCGTTCGCTACGGGCAGGCGGTCCGCAGGACGGTTCGCAACGACTCGGATACGGCGATCCGCGTGCTGCTGATAGGCGTCCCGGAGACCTCCGGTTACGAGCCGCCTCCATGGGCATAACCAGCGGATGGACCGCAAACTTCTGGGCATCTATCTGAACGACCACCTTGCCGGTTCGGCCCTGGGGCGCTCTCTGGCGCTACGGATCTCGAAGTCCCACGGCAGCGACGCCGCCCGCCGGGAGGGCGCCCGCCTTACTTCGGAGATCGACGACGACCGCCGGGCACTGCTCGCGACGATGAGCCGCCTCGGGATCAAGCCGAAACAGGCTCGTCAACGCGCCGCGCCGCTGCTGGAGCGCCTCGGGAGGCTCAAGCCGAACGGCTCTCTCGTGCGGCGCTCGCCCTTGAGCGACCTGATCGAGCTGGAGGGCATGTCACTTGGAGTCAACGGCAAGCTGCGGATGTGGCAGGCGCTTCGCGCCATCGCCCCCGGCGAGAACGCCCTGGACGAGTCGGAGATCGATCGAAGGATCGAGCTCGCCGAGGCTCAGATCGCCAGGCTCGACGCTTTGCGCCTGGAGGTGACCCCGGAGGCGCTCCGGTAGCGGACCGCCCGGGATG
>OBLS010000703.1_pt1 | contig 12675 bp, 14 predicted proteins | sample 1519901 | NCBI WGS metagenome assembly OBLS01 (sample SAMEA3113585, study PRJEB22503) | soil metagenome
GGCTGGGGTTCGCCGAGGTGGTGGCCGAGAGCATCCACGACGGACAGCCCCTCCCCGACGGGCTGGCGGCGCTGCTGGCCCGGGGGGTGCCGGTGGTGCCGCACGGGGTCAGGCTGTCGCTGGGGTCGGCCGAGGTGCCCGACCCGGCCCGGGTCGGGCACCTGGCGGCGCTGGCCGAGCGGCTGGGGGCGCCGCTGGTCTCCGAGCACCTGGCCTTCGTGCGGGCTGGCGGGCTGGAGGCCGGGCACCTGCTGCCGGTGCCCCGGACCCGGGAGGCGCTCGACGTCCTCACCGGCAACGTCCGGCTGGCCCAGGCCGAGCTGGGCGTGCCCCTGGCCCTGGAGCACGTGGCCGCCCTGCTGGAGTGGCCGGCACCCGAGCTGGACGAGGCCGCCTTCCTGACCGAGGTGCTGGAGCGGACCGGGGCGCTGCTCCTGCTCGACCTGGCCAACCTGCACGCCAACGCCCGCAACCACGGCGGCGACCGCTGGCCTTTCTCGACGCCCTGCCCCTGGAGCGGGTCGCGTACGTGCACGTGGCCGGCGGGGTCGAGCGCGACGGCCTCTACCACGACACCCACGCCCACCCGACCCCACCGGCCGTGCTGGAGCTGGTCGCCGAGCTCTGCTCCCGGCGCGACCCGCCCGGGGTGATGCTGGAGCGCGACGACGCCTACCCGCCCGAGGCCGAGCTGGCCGCCGAGCTGGAGGCGATCGCCGCCGCCACCCTCCTGGGGGCGGCCCGCCGGTGAGCGGCCCCCGGGAGCGGCTGGCCGCCGAGCAGGCGGCCCTGGTCCGGGCGCTGGTCGGCGGCGGCCCGGTCCCCGGAGGGTTCGACCCGGGCCGGGTGGCCGCGACCTCGGCCGCGGTCGCCCGCAAGCGGGCCCGCGAGGTCGCCAGGGCCTGGCCGGTGCTGGCCGCCGACCTGGGCGAGGGCTTCACCGGCCGCTTCCTGGCCGACGCGGCCCGCCGGCCGCCCCCGGGCCGGGGCGGCGCCCTGGCCGACGGCCTGGCCTTCGCCCGGGCCCTGGCCCGCGAGGGCCGCCTGTCGCCCAACGCCAGGGTCGAGGCGATGCTGGCCGCGGCCCGCCTGTCGGGCCGCCCGGCCCGCCTGGCCGCCACCCTGGCCGGGCCGCCGCGGCGGCTGGTCGTGACCGTCCGCGTCCCCGGACTGGGCGAGCGCTGGCTGTCCATCCCGCTCGGCGAGGACGGATCGCGGCGCCGCGTGATTACATAGCGCTCATCGGACCATGACGGTGGGAGGCCCGAGCGGATGGCGGCAGGCTCTCCCCTGCTCCAGATGGAGCGGGTCAACAAGCACTTCGGCGACCTGCACGTGCTCCAGGACGTCGACCTCGAGGTCGACCCGGGCGAGGTGGTGGTCGTGGTCGGCCCCTCGGGGTCGGGCAAGTCGACCCTGTGCCGGACGATCAACCGGCTGGAGCCGATCGACGACGGCGTCATCCGCCTGGAGGGCAGGCCGCTGCCCGACGAGGGCCGGGCCCTGGCCCGGCTCCGCTCCGACGTCGGCATGGTCTTCCAGCAGTTCAACCTGTTCGCCCACAAGAGCGTGCTCGACAACGTCACCCTCGGCCCGATCAAGGTCCGCGGCCAGTCCCGCTCCGAGGCCGAGCGGCGGGCCAGGGAGCTGCTGGCCCGGGTCGGGGTCGAGAACCAGGCCCACAAGCTGCCGGCCCAGCTGTCCGGCGGCCAGCAGCAGCGGGTGGCCATCGCCCGGGCCCTGGCCATGGACCCCAAGCTGCTGCTGTTCGACGAGCCGACCTCGGCCCTCGACCCGGAGATGATCAACGAGGTCCTCGACGTCATGCGCGACCTGGCCGCCGCCGGCATGACCATGATCGTGATCAGCCACGAGATGGGCTTCGCCCGGTCCGCGGCCAACCGGGTCGTGTTCATGGACGGCGGCCGGATCCTGGAGGCGGCCCCACCCGAGGAGTTCTTCGCCAGCCCGCGGACCGAGCGGGCCAAGGACTTCCTGTCCAAGATCATCAGTCACTGACGGGCGGCCCGAACCGCCCAGGCAAGGAGGGAACACCATGCGGATTGGACGCTGGATGCGGCTGGCCGGGACCGTGCTGGTCCTGACGCTGGCCGCGGCCGCCTGCGGCGGCGACGACGAGGGCGGCGACGGCGGTCAGGTCAACGAGGGGGCCAGCTTCGCCGAGGGCACCACCATGGCCCGGCTCCAGCAGGAGGGCGCGGTCACGATCGGGACCAAGTTCGACCAGCCGCTGTTCGGCCTCAAGAACCTCGAGGGCAAGCCGGAGGGCTTCGACGTCGAGATCGGCAAGCTGATCGCCGGCGAGCTGGGCATCGCGGAAGACAAGATCACCTGGGTGGAGTCCGTCTCGGCCAACCGGGAGCCGTTCATCCAGCAGGACAAGGTCGACTTCGTGGTCGCCACCTACACCATCAACGACAAGCGCAAGGAAGTGGTCGACTTCGCCGGGCCCTACTACGAGGCCGGCCAGGACATCATGGTCGCCAAGGGCAACCCCGAGGGCATCGGCGGGCCCGACGACCTCGCCGGCAAGAAAGTCTGCTCGGTGACCGGCTCGACCCCGGCCGAGAACATCCGCGAGAACTATCCCGAGGCCGACCTGACCGAGTTCGACGTCTACTCCAAGTGCGCCGAGGCCCTCAAGAACGGCCAGGTCCAGGCCGTGACCACCGACAACGTGATCCTGCTCGGGCTCATCAGCCAGGACGAGGAGTCCTTCGAGCTGGTCGGCGAGCCCTTCACCAAGGAGCCGTACGGCATCGGGCTCAAGAAGGGCGACACCGAGTTCCGCAACTTCATCAACGACACCCTGCAGAAGGCCTACGACGACGGCCGCTGGCTGGCCGCCTGGGACGCCACCGCCGGCAAGGTGGCCCCCGAGAAGCCGACCCCACCAACGATCGACCGCTACTGAGCCCGGCCGGCCGGAGGGCCGGGACGTGGACGCCGTCCTCGACAACCTCGACACCTTCCGTCAGGGCTTTCTCACCACCCTGGCCCTGACGGTGGTGTCGACGGTGCTGGCGCTGGTGCTGGGCACGCTGCTGGCGGCCATGCGGGTGTCCCCCGTCCCGACCCTCCGCGGCGCCGGCGCCACCTACGTCGAGGTGGTCCGCAACACCCCGCTCACGCTGGTGTTCTTCTTCGCCGTGTTCGTCCTGCCCCAGCTCGACATCCGCCTGTCGTTCTTCGTCTTCGCGGTGATCGCGGTGACCGTCTACCACGCCGCCTTCTTCTGCGAGGCGGTCCGGTCGGGCATCAACGCCGTCGGGGTCGGCCAGGCCGAGGCGGCCCGGTCCATCGGCCTCACCTTCACCCAGTCGCTGCGGCTGGTGGTCCTTCCCCAGGCCTTCCGGACGGTGGTCCCGCCGCTGATCAACGTGGTCATCGCCCTGACCAAGAACACCTCGATCGCCGCCGCCTTCGGGGTGGTCGAGCTGACCGCCGTGGCCACCCGGCTGGCCAACGCCAACAGCGACGCGGTGATCGCCATCTTCCTGGGCAGCGCCATCTGCTACCTGGCCCTGACCCTGCCCTCGGGCTGGCTGGCCGGCCGGCTGGAGCGCCGGGTGGCGGTGGCCCGATGACCGAAGCCGTCCTCTATGACGCCGCCGGGCCGCGGGGGCGGCGCCGCATCCTGATCGGGAGCCTGGCCGGTGGGCTGCTGGTGGTCCTGGTCGTGGGCGTGGCCGTGGCCCGGCTGGCCGCCAACGGCGTCTTCGAGGCCGAGCGCTGGCGCGTCCTCACCCAGGGTGACCTGCAGCGGCTGCTGGGCCGGGGCCTGGCCGCGACCCTGCGGGCCGCCCTGGTGGCGATGGTCCTGGCCATGGCCGTGGGCGGGCTGCTGGCGGTGGCGCGGCTGTCGCGGCGGCGCTGGCTGGCCATGCCCGCCGGGGCCTGGGTGGAGCTGTTCCGCGGTCTGCCGCTGCTGCTGTTGATCCTGTTCCTGTTCCTGGGGCTGCCGGCCGTCGGCGTCACCGTCTCGACCTTCTGGGCCCTGGTCGCCGGGCTCACCCTCTACAACAGCGCCGTCATCGGCGAGATCTTCCGGGCCGGCATCCTGTCGCTGCCCAAGGGCCAGACCGAGGCCGCCTACTCGATCGGGCTGCGGCGGGGCCAGAGCCTGCGGCTGATCCTCATCCCCCAGGCCGTCCGGCGCATGCTCCCCGCCCTCATCAGCCAGGCGGTCACGCTGCTCAAGGACACCTCGCTGGGGTTCGTGATCGCCTACGCCGAGCTGCTGCGCACCGGCCGCAACGCGGTCGAGTTCCTGGGCGGCCGCTACTCGATCCCGGTCTACGTGGCCATCGCGGTCCTCTACATCGCCGTCAACGCCTCGCTGTCGTTCCTGGCCCGCTGGCTCGACGGCCGCACCCGGCGCCGGCTGGGCCGCACCGTCCAGCCGAGCGTGGCCGACGAGGCCGCCTAGCCCGCGTCCGGCTCGGAGGCCAGCTCGAGCAGGTCGAAGCTGAGGGGGGGCTCGGCGCGGGCGCTGTGGCAGGTCAGCAGGCGGGGGTCGGCGTTCCGGGCGGCCCGCAGCCGCACCCGCAGGATCCCGCCGCCGGGGCGGCGGAACTGAACGTCGTGCAGGTCACCCTCCAGCCGCTCGCGGCCGGCCAGCTCCAGGTCGCCGATGCCGGGCAGGCCGGCCCGGGAGCGGGCGAACCACTCGGCGGCCTGGACGGCCGGCGGGTCGATGCAGCAGCCGCGGTAGTGGTCGAGGTCGATGACGCCCTTGCGGTGCAGGGCGACCACCCGCTCGGCGTCGCCGGGCCCGACCCGGCCGAAGTAGTGGCCGCCGGGCAGGCAGACCAGGTTGCCGGCGAAGCGGTCGCCGCCGACGTGCGAGCTCTCCCAGATCAGCTCCCCGTGGCTGGCGGCGAGGGCCAGGGCCAGGGGCCGCCCGTAGGTGGCGCAGCAGCGGTCGTGGCGGCCGTTGGTGCAGACCAGGTAGACGGGCTCGGTGACCTCCTCGCCGAAGCCGGGCCGCTCCCCGGCCATGACCTTGGCCATGTCCAGCTCCAGCAGCTCGGCCGGGTCGTCGAGGCGGCGCCGCTCCAGCCAGCGGCCGGCCCGGCTGGTGTGGGCCACGAAGCAGGTCCGCGGCTGGTCCTTGACCGGGCGCCCGGGCCGGCGGATCAGCAGCAGGCGCAGGTGGGCGGCGTCGGCCGCCCGGTCCAGGGCGCGGGCCAGGTCGCGGTCGAGCCGGCTCTCGGTGACCGCCTCCCTGCCCCACGGCCCGGGCTGCTCCAGCAGCACCCAGCCCCGGACCCGGGAGGCGGTGCCGTACAGCGGCTCCTCCAGGGCCCGCGACAGGGTCGCGCAGGGGAGGGCCTCAGTCAACGGGGGTCGGCCGCAGCAGGCCCTCGCGGACCAGCCGCCGGGCCAGCACCAGCCGGCTCGGCCCGTCCAGGTGCCCGGCCAGCTCCGCCGGGGTGCAGCGGTCGGCCTCGAGGAGCCGGCGAACGGCCGGCTCGAGGGTGGCCGGCATGGTCAGGGTGCGGTCGCCCAGCAGCAGCTGGAGCCGCCCGCCGCTGACGGACAGCCGCCAGGTGGCCCCGGGGCGGCGGCTGAGCGTCGTGTCGTCGCCCATGTCGTCCAGGCTGAGCAGGGCCCGCAGCTGGCCCTCCAGGGGCGGCGGCCGGTTGGCCCAGAACCGCCGGCCGGCCCGGTCGGCCACCTTGGCCAGGTCGACCTTGTCGAGGAAGCGGCGCAGCTCCTCGACCCGCTCGGCCAGGGCGGCCTCCAGCCCCGCCGGGTCGTCGGCGAACCCGACGGGCAGGCTCTCCCGGAACCAGGCCTCCTCGGTGGCCAGCTCGACCACCTCGCGCAGCAGGTCGTTCCAGTTGCGGGTGAGCATGCCCACGGTCAGGTGCAGCGAGGCCGTCTCGGCCGTCCGGGCCGCGTGCCGGAACCCGCGGGGCACGTACAGGCAGTCGCCGGGGGCGAGCTCGGCGTCGACCTGGGGGGCCTCGGTGGGCGACTCGGCCCCCGGGGGCAGCTGCTTCTGGTGGCCGAGGGGGAACGGCACGGCCGCGTCCCAGACCTGCCACAGCTTGCGGCCGTGGACCTGGAGGACGAACACGTCGTGGGTGTCGTGGTGGACGCCGAGGCCCCGCGAGGCCGGCGGGGTCAGGTAGGCGTTGACCTGGACCGGGTGGGTGAGGAACAGCTCCAGCTGGCGGGAGAAGGCGGTCAGCGGGGGCCAGTAGCGCTGCAGGCTCTGGAGCACGATGGTGGCGCCGCCGGCGAACAGGTCGAAGACCTTGCCCGGGTCGGCCAGGTCCGACAGCGGCACCGAGCCCATCCGGCCCGACCTGGTGTAGGCCGAGGGGGGCAGCGGCTTGCCGTCCTTGACCATCCGGAACGCCGGGGCCCGGGGCGAGGTGGTGGACAGGATGCGGTCCACGTCGTCCAGCGACAAGAGATCGTCGAAGCCGTCGGGCCCGGCCCCGCGCCGCAGCAGCGGGGCCTTGGCCCAGTGGTCGCGGACGAACGCCGCCGGGTCGCCGGCGCAGCGCTCGATCGCGGGGTTGCTACTGGTCGACGCTGTCGCCATCGGTGCCGTCGGTGCTGTCCCCGTCGCTGCCGTCGCTGTCGCTGCCGTCGCTGTCCCCGCCGCTGTCGCCGTCGGTCCCGTCGGTGCCGTCACCGTCGGTGCCGTCGGCGTCCTGGGGGTCGGCCACGGTGGCCGTCGGCGCCGAGCCGGCGCCCTTGGCGTCCTCACGCCAGGTGGTGACGATGTCCTCGTCCTCGACACGCGTGGTGTCGGTCATGGCCGTCCTCCTCGGGGCTGGGCTCCTGGGAGGGCTACGCTAGCACCCCGGGGCAGACACAGACAGGCGGGCTCAGGTGAGCGCCGCGACCACCTCGCGGTAGCGCTCCCTTGCCTCCTCCTCGGTGTCGCCGATGCAGGTCACGCCCATCTTGCCGTACTCCCGCAGCGCCCCCAGCAGGTGCATGGTGGTGCCGGCGCGGCGGCGGTGGTCGTAGCCAAGGCCGAGGCGCTCCACTTGATCGATCACGTCCTGGGGCTCGCGCCCGACCAGGGCGGCCGACTTGAGGTTGTCGGTGGCCAGGTACGACTTGGTCCGGCCCCCCGCCACCAGGTGCCCGCCGGCGGCGTCGTAGCGGCCGTCGGTGACCAGCGAGGCCATCCCGAACGGGTGGGTGGTGCCGCCGACCCTGAGGTTGATCTCCGACAGGTAGACCTGCTCGCGGCCGCCGGAGGGGACGACGAAGAAGTCGATCCCGAAGTAGCCGATCACCCCGCGGGCGGCCAGGACCCGGCCGACCCGCTCGGCCGCGGCCCGGATCTGGCCGCGGTAGGCCGGGTCGGCCGGGAAGCGGCAGCCCAGGTAGACCTGGCGGTTGGGGCCGCCCAGGACCTGGCTGTGGGTGGACAGGATCACCGGGACCCCGCCGGGCACGATGCGCAGCTGCACGCTCGGGGAGACCGTGCCGGGGACGTCCAGCAGCTCCTCGACCACCGCCCCGCCGGCCTCGATCTTGGCCGCGAACGACGGCCACGACTCCTCCTCGGCGCAGAACACCACCGGCGAGTCCAGCAGCGAGCCGTTGAGGCCGCCCAGCTCGACCACGGCGTTGCCCTGGCCGGAGAAGCCGTCGTTGAGCTTGATGACGACCGAGCCGACGGGCGGGACCGGCCGCTCGCCCAGGCGCCGGGCCGCCGCCTCCACCGCCTCGACCGAGCGCAGGTCCTCGGCCCCGTCCAGCACCGGCACCCCGGCCAGCCGGGCCACCCGGCGCGACCCGGTCTTGGAGCCCAGGCTGGCCAGGGCGGCCGGCGGCCCGTACAGGGGCAGGCCGAGCCGCTCCGACAGCTCCTGCTCGCTGGCGGTGACGTTGAAGGGCTGCACGAACGCCCCGCCCGGGCCCTCGCACAGCTCCCGGACCCGGTCCAGCAGCTCGGGCCGGTCCAGCAGCTTGGCCGTGAGCGACCGGGGGGCCGGGTCGCCGGCGGCCAGCATGTGCAGCCGCGACCGCGCCGCCGCCGGGTCGGGCAGGAAGCCGAGGTAGTAGTCGACCACCGCCTCCTCGACCGGCATCGAGGTCAGGTAGACGACCTTGACCCCGGGCCGGCGCAGCAGCAGGAGCAGGAACAGCAGCCGTTCCTCGTAGTAGCCGATGCCGACGATCTTGCGCAGCTCGGCCGTGGGGAAGCTCAGGCTGGGCAGGACCACCACCGTGCCCTCCCCCAGGTCGAGCGGGTCGCTCGCCGGGTACCGGACGGCGAAGGTGCGCTGCAGCTCCTCGAAGGGAACCATCGGGGGGGCAGACCACATAGCTAAAGATAACCAGTCATTCGGTGTGCGCGCATCCCCCGATTTCTCCGAATCGTCATTTTCTGCGAGATCGTTGGGCGGGGGGCGGCCGCGGGGCCGACATGGCGGCATCATAGAGGGCATGACCCAGTCGATCACCTTCTACGACGCGGTCGGGGGCGAGCCCACCTTCCGGCGGCTGGTCGCCGGCTTCTACCGCCGGGTGGCCGCCGACCCGGTGCTGCGCCCCCTCTACCCCGAGGAGGACCTCTCCGGGGCCGAGGAGCGCCTGCGCCTGTTCCTGATGCAGTACTGGGGCGGCCCCCACACCTACAACGAGCGCCGCGGCCACCCGGCCCTGCGCATGCGCCACCACCCCTTCGCCATCGGCCCGGCCGAGCGCGACGCCTGGCTGCGCCACATGACCGCCGCCGTGCAGGACCTGGAGCTGCCCCCCGAGCTGGCCGCCCCCCTGCTCGAGTACGTCACCATGGCCGCCAGGGCGCTGGTGAACCGGCCCGGTCAGCCCAGCTCGTAGTCGAGGGTGAGCACGTGCCCGCCCTCGGGCAGGACGTCGATCCGGAGCTGCCCGCTGATCCCGGCCAGCTCCCCCGTCCCCGACCCGGCCACCACCGGCCAGTCCCCCGCCTGGGTGCCCCCGGCGGCGGTCGCGGCGTGGGTGTAGACGAAGCTCCCCTCCCGCCCGTTGACCCGCCCGCTGACCCGCTCCACCCCCACGTAGGCGGCCGAGCCCTCCCCGGCCAGCACCAGCAGCAGCTCGGCCGTGCTCTCCCCCTCGATCTCCCCCCGGAACGCCTTGACCACCCGGGCCCGGGACAGCTTGATCCCGTCCCGCTCGTCGTAGGCCTGCTCGTCCCAGGTGGTGATCTCGAAGCTGGCGATGGCTCGCTCGCTCATGGATGGCTCCTCGCGCTCAGCAGCAGTGGCGGGCGACGGCGTCGGCCAGCATGCGGAGGCCGGCCTTGAGGCCGGCGACGGGGACGCGTTCGTCGTCGCCGTGGAACATGGCGGCGAAGTCGGGGTCGGACGGCTCGAGGCGGATGGGGGCGAAGCCGTAGCAGGCGGTGCCCAGCTGGGACCAGAACTTGGCGTCGGTGAAGCCGGGGGTGACGGTGGGGACGGCGACCGCGCCCGGGTGGTGGTCGGCGACCACGCCGGCCAGGAGGTCGAACAGCGGGTCGCCGGGCGGGGTCACGGTCGGGGGGCGGCTGGGGCCGAGGAGCTCGAGCTCGATGTCGGGGCCGGCCAGGGAACGCAGCTCGGCCAGGAGCTCGGCCTCGCTGGAGCCGACGGCGATGCGGCCGTCCAGCTCGGCCTCGGCCCGGCCGGGGATGACGTTGACCTTGGCCCCGGCGTGGACGACGGTCGGGCTGGCCGTGTTGCGCAGCACCGCGCTGAGCAGGCGGGCCATCCCCGGGTCGCGGACGCCCCGGCGCAGGACCAGGCTGGACCAGCGGGGGTGGAGCAGCAGCGGGAGGGCGGCCCGGCCGGCCCGGCCCTGCAGCTCGGTCAGGGCCTCCAGGAACCGCCGCACCTCGGGCGAGGCGTGCAGCGGCAGGCGGCGCCGCCCGACCCGGGCCAAGAACTCCGACAGCCGGACGACGGCGTTGTCCTCGCGGGGGATGCTGCCGTGGCCGGTCGCCCCGGTGGCCGAGGCCCGCAGCCAGGCGATGCCCTTCTCGGCCACCTGGATCGGGTAGAAGGGCCGCCCGCCCAGGTAGAAGGTGGCCCCGCCGACCTCCCCGAGGGCGTGCCCGGCCCGCACCTTGTCCGGGTGGTGGTCGACCAGCCAGGCGCTGCCGGCCTGGCAGCCGGCCTCCTCGTCGGCGACCACGGCCAGCTTGAGGTCGCGCCGCAGGGGCACCCCGAGCCGGGTCAGCAGCCCCACGGTGGCCACGCTCATGGCCACCATCGACTTCATGTCGACCGCGCCCCGCCCCCAGAGCTCGCCGTCGTGGACCTCCCCGGCGAACGGCGGGTGCCGCCAGCGCCCGGCCTCGGCCGCGACCACGTCGACGTGGCCGTTGAGCAGCAGCGGGGCCTCGGCCCCGTCGCCCCCGGCCAGCCGCGCGACCAGGTTGGCCCGCCCCGGCACCGGCGACAGCACCTCCGGCTCGACCCCGGCCTGCCGGAGGGTGTCGGCCAGGAAGGCCACCGCCTCGGCCTCGTCGCCGGGCGGGTTGGTGGTGTCGAACCGCAGCAGCGCGGCCAGCAGCTCCACCACCGCCGCGCCCTCCCGCTCCCAGTCGACCTGCTCCAGCGCCGGGTGCATCCGCCCTCCTGTGTGAGTAGTCCGGGACCGGCTCGTAGAATGCCCTGCGTGACCAAGTTCATCTACGTGATGCAGCGGGTGCGCAAGGCGCACCAGGACAAGCTGATCCTCGACGACGTGACCCTGGCCTTCCTGCCGGGGGCCAAGATCGGGGTGGTCGGGCCCAACGGCGCCGGCAAGTCGACCGTGCTCGAGATCATGGCCGGGCTGGAGACGATCTCCAACGGCGAGGCCGCCCTGGCCCCGGGGGCCAGCGTCGGCATCCTGCTCCAGGAGCCGGTGCTCGACCCGGCCAAGGACGTGCTCGGCAACGTCGAGGAGGGCGTGGCCCCGACCCGGGCCCTGCTGGCCCGGTTCGAGGAGCTGAGCCTGCGCCTGGGCGAGGCCGGCCCGGACGAGATGGACCGGCTGCTGGAGGACTACGCCAAGGTGCAGGACGCCATCGAGGCGGCCAGCGCCTGGGACCTGGACGCCCAGCTGGAGATGGCCATGGACGCCCTGCGGCTGCCGCCGGGGGACGCGGACGTGACCACCCTGTCCGGCGGGGAGCGGCGCCGGGTCGCGCTCTGCCGGCTGCTGCTGTCCCGGCCCGACCTGCTCCTGCTCGACGAGCCCACCAACCACCTGGACGCCGAGAGCGTGCAGTGGCTGGAGCAGCACCTGGCCGCCTACCCGGGCACCGTCCTGGCCGTCACCCACGACCGCTACTTCCTCGACAACGTGGCCGGCTGGATCCTGGAGCTGGACCGGGGCCGGGCCTACCCGTACGAGGGCAACTACTCGACCTACCTGGAGACCAAGGCGGCCCGGCTGGCCGCCGAGTCGCGGGCCAGCGCCGGCCGCCGGCGGGTCCTTGACCGGGAGCTGGAGTGGGTCAGGGCCGGCACCAAGGGCCGCCACGACAAGGGCCGGGCCCGGCTGCGGCGCTACGAGGAGCTGGCCGCCGAGGCCGAGCGCGACCGCCCGGTCGACTTCGACGAGATCCAGGTCCCGCCCGGCCCCCGCCTGGGCGACGTGGTGGTGGAGGCGGCCGGGCTGACCAAGGGCTACGGCGACCGGCTGCTGATCGACGACCTGTCGTTCAGCCTGCCCCGGGGCGGCATCGTCGGGGTCATCGGGGCCAACGGCGCCGGCAAGACCACCCTGTTCAAGCTGGTCACCGGGGAGGAGCGGCCGGACGCGGGCGAGCTGCGGCTGGGCCCGACGGTGCGGCTGGCCTACGTCGACCAGGACCGGGCCCGCCTGGACGCGACCCAGACGGTGTTCGAGGCCATCTCGGGCGGGCTGGACCACTTCCGGGTCGGCGGGCGCGAGATGCCGACCCGGGCCTATGTCGCCACCTTCGGCTTCAAGGGCACCGACCAGCAGAAGCCGGTCGGGGTGCTGTCCGGGGGCGAGCGCAACCGGCTCAACCTGGCCCTGACCCTGCGCGAGGGCGGCAACCTCCTGCTGCTGGACGAGCCGACCAACGACCTGGACGTCGACACCCTGCGCTCGCTGGAGAGCGCCCTGCTCGACTTCCCCGGCTGCGCGGTCGTGATCAGCCACGACCGCTGGTTCCTGGACCGGATCGCCACCCACACGCTCGCCTTCGAGGGCGACAGCCGGGTCGTCTGGTTCGAGGGCAACTTCGCCGACTACCAGGCCGACAAGGTCCGCCGCCTCGGCCCCGAGGCCACCCGCCCCCACCGCTACACCTACCGCAAGCTGGTCCGGGACTAGGCGCGGTCGGGTTCCAGGGTTCGGCTGGCTGGCCGGTGGGTCGGGCGCCACGCAGGTACCTGGCACGGTGGGTCGGGGGCGTTCGGGCGCCATGCACTTGCCTGGCGCGGTGGGTCGGGGGCCGGACCATCAGGCGCCATGCAGTTGCCTGGCGCGGTGGGTCGGGCCCCATGCGCTCGCCTTGCACGAGCGTCGCCCCGTGGCGACCCTCGCACGCTGCAACGACCCGGCTTCGAGGACATTCCGCCTCCCGGGCCTCCTGACGGGCGGCGGGATGGACTGGCCGAGCTGGCCGCAGCCGTGGACGGGCCAGTCCCCATGACTTGGACGGACTCTCGGCGCGTTGTTGGCCGC
>OBLS010000704.1_pt1 | contig 12666 bp, 13 predicted proteins | sample 1519901 | NCBI WGS metagenome assembly OBLS01 (sample SAMEA3113585, study PRJEB22503) | soil metagenome
GGGACGGAAACGCGTCCACGCCCCGTCGTGAGCTCTCGACATAGGCGCTGACCCGCGCGCTGATCTCACCGGCCAGCTTGGCCGCCTGACCGGGGGTCAGCCGCTCAGCCTCCGGCGCCGGCGGGGTCGGCACCTCGAGGTCCGCGAGCTTCGCGAGCAGCAGCGAGACCGCCGTCGGCTCGGGCCGCTCGTGCACGCGGTAGAGCGCCTCACGCCGACGGCCCGCAAGGAGGCCGGCCACCGCCTCGTTGGCGAGAATCATCAGCTCCTCGATCAGCAGGTGGGCGTGCGGCTCCGATTCGAGCCAGGCCCGCTCGACACCGCCTCTGCCGTCGAACGCGAAGACGATCTCGCGGGTCGTGATTCGCAACGCTCCGCGCGCGAAGCGCCGGCGCCGAAGCTCCAGCGCAAGCCGCTCGGCCAGCCTGAGGCCTTCCGTGACTTCGGCCGAAGCCCGCTCTGCCCCGCCGAGAATACGCTCGGCCTGGCCGTAGGTCAGCCGCTCGCGACTGCGGATGACGGAGCGGTAGAACGACGGCTCGCCGGGCTCGAGATCGCCGTCGAACGGCATCTCGACGGTGACGCAGAGCCGATCCTGGTGCGGACGGAGGCTGCAGAGGTCGTCCGCGAGCTCGGGAGGCAGCATCGGTGCCACTCGACTCGGCACGTACGCCGAGAACGACCGCCGCGCCGCCCCTCGGTCGAGCGGCGAGCCGGCCGGAACGAAGTGCGAGACGTCGGCGATGTGGACCCACGCGCGCAGGCCGTTGCCTTCCGCTTGCACCGAGATCGCGTCGTCGAAGTCCTTCGCCGTCTCCGGATCGATCGTGAAGGCGAGCTGCTCGCGAAGGTCGACGCGCCCTTCGAGCGTGGGCGGCGGCGCGTCGTGCGGCTCGTAGCGCTCGACGAGCCCCTCCTGCTCGAGCAGCGCATCCAGGACGCTGTCGACCGAATCTGCCGGTCCCAGCGCCTTCTCGAGCCGTGCGCGCCCCCGCCCCGGCGCGACCACGGCAAGCTGGCCCGACCTGACCTCGGAAATGCCGCGCTTGTCCAGGACGAGCGGCACGCCGGGCGTGAAGAACGGCTCCCCGACGACGAGGCGGCCGCGCCGGCCGACCTCGACCACGACGCGCTCAGACAATCAGACTCTGAGGAACCGGCGGAGGGTGAGTCCGGAGCCCGCGGCGCCGAGCAGAAGGCCGATCCCGAGCAGGATCAGGGCGTTCGCCCAGAACGAGATCGCCTGCACGCCCGGACCGCTGTCGAGGCGCGGGATGATCGAGGGCAGCGCGACCTCCTTGCTGAGGAACAGAAGGATGACGGCGAGCAGCGAGCCGACGAGGCCGCAGAGCAGGCCCTCCAGCATGAAGGGTCCGCGAACGAACCAGTTCGTCGCCCCGACGAGCTTCATCACCTCGATCTCCCGGCGCCGGGAGAAGATCGAAAGCCGGATCGTGTTGGCGATCAGAATCGTCGACGCCACTAAGAGGATCACCCCGGCCAGCAGGAAGATCGAGTTGATCACGTTGGAAACGTCGAGGATCCGCTGCGCCTTGTCCTCCCCGTCAGTGACCTTGTGGACGCCCGCGGGGTGCGGCTCCAGGTTGTCTGCGATCGCTTCGGCGTCCTCGGCGCGGTTGGGAATCACCGTGTAGGCAGGGCCGAGCGGGTTGTAAGGCAGCTCCGTCCCGAAGAGGTCCGGCCTCTGTTCCCGCATCCTCCTCAGGCCTTCCGCAGCCGACACGAACTGAATGGTCTTGACCCGCTCGTCCGACTCGAGCTTGATCCGCACGGCCTCGACGTTCGCGGGCGGCGCATCGCGGTCGAAGAAGACCTTGACCACGAGCTCCTTCTTGACGTGGTCGCTCCACGAGTGCGCGTAGGTGGCGAAGGCGATGAACAGGCCGAGCAGGAACATCCCGATCAGCACCGTCATCGTCGCCGCGAACGTCGTCGACACGTTCGCCGCGAGCGAGCGCACGGCCTCGCCGAGCATCATCTTCGTCCTCATTCGGAGGTGTAACCCCCGCGGCGCTCGTCGCGTCCGATCCTGCCGTCCTCGAGGGCGATGACGCGCCGGCGCATCTTGTCGACCATCTCGCGATCGTGGGTCGCCATTACGACGGTCGTCCCCGAGCGGTTGATCCGATAGAGGAGCTGCATGATCCCGACCGACGTGTCGGGGTCAAGATTGCCCGTCGGCTCGTCGCAGACGAGCAGCGGCGGATGGTTGACGAAGGCGCGGGCGATCGAGACGCGCTGCTGCTCGCCACCCGAAAGCTCGTCGGGGAAGGAGTTCGCCTTATGCGACAGGCCGACCATGTTGAGCACCTCGGGGACCTTGCGCCGGATCGCGTTACGCCCCTCGCCCTGCACCTTCAGTGCATAGGCGACGTTCTCGGCAGTGTTGCGGTTCGGGAGCAGCTTGAAGTCCTGGAAGACGCAGCCGATGTTCCGGCGCAGCTGCGGGACCTTGGACCTGCGCAACCGGCCGAGGTCGCGCCCGCCGACGACGATCGTCCCGGAAGTCGGCTCGAGCTCCTTGAGCAGCAGCCGGATCATCGTCGACTTGCCCGATCCGGAAGGCCCGACGAGGAAGACGAACTCGCCCTTCTCGATCACGAACGAGGCCCCCTCGAGCGCGATCACATTGGGCTCGTAGACCTTGTGGACGTTCTCGAAGACGATCATCGCCCGTGCGGCGGCAGCAGCGCCATCGCGCTGCGGACGCTCGGATTCGAGCGCCTCGGCGGGGGGATCTGTGACGAGTGTCGTTTCCTGCACGGCGGTCATCGCATACGCGCAATAGCGGCGCGCCGCGTAGTCTCCTTAGCGACGCCCAAGCTTAGCGAAAGGCCCTGCTAGCACCCAGTTAGACGACCTTGCCGGCGGCCTTGGCGAAAAGATAGGCCTGGATGAACCCGTCGAGATCGCCGTTGAGCACGCCCTCGGCGTTTCCGGCCTCGTGGTCGGTCCGGTGATCCTTGACCATCTGGTACGGGTGCAGCACGTAGCTCCTGATCTGGCTCCCGAAGCCCGTGTCCTGCGCGACGCCGCGCTCACGAGCGAGCTCCTCCTCACGCCGCTCCTGCTCGAGCTCGGCGAGACGTGACTTGAGAATTCTGAGAGCGGTCTGCTTGTTGGACGACTGCGAGCGCTCGTTCTGGCACTGGACGACGATGCCGGTCGGGATGTGGGTGATCCGCACGGCCGAGTCGGTCTTGTTGACGTGCTGCCCGCCGGCGCCGCTCGCCCGGTAGGTATCGATGCGCAGGGCGTCCTCGTTGATCTCGATGTCGGCCTCGTCGGGTAAGAGCGGAGCGACGATCACCTGCGCGAAGGACGTGTGCCGCCGGTGAGCGGAGTCGAACGGCCTGAGCCGGACGAGCCGGTGGACGCCGCGCTCGGCCTTGAGGATCCCGTAGGCGTTCTCCCCGGCGACGGTGAAGGTCGCGGACTTGAGGCCCGCTTCCTCGCCCGGGCTCGCCTCGACAAGCTCGGCCTTGAGGCCGCGCTGCTGCGCCCAGCGGAGATACATCCGGAGCAGGATCTCGGTCCAGTCCTGGGCGTCGGTGCCGCCGGTGCCGGCGTGGATCGTGACGACGGCGTCGCCGGAGTCGTACTCGCCCGTGAAGAGAGCGTCCTCTCGTAACCGGCCGAGCTCCTGCTCGAGCGGCCTCAGGTGGGCGTCGAGCTCGACCGCCAGGTCGCCGTCGAGCTCGTAGAGCTCACTCGCCTCCTCGAAGTCGCGCGTGAGCATCTCGTACCGCTCGAGCCGCCTTGTCAGGCGTGAATGCTCTGACGAGATGTCAGCGGCGCGCCGCTGGTCGTCCCAGAAACCGGCCTCCCCCATCGCCGCCTCGAGCTCGGCGAGGCGAGTCTTCAGCGCCTCCGGGTCAAAGGTAATCACGGACCCAGGCGAGTTGGGTCCCGATCTCCTGCAGGCGTTCCTCGATGGTCTGGGTGGGCTCGGCCATCGCTCACCTGATCCTAGTTCGGAGGTCGCTCGAGCGCGGTCCGCAGAATCGTCCCGATCCCGTCCCAGTCGGAGAAACGCGCGTCCGGGAGGCTTGCGCGTACGAGATCGACGTCGGCCGGGTCCCCGCCGACGAAGACGTGCGGTAGTTCCCGGAGCTCGATCGCAATCGCCAGGGCTTCATCCGGGCGCTGGCCCAGATCGACGACGACCGCGTCAGGCGGATCGGCGCCTAGCTGCTCGAAATCGGTCTGGACGTCGACCTCGTCCGCGAGCGTGCGCAAGTGCGCGACCGCCTCGGCGGTGTTTTCAGACCAAGAGACGAGAACGACGCGCAGGGCCTAGGCCCCGTGGCACTTCTTGTACTTCTTGCCGCTGCCGCACGGGCAGGGATCGTTGCGGCCGACCTTGTCCCACTCCGAGGCGACTCGTTGCTGCGTCACGACGCTCGTCGCCGCCTCGCCGAACGCACCTGCGGTTACCGCCGCCGGAGCAGCAAGCGCCGTCGCTCCGCCCCCGGCCGCAGCGATTGCGTCGGCACCGGCGAGTGACTCGTGCTGATAGGCGAAATCGCCGTTCTCGGCCCACTCGTCCTGCTGAAGCGCATCGACGTCCTGCGGCGTGACCTCGGCGTGGAAGAGCAGCGAGACGACCTCCTCGCGGATCTCGCGGCCGAGCTGCTCGAACATGAGGTGCCCCTCGTGCCGGTACTCGACGAGCGGATCCTTCTGCGCCATCGCGCGCAGGTGGACGCCCTCGCGGAGGTAGTCCATGCTCTCGAGGTGCTCGCGCCAGCGGGCATCGACGACCTGGAGGATCACGTACCGCTCGACCTGGCGCGCGATCTCCTCACCCCAGTTCTCCTCGCGATCCTTGTACTCGTCGAGCGCGTCTTCGACGAACTCGTCGACGATCGCCTCGCGCTCGAGCGCCTCGATCTCCTCGAGAGCAACGCCCGTCCCGTAGAGCGCCTCCATGGCGGTAATCAGCTCGGGCAAGTCCCACTCCTCGTGGAACTCGGCCATGGTGTGCTCGGCGACCACGCTCTCGATCACCTCGCGGATCCAGCCGCGGACGTCGTCCGACAGATCGTCGCCCTCGAGCACCCGGCGCCGCTGCTCGTAGATCACCTGGCGCTGGGTATTCATGACGTCGTCGTACTTGAGGACGTTCTTGCGCATGACGAAGTTCTGCTCCTCGACCTTCTTCTGCGCGTTCTCGATCTGCTTCGAGAGGATCGAGGCCTCCATGGGCTGGTCCTCCGGCAGCTTGAACCGCTCCATGATGTTGTAGATCCGGTCGCCGGCGAACAGGCGCACGACCTGGTCCTGGCCGGAGAGGTAGTACCGAGACTCACCGGGGTCGCCCTGGCGGCCTGAGCGGCCGCGGAGCTGGTTGTCGATGCGGCGGGACTCGTGCCGCTCGGTGCCGAGCACGTAGAGGCCGCCGCGCTCGACCACGCCTTCGCCGAGCTTGATGTCGACGCCGCGGCCGGCCATGTTCGTCGCGATCGTGACCGCCTTCTGCTGGCCGGCGTCCTTGATGATCTCGGCCTCGCGCTCGTGCTGCTTCGCGTTCAGGACGTTGTGCGCGATCCCGCGGCGCTCGAGGGTCTGCGAGAGGTACTCGGACGTCTCGACGTCGATTGTCCCGACCAGCACGGGCTGCCCGGCCTCGTGGCGCTCGGCGATGTCCTCGACGACCGCGTTGAACTTCGCTTCCTTGGTCTTGAAGATGAAGTCGTTCCTGTCGTCGCGCGCGACCGGGACGTTCGTGGGGATCTCGACCACGCTCAGGTCGTAAATCTCGACGAACTCCTTCTCCTCGGTCTTCGCGGTGCCCGTCATCCCGGCGAGCTTGTCGTAGAGGCGGAAGTAGTTCTGAAGCGTGATCGTGGCGAGCGTGACGTTCTCCTCCTGAATCCGCACGCCCTCCTTCGCCTCGATTGCCTGGTGCAGGCCCTCGGACCAGCGCCGCCCTTCCATAATCCGGCCGGTGAACTCGTCCACGATCTTGACCTCGCCGTCCTGGATGACGTACTCGACGTCGCGGTGGTAGAGCGCCTGCGCTTTCAGCGCCTGGTTCAGGTGGTTGACGAGCTGGACGTTGCGCGGGTCGTAGAGGTTCTCGATCCCGAGCGCGCGCTCGACCTTGTCGATCGCTGCCTGGCCGGGTGAAACCGTCTTGTGCTTCTCGTCGAAGGTGAAGTCGTAGCCGGACGCTTCTGTCTCGTCGATGCCCTTGGCGGAACCCTTGCTCTGGATCCCTTCCAGGGCCTTCACGACACGGGCGAAGTCGTAGTACGTCTGCGCGGCGGTCTCGGGCTCGCCGGAGATGATCAGCGGCGTGCGCGCCTCGTCGATCAGGATCGAGTCGACCTCGTCGACGATCGCGTAGGTGTACCCGCGCTGGACGATGCCCTCGAGCGACACGGCCATGTTGTCGCGGAGGTAGTCGAAGCCGAACTCGGAGTTCGTCCCGTAGGTCGCGTCCGCCGCGTACGCCGCTCTCCGTTCGGCGAACGGCATCAGGTTCTGGATGAACCCGACCCTCATGCCGAGTGCGTCCCAGACGGGCTTCGTCCACTCGGCGTCGCGTTTGGCGAGATAGTCGTTGACGGTCACCAGGTGGACGTTGTTGCCCCCGAGCGCATTCAGGTAGAGCGGCTGGACGGCCACGAACGTCTTTCCCTCACCGGTCTTCATCTCGGCGATGTCGCCCTCGTGAAGTGCGATCCCGCCCATCAGCTGAACGTCGAAGAGCCGGATCCCCATCGTGCGCTTGAAGGCTTCGCGGACGGTGGCGTACGCCTCGAAGAGCAAATCTTCAAGCTGTTCGCCGTTCTCGATTCGCTGGCGAAACTCGGCCGTCTTGCCCTTGAGCTCCTCGTCGGAAAGACGCTCGAACTCGGGCTCGAGCGAGGTGATGTACTCGGCCTGACTCTTCAGCCGTTTGAGCCGACGGCCTTCGCCGACGCGCAGAAACTTCTCGAAGTTGCCGAGTTGCTGGGACACAGAACTAGGGTATCGGAGCTTTCTTGCGTGACCGTGAATCGCTGCCGCTCACAGCGCGTTGATCCTCACCGACCACAGATTGCCGTCGAGGCGCTCGGCGTGGAGAACGAAGTCCCGGTGCCGCTCGAGCGCGTAGCTCTCCAGCGTTGAGACGTCGCTCCAGCCCGGGCGATCGTCGATCAGGAGCGTGCGTTCCTCGCCTTGAACGGCGAGACTGACGGTGTCGCCTTCGATCTCCTCCGGGATCTCGACGACGTCGATCCGATTGGCGGCGACGCCCCAGACATCGCCTTCGCCGCGCACAGCGCGGGCTTGATACGGCGCGGGCAACGATTGCTCGACGGCCGCGGCGAGCGGTGATAGCGCACCCTCCGGAATGTCGTCATCCACGAGCAGCGTTCCGTCCGGCAGCGCCGTGAACTCGAGCTCGTCGCCGTCCAGCCCGGGAGCCTCCGTAGTCGCGACCGCGTCCCAGCGGCGCGGCCTTCCGCCGTGCAGCACGTCGAGGGTGCCCTTGAACATGTCCGCGCTTGCCTCGTACCTTGCTTCCCAGTCGAGCAGATCGGTGCCCTCGGCAAGCTCCTCGTGCAGCGGTTTTCGTCGGCGCCAGAGGGGCACTAAAACTGGGGTTCGATCAGCCCGTACGAGCCGTCGCGCCGCCGGTAGACCACGTTCACCTCCATCGTCTCCGCGTTCTGGAAGACGAAGAAGTCATGGCCGACGAGCTCGAGCTGGAGGACCGCCTCCTCGGGGCTCATCGGTTTGACCGGAAATCGCTTGCTCTTGACGATGTTCGGCTCGGCTTCCATGGGCAGGGCATTCTCCGGGATCGCTTCTTCGACCGCACCGCCTCGGTGCCTGCGCCGCTTCTCGCGATAGCGCTTGACCTGCCGCTCGAGCTTGTCGACCAGCTGATCGATCGAGGCCTTGTGGTCGGCGGAGGCTTCACGGGCGCGGAGGACCGGTCCCTTCGTCCAGATCGTCGCCTCGGCAACGTGATTGGCGGAGATCGACGGGTTCCGCTCGACGGCGAGCTCTAGCTCGACGCGGGTCGGGTCCGCGAGTTGCCGTTCGAGCTTGCCGAGCTTCTCCTCTGCGTACTGCCGAATCGAGTCGGTCACCTCGACGTTCTTGCCCTTTACCTGGAGTCGCACCAGGAGACCTCCTCCAGATCGACGGCTGTCAGCTTCGGTTAGCTGATTCTAGTCTCCGCACGGTTCGGGCGAATGTCACGACCTCGACGTGCCGAGCGCCCGCCGCGCGCAGGGCGGATGCCGCAGCCGACACCGTGGCGCCGGTCGTGTAGACGTCGTCGATCACGCCCAGCCGAGCCGGCACGCGCGAGCGCGCAACGAACGCGCCCGCGACGTTCTGGCGACGTGCGGCCAGGCTCAGCCCGCGCTGCGGCCTCGGCTCGCGCGTCCGTCCGAGCGCGGGGGCGACGGGAAGCTCCCAGCGACGCCCGAGCTCACGCGCCAGCCGCTCGGCCGGGTGATGCCCGCGCTTGACGCTGCGATCGCCGTCGGGCGGGACGAAGGTGAGCGCAACGACGGAGGGTCGCGCGACTGTTCTGACGATGACGTCGGCCGCCTCTTCGGCGAGGCGCCGCAAGCCGCGCTCCTTCCAAGCCGCGACCAGCGGACGCACCGGTCCGTGGTAGGCGACGGCGGCGCGCGCGGAGGCGAACGCGAGCCGACGGCCCGAGCACTCGAGGCAGCGCTTGACAGGCCAGGCGGTGGGCCCGCCGCAGCGGGCACAGCACGGCCCGCGCAGCCGCGGAAGGTCGGCGCGGCACCGGGGGCAGAGAGCCGGGCCGAGCACGCCGCAAGCAGCGCAGCGGCGGGGAACGAGGAGGTCGAGCAGCACATTCCGCGACCGTACGCCCCAAAAGCGCGCGCGTGGGTGACGAAAGTGCGCCGGAAGTAACGGCGCGCGCGGACGCTAGGGCGTCAGCGAATACTCACGACGAGGCTGCAAACCGAGCCGCGCCCGCATGCGGTTATCGGCCTCCAGCAGCTGCTGGGGATCGCCGATGTCCATCCACCCGCCCTCGAACCGGTAGCCGTACACCGGCGCCTGCCGGTAGAGCCACATCACGAAGCTTCCGGGAGCGTCAGCGGGATTGCCCGCCTCCAGATAGGGGCCGATCAGGCCGGCGTGCTCGGCGCGGTACAGGTACGCCGCGGTCGCGGCGAGGTCGCTTCGCGGCTCTCGCGGCTTTTCCTCGAACGAGACGACTCGATCGTCGGCGTCGAGCTCGACGACGCCGTATTGCTTGATCAGCTCGGGGTCCGGTACGCGCCGCACGGCGATCGCCGCGCCTTCGCGCTTCTCACGCCAGAAACGGACGTACTCCTCGAGGCTGTACTCGATCAGGTTGTCGCCGGCGACCACCAGCAGGTCCCCTCCCTCGAGCCCGGCCTGGCTCATCGTGAAGCGGATGTCGCCGATCGCCCCCAACCGGTCCTCGTTGCTCGTCGTCCCGTCGTTCCAGACGGTGATCGGGCGCAGGCCGGAACGCTGCGACGCCCAGCCGACGAAGTCTCGAGCGAAGCGCTCGTTCGTGACGACATGAATCGCGTCGATCTCCTCGACGGCGTCGATCCGGTCGAGCAGGTAATCGAGCATCGGCCGCCCCGCGAGCGGCAGGAGCATCTTCGGGACCGAGTCGGTGAGCGGACGCAGCCGAGTCGCGTAGCCGGCCGCGAGGACGATCGCCTTCAGCGGCTTACGTGCCCTCGGACCACGAGGCGAGGTAGTTCGCCTGCTCTTCGGTCAGCTGGTCGATCGTGATGCCCATCGTCTCCAGCTTGAGACGAGCGATCTCGCGGTCGATTTCCTCCGGCACCGGATAGACCTTCCGCTCCAGCTGGGCGGCGTTAGCGATCGCATACTCGGCCGCCAGCGCCTGGTTCGCGAAGGACATGTCCATGACGAGCGCCGGGTGACCCTCGGCGGCGGCCAGGTTGATCAGCCGCCCGTCGCCGAGCAGGTAGATCCGCTTTCCGTCGTCGAGCACGAACTCCTCGACGAACTCGCGCGACTCGCGGACCTCCGTCGCCAGCTGCCTGAGCGCCGGGATCTCGATCTCGACGTTGAAATGGCCTGTATTCGCCAGGACCGCCCCGTCCTTCATCCGCACGATGTGCTCGCGCGTGATCACCGACTTGTCGCCCGTGGCGGTGCAGAAGATGTCGCCGATCTCGGCGGCCGCGGCCATCGACATCACCTCGAACCCGTCCATGGCCGCCTCGAGCGCGCGTACGGGCTCCACCTCGGTCACGATCACGTGGGCACCCATCCCCTTCGCCCGCATCGCGACACCCTTGCCGACCCAGCCGTAACCGGCGAGGACGAAACGCTTGCCCGCCAGGAGGATGTTCGTCGCTCGGATGATGCCGTCGATCGTGGACTGCCCGGTTCCGTAGCGGTTGTCGAACAGATGCTTGGTCTTCGCCTCGTTGACGGCGATGATCGGGAAGCCGAGCGCGCCGTCGGCCTCGAGCGCCTTCAGGCGGATGACGCCGGTCGTCGTCTCCTCGGTGCCCGCGATGATGTCGCCGAGCTGCTCGCGCCGATGCGAGTGGAGGACGCCGATCACGTCGGCGCCGTCGTCCATCGTCAGCTGCGGCTTGTGGTCGACCGCCGCCTCGATGTGCTGGTAGTACGTGTCGTTGTCTTCGCCCTTGATCGCGAAGACCGACACATCGAAGTCGTCGACCAGCGCTGCTGCAACGTCGTCCTGGGTCGAGAGCGGGTTCGAGGCGCAGAGCACGACGTCCGCGCCCCCGGCCGTGAGCGTTCGCGCCAGGTTGGCCGTCTCCGTCGTGACGTGGAGGCACGCGGAGATGCGATAGCCCGAGAGCGGCTGTTCACTCTCGAAGCGCTCCCGGATGGCCGCGAGCACCGGCATCTGCCGGTCCGCCCAGGCAATGCGGCGGAGGCCCTCCGGGGCGAGGGCGAGATCCTTGACGTCGTAGCGCTTGGTCGTTGCCATCAGTACATCCTCTCTCAGTCCGGAGTGTAGGGCTTAAGCCGCCAGGAGCCGCTCGTGCTTCCGCTGCTCCCAGTCGACCCAGTCGGCCGCGCCGCTGCCGGTCGCAGCCAGCCAGTTCTCGACGCTTCTGCGGAGCGCCGGCTCACGGCGGAGCCGGGCCGCGAACGCGATCTCCGTCAGTTCGAGGCCGAACCGGCTCCGCAGCTGTCGCAGCGAGCGGAGCTGGTTCAGCTCGCGCAGGCCGTACAGCCGGTAGCCCGACGACGAGCGGTCAGGGACGACGAGATGAGCCTGTTCGAGGTAGCGCAGCATGCGCGCAGACCATCCGGTCGATTGCGCGGCCGCTCCAACTGTGAGTCGGTTCACGGGCCAACCTTATCACAAGCGTGTTAAGGTTGGCTCGCCCGGCCGTAGGTGTCTTCCAGGCGGACGACGTCCTCGAGGTGCGGCGTCGACACCTCAAGGACGAGGGTGTCTTCGAGCGCGCGGATACGGTGGACGGTTCCGGGCCTGATGCGGAAGGCGGCCCCGGGCGTCACGACCTCCGAGGTCGTCGCCTTCTCGCCTGCGCCGGCGAACTCGAGCTCGGCCCGTCCTTCCAGCACGTACCACGACTCGTCCTTCTGCTTATGGAACTGGAGGGAGAGCTGGTGACCGGCGTTGACGGAGAGGAGCTTGCCCACGTAGTCCTCGGTCAGCGCCCAGATCAGCTCGTAGCCCCACGGCTTCTCCACGCGCTCGGGCTCGAAGGCGAACCGCTCGATGCCCTTCAAGTTGGGCGAGGCGAGCCGTCGGTCGGACACGGTCCGATCATTTCACTACGCCGCATCAAGAAGTCCGGGATGCGCCTCGACAAACTCCTGCGCCCGGCGCAGGTCCTTCGGCGTGTTCACGGTCAGCCAGAGACCTTCGTGGCGAAACGCGCGGAGGCGCCCCTCGGCGGCGAGCTCGGGAAAGGTGGTCGACTCGTGGTCGCCGCGCTCGGGCAGCCGCGCGATCGCCTCCTCCTCGAGCAGGTAGAGGCCCGTGTTGGCCCAGAACGGGAGTCGCGGCGCCTCTCGAAAACCGTGGACGACGTCGTTCTCGTCGACCTCGACGACGCCGAGCTGGCTCTGCAGCGGAGCGATCGTGATCGTCGCCGCGCCGCCGCGCCGGCCGTGCGCGTCGTCGAGGTCGGCTAGCTCGAGGTCGAAGAGCTCGTCGCCGTTCAGCGCGTAGATGGGGCCGGCACTCACCCGCGACTGCGCGGCGAGCCGAAGGCCTCCTCCCCGCCCCAGCGGCTCCGGCTCGCCGACGGTGACGAGCTCGACACCGAGTCCGCCGAGCTCGTGCTCGAATAGCTCTTCCTGGCCCGCGGAACAGCTGACGATCACCCGCTCGACCCCGGCCTTGACCAGGAGCGCGAGCTGATAGGCCGCAAGCGGGCGGCCCGCGATCGTAACGAGCGCCTTCGGCTTCCCCTCCGCAACATCCCCCAACCGCTCGGCCTTGCCGCCGGCGAGGATGATCGCCTCGGTCGGCACTAGAGGCCTGATGTGAAATTCCGCCGGGCCGGATGACGCCCCAGACACGGCGCCGGATCAGCACGTTCGCCCGCGACACGTAGCGCTGCTACGCGCCGCGAACGACCGCACTGCCCGGCTTGGTCTGGAGCGCCCCCGACTGCGGCCGAATTTCCC
>OBLS010000705.1_pt1 | contig 12664 bp, 10 predicted proteins | sample 1519901 | NCBI WGS metagenome assembly OBLS01 (sample SAMEA3113585, study PRJEB22503) | soil metagenome
GCGGGCCAGGTCGAGCGTGAACTCGACGTCGGTCGCCAGCTCGATCCCGTTGTCGGCCAGCTGGTCGCGGAGCGCTTCGAACACCTCCTGGTGGTCGCCGTCGGCGTTGTCGTAGTGCAACAACCCGTACACCCGGTCCTTGGCCCGCGTGGCGTCGTCGCCCGCGAGCTCGGCCTTACCCGGACCGGCCAGTTTGCCGACCGCCTCGGCGGCGAGGGCGGCTCCCTGGTTCGGAACCGGCCCGGTCTGCCACAGGTAGGGCTCGTACTCATCGACCAGCGACTGCGGCAGCGCCAGCGCGCACTGGGGTCCACAGACGATCCCGCGTGACGCCAACTCGCTGGCGAAGGCGGAGCTCGCGCCGGTCTGGGGGCCACCCACCACCATGAACGGGTCCTTCTCCGCGATCTCGATCGCGTCGGCCTTGGCGGCCGCCACATCGTCGCCGGCTCCGGTGCCGATGTACGGCTCGACGTCGACCGTGCGGCCGTAGGTCTCGAACAGCTTGTTGTAGAGCTCGACGAACCCGGCGATCGTCTCGACCGCGGTCTCGGGGCTGACGTCGGCACCCGCGCCCGCGACGGTGGCGGCGGTCAACGGGTTGAGCGCCGGGTCGGGTATGTACTGCACCACCTTGATCGTGTCGGCGGTGACGCCCGGGGTCGTCGCGCCGCCGTTGTCGCCCTCGAACGGCTCGACGCAGGGCGGCGCGTACACCGAGACCAACCTGATGCGGCCGGTCTCCGTGTCGCAGTTGGGGCCGAAGTCGATGTCGGTCTCGCCCTCGAGCTCGGCCTTCTCGGGCGTCATCGGGCCCGAGCGGATGAGGTCCTCCTCGCTCGCGTTGCCGCCGGCGGTGGCATCGCCGTCGCCGTCGTCATCGTCGCCTCCGCCGCCGAACACCAGCACGGCGGCGCCGATGAGCGCGATCACGAGCGCGATCGGTCCGTAGCGCTTGGCGGCCTTGACCCACGGCGGTAGCCGCCTGGGCGGCGGCGCCCCGGCACCGTCGTCCCTGGGCTCGGTCTCGTCTGTGGTGGACATCGCTGGCTCCCCTCTGCGATGCCCGGGCTCCCGCTCCTCGGGTGGCGGGTAGCCCGGGGTGAGTTCGTCGGGCGGCACTCGGCTCAGCCGGCCGTCGGTTCGGCGGCCCGGTCGCCGGAGCGCAGGATCGTGGCCTCGTCGGTGCCCAGGTACGACGCCACCACCGCCGGGTGCACGACGACCTCGGCCGGGGTGCCCTCGGCGACGAGCCGGCCCAGGTCGAGGGCGATCATGCGGTCGGAGATCGAGCCGAGCAGCGGCAGGTCGTGCTCGACCACGAGCAGGCTCGCCCCCAGCTCGTCTCGGACGCGCCGCAGCATCGGTGCCAGCGCCTCGGCCTCGCGCTGGGCGATGCCGCTCGACGGCTCGTCGAGCAGCAGCACCGTGGGGCCCTGCGCCAGGACGCAGGCCAGGTCGACAACCCGGCGGGTGCCGGTCGACAGCTCGCGCACGAACTTGTCGCGGTAGGCACCGAGCGCCAGCAGCTCGATCAGCTCGTCGACGCGGGCGTGCACCCGCTCCTCGGAATCGGCGACCGACGGCAGCCGCAGCGTCGCGGCGATCGGGTCGCGCACCTCGACGTGCTGTTCGAGCGCCACCGCGATCGCCTCGTGGACGACGAGCCCCGGGAACAGGCGGCCGTCCTGGAACGATCGGCCGAGGCCCCGCCACGAGCGCACGTGCGTGGGCGCGTCGTGCAGGTCGACCAGCTCGCCGTCGGCCCGCAGGCGGATCGAGCCGGAGTCTGCGGGCGTGTAGCCCGAGATGACGTCGAACAGGGTGGTCTTGCCCGCGCCGTTCGGCCCGATGAAGCCCAGGATCTCGCCCGGCCGCACGTCGAACGACACCCCGTCGAGCGCCCGGACGCCGCCGAACCGGCGGGCCACGTCGCGCACCTCGAGCACGGGCGGGCCGTCGGCGACCGCCGACTGGGATGCCGTCGCTGCCGCCGCGGCTTCTGCGGCCGGTGCCCCGACGCCTTCCCCCCGCTCTCGATGGCTCTCACCGGGCCGCTCGGGCTCGTGCGCCCGGAGGAACACCGCCCGCAGCAGGTCGGGCCGCTCCAACAGCTCCGCGGCCGGGCCCTCGAACCGCACCTCGCCCTTCTCCATGAAGTACGCCCGGTCGGCGACGGTCAGCGCCAGGTTGACCGACTGCTCCACCAGGATCACGGTCGTCCCCTGATCCCGTAGCGACCGCACCATCCCGAGGAGCTGCCCCACCACCGACGGCGCCAGCCCGAGCGACAGTTCGTCGATCATCAGCAGGCGCGGCTTGCTCACGAACGCCATGCTCAGCGTGAGCATCTGCTGCTGGCCGCCCGACAGGTTGCCCGCCGGCTCGTCGAGCCGCTCGCGCAGGATGGGGAACATGCCGAGCACGTGCTCGATGTCGACGGCCACGCCCCGGCCCCGCCGCTTCTGGGTCCAGCCGGCCAGGCGCAGGTTGTCCGCCACCGTGAGCTGGGTGAACACCCCCTGGCCACCGGGCACGACCGCGACGCCCCGCCCCGCCACCTCGTCGGGCGGCGTGTGGGTCATGTCGCGCCCGTCGAACACCACGGCACCGCCGCTGGCCTGCACCAGGCCCGACACGGCCTTGAGCAGCGTCGACTTGCCGGCCCCGTTGGTACCCAACAGGGCCACGATCTCGCCTTCGTCGACCTCGAGGTTGACCCCGAACAGCACCTGCACGTCGTCGTAGTGGACGTCGATGTCACGGCACAGCAGGAGCTTGACCTTGCCCTGCCGGCGGAGGTAGGCGACCTCCGACCGGGCCGCCGCCGACTTCCACACCTGATGGATGTCGTGCTCGACGAACGCCCCACCCGAGGCCAGCACGAAGCTGCCGACGAGGAAGACCGGCACGGCGGCAATCAACCCCCAACGGATGCCGTAGTTGTCGGCCAGCTCGCCCACGACCGGCAACAGCAGCAGGCCGGGCAGGATCCAAAGCGTGCCGACGGCAAAGCCGAACGCCCGCACCTTGGCGGGCACCGCCAGGGACAGGACGGCATAGATGCCCGGGATCAGCATGAAGAACGACCCGGAGATCACCGCGTTGGCGGCGATCGCCACACCGATGTTGGGCGCGGTGGCGAAGACGACCAGTCCCCCGGCGACGATCAAGGACATGTTGGCCAGGAACCGCACGACGTGACCCGGGCCCTTGAGCATCAGCCGAGTGGCGACCGGGATGCCCACCATGAGCCCCACGAGCTGCGCACCGCCCTCGATGCCGGCCGCCACGAAGCCACGGGCCCGCTCGTCGAGGTTGAACACCTCGTCGTAGTAGAGGCCGCCGAGCGTGAGCAGCCCCACCACGGCGATGGCCAGGAACGGCAGGGCGTAGAAGATGCGCCGCAGGCTCCGCACCTGCCAGATGATGCGGAAGGACTCCGCCCACGAGGGCGGCTCCTCCTCCGTGTCGGCCACCTCGGCGGACACGCCCATCGCCCGCCGCTCGAACCGCCCGCGCACGGGTTCGCGCAGCTTGAAGGCCAGCACGATGAACAGCGCGGTGACGACCGAGAAGATGACGAACGGCGCCCGCCAGCCGATGTAGTAGGCGAGGAGGCCTGCCGAGAACGGCCCCAGGAACTGACCCAGTGCGTTGGCATAGCGGTGCACGGAGTACACGCGGGGCCGCACCGGGATGTCGTAGTAGTCGGCGATCAGCGAGTTGTGGACCGGGTCGTTGACCGCCCGCCCCAGGCCGGCGCCGGTGCGGGCGATGCCGAGCGTCCACAGGTTGGCGGCCAGGCCGGTGAGCACCGAGAACAGTCCCCACACCGATGCACCGCCGATGGCGATCGGCACACGGCGCCACCGGTCGGCGTAGAACCCGATCGGCAGCGCCAGGACGATCGCCGCGACGAGCGACAGCGCCACGACCCAGAGGATGCCGTTGGTGTCGAGCCCGAAGTGGTCACGGATCTCGGGCAGCAGCACGCCGAAGGCGGTGCGGTCGAGCTCGTCGACCATGTTGAGCCCGAACAGCACGCCCAGGGGGTACAGCGGCGCCCCGCCGGTGGTCCGCTGCGTCCAGCGCGACCACCAGCCACCGGTCGGCGCCGCCGGGTCGGCCCCCGGCGCCGGTACGGCACCGTTGCCACCCGGTCCGTCGATCGTCACGCCGTCGTCCGCACTCATGACTGCAGCTCCACGGGCGCCTTGTCGTCGGTGCCCTCGTGGGTGTGGCCGTCGCCTCCGGCCTCGGCGTGCTCGGCCAGCTCACCGGCGGCGAGCAGCACGTCCTCGGGCGGTGGCTCGTCGGCGGCGGCAGCGTCGTCCACCCGCACGTCGGCCAGCAGGCTGGGCACGACCAGTCCTCGGCGGGCGGCGATGCGGCGCAGCCCCCCATCGCGCACGTCGGCCAGCACACCGCCGAGGCCGCTCGGGAACATCAGCAGCACGGCCAGCAGCCCGACGCCGGTGGCGAGGAACTGCCACTCGTTGGGCAGGAAGAAGTCGACGCTGTGCACGTAGGTGGCGCCGAGCAGCGCGCCGGGCAGCGAGCCGAGGCCGCCGATCACCACCATCGTGAACACCTCGAGGCTGCGCTGGGGCAGGTACGGATCGGCGCTCAGACCGGTCTGCTGGTGCACGTAGAGCGCACCGGCCGCCGCGGCGAGGAAGCCCGACAGGGCGAAGCCGGCGAGCTGGGTGCGGGTGGCGTTGACGCCGTACGCCCGCGCCGCCCTCTCGTTCTCACGGATGGCGATGAGCACCCGCCCGGTGCGGCTGCGGCGCAGGCCGACCACCATCGCCAGGGCCAGCGCGAGCACGGCCAGCGACGCATAGAACATCGCCGACTCGCTCGACAGCTCGATGCCGAGGATCGCCCCCCGGTCGATCCGCCGGCCGGGCAGCCAGTCGGGGAAGACGGTGCGATTGAGCAGGTACGACGACGTGAACAAGGCGAACGCCAGCGTTGCGACCGCCAGGGTGAGGCCGCGGCGCCGCAGTGCCGGGTATCCCACGATCACCGCGGCGACGGCACCGACCAGGCCAGCCAGCACCAGGGCGAGCGCGAGGTCCCAGTTGCGGTGGTCGGTGAGCGCGCCGCCGACTGCGGCGCCGACGCCCACGAACGCCATCTGGCCCAGGCTCACCTGCCCGGCCCAGCCGGTGAGCACCACCAGCGAGGCGGCGACGATGCCGAAGATCACGATGATCGTCGCCAGGTTGATCCGGCTGGTCGACAACCACGACGGCAACGTCAGCACGAAGGCACCCAGCACGGCCCAGAGCGCCACCCGCCCCCACAGCACCTCGGGCAGCCGGCGCATCTCCCGGGGGATGGGCCGGATCTCGCGGGTGGCCTGCCAGGTCGCCGAGGCGTCGCCGTCGACGCGCGCCGAGCCGCGGCTGCGGCGCGTGACGAGCAGTCCGACGAGGACGATGCCGAACAGCACCGCGTCGTTGTAGGCCGGCCGGTTTCCGGCCTGGAAGGTCATCGCCTGGTCGACGATGCCGAGCCCGATGGCCGCGGCCGCGATGGTGGTGAACCGCTCGAAACGGCCGAACACGGCGGCCGCGAGCGCCTGCACCAGGAAGGTCGGCGGCAGCACCTCGCCGACGGGCAGGCCGACGGCCCCGGCCCGCAGGAACATGCCCAGGAACGCCAGCACCGCGGCAACCACCCACACCACCGTGTGGAGCCGCTTGACCGGGATGCCGAGCGTGAAGGCCCGGTCGGCCCGCTCGGCGGCCCCGGTGATGGCGACGCCGATCGTCGACCGTTGGAGGAACAGGGCCAGACCGACGAGGCACACCGGCACCACGATCATCGTCAGCACGTCGTTGGCGTTGAAGATCGTGCCGCCGATCTCGAAGCTGGCCTCGAACGGCGGGTCGAGCCGCGTACCGAACGACGTGTCGCCGAACGCTCGGGGAATGAACAGCGCGCCGCCGGCCAGCAGCTGGGCGATGCCGATGGTGGCCACGGTGAGCACGAGGCGCGGCGCCGTGAAGAACCGGCGGATGATCAGGCTCTCGACCAGCACGCCGAGCACGAGGGCAGCGACCAAGCCGACGATCAGCGCGATCCAGTAGTTCCAGTTCCACGCCACAACCAGCATCACGCCCAACGTGGCGGGCACGGCGCCGAGGTCGCCCTGGGCGAAGTTGACGATGCGGTTGGCCCGGTAGACGAGGGCGATGCCCAGGGCGATCAGCGCGATGCGGGCCCCGACGAGGCCGCCGCCGACCACCACACCCAGCGGCGCCGGGTAGACCACTCGCTGGAACACGACGAGCGCGGCCAGGGGTGCGAGGAACGCCAGGCGGCGCCCGAGCTCGGCGAGCTCCGGCTTGGTGCTGTCGACGGCGGCGGTCGTCATCGCACGTTGCTCATCTGTCGGGTGATCGCGGCCGCCTCGACGCGGCCGTCCAGTCCTCCAAGAGCGCGAACACCATCGTCCGCATCTGCGCCTCGGCCTCGGCGGCGGTCATGCCCTGATAGCGCCGCAAGACGTCCCACGTGGTCGCTCCCGTGACCAGCGCGAGCGCCTGGCGCAGGCCGTGCCCATGCTCGCCCGCGGCGGAGATCTCGGTGGCGAAGACCTGGTTGATCTCGGCGCGACCGCTGGCCCGTCCGACCTCGAGCGCGCGCCGGAGCGCCGGCGAGAACGGCTCCTGCAGCAGCGCGGCCCGGCGCACGCCGGCGCCGGCCTCGTAGATCGTGCGACGGTGGGCCAGCAGGGCGTCGGTTCGGGCCTCGAGCGGCCCCTCGGTCACAAGGGGACGGGACAGCGACTGGAGATGTTCGCCGTGGCGGATGGCCGCGGCGATGAACAGCGCCTCGACGTCGTCGAAGTGGACGTAGATCGACCGCAGGGACACCCCGGCCTCGGCGGCGATCTCGCGGGCAGTGGGTCGGAGGTTGCCCTGCTCGTTGAGGGAGAGCAGGGCGTCGACGACGGCGATCCGGGTGCGCTCGGCTCGGGTCGCTCGCCCGTCGGCGACCGCCACCGAATCGTCGGATGTGACCGACGTCTCAGCCATCGGCGGGACCGTACGGTTTTTTCACGCCCTGTGCAATCCCTGCGGCGGCTTCGGCTGCGACGGCGGCAGCACGGCCGGCGGAGCGGACGGCCCCGGCGCCCAGCACGCCGGGGCGGTCCCACGGACGAGGCGACGGCGCTCCCCCGGTCAGCGAATGCTGCATCCGCCGCCGCGCCTCCTCCGGCTAGAGAACCCACTACCCAGCGTGGCGGTCGCCCACCCTCGCGTTCCCACGAAATGTGTGACGTCGGTCACCGCAGTGCCGGCGCCAGGCCTGGAACCCACCGGCGAGGTCGGTGGCGCGGGTGAGCCCCAACTCACGCAGCGAGGCTGCGGCCAGGCTGGAGGCGAAGCCCTCGTCGCACACCACCACGATCCGCTGGCTGGGCCCGCTGACCTCTTCCAGTCGGTGGGGGCTCGTGGGGTCGAGCCGCCATTCGAGCACATTGCGCTCGACCACCAGCGCGCCGGGCAGCGCGCCGTCGGCTGACCGCAGGCACGCCGGCCGCGTGTCGACGACGAGGCCGCCCTCGAGCCAGACGTCGACGAGGTCGCCCGGTTCGGCCCGCGGGGCGATGGCCGCTCGCGCCCGTTCGAGCAGGCGGTCGACGGCGGCGACCGGGCGGTCAGCCATGGTTCGCCGGGTGGAGAATGAGCGACCCGGCGCGACCGGGTAGCAGCGGCTGCTCGACGGCCACCGCCTCGGTTGCGATCGGTTCGAGGGTGGTGGCCTCGTGGTAGGTCATGGTCGGTCAGCCCGTCGCTGCGAGTACGGGCGCGATCGCCTTCGTCGCCTCGGCGATGCGGTCGGCGACCGCGGGCAACCGGTCATCCGGCAGCCGAAGCGCCGGGCCTTGCACGGCCACCGCCGCCACCGCCGTTCCGTTGGCGTCGAGCACCGGCGCAGCCACGGCCCGCACGCCGGGATTGCGCTCCTCGTCGTTGAGTGCCCAGCCCCTCTCCCGGGTTTGTCGCAGGGCGGCGAGAAGCTCGTCCCGCCGGGTGATCGTGCGGTCGGTGAAGCGGCCGAGCCGCGGCAGGTCGCCCAGCGGGTCGGCGCCCGGGCCCGCGAACGCCAGGAGGCACTTGCCCATCGCCGACGTGTGGATCGGCACCCGGCTGCCGGCGAGCTGGTCGAACCGCAGCGGCTGCGACGAGGCGACCGCCAGCACGACCAGCACCTCGGCGCCCGAGCGGATGCCCAGGTTCACCGACTCCCCCGTGGCCTCGGCCAGAGACTCGAGCGCAGGGAGGGCCCGCGCGTAGCCGAGCTGGTCCTCGGCACGGCGCCCGAGCACGACGAGGAGCGGCCCGAGCTGGTAGCGCTCGGTCCGGACATCCTGCGTGAGCAGGCCGCCGGCGCACAACGCTCGAACGAGGCGGTGCGCGGTGCTGACCGACAGGCCGGTCGCCACCGCGATCTCACTGACGCCCAGGCTGCCCGGCGCCCGCTCGAAGCACCGGAGCACGGCGAGCGCCCGCTCCACGGACTGCGCGCCAGAGCGCGCGTCGATCGGGCCGTTCGTGCTGGTGCTGGCGGGTGCCACGGCTCCGATCATCGCACGTCGACGGCGGCCCCCGCCGCCCGCGCCTTCTCCATTTGCGGGATACCGTCCCGCTTAGTAGAAAAGCTGACAATGTCTATCGGATTTACCGACCCGCCGCGCTCCGGGCCCGTCACCCGCTGCCTGACCCTCCTCCTCGCCCTCGGTCTCGTGGCCGCGGCGTGCGGCGATGACGACGATTCGGCGGCCGCCCGGGCGAGCGACGAAGGCGGCGGGGAGTCGGCCGGCGACACCGGGGGCGACGCCGAACCGAGCGGGTCGCTCCGGCTCGGCTACTTCCCCAACGTCACCCATGCTCCGGCGATCATCGGCGTCCAGGACGGACTGTTCGAGGAGGCGCTCGGTGACGGCGTCGAGCTCGAGACCACGACCTTCAATGCCGGCGGTGAGGCGATCGAGGCGCTGTTCTCCGACGCCATCGACGCCACGTTCGTCGGCCCCAACCCCGCCATCAACGGGTTCAGCGAGTCGGAGGGGACGGCGTTGAGGATCGTCGCCGGCACCACGTCGGGGGGCGCGTCGCTCGTCGTCCGCGACGGCATCGACTCGGCCGACGACCTGGAGGGCACGACACTGGCCACGCCGGCGCTCGGCAACACACAGGATGTCGCCCTGCGCGCCTGGCTGCTCGAGCAGGGCTACGAGACCGACCAGGCCGGCGGCGGCGACGTGTCGATCACACCGCAGGACAACCCCGACACGCTGACGGCGTTCCAGCAGGGCGACATCGACGGTGCCTGGCTACCGGAGCCGTGGGCCACGCGCCTGATCCTCGAGGGCGAAGGGCAGGTGCTGGTCGACGAGGCCGACCTGTGGCCCGAGGGCGAGTTCGTGACGACGCACCTGATCGTCGCCACCGAGTACCTCGAGGAGCATCCGGCCAACGTCCGGGCGCTGATCGACGGCCTCCTCGAGGCCATCGACGTCGCCAACGGCGACGCCGCCGAGGCGCAAACGATCACCAACGACGGCATCGAGGCCGACACCACCAACCGCCTGGCCGACGAGACCATTGCCGGCGCCTGGGAGAACCTCAGCTTCACCTCCGACCCGATCGCCTCGTCGCTGGAGGAATCGAAGGACGATGCGGTCGAGGTGGAGCTCCTCGACGATGTCGACCTCGGCGGCATCTACGACCTGGCCATCCTCAACGAGCTGCTCGCCGAACGCGGCGAGGCCGAGGTCAACGACCTGTGACCGATCCCCGCACCACCGATGCCGACGTCGGCGACGCGCCGGCCACGACGGTCCCGCGCGTGCCGCCGGGGCCCCTCCCTGCGGTCGCGTTGCGTGGGGTCAGCAAGGTCTACGGCGGCGGCCGCACCGCGGTCGCCGCCGTCGACCACATCGACCTCGACGTCGCCCCGGGCGAGCTCGTCTGCCTCGTCGGCGCGTCCGGGTGCGGCAAGAGCACTCTGCTGAACCTCATCGCCGGCCTCGATCGTCCGACGACCGGGCGGATCGACGTCGAGGGACGGACGGCGCTCATGTTCCAGGACGCGGCTCTGTTCCCCTGGCTCACGACGGCCTCGAACATCGAGCTCGCGCTGAAGCTGCGCAAGGTGCCCAAGGCCGAGCGCCGGCCCCGAGTGGAGTCCCTGCTGCGCACCGTCCACTTGGAGTCGTTCGCTGACAAGCGTCCGCACGAGCTGTCGGGTGGCATGCGCCAGCGGGTGGCTCTGGCCCGCGCCTTCGCCCAGGACGCCGACGTCCTCCTGATGGACGAGCCCTTCGGCGCCCTCGACGCCATGACGCGCGACATCCTCCACGACGAGCTCGAGAGCCTGTGGCGCGACCGCAGCTTCACGATCGTGTTCGTCACCCACAACGTGCGTGAGGCCGCGCGCCTCGCCGATCGCATCGTCGTCCTGTCGAGCCGGCCGGGTCGCGTCACCGCGACGTTCGACGTGGACGTCGATCGGCCCCGTCGCATCGAGTCGCCCGAGGTGAGCGAGATCGCCGCCACGGTGACCAGCCAGCTCCGCGAGGAGGTGCGCCGCCATGCCCGGCAGTGAGGCCCAGACGCTCGCCCACGATCAGGAGCTCGCAGGCCTCGACCTGCTCGAGCTGGCGGTCGACGCCGGCGAATCGAGGGGCCGGAGGCTGTGGCGGTCGACCTGGCCGAAGGTCGCGGCCCTCGTGTTCGGCATCGGCTTCTGGCAGGTCGTCGTGTGGTCGGGCTGGCGGCCCGAGTTCGCGCTGGCGCCGCCGCGCGCGGCCTGGAACGACCTCTGGGAGTACCTCGAGGAGGGCACGCTGACCACGGCCCTGGGCATCACGATGCGGCGGGCCGCCGTGGGCTTCGCGCTGGCGATCGTGATCGGCACGATCGTGGGCAGCCTGGTCGCTCGGATCCGGCCACTGCGTGCGGCGGTCGGGTCGCTCATCACCGGGCTGCAGACCATGCCCTCGATCGCCTGGTTCCCCCTGGCGATCCTCATCTTCAAGCTGTCGGAGCAGGCGATCCTGTTCGTGGTCGTGCTCGGAGCGGCGCCGTCGATCGCCAACGGGCTCATCGCCGGCGCCGACACCATCCCGCCCATCCTGCTGCGTGCCGGCCGCGTGCTCGGCGCGCGGGGCCTGGCGGCCTACCGCTACGTCATCCTGCCTGCGTCGCTCCCGTCGTTCGTCGGCGGCCTGAAGCAGGGATGGGCGTTCGCGTGGCGCAGCCTCATGGCCGGTGAGCTGCTCGTGGTGCTCCGCGGCAAGGAGTCGGTCGGCTTCCTCCTCAACCAGAACCGCGAGGTCAACAACTCGTCGGGCCTGCTGGCGACCATGATCGTGATCCTGGTGATCGGCATCGTCGTCGACTCGGTGCTCTTCGGCACGCTCGAGCGCGCCATCCAACGCCGCTGGGGGTTGCTCGACGCGGCTCGATGACGACGGAGTGCCCCGGTGGGACCGGTCGGCCCCGCCCCCTACGCTCTCGGCATGACCGATGCCACCGCACTCGTCGCCGAACGGGTCGACAAGCTGCTCGCCGACGTCGACCCCGCCTCGGCCGATCCCGTGGAGTTCCGCGGCCGCCAGTACGACCTGGGGCTCGCATGGGTGCACTTCCCCGAGGGGTTGGGCGGACTGGGCGCCCCACCGGCGCTGCAGCGGCAGGTCGACGAGCGGATCTATCCCGCCGGCGCCACCCCGCCCGGCAGCCGTGAGTTCTTCGGGTGGACGCTGGCCGGGCCGACCGTCGTCACCTACGCCGAGGAGCCCACCCGCAGCCGCCTGCTGCGCCGCATGTGGACCGGCGAGGATGCGTGGTGCCAGCTGTTCAGCGAGCCGGGCGCCGGCTCCGACCTCGCCGGCCTCGCCACCCGGGCGGTGCGCGACGGCGACGAATGGGTGATCTCCGGCCAGAAGGTGTGGAACACGCTGGCCCACGTCGCCGACCGGGGCATGCTCGTGGCCCGCACCGACCCCGAGGCCCCCAAGCACAAGGGCCTCACCTACTTCGCGCTCGACATGCACGCCCCCGGGGTCGACGTGCGGCCGCTGCGGCAGATGACGGGCGAGGCCGAGTTCAACGAGGTCTACATGAGCGACGTGCGGGCGCCCGACGCCGACCGCATCGGCGACGTGGGCGACGGTTGGCGCGTGTCGATGACCACGCTCATGAACGAGCGCACGACCATCGGCGGCGGCAGCGGCGGCTCCACCCGTGGGTCGGGGGCCATCGCCGAGGCGCTGCGCATCTGGCGTGACGACGTGGCCGACAAGCACCCGGCGGTGCGCGACCGGCTGATCGGGCTGTGGATCGAAGCCGAGGTGCTGCGGCTCACGAACATCCGGGCGTCGCAGAACCGCAAGGCCGGCGACCCCGGGCCCGAGGGCTCGATCGCCAAGCTCAAGTTCGCCGAGATCAACATGGCGATCTACGAGCTGTGCGTCGACCTGCTCGGCCCGGCGGCGCTCGAGGGCTACGACTACACGATGCGCCGCGCCGAGAGCCTGGGGCTCGTGGGGCCGCCGGGATCGGCCCGCAAGATGTTCCTGCGCTCGCGGGCCAACTCGATCGAGGGCGGCACGTCGGAGATCCAGCGCAACATC